>Ga0214919_10007525_pt1 | contig 14666 bp, 13 predicted proteins | sample LL1503_MetaG_FD_177994 | JGI IMG/M metagenome (GOLD analysis project Ga0214919, IMG submission 177994) | Freshwater microbial communities from Lake Lanier, Atlanta, Georgia, United States - LL-1503 | ecosystem: Environmental > Aquatic > Freshwater > Lake | place: USA: Georgia | collected... | reverse complement strand
ATGGTGTTTCTAAATTTTTAAGGTTATCACTCTTTTTAATTTCTTTTTTTGTTAATATTACTTTCTTTTCAATTTGAGGAGTTAAACTTAATATTTTTTGTAACATAGCTTTAACTTTTTTTTTTTCTTCGACACAGTGTCGGTTAAATTGAATTCTTGTAATAAGATATTGAGACTATTTACTTTGGATTTAATTCTTCTCTGTTTTAAAGGTCTAAGATGTCTTAAATCTATGTTCTTAGTTTTTAAAAATGCGTCGCTAATACTTTTAGACTTACCCGCATCTTTAAATTTTGGATTTAGTCACTTCAAATACTTTTTTTTTTTCCTTTTAAAATGAAAGTTTGTTTTTATATTTTCATATAAATTATTAATAATTTCAACATATTTTATATATGTATTAAAAATAGATTGATACATTAAAAATAAACTTTCCATTCGATTTATTAAGTGTTTAAAATTAGTATTTATTTGAGAAAAAAGATTATCATTATTTAATTTTCATTTTAAATTGTTATATAAATTATAAACTTTATAAAATATTAAATCAAAATAAAATAAAAAATATTTTTGACTTTTTAACAATAAAGCATAAACATCGTAAAACCTTTTGTATAAAAAAAATAATCAACTTATATCTAAAATTTTTTTTCGTACTCAACGTGTTTTTTTTTTTAATAACGTATATTTACGTTTAATGCTAATTTCTTTTCCATAAACTCTATTAAAAATTCTATAGTGTACAGTTCAAAATAGTGGCCTTCAATGGGTTTTAGAAATGGAAATAATATCCCCTGGATTTAATAAAATATGAGGTGAATATTCCAATTTATTATTTACTCTCAGGCCATAATGATGTATGTATTGATTACAAGCAAAAATCGTAGGCAATAATCGAGAACGAAAAAATATAGTATCTATTCTTCGTTCTAAAGAAGCAAAAAAAGATCTATTTCTATTAACTGAATTAATTAAATATTTTTTATAAAAGCTTCGAAACCTAGTTTCCTTTATTTTTCCGTAAAATAATCGTAATTGTTGTTTATTATAAAAAGAATCTCTGTAGCGACGTTTACGAGCATTTCGACGGCGCATTTCTGGTCGAATATAACGTCTTGCAATAGTTCATTTCATATTATTAAAAACCATTACAATACGTTTAAAAAATCCTCTACGTAATATTTTTCTTCCGCGAATGTTAAAAAATCTACGTAGTCGAGAATTTTTATAAGGTCATATTTTACTTTTTGCTTGAAAAGCTAATTTATATCGAGGTTTATATACATTTTTTTGTAACATAATTTTTATTTAGTTTCACGTTTTCCTTTTTTTAATATAATTTTTTCACTATAATAATGAATTCCTTTTCCTTTATAAACATCTGGTTGTCTATATGATCGAATTTCTGCAGTCACCTGAGAAACACGAGATAATTCTTTTCCAGTTACAACTATTAAAGTACCTTTAGATTTAGAACATTGAATTGTTACATCACTAGGTATTGAGTATATTACTTCATGGCTCAATCCTAATTTTAAAAATAATTTATTATTTTTTATAAAAGCTTTATACCCGACACCTATTAATTTTAATTTTTGTCTATACCCTTTTGAAACACCGACTATAAGTCCATTTAGAAGAGTCAAATAAAAATGTTTTTTTTCATTTGATTCCTCATCTAAAAAATATAGTCTATTATTTTTTATAGCTAAAGAGATTTCATTTTTATGCTTTATAATTTTACCTAAAGGCCCAACTACTTTTACAAAATTATCCCCCCATACTATTTCTACATTTGATGGTATTAATAACGAAAGCATATTAATAAACTCCACATAAAATTTCTCCTCCTAAGTTATTTAAGCGAGCTTCGCGATCAACCATTAAACCTTTTGTCGTAGAAAGAATAAAAATTCCAAAATTATTTTTTGGCTTTCATAACGAATTAACGCTTAAATAAACACCTTTACCCGGAGTGGATACTTGAAATATACCTTTAACAACAGCTTCTCCAGTAGCATTATATTTTAATAATACTTTAAGCTGTTTGGTATTGTTATCTAAAATATATTGAAATCCTGTAATATACCCTTCGTTTCTTAAAAGAATTAAAATTTGAATGCAAATTTTTGGTGTATATTTGTGTAAATATACCGCGCCCGACCGCGCCCGTTGGCCATTTCGAATACGTGTTAACATATCTCCAATATAATTTTGCATATTAATTTATCAACTTGCTTTACGAAAACCTACTAATTTACCTTGTCAAATATATTTTCGAAACATTAATCGTGAAATGCCGAATTTTCTATATATCGCTCGAGGTCTATTTGTGAATACACAACGATTTCTAAATCGAATTGGTGAAGTATCTTTAGGTAAACAATGTGCTATTACAAAATATATATTCTCTTTAAATTTTAAAGAAAATTTTTGATTTTGATATAAACTTTTTAATCATTGTCGTTTAAATTCATACGATGCGGTTAAAATACGTCTACGTTTATCTTTAAATAATAAATATTTCATTGTTTGGAAATAAACGGAATTGAACCGATGACTACATGCTTGCAAAGCATATGCTCTACCAACTGAGCTATATTCCCGTTTTCTAAAAAATAATAGATTGAAAGCAGAATCGAACTGCTGTTAAAAGATTTGCAATCTTGTACATTACCACTATGTTATTCAATCAAAAATTATTGGGCTTAAGAAGAGTCGAACTTCTGACTTTACGCGTATCAAGCGTGCACTCTAGCCAACTGAGTTATAAGCCCTTAAAATATTACTATTATAAACTATCGCTAAAAAAACTCTGTCCTATTTCATATGTAGAATTAGTCACTATAAACATATAAAATAATAAGAAAATAAATAACAATATAAATAATTGCAATCTTGATGTATTTATTTCAAAAGTTTTAATAAATTTACTTTCGAAATTTTCAAAATATAAAATTTTAATAATTTTTAAATAGTAAAAAAAAGTTATTACTGTAAAAAAAAATAAAATAATAGTTATTAAATATCTTGAGGATTCCAAAAGTGCTGTTAAGACATCCAATTTAATAAAAAATCCTCCTAATGGAGGAATACCACTCATTGAAAAAATAAGAAATACAAATATTAATACTAAAAACGGATTTTTACTTTTTAATATTTTAAATGAATTTAAATATCGAACATCTTGTCCTGCATACATAAGTATAAATCACATTAAAAAAGAACTAATTATGTAAACAAAAAGATAATGAAATGTTGCCATAAATCCTGTTAACGAAAATAAACTTAATCCTGCAAGCATAAATCCGACGTGACCCATAGAACTATATACGAAAAAAGGTTTAATAAATCGTTCTGTTAAAGCTCCTAACATACCTATAAAAATAGTTAAAACAGCGATACTTAAAAATAAAGGAGTTAAAATTAAAATAAATGATTGAAAAACTGTTAAAATAAATTTAAATAGTAAAAAAATAATCATAACTTTAGAAATTATCGAAATATAAGTTACTGTCGCTATAGGCGCATATTTATATATACTTGGAGCTCAAAAATGAAATGGAGCTGCTGTTAATTTAAATAAGAAATTAAACAGAATACATAAAATTGCAATTAAAATTATAGGCTCACGAGTATTCGATAAAATTGAAGCTAATTCTGTTATGTTTGAACTACTAAAAGTATTTAAAACTAAATTATTTTCTAACTCTGTTGCTTGTTGAGCAATTAAACTAACTTCTTGATTCAATAAAAATTCATTAATACTTAAATAAGAAAGATTTCTAAATTCTCCTAAAGTATTATTCGATAAACTTAAATCAAGATCTTCAAAATTTAATACACCTAATTTATTATATAATAAGCTTATACCTAAAATTAAAAATCCACTTGGAATTGAACCTAATACAAAATATTGTACACTTGCATATGCACTATGTCGATTTTGACGCTCATACCCAACACAAATATATGAAGCTAAACTAATAGTTTCAATCGCTAATAAAAATTCAATTAATGTATGCACATAAAATAATAATAATACAGATACTGTAATAAAAATAATTATTAATGGAAATTCTAACTCATCACCGTTTTGTAATAATAATTTATCTATCGTACCATATAAAAATAGAATTAACATTAAACTAATAACTATAAAAACCAAATGAAAGAGTATAGCATCATTTTGCATGTACATGTATACGTAATCGATATTAGATTCTATGCTGTCAGAAATTATAATTGCATTAGATTTAATTCGGGCTATAGTATCTACCGTAGATAAAATAAAATTAAAAAAAAAATATCCAAATCCTACTCGATGTAAAAAATTTAAAGATTCAATTCTACGTGGTAAATAAGTTGTAATTAATAATATAGCTAAAACTATAATAACAAAATTAAATAATTGCAGACTTAAAATAAAATTTAGTACTTCTTCCAATAATAATTTGGGCATTAAATTAAATATTAAATTAAAAAAATCTGTTATTAACATAAAAATTATTTTAAAAATATATTTTTATTTATTACTATTTGAATAATATTGAGTAAAATCGACACTATTCTCAAAAAATCCTAATAAAGGTAATAAAGGAAAAAAATATAAAAAATAAGATAAAGTAACAAAATTAGCCATTTCAATAAATGGACTCTCTACAATTTCTTGCCCTATTCATCCTAAACTAATTGAATCTGCAAAGAAAAATCAAAATAATGCTATAGTAAAAGGTTTAAAGAAAGTACTTCTAAATAACGAAGTATCTACTAAAGGTAAAGATGCAATGATTACAATTGAAACTCCCATTAAAATTACTCCTCCTAATTTATCTGGAATTGTACGTAATATTGCATAAAAAGGTAAAAAATATCATTCTGGCACAATATGTGCTGGAGTTACGAGAGGATTTGCTTCAATATAATTATCTGGGTGTCCTAAATAATTTGGAGCATAAATAATAAAAAATGAAAAAAACACCACGAATACAAAAAATCCAAATAAATCTTTTACGTAAAAATAAGGATAAAATGAAACTCTGTCTAAAATTGAATTTATTCCTAAAGGATTATTTGATCCTGGTTGGTGTAATAAAATAAGATGTAACCCTACAACACCTACAATTAAAAATGGAAATAAATAATGAAGACTAAAAAATCTATTTAAAGTTGGATTATCTACAGAAAATCCTCCTCATAATAACTGTACAATTGAATTTCCAATACCTGGTATTGCGGAGAATAAATTTGTAATTACGGTTGCCCCTCAAAAACTCATTTGACCTCAAGGAAGAACGTACCCCATAAATCCTGTCGCCATCATTAAAAAAAAGATTACTACTCCAGAATATCATAAATTTGATCGAGGTTGAAAATATGAACCATAATATAATCCTCGAAACATATGAATATAAACAATAATAAAAAACATTGAAGCTCCATTTGCGTGCATATACCGTAATACAGTTCCTCCACGAACATCTCGCATAATATGTTCTACACTAGTAAAAGCGAGATGAATTTCAGGTGCATAATGCATTGCTAATAAAATACCTGTAATTATTTGAGACGCTAAAGTTAATCCTGCAAGTGATCCAAAACCTCACAAATAAGATAAATTTACCGGTGTCGGATAGGTATCTAAATGATTCATAAGTGTAGCAATTAAAGGTTGACGGACTAAATTTAAATAAACAGACACGAAAAAATTATAAAATTAATAATTATTTTATAAGGGTATCATTAATATTTAAAAATTTTAAATATTCAAACTCTAAATTTAAAATTTTATTTGCTTACTGTATATTTTATTAATAATAAAGAACTAAGAAATGCAACCACTCTTAAATCTATAAATACTATAAATAATAAAGCTAGAATCATACGAATTAAAAATATCAAAAATCATCCAAACATTATAAGTAAAATTTCTGAAAACATAATATACTCAATATTTCTATTTTTAAGACTTAAATAATACGTCGCGTACGATACTCCTTGCGGCCCTAAAAATTCTAAAATACCTCGATCTATACTTTGATAAGTTTGTTTATATGCCATTTTTAATACAACTTGAGAAATTCAATCGTTATAAACTTTGTCAAACAATCATTTTCTGTTTAAAAAAGTATATAAAATTCTACCAAAATTATTAATTTTTAATTTAAATAAAATTTCATAGAAAAATAAATAATAAACTATAGCTAACATTGCCCCTGAAATACTAAAAATTAACGGAATCATTTTTATTGATGTATTTAATCATTCTGATTCTAAGATATAAACATGTGTCGGTAATACAAATAATGCGTTTCCTCAAAAATCAGTTCCCATACCAATCATCATGTCTCTTGTTAAATAACCAATAAATAAACTAGCTATAGATAAAATAAATAACGGAAATGTCATCGCAAATGGAGATTCATGAGCATGTTCATAAATAACACGATTCCCATTCACTGGACGTAAAAAAGTTAATGTTAATAATCTCAATGAATAATAAGCGGTAAAAAATGCAGCAAAAGACCCTAAAGTATGTACAAATCTACCTTCTAATGTAAAACTTCCATAGGCTATTTCTAAAATTACATCTTTAGAATAAAATCCTGTTAAAAATGGAAAGCCCATTAAAGCTAATGAGCCTATTAACATTATTATATAAGTGAAAGGTAAAATTTTTACTAAACCTCCCATTTTTCTCATATCTTGTTCATCAGATAATGCATGAATTACGGAACCTGCACCTAAAAATAATAAAGCCTTAAAAAATGCATGGTTTGATAAATGAAACATACTCACAGAATAACTAGAAAGTCCTGCAGAAAATACCATATATCCTAATTGACTACATGTGGAATATGCAATTACTTTTTTTAAATCATTTTGCAATAACCCTGTTGTAGCGGCTAAAAAAGCAGTCATACCCCCCATAATTGTAATTAAACTTGAAATATTAGGCGCATATTGTAATAAAGGTGAACATCTACATAATAAAAAAACTCCTGCTGTAACCATAGTTGCAGCATGAATTAAAGCTGAAACAGGTGTAGGTCCTTCCATAGCATCGGGTAGTCATGTATGTAATCCAATTTGAGCAGATTTTCCTACAGCCCCAACAAATAGAAAAAAACCAATAAAATCATAAATTGAAAAAGAATAATCAAAAAAAGGTAAAATTTCTTTAGTAAATTCAGGAACTAACGCAAAAATAATAGCGTAGTCAAAACTTTGAAAATAAAAATACATTGTAAAAATTCCTAAAGCCAGTCCTAAATCTCCAATACGATTAACAATCATAGCTTTTAAAGCCGCTTTATTCGCTTGAATACGCCCATATCAAAAGTTAATTAATAAATAAGAACATAATCCTACGCCTTCTCAACCAACAAACATTTGTAGAAAATTATCTGCTGTTACTAAAATAAGCATAAAAAATGTAAAAAATGATAGGTAAGCCATAAATCGAGGTAAATGGGGATCATTTTTCATATATTCTGTAGAATATAAGTGAACTAATGTTGAAATTGAAGTTACAACAATTAACATTACACAAGTTAATGTATCAAATAGAAAACCTCAAGATAATGTTGTTGTTTCTGTAACAATTCACGGAGCAAGTGTTATTAAACAAGGTGTTTGAAGTATTGCAACTTCATAAAAAACAATTAAAGATAAAAAAAAAGATAATGCTACACAAGATATAGTTATTCTACCTGCCCCTAAACCTCCAATTCAATATCCACCAAACCCTGTAAATAATGTACCTAATAATGGTAGAGTGACAAGAAGTAAATACATTTTATTTAAAAATTATTCTAATTCAACGGCACAAAGACCCGATAATAAAGGATCTAATGAAGCCATTAATTTACTTGAATTTTCTAACACTGGTCGTGCAAAATCAATATCATATGAATAAATTCCAATCGGCATGAACCCATGATTTACTCCACAGATTTCGCTACATTGTCCATAATAAAGACCTTGACGTTTAATAAAAAGTGATGTTTGATTTAATCGCCCTGGACAAGCATCAATTTTTACTCCTAAACTAGGTACTGCTCAACTATGTAATACATCAGCAGATGAAACTAAAATACGTGAAGAAACTTCTGTTGGAATAAATAAATGATTATCTACAGTTAAATATTTATAATAAAGAGCATGATTTTCTGATTCACTTTCTGGAACCATATAACTATCAAAAGCTTCACTAGAAACTGCACTAAATTCGATATTATTACCGCCTGATAACTCATTTAAAATTTGAATAAATCCTTCACTTTCAACAAGTTCATAAGATCAATATCATTGATGACCAATTACTTTAATTGTATATAAAGGTTCAACAATCTCATCAATAGAATATAATAATGAAAATGATGGTACCGCAATAATAATTAAAATTATTGCTGGAATAATTGTTCAAATAATTTCTAAAGTTGATGCGTGTACTAATTTTATTGAAACACCTTTCATTTTATTTTGAGAAAATAATGATAAACATACTCCAAAAATATAAAATACAAAACATAAAATTAATGCTAAAAATACAAAAAGGTCGTCATGAAAATAAATAATACCTTCCATAACGCTTGTCGATGGTGTTTGAAACCCTAATTGCCAGTCATAAGCAACATGAATAAAATCTGCAATAGATTCATTCTCACAATTAATATGTAAAAACATAGTAGGGAAAAATGAATAAAGAACTAGGTAACATTGGAATAAGGATACAATAAAAATAAATTTTGTTAACATAAATAAATTTTTCGAAAAAAACGAGACTTGAACCCGCAACCTTCGGTGAGACAAACCGACGCTCTACCATTAAGCTATTTTTTCTTATATTAATATCTTTAAACTAGTATAAAAAAAATATATATTTTTTTTATATTGAACTACTTCAACCGTAAACCATTAAAAATAAAAAGATTCAAACAACATCAACAAAATGTCAATATCATGCAGCTGATTCATAACCTACATGAACTTTTGTTGTATAATGATGTTCTACAGCACGATATAATGCTACTAATAAAAATAATGTTCCTACAACAACATGGAATCCATGTAATCCAGTTAACATATAAAAAGTTGATCCATAAATACCGTCATTAATATTAAATTCAGCATTTCGATACTCATAGACTTGAAACCCTGTAAAAAAAGTTGCTAAAATAATTGTGAATACAAGGCCTGTAATTGTTTCTAAATGATAACCTCCTAATAATCCTGCATGAGACCATGTTAAGGCTGCTCCTGAAGTTAATAAAAGAATAGTATTTAATAAAGGAATAAGTCATGGATTAATAATTTGAATACCTTTTGGCGGTCAAACGCATCCAATTTCTTGAACAGGATTCAAACTTGAATGAAAAAAAGCTCAAAAAAAAGCAAAAAATAGCATTACTTCTGAAACAATAAATAATATCATTCCAAAACGTAATCCATCTTGAACTTGAGAAGTATGATACCCCTCAAATGTTGCTTCACGAATAATATCGCGTCATCAAAATGCCGCATTAATAACAACCATAAAAAAACCTAATGATAATAATGTAAAACCTCAAGAAAAAGAATGCATATATAATACCATTCCAAATAACATGAAAAAGGCACTAAATGCTGTAATTATAGGTCATGGACTTGCATCTACAATATGAAATGGATGTTGTTCATTTTTAATCGCGTGTAACATTATAAATTTAAATTTGATTTACGTAAACTTAATACTAATATTAAATTTAATAAAATTGAAATTAAAAAATAATAAAATTTTTGTAAGACTTGATTTTCGTTAGTATCTAAAGAAAATAATAATTTTTTTAAAGATTCTTTACGGTACAATTGATTATTATATAAAAATAACCGTAAAGAAAAATTTTTTAAATTTATTAATTCAACTATATTTTTTTTTGTTAATAAATTATTATTGTGTTTATTTAAAATTAAAAATACTTGTCCTTCTAAAAGATTAGACACATTTTTTCATTCTAAAGATTGAAATAAAAATTGAACTGTTTTCTTTTGTAAAGAAATAACTTTAAAATCTAATTTGTTTATCTCTTTTCTTAAATTTTCACGTTCGCTTGGATTTAAAGATGTTGTAATACAAATAGATACCGCAACGTTTTTGTTTTCAATTAAAAATCGAAAGTTTTCTGCTCGATATTTTAATCGGAAACTACGCAATTCCCGCATTTCAATAGAAAATAAACTCATTTTAACAGTAATTAATTATTAGTAATACGCCCTAATTTAGCATGCTCTAATAAATTTACACAATCTAAAAAAAATACATTTAAAAAAAAAGTAGGCGCCACCCCCATTAAAAATAAAATGAAAATTAAGGTTGAAAAAAGTGCATATTCTTTTTTATTCAAATCTGTATAAAATGTTAAGGACAATGATCTAATATTTCCGTAAAAAATACGATTATAAGTTCATAAAGTATATACCGCACCCAACACCATACTAGTAGAAGCAAATAAAGTTGCTCAAAAATTTGTTTTAAATAATCCTGTTAAAATTAAAAATTCACCGACAAAACTACTTGTTAGTGGAAAACTAATATTTGCTAAAAAAAAAATTAAAAACACTAAAGAAAGTAATGGATATACATAACTTAACCCTCCATAATATTTTAAAGATCTTACACTATAACGTTCATATAAAGAACCTACACAAAAAAAAAGAGCCCCCGACACTATTCCATGACTTAACATTTGAAATATTGCTCCCTGTAAAGCTTCTACTGTTCCCGCGAGAATTCCTAATAATACAATGTTCATATGTCCTACAGAAGAATAAGCAATAATTTTTTTTAAATCAATTTGTCTAATTGCAGTTAAACAAGTATAAAGTACTCCTACAATCGCAAAAGTTGAAATTAATGGTGCAAAATATAATGTTCCCTCTGGAAATAATGGAAGAGAAAATCTAATCAACCCATACCCTCCTAATTTAAGTAAAATTACTGCTAAAATTACCGAACCTAAAGTTGGTGCTTCTACGTGAGCTTCTGGTAACCAAATATGCAATGGAAATACTGGAATTTTCGCTGCAAAGGCAACAAAAAAAGTCATTCAAAGAAAATACTGTTCGATTTCAGTAAATTGAACCATTAATAAAAGTTCATAGTCTGTGGTTCCTGTTTTAGAATAAATATATAAAATATTAAATAAAATAAAAATTGAACCTAATAACGTATATAATGAAATTAAATAACTAGCTCTAATACGACTTGCTCTAGAACCTCAAATTAATACTAATAAATAAATAGGAATTAATGTAATTTCAAAAAATAAAAAAAAACCTAAAATATCTAAAAAAAGAAAAGAACATATAACACTTCATTGAATAAAGAATAAATAAATTAAAATTTCTATTAATTTAGGAGAACGCAAATCTAAACTTAATATACATAAATATATGAATAAATTTGTTAACACTATAAAAAATAAAGAAATTCCATCTACCCCTAATCTTAATGAAGCTAAAAATGACGGTAATAAATATAATGAGTAATCCAAAGAAAACCCTGAAGCTCAAGGTTCATCAAATGGAGTAACAAATCATAATAACATAGAAAAAATAAAAGAAATTAAAGAACAACTTAACGCTAAATTATATCTTCATTTGTGTTGAAAAAAAATTAAAGTAATTAAAATACTTGCTAAAGGGAAAAATATCACACTTAAAAATACAAATAAATTAAAATTCATAATAGTAAATTTAATCCTTATTCACTGACAGAAACAATAATAAAATATTTTTTTATAAAAAAATAGAGTAAAAATTTAAAATTAAAATTTATTATTACGCATAATAATTTGAGTAAAAAAAGGAAATTTTCTTAATGCAAAAGTTAATGCTTCTTTTAATCTGTCAAACTCTTTAGATTCTGCTTCAAAAAGAATTCGACCAGGTTTAATATAACACACCCAATGAGAAACATTTCCTTTACCACGACCCATTCGAACTTCTTTTGGTTTACTTGTTCGAGGATAATCTGGAAAAGCACGAATTCAAACTTTTCCTTTACGTTTTAATCGACTTGTAATAGTTCGACGAACAGCTTCAATTTGACGTACAGTTAAAAAGCCGTACTCTATTGCTTGAATCCCAATTGAACCAAATTTAAGCGTACAACTTTTGTTTTCATATGTATTTCGTAATAACTTACGATTAACTTTTCTAAAATAACGCGGTGTAGGGTTTATCATATATTAGATAGATTTATATTTCTGTAAAAATTTTTTAATCGTGTATAAATGTAAATATTTTGAATACAAAAAATATTTTAATATTGCTCGACGTAAAATAGTTGTAAAATAAGATTTATAGCAAAATCATAATCTAATCCCTAAAGCACCTTTACGAGTAATAGATTTACTACTTCCGTACTCAACTTTAGTTTTATAATCATATAAACTCGGTAATAATCCTCCTACGCCTCTCAAAATTTTAGTTCTACGTCAACGATTTATTCTTCCTTTAAATTCGATTTTGACACCTATCATTTCTTTTTTTTGTGAAGAAAAAATTCGAATTAATTTGATAATAAACCGTAAAAATTTAGTTTCTTTACGATTTTTTGGTAATTTTGAAATTTGAAACCCCATAAAAGTTGCTAAAAAAGTTGGATTTTTAAAAAATAAAGAAATAAAACTTATTCTTACTAAATCTTGAATATACACTGCAATATATTTATATTTTGCAATCATATCACGATCAATTCGGCGTAAAAAATCTTTTCCAAATTTATTTTCTTTTAATAAAAGAAACGAAAAATGAGCTAAAGTTAAAGTGTTAATAAAAAACAACGAAATATTATTTTTTAAAATGTAAGAAATAATATTATTTAATTGTGTAGAATTTAATATGGAATTAACATTTTTTAATTTTTTATGTATTAATTTTATTTTTTTAAATTTTAAAAAACTTTTTTTTCTTATTTTTCTTTCTACTAATAACACAGACGCTGAATTTTTATTCTTTATATTGTTATCATATTTATAGAGCTTTAATATTTTTTTCCTAAAAATAAAATATCATTTTAACCCCATCAATTTAAATTTTGATTTGGATACGCCAAAAGTTTTGCTATTTTTTAAAAGAATTTTAGTTTTAAGTTTCAAAATCAAAAAGTAAAGTAATAGCTTTAATCTTTTTTTTGCAATCAAATTTGTAGAAATTAAGCTAGATTTTTCGTTTAATTTAAATAAAAAAAATATAATATTCTTAGATAAAAAATATAAAAATTTAAGTTTACGTTTGAATACCTTTTTGTACGCTGAATTTAATAATATATTATTTAAAGAATTATTATTTTTTTTTCAAACAACTTGATTTAAATTTTTAGAGTTAATATAAAAGTTTTGTTTTAAATAATTCAAAAAATAAATATTAGATCTTAAAATACTTAAACTGTCTACTTTACCTTCGAAAAATGATTTAAAATAACTTTGCTTTAAAAATAGATTTAAATTTAATGTTGATTTTTTAAAATCATTAAAAATTAAATTTTCAAAATTTTTTGTTAGTACGCTATCAAAAGTATTTCTTAACAATTCTTTTTTAAAATTATAAAAATTATTTCGATAACAAAAATAATTTATTAAATTTAAATTGTTATTTTTAATCACAAAATATTTAATATACAAAATAAAATGTTTTTGTATTTGAAGAGTACCGAAAAAATTTCAATTAATAAATTTTAATAAAATTTTTGTTACTATTATTTTACTTAAATTAATATTTACAAGATAACTATAACCCAAATTATACTTCAATAATACTAAAAAATCTTCATTTAAAGAGAAAATAGCATCGTTTAATAAATATACTTCTTGTTTAGTAAAATAAAATTTAGAAAAAAATTTATTTTTAATAAAAATATTAAATGTAAAATTTCTAAATAAATTTTTTTTTACTAAAATTAAGTTTTTATCTGATTTTCAGTTAAAATTTTTTATTTTAAAATCTAAATAATTATTTCGTTTAATAATACTTTCTTTTTTTATAGGTACAAAAAATTTTATTTTTTTATATACATTTACATTTCTTTTTATTTTTTTATATAACTTTCTTTTTATTTTTAACGCTAAAAGATTTTTTTTCGTTAACAATTTTTTTGAATCAAAATTAAATTGTTTAATTTTTGATGCTAAAAAAAAATTTGAAGCTATAAATATTTTAGGGAAATTATAAAAAAATAATTTTTTTTTATTTTTAGTTGAAAACATATATTTAGGCATAATAAAAATCATTTAATAAATTAACTTTTCTTTTTTTTGAATATTTAAGGTAAGCTTTATTTTTTCCAGCCATAAAATTATATTTTTTTTTGCTTTTTCGTGAAGTATCCTCACGTGTAAAACGAAACTTATAAAAAAATATAAAAATGTATATTTGTAACATTCCTAAACGATATCATTTAAGATCAACTAATCATACACGTTTTGTTTTAGAAATTTTTGTATAAGAATAAAAATAAAAAAAATATTTAAAAAATTGTTCTACTTGAATTTGTGTAAAAAATTCAGATTTATAATTATTTTTTTCTACAAATCATGTTGTATTTCATTTTCTATAAATACCAACTCGTAAACCTATAGGGTGTGTTTTTTGTCCCATTTATTTCTTTTTTTTTTTTTTAATTT
>Ga0214919_10007524_pt1 | contig 14667 bp, 13 predicted proteins | sample LL1503_MetaG_FD_177994 | JGI IMG/M metagenome (GOLD analysis project Ga0214919, IMG submission 177994) | Freshwater microbial communities from Lake Lanier, Atlanta, Georgia, United States - LL-1503 | ecosystem: Environmental > Aquatic > Freshwater > Lake | place: USA: Georgia | collected... | reverse complement strand
CTGCTTTTGACGCACGGTATCCATACCATCCGCCCTTCTTGTTATCCGTGATACTTCCCACCCTAGCCGACAGCTTCGCATAGATCGACGCTCCACTCGCTAATAACGGAGAGAAATGACTCAGCACTATGGCAGGCCCGATTGCGTTAACGCAAAAGGTCTGCATTAAATGGTCAAAGTTCAAGCTATTGAGTAATTTCTCTGGCCCTATACCATTGATGTTCAATGCGCCCGTTGCGTCAATGATAATTTCAAAAGGCCCAAGATCACTGACTTTTAATGCTTGAAAACGGATGGAGTCAGAATCTAATAGATCAAAGTTGTTACCCGGCTCTCGTGATATGCCTTCGACGTGGGTGCATTGAGGATCCGCACGAAACGAGTCTAAAAATGCACAACCAATTGCACCCTTTGAGCCAATGACCAGTGCCTTGTACTCACCCGATGTAAAAAGTGGACAAGACTCAAGCATTATTGAAATCAATAAACAATACCATAACAAATAGAACCATGACTATCAAGTTAAGTAGGACGCTCAAAGCGTGAAGAAGGTTGAATTTTTTCTTCTGGCCAGCATCCTTTGCCTCATTAATATTGTAACTTTGACAAGGTTAAACTAATAAATCCCTAAGTAATGCATTTGCTCATTGCAGTCAATATTTTGCAAAAACCCTATTTCGAGGACAAGTTGTATTACCTATCCGAGCCTTATCATGTTGGGTATTTCAGGTTCTCCATTAAACACAGAAAAACACAATGCAAATCAACACAGATTTAACTCAGAAATTAGCAATAGCTTCTGGTGAATTGCCATGGATTGCATCCCCTGTGGTAGGTGTTGACAGAATCATGCTCGAGCGTGATGGTGATGAAGTCGCTCGCGCAACCAGCTTAGTGCGCTATGCGCCCAAATCAAGCTTTAGTCGCCATCAGCACGACTTTGGAGAAGAATTTCTTGTGTTGGAGGGCGTATTTGAGGATGAACATGGTCAATATCCTGCAGGCACTTACGTCAAGAATCCACCCGGCTCTTCTCACACACCATTTACAGATACGGGCTGCATATTATTTGTAAAACTAAGATATCTTGATCCACTAGAGGCTGAACGGGTTGTGATCAACACTCACACATCGCCTTGGTTTGCTGGAATGGTGCCTGGTTTAACTGTTATGCCACTAGCCTCATTTGGCACTACCAGCACAGCCTTGGTCCGCTGGGCGCCCGATACTTATTTTAATCCGCATAGACATTTTGGTGGTGAGGAGATATTTGTTATTGACGGTGTGTTTGAGGATGAGCACGGACGTTATCCCAAGGGGACTTGGTTACGTAGTCCTCATATGAGCTCACACAAACCTTTTAGCGTCGAAGGGTGCACCATCTTTGTTAAGACGGGGCATTTATTAGTAGACTGATATTGGTGGTGAATTGTTTGAGTCTAAGCGTGTCGTCTAACTTTTGCCTTTTCCAATTCAAGCCCCAATTGCAATGGCGCAGCGTTTTATTGTAAAAGGCCTCAATGTAATCAAATACATCTGCTCAGGCTTTAATCCAAAGCCTTTGGGCATAACTTAATCCTTTCAAATGATAAAAAACAAAGCTTCTCTCGCTCAAATTGAATCGCTTTTTAAACGCAGGTCACAAAACTCAACTCTGATATTGCCAAGGTGATGAACTCAGAAGCCATGAAACAAAAAATGTTAGAGCTTGATGGAGAAGGCACCACATCAACACCACAGGAGTTCGCTCAATTTATTCAGGCAGATACAACCAAATGGACACAGGTGTTAAGAGCGGCTAATATTAAGGTTGATTAATCGATATAGATCAAACAATATTTGATCATCTACGCTTAATAGGCAAGATGGATTTTTAAATGTTTAATTTTTTAAATTTATTGTTCAAAATTCCGTCTTTTAATATGTGACGCTGTACTCTATTCGTAATTGTCATGGGAAATTCTAGCGCACTGTATATATCTCTAGGTATTTTAAAACCAGCCAATCGATTTTTAAGCTTACGCAAAACATCTGTCCAATCACGATTAGAGTGATCAATAACGACAGCAACAGGTATTTCATCTAACCTTGAATCTTTTAGCGAAAAAACACAGACATTTTTTATGCCAGTTATTTCTTGAATTGCAAGCTCTATTTCCTCAGGCGAGCAATTTTCACCGCCAACTCTAAGTAAATCTTTGTATCGCCCTAAATAAATTAACTCACCATTTTTACCAACCTGACCTCGATCCCCTGAACGAAACCACCCATCACTAGTCCATGCTTGAGCATTAGATTCTGACCGATTAAAGTAACCTAAAGTTAGAGTTAATCCAGACATTTGAATTTCACCTTCCATACCTAACAAAACAGGCTGATTGGTATCAATGTCAACAATTCTAAATTGATTGCCTCTTTGGGGTCGTCCATTTCCAGAGACTCTTTTTACAAAACTATCTTCAAAACTCCACATCGTAAACTGACCTGATGTTTCAGTCATCCCATAAATGTTTGAAATGCCATCAATTCCAAGCTCATCCCTTAAAGTTATTAAATAATTTGGAAGGCCAACAGCATGAGCAACACGAAGAGACTTTAGCTGCGATCTTGAAGATGAAGAGTTTAAATTTAAGACGTCACGTAAAAAACAACCATGTGAAACATCGCATTTGTATTTGGCTACGATATCAAGGTATTGATTCGGATCCCAAATTACAAATGAGTTAAGTGTGCACCCAGTCCAAAGACAAACAGTAATTCCATGCATAGAACCACTACAATGAAAGAAAGGCCCCGCACTAATCAGATTACTTTGTGGCGTCAGTCCTTGACAATTTGCAACATATGCCGCAGTAGTAATATAACTAGCGTTTGTCAACATAACTCCTTTAGGAATAGATGTCGTTCCAGAGGTATATTGAATACAAAAAACATCATCTGGAATATGAAATAGAGTTTGTGGGCACTCGAAATTTGACTGATAGACATACCACTTGTCAGTAGAAATAAAGTCCATTGCTTCAAATATTCTGCAATTAATATTTGCAAAATTTACACACTCAATTGCCTCTTCAAGATAGCGTCGTCCACGATATGTTTTACTTGAAATTAAAGTTGAAATTTTTGCATCATTTAAAATAACAGCTAACTCATGTTTGGTTAAACGCGTATTAATAGGAACAGAAATTGCCCCAATTGAATTAATAGCAAGAAATGTAGCAACCCAGGAAAATGAGTTTTGCATCCATATTCCGACCCTATCCCCAGGATGAACATACTGACATAATATTTTTTTTATATCGAGTACATTTTTTTTTAACTCTAAGTAAGTTAATTCAACATTATCAATCCGTAGTGCAGTTTTATTTGGATAACGCAATGCATTGTTAAACAAAAGGTCAACAATTTTGAGATTTGAAATAGCACCCACTTTATTACTCAGATATTGGAGTCCGTAATAATGAATATTCCTGTTTATCGACAAATGGATATGCAACTAGCACACCACCTTTAAACGGGATTGCCGAAATCGACCATCCCTCAGTAGAGGTTTCTTTATTTTGGTTTACTAATTGAAGTCCGAGAGTAATAAAACCAAATTCAGAGGTTTGTTGTTTATCTAATATAGTAGCAATGCCGTGCAAAGAATCGCCAGCAACATCCATTTTTTTATATTTGAACTTCATTTTCCATAACCAACTTGTTGGACCTAAGCTGTCTTTTGCAAGCTGAATCAGAATATGTTGCTTCCACGATCCGTTAATTAAAACATCAGGCAATTTGTCATGCTCAGTTGCAAACCGATAATCATAATGAATTCTGTGCCAATTTTCTACGGCCGCTGACCATCGCATAATATGTGATGTACTAATCCTACCTTTATCTAAAATAGGGAACTGATGCCCGATTTCAAGATCTTCATAGACGTAAGATTTCATTTTAGTTCATCTCCAAATTAAGGTTTGAGTATTAATTAGAAGCAACTTATCTGACTGCGTTTTATACTCCGTTTCAATTGTGACTAACAGCATAGGGCCGGACTTGCCATTTTTCAATTCCACATTTTTATATTTTGGAGTTGACACACAAACTTCACCAATTTCAAGGGCACGATAAAAAGTGATTTCATTTCCACCATTTAATAACCGTTTAAAGGGTGATTCAATTTTAGGTAAAGATGAATAAGCGCCGCTCATGCTATCCGTTCCATCTAAATCCGGATCAGTTTGTAAAGCATTTAATCGATCTGAGCCATCAGCGGGAGTTCGAAACGCATGCACCGGATACAAAGGGGTAGCGACGATATTTCCAAAGAAAGTACTTTTCGCATATTCCTCATCAAAATACAATGGATCAGTATCCATAATTGCTTGAACAAAACGACGCAGGGAATCCTTTTCTAGTGGCATATGCGCAACTTTAGACTCCCCTTTTATGCCAATATATTTTTTGCAATCTGCTTCATCAAACTTTTCTTTTGTCATTTAAAACTCAATAAAAAATATTAAAATCATGCATTTAATCTAGCCTTCGATACCGCCTGCCTATAACTGTTGAGATGTCCGCCTCGCATGACTTTACCAGGCAAAGGATGCCCTACAATTATTTCTGCCTCTCTGGCAACAAGAATTAATCGCTCAAGATCAACTCCAGTCTCAATTCCCAATTCATTACACATATGGACCAAATCCTCAGTCGGAATGTTACCAGGAGCATCTTTAAAACCTGCATAAGGACAGCCGCCAAGACCACCAACAGCTGAGTCAAAATCATCGACCCCCATTTCTAGAGCGGCCACAACATTTGCTAGACCCAATCCTCTGGTATCATGCAAATGTAAATTAATTTTTTTATTAGGCCACCTGTCCTGGACCATACCAACCAAATATCGAATAGTTGAAGGATTAGCCCACCCCATCGTATCTGCCAATTGAATAAGCTCAATATCAATTCCACGATCTTGTGCAATCAAGACCATTTGAGAAAGAATTTTCATGACATTTTGAGGATCTATATCGCCTTCAAAATTACACCCAAATGCCGCCATAACACTAATCTGAACAATAGGAATATTAAAGGAAAACAACGCGTCTATACGCTTTTCAGTTTCAGCAAATGTTTCTTCTATCGTTCGATTTGTATTGCGTTTAGAAAATGTTTCACTAGCCGTAACACTTAAGCCGCCATGCACATCCAGCTTGTTGGTTGCAACTGCTCTTGCCATTCCTTCTTTATTTAAATAGATACAGGTGTACAACGTACCTGGTCTTCGTTTAAATCCAGAAACAACATCTTCAGCATCTGCCATTTGTGGCACCCACTTAGGACTAACAAATGAAGTGGTCTCAATTTCTGGGAAACAACATTCTGACAGCATATCGATTAACCGGATTTTTTCAGAAGTAAGTATTGGCTGCTTCTCAATTTGCATTCCCTCTCTTGGTCCCAATTCATGAACAGCTATTGATTTTGGAAAAGTCATATATCACCTTTTGAATTTTTTATTCTGGCTGAATCTTTAATAAACGCAGAACGCGCCCCCAATATTCATAATCCTCATTAAATCTCGCCCTATATTCTTGTGGAGAGCTCACACCAACTTCAACACCATTTTTAGCTAAAACTTGGATCATTTGTGGATCTGAAACAATCGAACTTATTTCACGATTTAAAATATTAATTACATCATTTGGTATGTTGGCTGGCCCCAGAAACCCTTGCCAAGATGGTCTGTATTCAACTCCCTGTTCTGCAAATGTAGCGACCTCTGGTAAAGCAACCATTCGCTTACTGGTAGTGATTCCAATTACCTTTATATTTGAACCTGGACGATTTTTTTCATCAACCAACGAAAAGGGCAAAGTTAACATTTGAATTTGTCCACTCATTAATCCAAAAAGCGCTGGTGCAGCCCCCTGGAATGGAACATGAGTAATACTTAAATTTTTATCATTTTTAATCATTTCTGCAAACACATGCGATGATGAACCAACACCCCAAGAACCATAGTTTAATTTTCCTGAATTTTCTCGTGCATATTTTATAAATTCATTAATATTATTTACTGGCAATGATGAATGCACCACAAAAGCATTTGGCACATTACCAACTACTGCAATGGTTGAAAAATCTTTTTGCGCGTCATAACGCATGTTTTTAATTAAATGTGGCTGTACTACATGCTGACTTGCTGTATAAGTAATGGTATATCCATCCGGAGTTGATTTTGCAGTAAAGTCAGTCCCAATCATTCCTCCAGCACCCACTTTATTTTCAACAATTACAGGCTGCTTTAATTTCTCGGATAATTTTTGAGCAATAAGTCTCGCTATGACATCTGTTGCACCTCCAGGTGGAAAAGCAACAACAATTTTTATTGGTTTACTAGGGAAATCATTAGCAAAACTAAATATTGAGTTGCAAAAAATAAAATAAATCAATACAAATAATTTTAAAAATTTTCTGGAGTTTGCGAAAGGCAAGAAAGTATTAAGATATCCAGTCATATTAAGTCTCCTCGAATTAATTATTATATTTGTAATATATTACACAATTAATGCGCAATGTCAAATTGTCATTAAGCGCCTTTATTTGAATAATTAATTTGACCCCATAATAAGTTAGTGATGCAACTGTAATTGCAAGGGTTTTCCCAGTATTCAACATCTTTTTAAAGGTGTAAAACTAACTCTAGACTTATTAAAACTACGATTACGTCAGTAAATGGAGGTTAAGTGTGACTGCAAACTCATTAAGTAGTAGTGGCTTTTTCCCGCTTGAATATAGTGGTTACAACAGAAATGATGAAGGGACCTCTAATTTATTCTTATGCCAAGTCGCAGCGCGTACACCCGGCGGAGAATATTTGCGTCGCTTTTGGCAACCGATTTGCCTTTTGGCGGAATTGGGCGACGTACCTCGGCGTGAGCGGGCCTTAGGGGAGGAACTCGTTGTTTTTCGCGATAAATCTGGACGGGTTGGCGTGCTCCACCTTGCATGTTGCCATCGTGGAACTTCACTTGAGTTTGCACGAATTGAACAATGTGGTATCAGATGCTGTTACCATGGCCGACTTTTTGATGTGGATGGTCGAATTCTTGAAGTATTAGGCGAACCTCATGCAGAAAAAATAAAATCACGAGTTTCCCAGGGGGCCTATCCCGTTCATATTTTTGCAGGTATCGTATTCGCATACATGGGACCACCAGAATTTAAGCCTACTTTTCCAATCTTTGACCATTTCGATGTTCCGGGTGTAAGGCTGGCATTACCTCAGCGTTTACCCTTTGCTTGTAACTGGGTTCAGGTTAAGGAAAACGCACTTGACCCAGCGCACACAGCCGTGCTGCACGCTTGGGAAGATCGATTCGCAGATCAATTCGGAGTATTTCCTGAGTTTGAATTTAGTGAAGGTCCTGGCGGCGCGTTCTACCTTGCAGTTCGCAAAGTTGGTGACAAAATATGGATTCGTTCAACCAGTATAGTGATTCCAAACGTGCATATCATCTCAAGTGTTTTGGAAAATGGGAAAGTTGCAAAAAATGTGGCACCTCCCTATCTAAGCTTTTTTACAGTTCCAACAGACGACACTCATTGCGTCACCTTTGCTATTCCGCATGTAACCGATGGTGAATCATTGGAGCGTCGAATGGCTTTTGGATGGCTTGGCACAGGTCAGACTGATGAGCGGCCCTACCGAGAGCGACAAAAGGTGCCAGGTGACTATGACGCACAAGTAGGACAGGGTCCTATTGAAAAACATAGCAAAGAGAATCTTGGTTATCACGATCGCGGAGTACTACTTTTCCGCCGAATTTTACGTCGTGGAATTGAAGCTGTTCAAAAAGGTGAGCCTATTCCAGGCTTAATTGAAGGGGTCATCCCTTCATTTGGAACCGACCGGGTAATATTTGCCTCTGAAGTAAATGGCAACACTGATGACCCAGAAGTTTTGCGTAACCTTGCCCGTGAAACAGCAACTCAATACCTCAAGAATCCGCCAATGCAACAACTAAAAAAGTATGCAGGTCCATCTTACTAAGACGAAGGTCAGTCAATGAGATTTATTACCTTAAATTTAATAACTGTATTTCTTTTACTTGCTTTTAGTATGAGTCAGTCGATGGCTCAAGGTTTTCCAAGTAAGACAATCCGCTTGATTATTCCTTACGGTGCTGGAGGGCCGGCGGATGTAATGGCCCGTTTTTTTTCGCGAGAAATGACCGCAATATTAGGACAGGCAATGATTGTTGAGAATATTCCAGGCGCCAGTTCAACAGTCGGCATGGCTACATGCGCAAATGCCATACCTGACGGCCATACGATCTGCCTTACAGTACCGGATAGTCTTTCTTATAACCCTCTACTTTATCGCAATCTACCCTATAAGCCGACAGGCAGTTTTGCACCTGTCATTCAACTCACTCGTGCCAATGCAATTATTGTGGCAAATGCTTCAGCCCCATTTTCTACTCTTAAAGAAATGCTCGAATATGCAAAGCAAAACCCTGGGAAACTTAACTTCGGTACATGGGGCCCCGCTACTTTGCCAGACGTATATCGCCAATGGTTTGAAAAAAAGGGGGAGGTAAATATTGTAGGTATTCCCTATAAAAGTGCCGCAGCTGCAATGAATGCGGTGCTTGGAAATGAGATCAACTTAACTTTTATTACTCTTGGGTTTGCTTTGCCACATATTCGTTCTGGAAAAATAAAACCAATCGTTGTTACTGGTAGCATGCGTGCTGCTGCTGCACAAGATATTCCTTCTTTGGGAGAGTTGGGCTTTGATCCAGGGTTAGGCAGTTACTTCGGAGTCTTCGCTCCTTTTGCGACTTCGCCATCCATTATTGCTCAGCTTAACTCTGCTTTTGCAAAGGTGCTATCAACTCCGGCCACACAACAATTTTTGCGTGCGCAAACGATGGAACCTGTTGGCGCATCCCCAGAGTCATTTACTGCATACGTTCAGAGAGACCAAACTAGTGCAACTGGACTGTTTCAATTCCTTGGAATCCAACCAACTGCAAGCCCAGAGTAATTTAGACAAGCGAGGATATTTGCTCATAGCTCCATACACGGATGCACGCTGACGCTGTGGGCTTAGAAGTTTCCCCGTGCCACATCCGTGAGAACAGCCTTCTCTAAATGCAACTCCCCCACTAAATGCTTTAACCGCGCATTCTCCTGCTCCAGTTGCTTCAAACGCTTGGCCTGATCGACCTTCATCCCCCCGTACTCACGCCTCCAGCGGTAGTAACTCTTGTCGGTGGCACCGGCCTCTCTGCAGGCACTCAAAAAATCCTTGCCTTGACCAATCTTGACCTCAATTTCACGCAGCTTGGCCACTATCTGCTCGGGCTTTAATCGAACTCCTTTTGGCATAACTTAATCCTTTCGAATGATAAAAAACAAAGCTTCTCTCACTCAAATTGGATCAGTTTTTAAACGCAGGTCACAAAAGCTATATTTCAGTTATTGATCTCATTGAGTTGTAAGAGATCAAAACCTTTAAATCCGAGTCTTAATTTATAAGGGTGGAAGTGTTCTAGACAATTTGAATTTTTAAATCTTAGTAAGGGTAAATGCTCTTTATAAATACTCTTTTACAGCTGATATTGCGGCTTGGCAATCCTTAAATTATTTCATAAAAGGTAATCGCCTAATAGGAGATTCAAATGACTATTGCAATTGGCAAGATGTATTCAAGTAAAGCCTATAGATTTATTTTTCTTGAGTTGCTATTTTTTGTTTTAGCTGGTGAGGTTATAGCGCAGTCGCCAGTTCAATCCTGCAATGGAGTTAATAAAGCGCCTTGGTGCAGTGCTGTTCAAGGCGATCGATCATCAGGATGGCTTAATCAATCACGTTCAGAAGTCATGGGTCGAAATGGTATGGTCACGACAAGCCAACCGCTTGCCGCTCAAGCTGGGTTAGATATTCTTAAAGCTGGAGGTAATGCCATTGATGCAGCAGTTGCGACCTCAGCTGTTCTTAACCTTGTTGAACCAATGAACACAGGGATTGCTGGTGACCTTTTCGCAATTATTTATATCGCCAAAGAAAAGAAACTATACGCAATCAATGCGAGTGGTAAGGCGCCATCTGGAGCGACTCTTGCTCACTTAAATGAACTCGGTTACAAGTGGGATCCTGCCAATTGGGCGCCTGGCTCTGGTATGCCTTCGGGTGGAATACTTCCAGTCACTGTCCCTGGAACTGTTTGGGGATGGGATCAAGTTCTCAAGCGTTTTGGAACCATGAACTTCAAGCAAACACTAGAAGCAGCTGCAACTTATGCTGAAGATGGTTTTCCCGTTTCAGAACGCATCTCCAATGACTGGGTTCTACCCATGGCAATCGGACCCGTACAAGCAGATCCACGCAAGTGTTGTACACAGTTGGATCCAGATTCCATTGCAACATGGTATGTAAATGGTGTACGCCCAGAGCCTGGTCAAATTTATCGAAATCCTGACTTAGCTAAGACACTTCGAATTCTTCAGAAAAAAGGCGTTAATGGGTTTTATCGCGGAGAAGTAGCAGAAGCGATCATTCGTAAGTCAACCGCATTAGGCGGCACCATGACGATGAAAGATTTAGCAAATTATCGAGGTGAATGGAATCAACCTGCAACTACAAACTTTAAAGGCTATGACATCTACACACTGCCCCCGCCTGCTCAAACTTGGGCAGCAGCGGAAATGGTCAAAATCCTCGAAGTATGTGTACCAGTTTGGGCTCCAGGACAGACTCTGGCTTCATTAGGGCCAAAGGATCCAAGGTATTGGCACTTTTCTGTTGAGGCTAAAAAATTGGCATTCAAAGATTTATACGCTTATAACGCTGATCCTAATTTTGTAAAAGTTCCTGTCAAACGCCTTTTGTCTAAGGAGCATGCTGCTTCTCTTTGTAGCCAAGTTAATCCATTGCAAGCTTCACAAACAGCTGCGGGAACAAACATTGATCCAGGAGGCGACACCATCGTACTTTCAGCAGCAGACCGCTGGGGCAATATGGTCTCGTGGGTTAACAGTAACTATGCTGGATTTGGTTCAGGCCTTACAGTTCCCGGTTATGGATTCATTTTGCACAATCGTGGAGGCCTTTTCACACTAGATCCCAAAAGTCCAAATGTGATCGAGCCACACAAGTATCCATTCAACACACTTTCGGCAAGCTTTGTTATGAAAAACCAACGCCCACTGATGACCATCACACTCATGGGAGGAGATATGCAGGCGCAGGGTCATGCACAAATGTTCGTTAATATTTTGGAGCTGGGTGCCAATATGCAAGGTGCATCTGATATGGCACGTTTTAGGCATAACCAAATTCCAAACCAATTAAGTCTTGAATCAAAACTTTTCGATGTCATGGGTGCGCAGTTAACCGCAATGGGTCATAAGGTTGATTCGATCAATGGTGGTCCAGTGGGTGGATATCAATCAATTATGTTGACTACAGATTCAAACGCGACAAATTCAGCCGCACGCAGTGATTGCACTTCACCTCGCAAGAGTTCTGGAAATACAACTTGTAAACCAATCGCTGGTTTTTATCGAGCAGGGTCGGATCATCGTAAGGACGGTCAAGCAGTGGCATATTGATAAAAAGCCTTGTAGTGAGGCCGTAAGGTCACGAACGATTAAATTGAGATATTGCCACATCAAGTTGGAGCCATCTGAGTGACGTCTAACTTTTGCCTTTTCCAATTCAAGCCCCAATTGCAATGGCGCAGCGTTATATTATAAAAGGCTTCAATATAATCAAATACATCTGCTCAGGCTTTAATCCAAAGCCTTTTGGCATAACTTAATTCTTTCGAATGATAAAAAACAAGGTTTCTCTCACTCAAATTGGATCAGTTTTTAGACGCAGGTCAATCAACATTTTACTCAAGCCCAATAAAATTTATCGAACTACTTGCGTGATTTTTTGTTTTGAAAAATAGCTAATCGAATGCTATTTGCCATTGCTTCATATCCAGCAGGGCTTGGATGCAAATGATCTCCCGAATCGAATGCAGGCTGAGACTTATTTGGATTTGCTGGATCTCGAAGCGCCACATCAAAATCCAACACTTCGTCGTACTCTTTGCTGTTTCGAATCCAAGCATTTAAGGCCTGACGCTTTGCTTCACCCTCTGGTGTCCAGTATGCTGCACCTTCAAAAGGTGTAAGCGTTGCACCAATCACTTTAATTCCCCTCGCATGCGCTCTTGCAATCATCTGGCGATGACCTGCAACAAGATCAGCAACACTGGGGTAAGGATTTGCACCAGCTCCTCCAATATCGTTGATTCCTTCCATGATCGTTACATGAGTGACACCAGGCTGCGAAATAACGTCCCGATCGAAACGTGCAAGTGCATTAGGGCCAACACCGTCACTTAGTACTCGACCGCCACCAATAGCTCCATTCACAACGCTCAAACGAATTCCAGCAGCGGCAAGCCTTGCTTCCAGCAAGTTGGGCCACCGACGGTTAGCGTCCGTACCTGATTGAGTACCATCCGTAATTGAATCGCCAAACGCCACCAACACATGGGTGGGTTTAGAAGGCACTACCTCTACTCTAGACAAAAAGAATGACGATGCAGATGCGAGGCCATCACCACGTCGATATGCCGTTGTTGTTGCAACTGGAAAAGATGTCGAACCCACATGATTTCCCTCCATCGATACAAAGTTGACTTGCCAAGATGCAGGATGCATCGTGACTGGTGATTTCCAGACCGATGTGTCATCGGGTAAAAAAAGATCAATAACGAGATCACTGAAATTTGCCAATTTGATATCAACAGGATCACTGACCAAAATTGCACCTGCAGGCATCAAGGGCGAAACAAGCCCACCAAATGTGAGTGGACGGTTTGAACCGACCACAATAGCAGAACCCTTATCGCGAAGGGCTACAGAAGCAGCTCCTACGCGCAGCGGTAATGTTCCAAGGCTATTGGCAAGCACAACGCGCACTCGCCCTCCTCCAGTAGAAATATGAGCGATTTGCCGCAGAGTCTGATTTTTAAAATGGATGGGGGAAGCACCACCTACGGCCAACTCCTGACCAGACGCGGCACCAGGCACATCACGAACCCAAGGAAAAGTTTGAGCTAATGCAGAGAGCGTCTGCACTGGCTGATCAACTCTTGCAAAGGGAGGAGCTGCCCATGTCGAAATCCAAGTTTCAGCAACAGCTTGACTTGTTATCCCCAAAAAAATCAAGGCTGCAATCGTTAATGCGTGTACTGTTCTCATGCGCGTTGTCTCCGTTTAATTTAAAACAATTGATTTTTTTATTTGGCTAAATGCTTGTCAAAGAATTTAGCAATATCAGTGAAGGCTTCTTTTGTCTCTGGCGCATCAGGGTTAAATCCATACTGCGCATGAGATTGCCCTTCATAGACATTTAAATCAGCAACGACACCAGCACGACGTAATTTACGATGTGTTCTTACCGTATTCGATAAAAATAAATCTCGCGTGCCTGACGTTAATATGGTGGGAGGGAAGTTTGCAAAATCGCCATAAATAGGAGAGAGTTGTGGATCTTTCAGATCCTTGCCAGAAGCATATAAAAGTGCTGCACGCCCAAGCCAACCGTCCCAGGTTACCAATACATTGTCAACCCATTCATTTGTTTCGTATGTATCACCGATTTTTGCAATATCAGACCATGGTGTTCCAGGTGCTATCGCTGCAGGCAGAGCAACTTTTTCAGTTTTAGATCTTAGTACCAATGCCAAAGTCATTGCACCACCCGTTGATGTGCCAAACACAGCCATATTATTAGCTTTGTTTGTTTTGAGTAGCTCTTTCCAAACAGCCATTGAATCGTCCATTGCTGCTGGATAAGGGTGATCAGGTGGCATACGGTAATCAACGGAAACAACTTTGTATCCGCCAAAACTTGCTAATAACATGGCCTCAGGAAGTGCAGATTCACCAGGCCCAAATACATAGCCCCCACCATGAATGTGCATTAACAAACGATTTTTATTTTTTGGATTTATTTTTTTGGGTGTAACAACAAATACGTCTACACCTGCCATCTTGGTGGGAGTTACGTTAACGCCTAATTTTTCTTTCATGGCAGGTATGCCCTTGATGACCAGCGCCGCGCGTTGATTAATCAACTCTTTCCATTCAGCTGCATTTTTTGGATCCGCATTGAAATGGGGTGGATAAGTACCACCAATTAATGCTTGCATCTGAGGGCTAACTTCGTTGGTGGGTGTTAGGGTTGTATGAGCAGGAGATTTCCTAACCCCTGGCGTTGAATTGGCCTGCCCTTGTGATGTAGCGAGCTCCGCATAACCAGCTAGTTGTGCGAAAACAGGGATCGAAAATGTGGTGAGTAGGATCACCAAAAGTGCGTTTGTTTTTTTCATTTTTAATTCCTATTCAATATGTGTTCTGAGACCTTGATGGTTTGGTCTTTTCAATTTTTGAACCACCGTGATTACCCTTATAGCAGTCTTGATTGCGACTGGATCTGGCGTTTTGACTGAATACCTTATAACTAACAATTTTTTATTCTCTTGTATTGAGTGGGTATTTACCCAATGGTTTGAAGCTTACAAATTAGTTAGTATGAACGAGCAAATAAATAACCACGGAGAACCCATGTATAAAGCCATTTTATTTTTATTCGTATCTCTTTATT
>Ga0214919_10007523_pt1 | contig 14668 bp, 11 predicted proteins | sample LL1503_MetaG_FD_177994 | JGI IMG/M metagenome (GOLD analysis project Ga0214919, IMG submission 177994) | Freshwater microbial communities from Lake Lanier, Atlanta, Georgia, United States - LL-1503 | ecosystem: Environmental > Aquatic > Freshwater > Lake | place: USA: Georgia | collected... | reverse complement strand
GACGGGCGTAGCCGGCGGCCCGACGACCCCTTCGGCCGCCCCCGTCACGCCCGGCAACCTCAACCCGGCCGAAAGCCCGATCATCATGCTCTTCGCCGCGCCGCAGGATCGCCCGCGGTGGAGTCCGTTACCGGTGGCCCCCCCCAACCGGACGGCCCTCAAGGGGGATGTCTGCGCGATCGCCTACCGGATCGGCCAGCGGTCCCCGTTCAGCGCTCCCGGCGCCCAGAACCAGCAGGTCTACGGCGTCTACCGCACCATCATCGATCCCGAGAAGACCTTCGCGGAAGCGTTGCCCGTCATCATGACCGTGCCGGCCGGCTCCAAATCCCCTTGGGATTATTGGTCCGCGGGCACCCGGACCTATGGCGACTACAATAAGCAGAATTATTTCACCGCCACGGGCTTGATCAATACCACGGTCACGGGCGCCATCTTGCCCTGGACCTTGGACGACCATAACTTCCTCGCCTCGAACGTCGTGGCGATGAACCTCGTCTTCTGGTGCACGTCGTCGCTGCCGCAGTCTTCCACGGTGACCACGATGATCGACCCGTTGAAGCGGCCGGCCCTCATGCTTCGCCCGGTGCTCCCGGTGAACAAGAACGATGCCTTCGACCAAGGGGCCAAGTTCACCGCCGGCACCGGCTACCGGGCCGCTTACTCGACCGGGGTGGCCGCCGCGTCCACCGCTGACGCACCCTTGCATTTCGCGCCGCCGGCGACCCCTTCCGTTCCGGCGGTCGCCGGCGTCGGCGTCCATCCCTACGAGGAGTTCAGCGGCCGCCTCCGCATCTTCTCCGACCGCATCTACCCGGATGCCCTTTCGACCGCCAACGCGCCCACCGCGACCCAGCTTACCTACCTGCCTTATTCGCTCCGCGCGCTCGAGGTTTCCGTGACCGTGCTGACGCCCGAAGGCGCGAAGGAACTGGCTTCCTTGCAGGCCGCCCCGCTGGGCATCGTCTCCACCAATGGCACGAAGGTCTCGAACAATGATTTCCGCCGGATCGTGGTGCAACAGGGCCGGGCCTACACGCGTTACATCCGCCTCCTGTCCAACGGCGGTTGAGCGCCCGAATGCGTCGGAGCAGGCCGCGCATGCGCGCGCCTCGCTTGCCGTCGTCCGTTCGGCGGCGTTTACTCGGCGTAGACCCCCATCGCGCGGAACTTGGCGTAGCGCATCGCGATGAGCTTCTCCGGGCTGGCCTTGGAGAGGTCGGCAAGCGAATCGCGCAAGGTCTTGCGGATGTTGGAGCCGGTCGCCGCCGGGTCCTCCTGGGCGCCGCCGAGCGGTTCCTTCACGACGCCGTCGACGACGCCGAGCTTGAGGAGGTTGGGGGCGTCAAGGCGCAGCGCCTCGGCGGCCTTGGGGGCGTGGGCGCGGTCCTTGAAGAGGATCGCGGCGCAGCCTTCCGGGGAGATGACCGAGTAGTAGGCGTTCTCGAGGATGTAGACCTTGTTCGAGACGGCGATGCCCAGGGCGCCCCCGGAGCCGCCCTCGCCGATGACGAAGGTGATGATCGGCACGCCGAACTGGCTCATCTCGCGCAGGTTGACCGCGATGGCCTCGGCCACGTGGCGTTCCTCGGAGCCGATGCCCGGGAAGGCGCCGGGGGTGTCGACCAAGGTGATGATCGGCAGGCCGAAGGTGCTGGCCATCTTCATCAGGCGAAGGGCCTTGCGGTAGCCTTCAGGGTTCGGGCAACCGAAGTTCCGACGGAGGTTCTCCTTCGTGTCGCGGCCTTTCTGCTGGCCGATGACCATGACCGGCCGACCCTCGAAGAAGGCGGTGCCCCCGACCGTGGACTCGTCGTCCATGAACAGGCGGTCGCCGTGGAGCTCCTGGAAGTCGTCAAAGAGCATCCCGATGTAGTCGAGGGAGTAGGGGCGGCGGGGGTGGCGGGCCAGCTGGACCCGCTGCCAGGGGTTCAGGTTGCCGTAGACCTCGCGCCGGGTCTGCTCGAGCTTGGCCTCGAGGGAGCGGACTTCCTTGGTGACGTCCATCCCGGCGGTCTCCGAGGAGGCCCGGAGGGCGTTGATCTTGTCTTCGAGTTCCCGGATGGGCTTTTCGAACTCGAGGGTGAAGCGGGGCTTCGGGGCGGACATGGGCGTAAACTAGGGGGCTTGGCGGGCAAAGGGCAAGGATTTGGAGGGTGGGGCTTGGTCCTGGGCCAGGGCCAGGGCCGGGGACAGGGACAGGGCAGGGGCATGACTGGGTGAAGGGTCACTCTTCTCGGGGTGCCATGAAGCCCAACCCCCAACCCCCAACCCCCAACCCCCAACCCCTCCTGACCATTCTATCCTTCCCCTTTAGCCCCTGTTTTCCAAATTAACCCTATCCCCAAACCCATGCGCACCTCCGCCTTCCTGTTCCTGCTCGCCGCCGCCGGCCTTCGCGCCGAGGGCTACCTAGACACCCCGCTCATCCCGGGCACCCAGTGGCACGTCCATGACTCCACCCGCCCGCAGCCGCCCCGCGCCGACAAGGACAAGCTGAAGTGCACGACGACCCCTCCGCCCGCCGGCGCGGTGGTCCTCTTCGACGGCAAGGACGCGGCCGCCGAGTGGGAGCCCGATAACGGCGTCAAAGGCGTCACTTGGGAAGTGAAGGATGGTTCGATGGTCGCCCGCAAGAACGGCATCCACACCAAGAAGTCCTTCGGCGACCTCACCCTCCACGTCGAGTGGCGCTCCGCCGAGGGTTACGACAAGAACGAGAAGAAGAAGGGGCAGGGCAATTCCAACAGCGGCATCTTCTTCATGCGCACCTACGAGCTCCAGGTGCTCGATTGCTCCAAGACCGAGACCTACGCCGACGGCATGACCGCCGCGATCTACGGCCAGTTGCCGCCGCTGTTCAATGCCTGCAACCCCTCCCGCGAATGGAACAGCTACGACGTGGAGTGGACCGCCCCCCGTTTCGACCAGGACGGCAAGGTCGTCGCCAAGGCGCGCATCACCGTCGTGATGAACAGCGTCAAGGTGCAGGATGACTCCGAGTATATCGGCCCGAGCAGCCACAAGGTGAACCCGCCCTACAAGAAACACGACGCCAAGCTGCCGCTCGGCCTGCAATTCCACGGCGACCCTGTCGAGTTCCGCAACATGTGGGTCGTCGAGAAGAAGTAAGCTCCGCCGGTCTCCCGATGACGCCCCGGTCAGCCGGGGTGTTTTTTTGCCAAGGGTATCCCGAAGGTCCGGCGGCCTGTTTCGACTTCCCCGTTTGCATGCGGCCGGCTTCCTGCTAGCCTAGGCTCTCTCCTGATGTACCCCGCCGATCGACGCGATGAATGGCACTCCGGCCAAGGCCGGTGGAAGGACGTGTCCGCGGCCGACTGGAACGACTGGCATTGGCAGCTGCGCAACCGGATCACGACCCTGGCCCAGCTGGAAACCTTGCTGGAACTCACGCCGGAGGAGCGGGAGGGCTGCCTGTTCTCGGCCCACAAGCTCTCCCTGGCGATCACGCCCCACTTCTTCAATCTGATCGACCCGCGTGACCCGGACTGCCCGGTCCGGCGTCAGGTCATCCCGCGCATCGAGGAGTCTTATGTCGCCCCCGGGGAATCCGCCGACCCCGTCGGCGAGGAAGGGACCATGCCCGTGCCCGGCATCGTGCACCGCTATCCCGACCGCGTGCTCTTCCTCGTGACGGACCGCTGCGCCGCCTACTGTCGCTACTGCACGCGCAGCCGCCTCGTCTCCAACGCCCAGGCCTACGATTTCCACCCCGAGCTCGAGCAAGGCCTGCGGTACATCGCCGACCACCCGGAGATCCGCGACGTGCTGCTCTCGGGCGGCGACCCCTTGCTGCTCTCCGACGCCAAGCTGGACGCGTTGCTGGGACGTCTTCGCGCCATCCCGCACGTCGAGTTCATCCGCCTGGGCTCGCGTATCCCGGTCTTCCTGCCGCAACGCATCACCCCGGAACTGGCCGAGATCTTCCGCAAGCACGGCCCGGTCTGGATGAGCATCCATACCAATCATCCCAAGGAGATCACGCGCGAGCTCGCCACGGCCTGCGAACGGCTCTCCTTGGCCGGCGTCCCGCTCGGCAATCAGTCCGTCCTGCTCCAAGGCGTGAACGACGAACCCGCGGTCATGAAGTCGCTGGTCCATCGGTTGCTGATGATCCGCGTCCGGCCCTATTACCTCTACGCGTGCGACCTCATCGAGGGCTCGACCCATTTCCGGGCGCCGATCCAGAAGGGAATCGACATCATCCGCGAGCTGCGGGGCCATACGACCGGTTATGCGGTGCCCCAGCTCATCATCGACACCCCGGGGGGCGGCGGCAAGGTGCCGATCAATCCGGAGTACGTGCAGGCCATCCATGACGGTATCGTCGAACTTCGTAATTTCGAGGACCGCTCGTTTGTCTATCCCTCGGGCAGCCAGATGCCGGAGCCGAAGCCGGAATTGAAGGCGTAGGATACCGCCTGGCTGTTCCGCGGCCGACCGGAGACGGGTAGCCCTGCCGGGGAAGGGGTTGATGGGTTGAACCGTTGACCCGAGGTGAAGCGGGGTCACTCGCTTCGTCGCTTCCTCCTGCTAGCTGGCCAACGGATCGACGGGCCAACTACGCGAGCAAACGCCCAAAACAAACCACCCGGAGGTTTAAATCCGGGTGGTGCTCAAAGTGGTGGGCCCGTAGGGATTCGAACCCCAAACGTCTGATCCGTAGTCAGAAATGATATCCATTTCACCACGGGCCCGTGATGAGGGGTTTGAGCAAAAGACCCCCGGCTCCTAAGGCAAGGAATTTTTCAAACCTGCGCCTGATGCAGGGCCACGGTGCCGAAAAGCATCCTTTTATGGCTCACCCGGGCGAAACCCGCGGCTTTGAGTTCCGCGTCGAGGCCGGCGGCATCGGGGAAGGCCGCGATGCTCGTCCCCAGGTATTTGTAGGCGCCGAAGTCACCGGTGAGCAGTCCGGCGAGCACCGGCAGCACGCATCGCACGTGCACGAAGTGGAACGGCGCGAACCAGGCGCTGGGCTGGGAGAACTCGAGGATCAGCAGCGTGCCGGCGGGCCGCAGGATGCGCCGCAGCTGGCCGAGGCCCTTGGCGCGGTCCTCGAAGTTGCGCACGCCGTAGGCGATCGTGACCAGGTCTTGCGAGGCGTCGGCGATCGGCAAGGCCATGCAATCTCCGGTTCGGAATTCCAGCGCGACACCCTCCGTGCGCGCGCGCGCGCGGCCGAGCGCGAGCATCGGTTCGCAGAAATCGTAGCCGACGATCGCGCAGTCGCCCGGAAGGTCTCGACGCAGGGCGAAGGCCACGTCACCGCTGCCCGTGGCGAGGTCGGCCACGTTCCGGGGGTGGAGGGCCTTGGCGGCGGCCACGAGTTGCTCCCGCCAACCGACGCAGAGTCCCAGGCTCAGCACCCGGTTCGCGAAGTCGTACCGGGAGGCGATCCCGGAGAACATGCGTTGGACGGCGGAGCCTTCAGGCATGGGCTTACCCTCCCGAGATTATCGATAAGGTCAAGCGGGCTGGGCTAGGATTTGGGGAGTAGGGAATGGGGAGTAGGTTTTAGGAAATAGGGAGTAGGGGCAGTAGGTAGGGAGTGGGAGCTCTGGTTAGATTCAACCCCCAACACCTAACCCCCCAACCCCTATTCCCTACTTCCCAGTTCCTACTCCCTAAAGCCTACCCCCTGTTGTCTAAACAAACTCCCCGCCGCCGAGGAGGACGGGGCCGTCGTAGATCGCCACGATCTGGCCCGAGGCGAGGCCGCGCTGGGTCTGCGGGAAGGTGAGTTCGACCTCTCCCTCCGCCGGGATTCGCGGGCGGAAATGCACCGGCGTGGCCGGATCGCGGTAACGCACGCGGGCCAGGTAGTCACCTTCGCTTGAAACCGGTCGGTTGATCCAGCTGAAGCGCGCGGCTGTGGCCTGGTGCGTGTAGAGGTCGCCGACGTCGGGATGATCGAAGGCGACGTGCAGCGTGTTCGTGGCGAAGGCCTTCTTCACCACCACGAAGAACTCGTTCTCCGTGTTGGAGGGGAGGCCGATGCCCTTGCGCTGGCCGATCGTGTAGCGATGGAGCCCGCGGTGCTGGCCGATGACCTTGCCGGCCGCGTTGACGATGGGGCCGGGGGAGTCCGGGATGTGCCGTTCGAGGAAGGCCTGCACCGGGACTTGACCCAGGAAGCAGATGCCTTGGCTGTCCTTGCGTTGGGCGTTCGGCAGGGCGGCCTCGGTGGCCAGTCGGCGCACCTCGGGCTTGAGCAGTTCGCCGACCGGGAAGATCGCCTTGGCCAGCTGATCTTGCCGGAGCAGGGCGAGGAAGTAGGATTGATCCTTGTTCGGGTCGAGTCCCTCGAGCAGGTCGAAGGTTCCATCGGCGTTCGCGCGTCGGCGCGCATAGTGACCGGTCGCGATCTGGTCGTAACCGTCGGCCAAGGCCCGCCGGAGGAAGACCCCGAACTTCATCTCGCGGTTGCAGACGATGTCGGGATTCGGCGTGCGGCCCTGTCGGTAGCCGGTCACCAGGTAGTCGACCACCGTCCGCTTGTAGTCCTCGACGAGGTCGATGATCCGAAAGGGCAGGTCGAGGTGCCGGGCCACGGCCTGGGCGTTGCGGACGTCGTCTTCCCAAGGACACTCCCCCGGAAAGGGCAGGCCTTCCTCGTTCATCCAGGTCCGGAAGTAGGCCGCATGCACCTCGTGACCCTGCCGTTTCAGCAGCAGGGCCGCCACGGCGCTGTCTACGCCGCCCGAGAGCGCTACGAGGATCCTGGACATGGGACGGGGTAGTAAAGGAATACCCGCGGCTAGGAAAGGGTCAAAGCCACCCCGGGAAAAGGGCTTTTCGGGGGTGCGGGTTGCGGACAGGGTTGCCCTAGGGGCAGGGAGGTGTTTGGCTGGGGTATGCGCCTTGGTCTCGCCTTCCTTTTGCTCGGTCTCGCCCCGCTCTTCGCCCAGAACTCAGCCCAGTTGGCCGGGATGCAGCAGGATCTCGCCGAACTCCGCAACGAGGTCGAGAAACTGAAGTTGGACAACGCCGACCTGCGGGAGGCCCTCGCCAAGGCCAAGGCCGCGCCGGCTCCGGCGTCCGGCAACGCCGAGACCCTCGCCAAGGCCCGCGCCGAGATCCTCGCCGAAGTCGATCGCCGGCTGAAGCAGCAGGGCGTCGACGTCAACGCGGCGCTCGCCGAACAGGCCCGCCAGGTGAACGCGGCGCTCGCCGGCAAGGGGCCCGCCCCCGTCGCCCAACGTCCGTCCGGCAATCCTGCGACGATCGCCGACAAGCCCGCCCAAGCGACGCCGGATGATGGCTTCCCTGCCGACATGCCCCGCACCGGTACCAAGGTCCGCGTGAAGTCCGGCGACAGCGTCAGCAAGCTGGCCCGGCAGCATGGCTCCAAGCAGGAGTGGATCCTCGCGGCCAACAAGCTTCCCAACGCCAACGCCTTGCGCGCCGACGTCGAGATCTTCATCCCTCAGCCCGAAACCCCCTCCCGCTAAGCCCATGGCCACCCCTCCCAAGAAGTCCCTCGGTCGCGGACTCGGCAACCTCATCGGCGGCGGCGTCGCCAAGCCCGCGCAACCTGCGCCGGCCGCCGTCCCGCCGGCCGCCGCGGCGCCCGTGGCTCCCGCGGTCGCGCCCGCCGCCGCGCCGGGCCCGCTGGCGGTCACCGAATTGCCGGTCGCCTCCATCGTCCCCAACCCGCACCAGCCGCGCAAGGAGTTCGACGAGGCCGCCGTGAAGGAGCTCGCGGAATCCATCCGCTCCGAAGGACTGCTCCAGCCCATCGTCGTGCGGAAGGCGAAGGGTGGCTACGAGCTCATCGCGGGCGAGCGTCGCCTGCGCGCCTTCAAGCATCTCGGCCAGAAGTTCATCCCGGTCCGCGTCGTCGACGCCAGCGATTCCTCCAGCGCCGTCCTGGCCTTGATCGAGAATCTCCAGCGCGCCGACCTCAATCCGGTCGAAGAGGCCGTCGGCGTCGCCTCGCTGATGCGCGACTTCAACCTGACGCAGGAGGCGGTCGCCGATCGCCTCGGCAAGCCGCGCGCCAGCGTCGCCAACCTCGTCCGCCTGCTCCAGCTCGACCGCGAGATCCTCGGTTACCTGGGCAAGGGGCAACTCTCCACCGGTCACGCCAAGGTCCTGCTCGGGCTCGAGCAGCAGGCCCACCGCGTGCAGGTCGCCCGCCTCGTCGTCGAGAAGGGCCTTTCCGTCCGCGCCACCGAGGCCGAGGTCAAGGCGCTGGCCGCCTCCAAGAAGACCGACCGCAAGCGCGCCGAGAAGACCATCGTGGCCGACGTCCAGAAGCGCCTCAGTTCCCATTTCTCCACGCCGGTCGCCGTGTTCCGCAAAGGGACGAAGGGCACCATCTCGATCCCCTTCACCGGGGACGACGACCTCGCGCGCCTGCTGGAGAAGATCGGGGTGAAGCTCTGAAGGGGGCAGGTGGAAGGCGGAAAGTGAGAGGGAGTAGGTATTAGGTGCTGGGAATGAGGTAGTCGGGATTAGGCGGCGGGACGCGGGGATCACGGAGGAGTGAAACGCGAAAATGTCACGCGCTTCTCCCAGCCCGATTCCCCAATCCCTACTCCTACTCCCTGAACCCTGATCCCTATCACCTCTGAGCCACAGGCTCAGTGCTTAAAGTGGCGCATCCCGGTGAAGACCATCGCCATGCCGCGCGCGTCGGCGGCGGCGATGACGTCGGCGTCCTTCACGGAACCGCCCGGCTGGATGGCGCAGGTCGCGCCGGCGTCGGCCGCGGCGAGCAGGCCGTCGGGGAAGGGGAAGAAGGCGTCGGACGCGATGGCCGAGCCCTGTAGCGAGAGCTTGGCTTCGCCGGCCTTCCAGACCGCGATGCGGGAGGAGTCGATGCGGGACATCTGGCCGGCGCCGACGCTGAGGGTGCGTTCCTTGCCGGCGTAGACGATGGCGTTGGACTTGACGTGGCGGACGACGCGCCAGCCGAAGAGCAGCGCGGTCATCTCGTCGGCGGTGGGCTGGCGCTTGGTCACGACCTTGAAGTCGCGCGGGTTGACGGGCTTCTGGTCGCGGTCCTGGACGAGCACGCCGCCGATGACGGCGCGCACCTCGCGCAGGGTGTCGGCGCGCAGGCCGACCTTCGCGCGCATGAGGCGGAGGTTCTTCTTCTTGCCGAAGATCGCGAGCGCGTCGGCGTCGAACTCGGGCGCGATGATGACCTCGGAGAAGATCTCGGCGATGGCTTCCGCCAGGCCCTTGTCGACCGTGCGGTTGGCGACGATGATGCCGCCGAAAGGCGCCTGCTTGTCGGTCTCGAAGGCCTTGTGCCAGGCCTCCAGGAGGGTGTCGGCCGAGGCCACGCCGCAGGGGTTCGTGTGCTTCAGGATGCAGATCGTCGGGCGCTCGAACTCGCCGATGAGGTAGGTCGCGGCGGTGATATCGAGGATGTTGTTGTAGCTGAGCTCCTTGCCCTGGAGCTGGTCGAAGGCCTCGTGGAACGAGCCGTAGAGGGCGGCCTGCTGGTGGGGGTTCTCGCCGTAGCGCAGACGCTGGGCGAGGGGCAGGGTGGTGGTGAAGCGCGCGGGCAGGCCAAGGACGTTGCCGAGGCCGGGCTGCGCCTGGGACTCGAGGTAGTTGGCGATCGCGGCGTCATAGGCCGAGGTGCGCTGGAAGACCTTGAGGGCGAGCTCGCGGCGCAGCTCGCCGAGGGTCTCGGGGGCTTTCATCGCGGCGAGCACGCGCTCGTAGTCGGCGGGGTCGGTCACGACGGAGACGGAGGCGTGGTTCTTGGCCGCGCTCCGCAGCATGGAAGGGCCGCCGATGTCGATGTTCTCGATGGCGTCCTCGAAGGAGCAGCCCGGCTTGGCGACGGTGGCCTCGAAGGGGTAGAGGTTCACGACGACGAGGTCGATGAGGTCGATACCATGCTTCTTGGCTTCGTCGAGGTGCTCATGCGAGTCGCGGCGGCAGAGGAGGCCGCCGTGCACCTTGGGATGCAGGGTCTTGACGCGGCCTTCCATGATCTCGGGAAAACCGGTGTGCTCGCCGACGTCCGTCACCGGCAGGCCGGCGTCGCGCAGCATCTTGGAGGTGCCGCCGGTGGAGAGCAGCTTGTAGCCGTGTTCCTTGACCAGGGCTTGGGCGAAGGGCAGCAGGCCGGACTTGTCGCTGACGGAGAGAAGGGCGATGGGCATGGCGAAAGAAAGCCAAGGGGTAGGGGGCGGGGGAGGGGTGGTCAAGAACTAGGGGACAAGGAACCCGGAGTACGGAGTTTGGAGTTCGGATGACGGAGGGCGAAGGAGAGGCAAAGGAGGGTCGGAAGCTTCGTTTACCTGAAATCCGTCATCTGTACTCCGTCCTCTGGACTCCGCTGATTCCCCTAATACTTGACCCTTCCCCCGTTTTTCCCCTCTTTCGAGGCATGTCGTCCGCTCTTCTGTTCTCCGGCCAAGGCGCCCAGGTGGTGGGTATGGGCAAGTCCCTTTACGAGGGGTCCCCGCTCGCCAAGGATCTCTACGACCGGGCGGCCAAGGTCCTGCCGTTCGACCTGCGGAAGGCCTGTTTCGAGGGTCCGGCCGAGCTTCTGACCGAGACCCGCGTCTGCCAGCCGGCCCTTTACGTCCAGGGTTATGCCATCGCCCAGATCCTGCAGCAGCGCGGCAAGCTCGACGACCTCAAGGCGTGCCTCGGTCTTTCCTTGGGCGAACTGACCGCCTACGCCTTCGCCGGTGTCTGGGATTTCGAGACCGGCCTGAAGGTCGTCGCCGAGCGCGGCCGGCTGATGCAGCTGGCCTGCGACCAGACCAAGGGCGGCATGGCCGCGGTCATCGGCGGCTCCCGCGAGGACATCTTCAAGCTCTGCGCGGCCTTCGACATCGACGCGGCCAACTTCAACTGCCCCGGGCAGGTGGTGATCTCCGGCGACGCCGAGAAGGTCGCCCAGGCCGTGGCCCGCGCCAAGGAGTTCGGCCCGTTCAAGCTGGTCAAGCCGCTGGTGGTCGCCGGCGCCTACCACAGCCGCCTCATGGAGCCGGCCCGCGCCGCCTTCGAGGCTTTCCTCCAGGGGGTCGAGTTCAAGCGCCCGCAGGTGACCGTCTACGCGAACACCACCGGCGGCACCCTCGCCGAGCCGGCCGAGCTCCGCGCCGCGCTGGTCAAGCAGGTCGTCTCCTCCGTGCTTTGGGAGGATGATTGCAAGGCCGCCGCCGCCACCGGGATCGCCCAGTTCTACGAATGCGGCCCGGGCGGCGTCCTCGCGGGGATGATGAAGCGCAGCGCGCCCGAGGCGCCGGTGGCCTCCCTGCATGAGTTCGCCGATATCCCCGCCTAAAACCCGTCCGGCGGGGGCTAACGCTGGACAAGCGCCCAGCCCCCCGTCCTAGTAGCCCTCGGTCCCGTCCGCCGTCCTCCTCCCTCGCCCTCGTTCCCGTCTCCCCCTTTCCCGTGTCCCTCGATCACATCCGTAATTTCTGCATCATCGCGCACGTCGACCACGGCAAGACGACCCTTTCCGACCGCCTGCTCGAGCACACGAAGACCATCGAGAAGCGCCAGATGAAGGAGCAGTTGCTCGACGCGATGGACCTCGAGCGCGAGAAGGGCATCACCATCAAGTGCCACCCGGTGACGATGAACTTCACCGCGCCGGATGGTAAGCAGTATATCCTCAACCTGATCGACACCCCGGGCCACGTCGACTTCGCCTACGAGGTCTCCCGCTCGCTGGCCGCCTGCGAGGGCGCCGTCCTGCTGATCGACGCCTCCCAGGGGGTCGAGGCCCAGACCGTCGCCAACGCCACCCTCGCCATGAACCAGGGGCTGGAGATCGTCCCCGTCATCAACAAGGTCGACCTGCCCAGCGCCCGCCCCGAGGAGGCCCGCCGTCAGGTCGAGGATATCCTCACCATCCCGGCGCAGGACGCCGTCCTCGCCTCCGGCAAGTCCGGCATCGGCATCGACGACATCTTCGCCGCGATCATCAAGCGCGTGCCGCCGCCCCGCTGGGCCGACTACCCGCAGCACCGGGCGCTGGTCTTCGACTCGCTCTTCGACTCGTACAAGGGCGTCATCAGCTACGTCCGCGTCTTCTCGGGCACCTTCAAGGCCGGCCAGACGATCGAGCTGATGTTCAACGGCGTGCGCTCCGTCATCAAGGAGGTCGGCATCTTCGCCCCGAAGATGAAGCCGCAGGACGAGCTCGGCCCCGGCACCGTGGGTTACATCGTCATCAACATCCGCGAGGTCGCCGACGTGAAGGTGGGCGACACCATCACGCTCGCGTCGGACCCGGCCAAGGAGCCGGTCCCCGGTTTCAAGGAGGTCCGCCCGATGGTCTTCAGCGGCATCTACCCGCTCGACACCGCCGATTACGAGAAGCTGAAGACGTCGCTGGCCAAGCTGGCGATCAACGATTCGTCCCTGACCTACACGGCCGAGAGCTCCACGGCCCTGGGTTTCGGTTTCCGCTGCGGTTTCCTGGGCCTGCTCCACATGGAGATCGTCCAGGAGCGCCTGCGCCGCGAGTACGACCTCGACATCCTCTCCACTTACCCTTCGGTCGTCTACAAGGTGTTCACCGCCGATGGCGTGGAGCACGTGCTGGACAACCCGGTGATGATGCCCGACGCCTCCGCGATCGAGCACATCGAGGAGCCCACCATCCGCGCGCACATCCACATCCCCGGGACCTCCATCGGCGACATGCTCACGCTCGTGCAGGAGAAGCGCGGGATCTGCGAGCGCACCGAGACCATCGACGGCGACCGCGTCGTGCTGGTCTGCCTGCTGCCGCTCAACGAGATCCTGGTCGACTTCAACGACCGCATGAAGTCCATCACCCGCGGCTACGGCTCGATGGATTACGAGCTGGGCGAGTACGTCACCTCCGACCTCGTGAAGATGGACATCCGCGTGAACGAGGAGCCGGTCGACGCCTTCTCGTCCATCGTCCATGCCTCCAAGGCCGAGGGCCGCGGCCGCGCCTTGTGCGAGAAGCTCAAGGAGCTGCTCCCGCGCCAGCTCTTCAAGATCGCCATCCAGGCGGCCATCGGTTCCAAGGTCATCGCCCGCGAGACCATCGGGTCCGTCGGCAAGGACGTGACGGCCAAGTGCTACGGCGGCGACATCTCCCGCAAGCGCAAGCTCCTGGACAAGCAGAAGGAGGGCAAGAAGCGGATGAAGCAGATCGGGAAGGTCGACATCCCGCAGGAGGCCTTCATCAAGATCCTCAAGAACGAGGACTGAGGGGCGCCCGCCCCATTCCAGGCTTTCCCTCCCGTCCGGGCCCGCTACGTTGGGCGCCCCGGCCATGTTCTCGATTTTCGCCTCCAAGGCGGGCAAGACCCGCAAGATCGCCAAGCAGCTCCTGGAGTTCTCGGCGAAGATCGACCTCTACCGCCGCGATGTCGTCCCGCCGGCGGACCTGGCCGAGCAGCTCGACCGCGCGGCCGAGCTCCGGGCCAAGCTCAAGGAGAAGCCCTTCCAGCTGGTCGAGGTGGAGACGGCGATGGATCGCCTGCACGGCGTGATGTGCCGCAACGGCGGCATGATCTACCCGGTCACCGCCGGCACGGACTACACGGACATGATCGTCATGGCGGCGATCGTCGCCGGCGGCATCCGGAGCTTCTTCCTGCAGCCGTTCAAGATCCCGACCAACTCGATGTGGCCGACGTACAACGGGATGACCTCCGAGGTGCGGCAACCCAACGACCCCGCCCCCGGCTTCGGCGAGCAGGCCCTGCGCAAGGTGACGTTGTGGGCCTCGACCTACGTGATCCCGGCCGAGGCTTCCGGTCCGATCGGCATCCCGGTGGACTATCGTCGCTTCGCGGATGGCTCCTATCAGATCGGCCTGCGCCCGAAGGTGTCCGCCCCGGATGGCGGGCTGCTGGGCACAGGCCTGCTGCGCGGCATGAACGACACGTATGCGCTCGACATCGACGGCCATGAGCAGGCCATCACGATGCCGGGCGACTTCGGTTTCGAGGGCGTGCTGCTGCGCACCTATTTCCCCGCGGAGGCCGCGTTGCCGCTGCGCCGCCAGGATGCCGACCGCTGGCAGGCGGTCTTCCGCAAGGCCATGGCGGAGGGGCGGATCAAGCAGACCCCAGCCGGCGCGGTGCTGCTGACCGGCCGCACGGCCACCCGCGGCGAGCCGCTCCTCAACTTCGACATCCTGACGGGCGACATGCTCTTCGTCGACCGGGTGTCCTATAACTTCGTCGCTCCGAAGCGGGGCGACACCTTCGTCTTCCGCACGAACAACATCCCGGGGCTCAACGACCGCTACGGCAATCCCTCCCAGAATTATTACGTGAAGCGTCTGGTGGGCGTCCCCGGCGAGCGGCTGCGCGTGAACGGGGACGGCCAGCTGCTCGTGAACGGCGTCGCCGTGACCACGCCGGAGCCCATCGCCGCCAATAATCGCCGCGACATCGCCGCGGGCTATTTCGGATATCTGCCCGAGATCGGCGGCGACCGCTACGCGCTCCCGCTGAACGAGGAGCACGCGGTGACCGACCATCATTACTTCGCCATGGGCGACAACTCCGCCAATAGCTACGATTCGCGCGGCTGGGGCGAGGTGCCGGAGGGCGACGTCGTCGGCCAGCCGCTCTTCATCCTGCACCCGTTCACCAAGCGCTGGGGTTGGGCTAAATAATGAAGGGACAGGGCCCGTACTAGGGCTGGGGCCGGGACCAGGGTTGGC
>Ga0214919_10007522_pt1 | contig 14669 bp, 10 predicted proteins | sample LL1503_MetaG_FD_177994 | JGI IMG/M metagenome (GOLD analysis project Ga0214919, IMG submission 177994) | Freshwater microbial communities from Lake Lanier, Atlanta, Georgia, United States - LL-1503 | ecosystem: Environmental > Aquatic > Freshwater > Lake | place: USA: Georgia | collected... | reverse complement strand
GTTGCTGGGTTTTGCGCGTGGGCTCGGCGCCTTCGAGCACTTGCTTGATCAGGTAAATGCGGCCACGCGGCCCGTCCAGTTCGTCGCCCAGCAATTGGTAGGTGGGGCAGGTGGCAGTGCAAAAACCGCAGTGCACGCAGTTGCGGACAATCGCCTCGGCGGCTTTACCGTCGCTGGTGTTGGCGTATTCGGGGGAGAGCGTGGTTTGCATGGCAGGTGTGGCTCAGGCCAGGGCGTGCAGGCGGCCCGTGTTGAACACGCCATCGGGGTCCAATTCGGCTTGCAGCGCGGTTTGGATGCGCTGCTGGGTGGCGTCTAGCGGCGCAAACACGGCGGCGCCCGCATCGGTGTCGGCCAGCGCACCGGCGGGGCGGCGAAACAAGCTGGCGTGGCCTCCGGCTTGCGCAGCCAGCGCATGCAATTGATTTGCGGCAGCGGCGGGCGCCCAAACCCAGCGCTGCGCGCCCTGCCATTCCACGCACTGGGCATAGGGAAGATCCAGCACCGGGCTGGTTTGCGCCACCGACAGGCGCCACAGGCAGTCGTTCTCGCCCGGCGGTCGGGTAAAAAACGCATGTTGCTGGTTGCGCAGCGCATCCCAAAAAAACATGGCGGCTTCAGCATCAGCCGCCTGCGCCTGTCCGCCTTGGGCTTGTACATCGGCTTGCATTTTGGGCAAGGCGGCCTGCACCGCCGCTTGTGCGCCGCGCAAGCGCACCGTCAGGCGCCCGCTGCTGGCGCCGGGCTCGCAGTGCCAGCAACTGGCGTTCAGGGGTAAGGGTTGGCCGCCCCAGCGGTGTAGCAACTGCAATGCTGCTTGTTGCGGCAGCTGGCACACCAGGCTTGCCTCGCTGGGTGCAAAAGCCAGCACTTTGAGCGAAACCTCGGTCACCACGCCCAGCGTGCCCCAGCTACCGGCCAGCACCCGGCTCACGTCGTAGCCGGCCACGTTTTTCATGACCTGGCCGCCAAACGTAAGGTGTTCGCCCCGGCCATTGATAAAGCGGGCGCCCAGCACATAGTCGCGCAAGGCGCCAACGCAGGCCCGGCTAGGGCCGCTCAGGCCGCTGGCCACCAGGCCGCCCACGGTGGCGCCGGCATGGCCGAAATGCGGCGGCTCGAAAGGAAGGCATTGGTTTTGTTCCTGCAACAAGGCTTCTAGGGTGCTGAGCAAAGTACCACTGCGAACCGTAACGACCAGCTCGGTAGGCTCGTAGCTGACAATGCCTTGCAGGGCCCGGGTTTCTAGCACTTCGCCTTGCAAGCAGGTACCGAAAAAATCCTTGCTGCCGCCGCCGCGCACGCGCAAGGGCGACCGGCTGTGCGCTGGCACAGACCGGGCATGGGTAATCCGCTCGACAATCGCGTCCAGCGCTGGGGGGCAGTCAGACATGCGGCTATGGTAGCGGCGCGGCGTAGTGCGCCCTGTGAATTTTTTGAATGTGCCTTGTTTGATTTCTTGGCAAAACACCTGCATTCAGGCATTGCGCGTCAAAATGCGCGCTATTGCTGGGTTGTTACGCTATTTGGGTGAGTATGCCCGTCCTGATGTCCACTTCTTTACCTACCGTGATCGTCCTGGCCGCGGGCCGTAGCACGCGTTTTCGGGCTGCCAGCGGTGGTCAGGACAAATTGCAAGCGCTGTTAGACCATCGCACCGTGCGCGAACACACCTTGGCAGCGGTGCATGCCAGCGGCCTGCCTTTTCATGTGGTCGAAGCCGCGCACACCGCCCACATCGCGCAGCCCGGCATGGGCGACAGCATCGCCACCGGCGTGCGCGCCTGTGCCCAGGCCGCAGGTTGGTTGATATTGCCGGCCGATTTGCCCTTGGTGCAGCCCGCCACCCTAGGCGCCGTGGCCCAGGCCTTGACCGATCACACGGTGGTGCAAGCGGTGTACCAGGGCCAGCGCGGCCACCCGGTGGGCTTTGCCGCCACCTGCGGCCCTGAATTAATGGCCTTGACCGGTGACCAAGGGGCACGCGCTGTGCTGCAAGCGCACGCGCCCTATGCCCTTGCGGTGGACGATGCCGGTTGCATGCATGATGTGGATACGCCAGAGGCGCTGGACGCGGCGCGGCGCTTGCTGGCGCAGTCGTTTTAGACCTGCATCAAGCGCGCGTCGCTGCTGGCTGGCAGCATCAACGGCGCGTAGCTTGGGTTGGCCGTGGACAAGGCCTTACGCTTTTAACCCCCCGACGAAGACCTTGCGCTGTGGCGGGCGCGCGCGGGGCAGGCAGTGATTGCGTACGACTAACGCAAGGCCTTAGCGCCGCTACCCAGGGTGTCAGCACACGCGGGTGCGCAACTTTTGGCAACCATTAAAAATTACGCTAGCTTGATGGATATGATGACGACATCCGCACACTGGGCGCCAGACCCTGCGGGCTTACAGGGACGGCATTGCATCCATGGCGACATTGATTCCGGCGATCGGTACATCGGCAGACGCGTTGCACGCCGAACTGCGCACGCTGATAGCCAACAGCCGCCAGCGACTGGCCGGAGCGGTGAATGCCGAGCTGACGCGGCTGTATTGGCATGTGGGACAAAGGCTGCGCACTGAGGTGCTGGGAGAAGGCCGCGCAAGACGGTTGGAGCGTACGCGAACTGGCGCACCAGATCGAACGCAAGGCATTCGAGCGCACCGAGCTTGCAACCTTGCAGGCCCACACCCCCGTACAAACCGAGCCGCTCGTTGCCGCCGATGCCGACCCTGACTTGGCTTTGTCAGCTTGAAACTCCAAGCCCTTCTTCAAAAAAATGACCCAAGAAACCAATAATCTCGCCGCCGACCTGTGGGCGCTGGCTGACCTGCTACGCGGCGATTTCAAACAGAGCCAATATGGCCGCATCATTCTGCCTTTTGCCCTGCTGCGCCGTCTGGAATGTGTGCTGGAGGGCAGCAAGTCCGCCGTGCTGCTTGAGGCCGCCAAGGTAGAGAAGATGGCCATTGCCGAAGAGGCCAAGGAAAAGCTGATTCTGCGGGCCACAGGGGGCTTAAGCTTTTTCAACACCTCGCCCATGGACCTGAGCACCCTGGGCGAGTCGGGCATCAAAGCCAATTTGGAGCGCTACATCCAGTGCTTTTCCAAAGACGCCCGCGAGATTTTTGACCACTTCAAGTTCGCCGAATTCATTGGCCTTTTGAACGACGCCAACCTGCTCTACAAGGTGGTGCAAAAAGTCCGCACCATGGACCTGCACCCCAAAGCCGTTTCCAACTACGAGATGGGTTTGGTGTTTGAAGAGCTGATCCGCAAGTTTGCCGAAAGCTCGAACGACACAGCAGGCGAACACTTCACCCCGCGCGACATCGTGCGCCTCACCACCTCGCTGGTGTTCATGGAAGACGACCAAGCCCTTACCAAGCCCGGCATCATCCGCACCATTTATGACCCGACAGCGGGCACGGGTGGCTTTCTGTCGGCGGGCATGGAGTATGTGCACGAGCTCAACCCCCAAGCCGTCATGCGCGCCTTTGGTCAAGAGCTGAACCCCGAAAGCTACGCCATCTGCAAGGCCGACATGCTCATCAAAGGGCAGGAGGTCAACCAGATCAAGCTCGGCAACACGCTCTCCAACGACCACCTCTACGCCAACAAGTTCGACTACATGTTGTCCAACCCGCCCTTTGGCGTGGATTGGAAAAAGATCGAAGGCGACATCACCGACGAACACAGCCTCAAAGGCTTTGATGGCCGGTTTGGCCCCGGCCTGCCGCGTGTGTCCGATGGCTCGTTGCTGTTTCTTCTGCACCTCATCAGCAAGCTGCGCGATGTGAAGGAAGGTGGCTCACGCATTGGCATCATCCTCAATGGCTCGCCGCTGTTTACCGGCGGCGCAGGCTCGGGTGAATCCGAAATCCGCCGCCATATTCTGGAAAGCGATTTGCTCGAAGCCATCGTGGCACTGCCCACCGACATGTTCTACAACACCGGCATTGCCACCTATGTGTGGGTGCTGTCGAACAAAAAGCCCGCCGAGCGAAAAGGCAAGGTGCAGCTCATCAACGGTGTGAACCTGTGCGGCAAGATGCGCAAATCGCTAGGCAGCAAACGACATGTGATGAATGATGAGGACATCGCCACCATCACCCGCTGCTTTGGCCACTTTGAGGTGGTGGATGCGCAGGCGCTGGATAAACCGGCTGATGTCAAAACCAGCCGTGGCCGCCAAGCAGCCAGCCCCAAGCCCGAAGCCGTCAAAACCTTCGCCAGCAAAATTTTCGCCACGCACGAGTTCGGCTACCGCCGCATCACCATCGAACGGCCACTGCGTTTGTCCTGGCAGTTCAGCAACGAGCGCATCGCCAGCCTGCGCTTTGAGTCCGGCACCCTGAATGCGGCCATGCAATGGATCTACACCGAGTATGGTCAGGACCACTGGCAAGACGCGGCAGATTGCGAGCTTTACGGCCAGCTTGACGACTACGCCGTCGAAATCCGCGCCTATCTCAAAAGCCAGTTTGCCGACCTCAAAGAAAAGCAGATCAAAGACCTGCTCGACGCCAACACCTGGCTGGCGCAAAAGGCCGTGCTGCTCAAGGCCCGCGCTCTGCAAGGCGAGATCGGCAGTGCCCAGTGTGATGACTTCAATGGCTATGACGAAGCCATCAAAACCGCGAGCAAGCAGGCAGGCATCACACTGGACGCCAAAGAGAAAAAACAGATCGCCGATGCCGTGAGCTGGAAGAACCCCGCCGCCGAAAAGGTGATCAAGAAGGTTCACAAAGGCAAGGCCCAACCACTTTATGGTTTGTTTGCGGTGAACAAGGACATCATCGAATACCAAGCCGATGGCGAGCTGCGCGATTTTGAAAACGTGGCGCTAGACCCCAGCCGCAGCGTGAGCGAAAGCGTAGAGGCCTACTTCATCGCCGAAGTGCAGCCCCATGTGCCCGACGCGTGGATAGACGCCAGCAAGCGCGACGCCAAAGACGGCGAGATCGGCATCGTTGGCTATGAAATTCCCTTTAACCGCCACTTCTACCAATACCAACCGCCAAGGCCGCTGGAAGAAATTGATGCCGATCTGGATGCCGTGAGCGCCGAGATCATGGCGCTGCTGCGCGAGGTGCACTCATGAGCGAATTGACCCCAAAGACGAATAACCCCGACTTCGCCGAAATCACCCAACTTATCGAAAGCGCCCGCCAGCGTGCCTACCAGGCCGTCAACACCGCGCTTATTGAGCTGTACTGGCAGGTGGGTGCCTATCTCAGTGCCAAGATCAAGGCTGCTGAATGGGGCGAGGGCGTCGTCGAGCAACTGGCGCAGCACTTGGCCAGCACCCAGCCGGGGCTGAAGGGCTTTACCCGACGCAACCTGTTCCGCATGCGGCAGTTTTACGAGGCTTATCCCGACGCGCCATTAGTGACAGCACTGCTGACACAATTGCCCTGGACCCACAACCTCATCATCCTCAGCCGCAGCAAGCGCCCGGAAGAACGCGAGTTCTACCTCAAGATGGCGGCGCAGGAAAAATGGTCCAGCCGAGAGCTGGAGCGGCAGTTTAACGCGGCCCTTTTTGAGCGCGTCGTCCTCGGCCCGGCAAAAGTGTCACCACTGGTGGCACAAATTCACCCCGGCGCGGCCAGCGTGTTCAAAGACAGCTACTTGGTCGAATTTCTCGATCTACCGGCCAGCCATGCCGAAAGCGACCTGCAACGGGGCCTGCTGGCACAGTTGAGGCGGTTTCTGCTTGAACTTGGGCGCGACTTCTGTTTCGTTGGCAGCGAATACCCGCTGCAAGTGGGCAAGCAGGATTTTGCGCTGGACCTGCTGTTCTTCCACCGTGGCCTCAACTGCCTGGTCGCCATCGAATTAAAGGTCGATCGCTTTGAACCTGAACACCTGGGCAAGCTCAACTTCTACCTCGAAGCGCTGGACCGCGACCACCAAAAGCCCCACGAAAACCCTGCCATCGGCCTGCTGCTGTGCGCCAGCAAAGACGACGAAGTGGTGGAGTACGCGCTGAGCCGCAGCCTGTCCCCAGCCCTGGTCGCCCAATACCAAACCCAGTTGCCGGACAAGAAACTGCTGCAGGCGAAATTACATGAGTTCTATTTGGCGAACGTGGGTAAGGGGGATGCGGAATGAGTCGGTACAAGGATTATCCGGGGTACAAGGATTCTGGCGTTGAGTGGGTAGGCTCGATTCCGAACTCTTGGGACGTGAGTCCACTGTTTTCATTGGCGTCCACTGACGTTTTAAAGAATGATGACGGCGCTGAAAATAATGTCTTGTCGCTGAGTTACGGAAGAATCATCCGCAGAGATGTTGAGGACAATCACGGGCTACTGCCCGAGTCGTTCAACACTTATCAGCTCGTGGCGGCTGGCGACATCATCCTCAGATTGACTGACCTGCAAAACGACAAGAGAAGTCTTCGAGTAGGCCTTGCATGCGAGAAGGGGATCATTACTTCTGCCTATCTCAAACTGACTGCAAAGCAGAAATTTCTTGATCGCTATCTTTACCGATTACTGCATTCCTATGACACCACAAAGGTGTTCTACGGCATGGGCGGTGGTCTGCGGCAATCAATGAAGTTTGAAGAAATGCGGCGTTTGCAAATGCTTTGCCCGTCACTGGAAGAACAGAAGCAAATCGCTGACTTCCTCGACCATGAAACGGCAAAGATTGATGCCTTGATCGAGAAGCAGCAGCGGCTGATTGAGTTGCTCAAGGAAAAGCGCCAAGCCGTCATCAGCCACGCCGTCACCAAAGGCCTCAACCCCAACGCCCCGATGAAAGACTCCGGCGTGGAGTGGCTAGGAAATATTCCTTTCGATTGGGAATGTGTTCGTCTGAAATTTGCCAGCCAGCTTTCCGGTGGAAAAGTGGCTCCGAGTAACGAAGAAAGGTATGTAGGCCTGGAAAACGTTCAATCCAATAGCGGGAAGTTCATTGCCACCGAAGAAGTTATCCCTGAAGGAATATCAAATGTATTTTCAAGAGGCGACGTACTGTTCGGGAAATTAAGGCCGTATCTTGCCAAATCATGGTTGGCCGATTTTTCAGGAATTTGCTCTTCCGAATTTCTGGTTATGACCAGCAGAAAAGTAGATTCCAAGTTTTTACATTACTTCACGTTGACAGAAGAGTTCATTAAACAGGTTGACTCTTCTACCTATGGCTCAAAAATGCCTCGGGCAAGCTGGGACTATATTGGTCTTTTGAATATTCCTATTCCAAGTCATGAGTCGGAAAAAATCGCATCCTTCCTCGACCACGAAACGGCAAAGATTGATGCCTTGATCGAGAAGCAGCTGCGGCTCATCGAGCTAGCGAAAGAACGCCGCACCGCCCTGATCTCCGCCGCCGTTACCGGCAAGATCGACGTGCGCGACTGGCAAGCCGCCGCCTGACCATCCCTCATCCATATAGCCCAACACCATGAGCGACCAAGCCACCGAACGCATTTTTCAAGACGACATCATTCGCCAGTTGCAGGCCAATGGCTGGTTGCTCGGCTCGTCGGACAAGTACAACCGCGAGCTGGCCTTGTACCCCGAGGATGCGTTGGGTTTTGTGCAGGAGACGCAAGACGCGCAGTGGCAAAAGTTTTGCGCCAACCACCCCAAAGATGCCGAGCAGAAGTTTTTGCAGCTGATTGCCGCGAAGCTGGGCAAGGCCGACCCGAATGCCACGCACAAAGACAGCCGCAGCTTTGGCACGCTGGGCGTGCTGCGCCACGAGCTGCGCGACCGCAATGCGCGTTTGTCGCTGTGCCAGTTCAAGCCCGAGCACGACCTGAACCCGGACACGCTGGCCCGCTACGCCAAGAACCGCCTGCGTGTGGTGCCGGAGCTGGTGTACAGCCCGTGGGCGTCTGACGCACACCTTGCCGAGACTGGTACCAAAGCCAAAGCGTGGCGCATAGACCTGGTGCTGTTTGTCAATGGCCTGCCGGTGGCCACCTTGGAGCTCAAGAGTGAATTCAAACAAGGGGTGGACCGCGCCATCAAACAGTACAAGACCACGCGCCTGCCTGTAGACCCGGTGGCCAAAAAAGCCGAGCCGCTGCTGAGCTTTAAGCGCGGTGCGCTGGTGCACTTTGCGGTGAGCCAGTACGAGGTGCACATGGCCACCAAGCTGGAGGGAGAGAACACCTACTTTCTGCCCTTTAACAAAGGCACGCACAACGGTGGCGCGGGCAATGACGTGCCTAATGACATCCACCGCTACGCCACCGATTACCTGTGGAACGAGGTGCTGCTGCCGGACAACTTACTCAACATCCTCGCTCGCTTTGTGCACTTGCAGATTGAGGACAAGGAAGACTGGGAAGGCCGCAAGTACAGACGAGAAAGCATGATCTTCCCGCGCTACCACCAGTGGGACGTGGTGGGCAAGCTGCTGGCGGCGGCGCGCAGCGAGGGGCCGGGGCAAAAGTACCTGATTCAGCACAGCGCGGGTTCGGGCAAGTCGAACTCAATTGCCTGGGTGGCGCATCAGCTTTCGTCGCTGTACAAGGCCGACGGCAAAAAGCAGTTTGACTCGGTGATTGTGGTGACTGACCGCACCGTGCTGGACGCGCAGTTGCAAGACACGATCTACCAGTTTGAACACACCGATGGCGTCGTAGGGCGCATCAACAACAAGGAAGGCGATGGCTCCAAGTCCGAGAAGCTGGCCACAGCCTTGGAGTCGGCCCAGCCCATCATCATCGTCACCATCCAAACTTTTCCATTTGTGCTCAGGGCGATTGAAAACAGCGTGAGCCTGAAGGACCGCTGCTACGCCATCATTGCCGACGAGGCGCATTCGTCGCAAAGCGGCTCGACGGCGCGGCAGCTCAAAGAGGTGCTGATGAAGGAAGCGGGGGACGACACCGAGGAGCTGGACAGCGACGACATCATCGCCGCCACGGTGGCTGCGCGCCGCGCATCGGGCAATCTGAGCTACTTTGCCTTTACCGCTACGCCCAAGCCCAAGACGCTGGAACTGTTTGGCCGCGTGCCGCACCCGAACGAGGCGGCGTCCAGCACCAACAAGCCAGCGGCGTTTCATGTGTACAGCATGCGCCAGGCGATTGAGGAGGGTTTCATCCTCGATGTGCTGAAGAACTACACCAACTACAAGGTGGCCTACAAGTTGGCCCTGAAGGTGCAAGCGGCAGACCAGGAAGTGGAAAGCAAGCGGGCCAAAGTGAAGCTCAACCAATGGGTGCGCCTGCACGACCACAACATTGCCCAGAAGGTGATGGTGATCGTGGAGCACTTCAAGGACAAGGTGATGGGCTTGCTGGGTGGGCAGGCCAAGGCCATGGTCGTGACCAGCTCGCGCAAGGAGGCGGTTCGCTACAAGCAGTGTTTTGACAAATACATCGCGGACAAGGGTTACCAGAAGATACACGCCATGGTGGCGTTTTCGGGGGAGGTGGAGTTCACCGACAAAGACCCGAATGCGGCGGGCCTGATAGGCGAGAAGTTCACTGAAGCTAATATGAACCCGAACCTCAAGGGCCGCGATATGCGCAAGGCTTTTGACTCGGACGATTACCAGGTGATGATCGTCGCCAACAAGTTTCAGACCGGGTTTGACCAGCCCAAGCTGTGTGCCATGTATGTGGACAAGAAGTTGGTCGGTGTGGATTGCGTGCAAACGCTGTCGCGCCTGAACCGCACCTATCCACATAAGGCCGAGACCGGCACCTATGTGCTGGATTTCTTCAACAAGCCAGAGGAAATTCTGGAAGCGTTTCAGCCTTACTTCCAGACGGCTGAGCTGCTGGATGTGTCCGACCCAAACCTGATTTTTGCGCTGCAAGACAAGCTGCGTGCCAGTGGCATTTTTACTTGGGCAGAGGTGGAGCAGTTTTGCGCCGCGTTTTATATGAAGAACAAGAGCAATGCGGCGATTGCCAACATCTGCAAGCCTGCGGTGCAACGCTGGCAGCTGCGTTACAAATCGGCGGTGGATGCTTTCAGACTGGCCAAGGAGATGTTTGAGCGCACCAAAAAGACGGGCGAAGCGGTGCTGATAGCAAATGCCGAGAAAAGCCTGAAGGAATGCCAGAAGGAAAAAGACGCGCTGGATATCTTCAAAAAAGACCTGGGCACCTTTGTGCGCTTTTATGAGTTCATGTCGCAGATCGTGGATTACGACGACACCGGTCTGGAAAAGCTCAGCCTGTACGCCCGCAACCTGCGGCCCATGTTGCGCGAAACCTTGCTGGGTGAAGACGACATCGACCTGGGCAATGTGGTGCTCAGCCACTACCGCGTGGCCAAGATGCGCCAGCAGGCACTGGTGCTTCAAGAAAATAACGAGAACCACAAGCTGGTGCCCGGCGAAGGCCTGGGTACGGCAAAGCCAAAGGACCGACAAGAAGAGTTTTTGTCGCAGATCATTCACCGCCTGAATGAGGTGTTTGTGACCGACCAACTCACCGACAAGGACATGGTGAACTACGCCTACACCATCCGCGACAAGGTAGGTGAGAACAGCTTGGTGATGAAGCAGATCGAGAACAACTCACCCGAACAGGCCCTGCTGGGTGACTTCTCGAAGGCGGTTGACGACGCCATCATGGGCAGCAGCGAAGCCCACCAAAACCAGATGATGCAGCTACTGGCCGACCCCAGCAAAGCCGCCAACTTTGCGCGGATTGTTTTTGATTTGTTGGTGCAGGGGCAAGCTAGGAACCCTTGATGCCAGATGGAACCTTTACTGGCCTTTATGGTTCAGGGATAAGTACAGCCCGACACGTTTCAAAAAAATTCAAATTTATGCATAAATAGGTTGTTTTGGAACTAATTCAGAATATGCTTTCGATACTTTATAGTGCATGTTTAGGCTGGACGAGGACCCCCCGTCTGGCGACTTGTCAGAGCCTTATTTGTGACACAACCAAATTCAAGACCCCCGCAGAACAAGGTGCTGCAGGGCATTATGCGCGGGGAATCGCTCACGCCAGCCGACAGGCTGCACGCAGAACTGCGCACACTGATTGCCAGCAGTCGCCAACGGGTGGCGGGTGCGGTCAATGCGGAGCTGACGCGGCTGTATTGGAGCGTGGGCCAAAGGCTGCGCACCGAGGTTCTGGGCGGTGCTGACCGCGCCAAGTACGGCGACCAGCTCATTAAGCGCATGGGCGATCAGTTGGCGCAGGAATTTGGCCGGGGTTTTGAGGCCAAAAACTTGGGCCGCATGGTGCAATTTGCTCAAGTCTTTGCCGAGCCTGAGATTGTCGCGACACTGTCACGACAATTGAGCTGGAGCCACTTTGTCAACCTGCTGCCCCTCAAAACCGAGCAGGCCCGCCAGTTCTACGCCAACCAAGCTGCAAGCCAAACCTGGAGCGTGCGCGAGCTGCGCCAGCAGATCGAACGCAAAGCCTTCGAGCGCGCCGAGCTTGCCACACTGCAAACGGTTACCTCCGATCAATCCACCAGCCCCGCTCAAGTCTTTAAAGACCCGTATTTTTTGGATTTTTTAGGCCTGCGCCATGGCCACGACGAGGCCGATTTAGAAGCTGCCATCCTGCGCCAGTTGGAAGCCTTCATCCTGGAGCTGGGCCGAGGTTTTGCGTTTGTGGAGCGCCAAAAACGCATGGTCATCGACGGCGAAGACTTTTACCTTGACCTGCTTTTCTTCCACCGCCGCCTGCGTCGCCTGGTGGCGGTCGAGTTGAAGCTGGGCCGATTTAAAGCCGCGCACAAAGGCCAGATGGAGCTGTATTTGAAATGGCTGGACAAGCACGAGCGCCAGCCGGGTGAAGAGGCTCCAATTGGTTTGATCCTGTGCGCCGAATCCAGCCGCGAACAAGTGGAACTGCTGGAAATGCACAAAGACGGCATCACCGTGGCCGAATACTGGACCGAACTGCCGCCCAAGGCCGAACTGGAGCAGCACTTGCATCAGGCTTTGATTGAAGCGCGGGAGCGGCTGGCGCGGCGGGGAGTGTTGTTGGAGGAGGGAGAGGATGAGTGAAGTGCGAATGTTTGGAATTCCTCGTGGTGGCGCTACACGGCGTGGGGCATTTGCCTTCAGCGGGGAGGATGAGAAGGAAGCGGCGCGGCTGTTTTATGTGGCGGCTACGCGAGCTACGCAGAGGTTGGTGATGGGAGTAAGTGAAGATCGCGCGGGCAGTCTGTCCGTCAAATTTTTGGCAACTCAGAAAGAAATCGAATGAAATTCAGGAGACTAAAGAACTGGACGGTGCCTCAGGCTTGCGGTGGACTCATATATTTCTCTCAATTATTGGAGGAGATGCTTTTCGTATTTTCTTTGGATACATATAAAGCGTCTGTAATGCATACGGGCTTACTTTGTCGCGAGGCCTCAAATGTTATTCGTGAAATTGAGTTGGGAAATATTAAACAACCGAACATAATCCACGTGAACGCTGAACTATGTTCCGCTTTCGAAAAGGATTGTATTGCTCAATCGCTTGTCCCGTTGCCGCCTAGTGCGTTCATTTCCATACTAAAAAATCCTAAAAGTACGCTCAAAGAACTTCAAACAGTTCTATCTTTTCTATCAGTCCAACTTACAAGTGAGAGATACCGTAGTCAAGCTGAAAAGCTACTCAAAGAAGAAGTGACAGGGAAACAATCCGTAGCTGAAATAAGGCGACTTACGAGAAGTTACGTAACCGAACTCGTTGCAGAGGGGTTTGACCAACGCCACATTCAAAAATCTGCATTTGAATATTTCTACGGCCCCACCAACGCCATATCAACCCCAGAGGCGATTCAAGGGTTTTTTGACTTATTTCCGTCTCAACCAAAGAAATACAATGTTTACTTTAGAGTAGATGGAATATTCGAACATCTTGGTGAAGACCTTATACCGCTTGGATTAAAGATTGTTCGAAATATCCCAGAAGATATTGACATTACACGGTATCAAAAATTCACTTCGCAGTCAGAGAATACATTGTATGCAATTGCGGAGAATGTTTCTGCGCGCGACAACTATAGTGCCCGCGATGATGCGGAATACAGACTAAAGCTTTGCTCAACTCTTCTTAATTTATTCCACCACAAAGAGAATCCTGGTTGGCGGGCGGATTGCCTTGTGCAAAATACTGATAGTAAGTCGATTGAACAAATTTCCAATCCGATTAATGCAATGCACAAGTGTGCAGACATGAAGCCCGAGATAGCTAGCGCGAAAATGAAATTACTCTTTCAAGAGTTCTCTCTTGAAAATACATCATTCATCAAGTTCGTTCGCAGTGCGCAACTACACTCTATGGCTCTAGCCAGTAACTCGTATGAAAATCAAATACTCAACCTCTGGATTGCGCTTGAGTCTCTTATTCCCACCGAAACAAAGGGCGATGAGGCATCGAACATTGAGCACATAGTCGACTCTATTGTTCCATTTCTAAATGTAATTTATATCGAAAAATTGCTTTACAACCATGTCAAAGATTTAATGCGATGGAACTATAAGGCCACACGCACTGCATTAAACGGAGTCGACGGAAAAAAATTAGCAGAAAAACTGGGTAAGTTGATGGTTTGCGCGGAATTCGATAATCAACGTACGGCACTCGAAGCCTCCTTCAGGGACTTTCATCTACTTAGAGACCGTTTTGATTTTTTGCGGACCTTAGTTTCAAATCCAAAGAATATTATTGATGCACTGGATGCACATCAAACTAGACTTGCATGGCAAATACGCCGAATTTATAGAACCAGAAATATTATTGTTCATAGCGGAAAAACTCCCAGCTACACAAAGGCTCTTATAGAACATTCCCATGACTATTTGGATACTGTACTTTTGCAGCTTGTAAAACTAGCCTCGAATCCAAAAACAATCAATTCCGTAGCGCAAGGGTTTAAGTTTATGGAGATGAAATACAAGCAGTTCTATGCTGCACTATCTGTAAAGAATCTGTTATTCACACGGGATAATTTAGGACAACTGTTGATTTCAAAGTAGTTATCAATTTCGCCGCTTGCTCGTTGGACAAGTAGCGGTCTTGACGTGCAATGATTTAGTAAGCCCCCGATTCACTACCGTTACACGAGTCGGTATAAAAGCTGATGCGGACGTATGTCGGGCGCGGCTCCCAACACCAGAGCCTGTACACCACTTAGCCGACTGCCCAAGCAACAAGTAGCCCATCCCATGCACGAAATCATCTGCCCCCACTGCCACAAAGCCTTCAAGAGACGAGGCGGGGTACGCCGACATCCTCAAGCAGGTGCGCGATGGTGATTTTGAAAAACAGTTGCACGAACGGCTGGAGCTGGCCGAGCGGGAAAAGCAGGGCGCGATTGCCTTGGCCGATGCCAATGTCACCAATGCGCTGCAAAAAACAGCGGCGGCCAAAGACGCGGAGATTCAGGCGCTGAAAGCCCAGCTCGACGCGGGCGAGGTGGCGCGCAAGCTGGCGGTAACAGAGGCTTTGGGCGCGGTGAGCAAAGAGCGCGATCAGCTGGCGAATGAACTTGAACAAACGCGCAACAGCAGCCAAGCGGCAGCTCAGTTGGCCGAGGCCAAGCTGGCCCATGCGCTGCAGGCCGAAGCCGCTAAAAAAGACGCCGAAATTCAGGCGCTGCAAGCCAAGCTGGAGGCCAGCGAAACGGCGCGGCAACTGGCCGTTACCGTGGCGGTGAACGAGGCCGTTGGGGTGGTTGCCTGAGATTGTCTCCATCATGTTTGAGATGAAGAACGAAAACGACGAAACGGCCACCAA
>Ga0214919_10007521_pt1 | contig 14669 bp, 14 predicted proteins | sample LL1503_MetaG_FD_177994 | JGI IMG/M metagenome (GOLD analysis project Ga0214919, IMG submission 177994) | Freshwater microbial communities from Lake Lanier, Atlanta, Georgia, United States - LL-1503 | ecosystem: Environmental > Aquatic > Freshwater > Lake | place: USA: Georgia | collected... | reverse complement strand
ACAAAATCGTCAAATTTCTCTTGCATCGGGCGCATAACGTCGCTTTGTACATCTGGCCCTGTGACTACATCATAGCCGCCGGCTAGGCCGTGATATGTATAACTAGCTAGCAATCCCAGCAGATCAGAATTGGAGGTTAATATTTCAGTGTTGCCCTGATACGGTGCCCCTTCTTGTATTAAGCCGTTGCCAATGAATAATCTTAATTGATCTATTGCCCAGCCAAATTCGCCTGAATTTAATTGGCCAAGGTCTTGAAGAAATCCGCGTCTAACTTGGATCTGAGAAATTTGTATCACAGCCATGGGTTTTTACCTCTATTGCTGTATTTAGTTGTTTTGATAGTACTCAGCTACTCGATCCCACCAACGATTGGCCCACATGTCAAAATCTTTAGGCTCTAAGATAAATTGTTGATATTGCGGTTCTGCCCACTGCCCTGGCTCAATTTCATCGGGCTTAACGCACATCATAATAACGCCTTTGCGTATCTTGGTGCCGTGTATTTCGTTGTGGGCTAGTGCATATGCCGCTAGTTGCAGGTAATAGTCACTGATGTATTCTTCTTTTTTAGGCTTATTGGTTTGTTTAAAGTCTAAGATGCTTTCGTCACCATTGTGTACTCCCACACAATCAGTAGTGCCGGCATAGAGCTTGGGAAAATACAAAGGAACTTCGCTGCCCCATAATTCTGTGATTTTATCAAACCCAGCTTCGATAACTTTTTTAGCCATAACAAGGCTTTGATTTGCATATGGATTTGATACAGTTTCTTTTAGTGTTTCGCCCTTAACGTAATCCTCAAGATACTTGTGCATTCTAGTACCACGATTGGCTGCTTCGGATGTGATCTCTTGGGCTTTCTTCTCCCCCATTGCTCGACGCCAGTTGGCAAGTGCAATACGAGACTCTTCAGGTTTTGTTTTGTCTAGTATAGTGGTAACACTGGCTACGCGATCCCCGCTAGGAGTAACGTAATGTCTTTTACCGTCTACTAAACCTCTATCCAATGGAACATAGTTAAATTTATTAATTAGCATATAGGCTATAGTAGCATAGCTAACAAAAAAATACAACCGAGGGTTGTTATCTTCTATTTAATGCACGTTTTGACATAGAGCTTACAGTATCGTGCGGGTTACTGCCAGTTATGTCGTGTGCTGATGTGCCATCGTCACCTGCATCACCGATGGTCATTGTATCATCGATGTCACCAATTTCGGGAGTAATGTACACTATTTTGTTTCCGCTGTCGTCATCTCTAACGCCACTGATAAGATTCTTAATTGATTCGTTTTTATCAAAGGCTCTCATTAATGAGTCAACATTAAACATCTCCGACCCTGGCAATTGTTTTACCATATGGATCAAAGAATCAAGGCGTATTTTAGCCTCATCTTCTGTATCGCCAAAACGATCTCTTACAGTTTCGAGCGCAACAATCAAGTTATTAATTGCTGTGCTGTTACTCGAGTTATCGTCTTCGGCGATAAATTCGCGGGCTCTCATTAACGTTTTTCTCTGCCCACTGGCTCTGTGCCGCCTGCTGCTGCATCTGTTGCTGCAAATGAGTCCATGCCTTCTGGGGATTCGCCACCTGGAATTTCGCCTGCAGCCATACCACCCATTTCGTCTGCGCCCATTTCGCCGCCCATGGCCATTCCTGTTGGAGCCATTTGCTCACCGGCTAATTGGCGTGCTGCACCATCAGCTTGCTCACGTGCCTGTGTCATGCTGTCTAACATACCTGCTAGCAATTGGCCCACGCTGTTCTTAAATGCATCGGCTTGCTCGTTACCAATTTGATCACGGATTGTGTCAATTAGCGCAGGCATCTGCTCTACTTGCATTTTGCTTACTTTTTCCAGCATGTCTTGGATACTGTCAACCATATCCTTAGCTGCCAGAATAGCTTCGCTTTTGCCCATTTCGCCTTCCATGAGCTTACGGTTTTCAACAAGCCATTTGTTTAAACCTTCGCGCACCATTAACAATTCCATGTACTTAGAATTAGTTTCGGCGGTATGTGCGCCGTAGCTACGTCTAATTTTATTAATGTTTTCAGAAAGTGTATTGCTTAGATGCAATGCTTTTCCGTAGTTTAAACGGTTGTAATCAATGGTATAACCAAAACGTGTACTCATGATAGAGTTCATTTTTTTAGATGTTACAATTGGGTTAATGTCAGAAAGGTTCATATTAAGTAATTCCTAGAATTTAATGTATTTAGCCGAGTTCAAACTTTTTTCTAAGTTAGATTTAGCTAGGGTGAGCTTGCTCGCTGATTCTTGATAGCGTACCAAAAACAGATCAATTTTTTGTTGATCTTTCTTCTTCTGTGCTTGCTTAAATCTAAAATAGAAGTTTTCAGATTTGATTGTTAGTTTGCTAACTTCTGCATCATTTTTTAAAATAATGTCAGCTTTGGAATCTTTGCCTGTTTGATTGCATATTGCATAGCATATTGCAGCCATCTTGCTGGTAAAAATATGCACTGTATCACTGAAACGATAGTGTACTTCCCACCAATCGTTAACTAGTTTTACTGCGTAGTTACCCACAACATATCCACTGTGTCCAATTGGTGCTATAAATGGCATTTGATTGCTTCTAGTTTGTTTAGCAATTAGAGCAGACAGCTCGTCCTCACTCCAATTCTTAAAGTAAGAAACTGCTTGAGCTACCATTTGCTCAACTGTTGATATTTCTAAAGTATTCGACTTTGCCATTGTTGTTTTTTCTGGTTAGCGCACCTTTATTAACCAACTGCGAAGCAAGATGCTGCTCACGGATATCCAGCGACGACTTTGGTATGCCAACTCCGTCGTCAAATTTAGACATTACATCCGATTCCTCATTGGTGATCGGCATGCGAATATTGTTGGTTAATTCAATGATTTTCATTTTAATATTGCTATGATACTATCTGCATGTGCAGTAGCCCAACTTAATACTACCATGCCACCACCAAATGTATACATCCATTTGTCTTTAAAACGTTCCATGGACGATATCTTCTTTGCCATTTCGGCATGTTGAGTACAGCTGGCTTGATACATTACTTCTAATTTTGCTTCAATGGTATCTCTAGTTTTATCTAGGCAATCATGCATTTCTTTTAAGTCTACTTTTAAGTCGTCAAGTTTCTCATTGAGATTCTCAACCTTAGTTTCAACTATTCCTAGTCGCTCTGTCGTAGTTGCCATAAATTCCTTTTCATGCTCCTAAATAAGAGACTAATAAGCTATTTAATCCAAATTGGAATAAACTTTGAAATAGATATTTTTAAAATCTCCGCGTGTTTGAAATAAAGGCGTTTCAAACTTAACAGATTCTGTTAAGCCGCCGATTATTGGAATTTGATCAAAGTTTGATTCAATTTTTGCAATAGGGTCCAAGCCAAATACATCCTGTTGTTCAATATAAAACATAAATTTCCAACAATTTTGCAAGCCCTTGAATATTGATCCAAATTGATGTTCGGATAAACTTACTTTAGTTGACCCACTAGCCGGGGTTATGTCTAAAGGTTGTGCAGTAAGGCTTATGGTTTGCAAAACAGTTTCCCAGTTTCTTTGTTGATTCCTGAGCAATAATTCACCATTAGATCTATAAACCCCTGTGTCTGTTATGTCTACTAGAGTGTAGCCAGCAAACCATGTTCCTGTGTTATTCATTAAAATATTTATTTAAACAAATACCATGGCCATAAAAAAAGCACCCGAAGGTGCTTCTTTTATTAATCAAATTGATTAAGCAAAGTACGAAACTACTGCCGATGTAACACCAGTTACACTACCAAAGTCTGCTCCAGCAGCTACTGCTGGACCTTCGGTAATGATATGTACTACATCAGTAGTGCCACTAACAAAACCGCCGTCGGCGTCACCACCGATAGCTATAACTGAGTTGGTTAGTTGAATGAATTGAACAACTGCGTCTAATTCTGTTTGAGTCATGTTTGACTTGCTGAATGATGTCAATTGAATTTGACGACCAACTGCACTGTAAACTTCTGATTTACCGTTTAATTTTGCAAAAACTGCCATGATATTTTCCTTTAAAAATGTACGCTTTCGCGTTAAAAATATTTATCAAATATTTAAAATTATTGCTTGTTGAAGTGGGCTGCACCAAATACACCCCTGCTTACCAACTTAATTAAACCTATACTGCTGGGGAATACAAACCCTTCGCCGCCAGGTTTACCGTTGATAGTCTGTTCTACACCAGTTACCTGACGTTCTAGTTGTTGCACAAGATTGTCTTTAACTGCATATATAGCATTCCAAACTTCTGCCAAGTCTTGGTACTGTTGTTTGTGTGTGATCAAGAACCCGGGTATTGGTTGACCTTTATCATCCACTGCACTTGTGCCTGTTACCAGCAGCTTTACCTGTTTAGCACTTATATTGCCGCTGGCCAACCAAGTATCCAAGTTATCGCTTGTCTGTTGTGTAATTTTTTTATTAAAATAAGTTTGAATTGCAGATCTTGCAACTCCGTCGATGTTGTTTAAAAATGACTCAGCATTTGCCCCTTTGCGTCCGTTTAGCACTGAGTCTGCTTTGGCAAACAATACAGATGGATAGTCTAATCCAAATGACAATCCAAGTTTTGGTTCAATAATAACAACTGTGCCACCGTTACGTAAACCAGTTTTCCCATCCCAGGGTGCATTATTTTTCTGGTGTACTACAATTATACCACGGGTGTTTGTGTTAATTAACTGCCCGTACGTTGATTCTGGGTCAATCTTATAGTCTACAGTAGTAGGACTGAATTGATATTTGCCACCTATCATATTAACAGGGCCCACTTGCATCAGGTCGCCCTTAAATACAGCTTGCTCCACTACAGCAAATTCAAGGCCGCGCCAGATTGTTTTGATTTTTTCGTATAGGTCGCCTCTATTAGCGCCACGACCTTGGTCATACTCAACCCATTGCTCGGGACTTGTAGCTAGTACACCCTTGGGATACATGTATTTGTCTGAACAAAAAAATGTACCGTTGTCTTGCCGCCCAAAGAATAGTGCAATACCGCCATCCCACTTGATAGATATCTTGTCTGATGCAGCTACAATTTGTTTGAGTGCATTTAGATATTTTTTAGCTTCTGAGACGCCAGAGAATATGCTGTCCTCTGGATGCGGGATTCTAGGACCTTCGCCTGCTTCTACTAGGTAATCTACAAACGAACGTGTCATAGGTCGGCTAATTTCCTAAACCAAGCCGGGCTTCCTGGTTTAACTGCTTCATACAGTTTGATCAACCCTTTGTTTTCGTCAGCTCTTGCTTGTGCTAGTTTAACTTCTTTGTCGGGGTCATTTTCTAATGCTTTAATCATTGTTTTTACGCTGTTAAATGCATCACCTTTTTCTCTCGGTGGTGGGTTAAACAAAATCTTAGCTGCTTGATCTCTGGTTCTTGCCACAACTTCACCAGTTTCTCTATTAACTAATTTTGCTCCAAACGGATCAAACTTTAATCCCAGTGGTTTTGCTATGCTGCTAATCAATATAAAAATTTGATTACCTTTAAAATCTTCGTCGTTATACATTCCACGTGGACCGTGTTGGTGCCATTGCGCAACTATCTTTGCTTCTTCAATTATCATGTAGTCAACTTGTGCAATTTTAGAATGGTGTGTGCTGTTTTGTAAGTAAGGAATGCCTGCGTGTACGTTTCTTCCTTTGACGTTAGCATCTATTCCTTTAGCTTCAAGATATGCTTGTAGCGCATGTTTTGCAGCTTTTATTGTTTCTTCGGGTGTAGACTTATGCGTTTTAAACAAAGTAACTAGATCCATTGCTTCTATCATCAAATCAATATCGCCAGATGGTTTCTTTTTAAATCCTGCAGAACCTACATCTACTTGTAAATTCTTTAACAATTCTTTAGGCAACAGTCGTTTAGCTGTTTCAACTACATTAGGAACATCTTCGCGATTGACTGGCTCGGATGCAGCTATTGCATTACCGCCTTCTTTAAGAACTACATCATCGGTTTCTTCTTGTAAAGGTGCTGGCCCTCTTGGACCCTGCGGTTTGCCATTGGCATTCTGTAATTTAGGCCCTGGCGGCCCAGGTTTTACAGCTGGTTGTGCTGGTGCTGCTATTTTAGGTTCCGATAACGGGGGTATTTCTTCTATAGATGGCAACGGTTCTGCTGCGGGTGCAATTGTTTGTTTCTTTGACATTGCCATTTGTACACCATCTTCAACTGTAGAACCCGGTGGCACACGAGTTACCATTTGTTTAATTTCAGTGGGCCCATAACCCAAAGTCTTTAAAGCGGCCATAATATCGGCACGGACACTGGGATCTAATTCTTCATCGGCTGTATTTAAAGACGGATTAGCTGCCCCTAACCCTTTAGCCATTAACGACATTGCTGTATTACCTGCTTGCTGTTCCCTGTTAGGATTATCAGCTGCGCTGGTATAAGTAGTGCCAGCAGCAGTTTGTCTAGTAGAGCCGCCAGCAGATTGAGTATTTGGCATGTTACCAACAGTGCCAATGGCGCCGCCGTATCCTTGACCCAATGAACCACCTTGTACAAGACGATAAAACTCCTCGGTGCGATTTTTAATATAATTATACATACCCCTGGTGTCTTGCGGACCTGTGACTGTGGGTTGCCCTACCTCACTTGCAAAATTTCCAGTTACTGGAGGTGCATTTGGATCTGTTTTGTTAGATTGTGGAGTAAATGCCTGCTGAAATTGTCTGTCGCTCCACATTTTTAATGCCTGATTAATCTGTGGCGCTGTTATTAAATTAGGATGATTAGCAAGCCAGGTTGTCCATTCTTTAAAAGATGCTTCTGTGCTGGCTTTATTTCTAGATGCATTTTCTTCGCTACCTTGTGCAGCAACCTGGTCTAGACGACTTTGTTCCCAAGCGTCTTTTGCGCCTTGTACTCCACCTTTAACTAATCCTGCGGCGGCACTACCTGCTTGTTTAAGTGTATCAATTACGCCTTCGTCAACAATAATTTCATTAGCTTTCATCTTTTATCTTTCTTATTCCTCGAATAAATTTTGACGAATCTCCACTCTTAATACTGTTAAACAAACGTCTTTCTAACTCACCGGCAGTGTCATTATCGTAATTTTCTTTAATAAAGCTCATTAGATTTATGGCGCTCTGAATTAAATTTGTAGCACGACTTTCAACAAAATGTTGCTTGTCACGCTGTGTAGCTATGCTATCTAATTCGGCTAAAAGACTTCTAGTACGTTTTTGCAAGAGATATCTCCGTAATATGATATATTTATACTCGAACTTGATTATTAAAGTTGACCGCTTTTTAAGTTGTTTAGCATAGTCTTGAGTTGCGCAGATTCCACTGCTACTTTTGTAACCACTACTGGCTCTTGCTTGGATTCGCTGGGTCCACGAGATTTGATTTGACTCATAACATCATCTGCTTTGCTTTTGTAACTAGATTCTGTAGTTTCCGTTACACCAGAATCTGTAATTCTCATAGTGTCAATGTTGTAATCCAAAATAACTTTTTGTCCCACACCAGTACTACTACGGGATTTCATACATTGCAATTGGTATTTACCCTGTTCTTTCATTGATCTGCTGGTAAAGATACCAAACACATTATCTGCTGTATTAATTTTACTAATACCACCCGAGATATGACTATGATCGTATTCTACTTCTTCTACTGCACTACGATTCAATTGACTTGCAGTTACCATGAGTATCTTTAACTCTTTGGCTAAATTGCGCAATTCTTCACTGACGTACTTGTCTTTGACAAACAAGTCGCTGGGACTGACCTTGGCGCTGACTGGCATCAACAAGTCCAAGTAGTCAATCATGATAAAATCAACTTGTCTGCCTTTTTGTATCTGATACTCTTTTAAGTATGCTCTAATATCGTTGATGTTACTCTGTGCTGGCAAACTTTTTACCTGATAGCTGCCTGTTTTCTTACCAAACATTTTAACTTTGAGCGCAGTTGTGTCAACATCTTTGCGTATGTCCTTAGTGCCTGTACTGGTAACCATTGCATCAGTTCTCAAGCTGGTCAGTTCCTCACTCAACTCTAAAGAAATGTACACACCATTTAGCCCTGCATCCAGCCAATTCAATGCCATGTTCATCATCACCAGCGATTTACCCGAACCTGATCCACCAGCAAAGATGTTGAGTTCACCACGACTGAATCCACCATACAATAGTCTATCCATCTGTGGCCAGCCTGTGCTTACTTGTCCACCTGAATTAAAGTATTTGTTAATACGTGCCACCGGATCTGCAAAATAGTCTGTGCCCATGTCCTTGGTCAAGGAAATTTGTACTGCATCTTTGATCAGTTTCTCCACTGGGTCGTACTCGCCTTTTTCTAACAAGTCTGCTGCTTTTAAAATTGCACGTTCGAGTTCTTGACGTCTGGTAAAACTTTCAAACTCGTTCATGAACCATTCAAGTATACCATCATTGATCTCTGGCACTGGTTTTAACTCAACTTTGGTTACTGCACGTATTTGATCTAGTCCGGGCAAGGATGTATACTTTTCAGAGTAGCCGGCAATAAATTTGGCGCACTCACGCAAGGTGCGATCAAAGTTTTCTGGATTAAAGATATTTTGTACCCGCACATAGCTGTGCCCGTCGGCTACCATTATTTCTAAAAATAACTTTTGTAAATCTGCTGAATATTCTTTGTTCATATGTTAGTTATATAGCTTGCGTTTTCTAAGCTGAATTTTTAGTCTGCCCGTTTCACGTGCATCCACAATGGATTTTAGTGTAAACAATTTTCCATAGCGTACTACTGCCTCGTTAATGTCCTTACAAGTTTCCAACCAAACTGGGAAACTAACAGTCCAGCCATACTCAATCGCCTGATCAATTAATTTTGCCCCTGCAGGGTCGCCGTCTGGCACCACCACAACTTCTTTGCCCAAACTGTCAATGATGTCGGCTTGTGACTCACTGCATTCATTGCCCAGCACAGCCACGCCATCAATGCTCATGGCATCAAACGGGCCTTCACAAACTACAACAAATCGACTGCTTGGTCGTTGTCGGTCTACGTTGAACACATACCCAGGCTCGTAGTGCGAGTAATACTTTGGTTTAACTGTTGGATCCCATGTTCTAGATGTGTAGCCTATTAGGTTATTCTGCCAGGTGCATGGAATTATCAATCTTCTATTTAAATTATGTGCCAATGTACTACTGGTATAAAAAGTATACTCTGCAGGGTCAATTTGGCGCTCAAGTAGGTACTCTAAGGCAGCTAAATCACGCGATTCTAGTAGATTAACTGCATCTTCTGGCAGTGATCTAGCTTTGAATACTGGCTGTTCTTTTTCCGTTTCTTTTATAGTTTCTGGTGCTACAAGATCTTTGATACGCACAGCATCAATGACCAATTTACGAATGGTGTTTTCATCTGCACCCAACCATCCCAGCAGTTTTCTAAACTTGTAGGTTAAGTGGCGCCCAGGTTGATAGCTGGCTTTAAAGTTACAGTTAAAACAGGCATAGCTAACATGGCCATCACCGTTGCTGATAACACCGCCGCGCCCTCTTGTGTCTGCACTTTCCCCATTGTGCGAGCAGCAAACCGCATTGCCCGACACCCAACCTGATGCAGATGATCTAGTTTTTCTATTAGATGTCCATAGGTTGTTAACTGTGTCTTGTATAGTGTTCAGCATATCTAGTAGTATACACTAATTATGCCACTAATACAAACAGCATTACGCCAATTGTAGTTCGGTGTTGAAGCTTTGTATATAGAATTCTAAGTTACTGGTTAATCGTTCGTCGCTGGGTGCAAGTCTGACTGCTGCTCGTCCTTGTTTTACCGCTTCGGAGTACAGTCCCAAATGATATGCTGCCAATGCTGCATGGTCGTGTGGCTTGGCTCCCCAATTGCGGGCTTCTACCCTATAGGTGTCAGTTGGAGTGGTTAGACTCAATGCTTTGGTTGCTGCCCAATAACAAGTATACCAATCACTGTTGGCATAGGCTGCATCTGCTAGTTCCATCCAAGGTTCTCTACTGGTGTCCCATTCGGCTACTGCTCGCATGGCTGCTGCTTGGCTTTCTTTAAGCTGCCCAAGATGTCTATGACAAATAGAAATATACCTGAGACTTGCTGCCCGTTCTTCTTTCCACCAAGCGGCTGGCATGGTCAAATGATGTTCAAGTTCTTTGATCGCTGCTGCCCACTGACTGTGATACATGAGTTCCCTGCCGTAGTAGTGACGCATACGATCGCTAGTTGGATCTTCTTTGACGCCAAGTTCCAGCAAGGGTAGATACGATCCTCTACTTTTATTGGGATCTGCTCTATGATGCAGATGCAAATTGGGCAATGTAACAGTCAGTTCCTGGCTTTCGTTGCCTACATAATATATTAGTTCATGACAGGGATACCGCCATTGATATCCTATTCTGCTGTGTATTTTACTGGTAAAAAACCGACCTTCTGGTGTGACACCGTCCTCTTGCCAATTCCAAATGTAGTCATAGCGTATGCGTGTAACTCGTCCCGCAGTTTCTTGCCAGCACTGCTGTATTTCTTCTAGCCAACCTGGTTGCAGGTACTCGTCGAGATCAATACTCAAACAAATATCTATGTCAGCTGGGATTAAATTTAGTGCGGTGTTTCTTGGTATATCAAATCGCCATGGGGTTTGATTAATGTCATAAACTACGGCACCCAGCTCGCGCAGACGTTGTTGTGTTCCATCTGTTGATCCTGTGTCGCATACCAGCACCAGGTCTGCGCCCAGGCAGCCAGCCATAAAATTATCAACATGCATTATTTCATTTAATGCAATAGCGTATACGCAAGTTTTTGGTAATTTGATTGATTTGGTCATTGTAGAGTATTTACGTAAAAGGCTCGGAACAATAAAAATAAAATCAAGGAAAAAGGGCTATTGCTAGCCCCTTTCATTTAACACAGTATGTTATCCTATGTACCTACAGGAACTACAGTAAGTATCACCGATGGAATTGCTGGCACCACTGCACCGGCAGTCACTGCAACTATTTCAACATGACTATCTGCACTCATCCACATCAGGCGATAGTAATCGTTGGCTGCTGCATTGACAACAAAATTCCAAGCTGCTACATCCGCGGCGCTGCTACCCACCAAGTAAAGATTAGTAGCACTATTATCAACTCTAGTGCCGTTTTTGTCTAACCAAACATAAATCGTATCAGCACCACCATCTGTTTTACGCACCTGCAAACTGAATTGAATGTTGTAAACACCATCCGCGGCTATTCTAATTTCAGTTGCGCCTGCACCTGTTATTGAAACACCGTTACTGAGATCAGTCACATTGTAACTGATAGCAATAGCATCGCCCACACTGGTATTGGTTTGTGTGATGTTACTATAGAACGATCCGTAGGTCGGTGCAACTTTGTACACAGTACCACTAGTGTTTTTAATAACACCATCCACTGGCAGTGTCAAGTTGCCCGTTGTACCAAACTGCCAGGTGCTGGTAGTTCCGTTGTTGATTCTCAATTCAATGTCATTGTCAGCTGTTATTGCTGTGTGCCCAAGATCTGCAAATACTGCTCCAGTCAACACGCTAGTGTTGGCTTGTCCTTGATCATTACTCCAACTAAAACTTAGGTACCCAGGACCCGAATCGTTATTTATTTGTAATCTTATAGGATAAAACTCATTTGCTGTTAACGATGTTGTAGTAGTACCACTGGCATACATGGGTATACTTATATTAGCATTGACAGCAGTGTATCCTGCGAGTGCGTTTGGTCCAATCCAAAATCTTCCACTATCATCAGCAAACATTGTAAATGTGTAAGTACCTGTGACCGGTGCCCGGAAGTATCCTGTATATTGGAAACTATAATCGGCCTCGCCGCTGTAGTCTTCACTTATTGTTGTCACTATACCTGTTTCAATTACTGCGGCAGTTGAATACCAGTTTGCATCATATGCTGCCGAACCTGTGTATTTTGTTCTTGTTATACCCGGTGTTGGTGCAGTGTCAAGAATAGTGCCACCACCCGGTAATGTTAAGTTGCCATCTGTACCAAACTGCCAAATATGATTAGCACTATCAGTGCCGATACAAACGTTACCATCAGCAGCAATCTGCACAAATTGATAGTCATCACCCAAGAACAAATCAGTGACTGAAAGATCACCTGAAGTTAAGTGTATGTGATTGCCGTCTGGATTGGCAACTGTGGGATATATTTTTAATAGTTGATTGGCATTAACAGCACCACCTGGCTTGATCTCAACGGCTTGACCATTGCCTGTACCAGGTGCCGATGCTGTATCGGCAATTGTACTGCCTTGTGGCAGTGTTAGATTACCATCTGCGCCAAACTGCCACTCGTATCCATTGTCACTGGTATCGGTATAGATTCGAACACTACTATTGGCATACATTTCTAATTCATCACCCTCAGCATACAGTCTTAAATCATCGGCTGCGTGTAGTTCAAGGTCGGCATCTTGTCCAGGATTGGTTCTAGTGGTTATGATATTGAAATCTTCATCGACTGCACCCCATAGAGTTTTAGTGCCCTCTATGTCTGGGAATGTGACCAGTCCATTTGTGCCAAGCACAATTGAGTTGCTGCCACTGACTAATCTATCAACGCCGCTGCCAATACCACTAGGATACAGTGTACCCACCAAGAAGTTACTGTTGTCAACCATGAGACTGAAAGGGTCTACACCAGCAAACTCATAGTTGCTGGCTGTTTTGTCCGCCTCGGAGACTGTGATGTTGCTAGCTGCGCTGTCTAGTAATCCGCTGAATGATGCAGCCCTGAAGTCATAGTCGCCCACTGCAAACACTGTGCCCGCAGCATCAAACTGTGCCACGATGGCATGCGGTACGGTATTGCCAGGATCGGCATATCCGCCCGCCACTGCCACATAACCGTCCCTAACTGCCAGGTTACTGCCGCCGCCATTGCCAAACCACCAGCCGCCGCCAAATGTCCAAGTTGTGGTGTTGTCCAGCAATCGTTGCCATGCCACAGTGCCGTCTAGATTGTATTTGGCAATGACCAGGCTGAAGTCACTGGTGCTGTTATTGCCAGTCACTGCCGACAGGTACAGGCAGTCGTCTGGTCCAACCACAATGCTGGTAGCAGAATCACTGCACCCGCCTACTACCTTTCGCGACCATTGTTTGACACCCGAGCTGTCAAACTTGATAATGATCATGGCATCGCCGATATTGTAATCAAAATTTCCACACACATAAATGTTGCCGCTGCTGTCTATATCAGCATCTGCGCCTTTGCAGTCAAAGCCGGCTTCAACTTGTACAGCTCGTTGCCACTGTATTGTGCCGGTGCTGTTGTACTTGACCACCAACATGTGCTGGGACAAGTCTTCTTGAGTAGTTGTTGCTATGTTAACTAGCATATCGGCGCCGCCACCTATCTGGCTGGCAAGAATATAACTTAGTTGGTTCCCTGCATAGTTATTGCCGGTGTTATCAACAATGTTACTAAATGTAGCAACACCGGCTGCAAAGGTAATATCATAACTCACGCCACCAACAGTCACTCCCAATAGATCATTAGTCCATGCTGGATCACTAGCAGGCACAGCAGTCAGAGTAAGAATAGTGCGAACTGGTCCTGGGTATTCAATATTGTCCATATAACCCACGGCAACCACTTCGCCTGCAGGCCCAACTGCCATACCGTAGGCTTCTTCATTGCCTTGGCCGTCAAGGGCTCTAGACCAAACGACTGAACCATCGGATTTATCAATTTTGGTAGTGACAATTTGGTCATCATCACCAGTACTGGAATAACCCACTACCACAACGTTGCCATCTGCGGCCACATCAACCACTGTGTTGACATTTTCATAGCCTGCATCGTAGATCTTGCTCCACTCTGGTGTACCAGTCACTTGATCAATTTTGGTCAAGGTAGCAGCCGCATATGGCTGGCCATCGCTATTGTTCTGGCCAGCAACATATATAAAACCATCCACATTGTCTACTGCCATGCCCCATCCGTCGGTGTACTGACCTCCTGCAAACCTAAAGTTCCATAACTTGGTGCCATTGGCGCTGAATCTGCCTACGCTGCTGTATCTACTAGAGCTCAAGCCCTCCTGCTGATGAACAAACAAAGCAACAATGTCACCATTGGCTAGATATTCAACTCCTGTGGCCAATGCCACTACGTCGTCTGGTGCTCCTGTTACAGTTTCAAAGTCCTGCACCCACACTGTGGAACCACCTACGTAGGCTGTGGTCTGTACCGTGCCGTCTGGGAATGTCACTGATCCATCGGGTCCAAACAACCAGCCATGATCTGCACCAGTCATATCAGTTCTAATATATAACCCTGGAGGTGCTCCATCGTCGTCAATTCTAATCTGAGTATTGGAGCCGCCAATTTTAACCGTTGGTATACTGTCCGATGCGTCTATGATCATACCGTTTGGTAATGTTAACATACCATCTGTGCCAAAACGCCAAGTATAACTGTCGCCCGATGTACCAAATGAAACTGTGTCATACCCACTGAATCCAGCGGTAATATCTTGAGCAACCGCTATTATCCACCACAAACCAGGATCTTCAACAACGGCCGTGATTGTGGCAGTTATGGGTGTTCCCCATGATGTGGTCACTGTGTCACCTACGCTGACAAG
>Ga0214919_10007520_pt1 | contig 14670 bp, 11 predicted proteins | sample LL1503_MetaG_FD_177994 | JGI IMG/M metagenome (GOLD analysis project Ga0214919, IMG submission 177994) | Freshwater microbial communities from Lake Lanier, Atlanta, Georgia, United States - LL-1503 | ecosystem: Environmental > Aquatic > Freshwater > Lake | place: USA: Georgia | collected... | reverse complement strand
TTGAGCAAAGTGCGGACACTGACCACATAAGCGTTTTCAACGGCTGCACTCGAAGGTGGAGGAGGCGGCTTGGCGGGTTCGGCCAGGGCTTGAGGCACTGCGGGCGCAGCTTGAATGGACCTGGTGATCTCGGCCTTGGCGGGTTCGCTGGGATTCGCTGGCGTGGGCGACGTCGGGGCAGGCGCAACGGGTGATGGTGACGCCGATAGGGGGGGTGGGGTGGATAGAACCGGCGTGGGTTTGCTGGGCGTCAGCACCGGCTTGGGGGGTTGAACAGGCGGGGGCGGGGCAGGTGGCTGCATCAGTGGCCTGACCGGTTCCGGCGTCAACAAGCTGAGCTCCATCGGCTCATCAGGCAGACTGCTTTGCATTGGCAAGATGGATTGCGTCATGAACCAGACCGCACCCACCATGCACAGCGACACCAGGCTGGAGACGTTGTGACGTTGGTCATTGAGCCGATCCACCCACATCATTTGCGCTCGCGGGCGGCCAAAGCGACTTTACCCAAGCCGGCGGCCTTGATGGCATCCATCACGTCAACCAGGGTCTGAACTTCTGCGCCCTTGTCACTGTTCACGATGACAGCAATTTGCTCTGACGCATTGGCCTTGGCTTTGATGGTACTGACCAAACGCTCGAGCTCGACGGTTTGACCGTCCACTTGAATCAAACCTTCACGGCCCAACGACACCATCACTTGCTTGTCGGGGGTCTTGAGGTTTTGCGCTTGGGCCGAATGGGGTTGTTGGGTTTTGATACCCAGGGCAGGGATCACGTTGACACTGATCAGTACAAAAAAGACCAACAGAAACATCATCACATCGATCATCGGAATGATTTCGATGCGTGCTTTTTTTCGTTGAGTTTGCTGCCACTGTCGCATGGATAAATTGCCTGTTAATCAACATGACAATTTATGATTTTTCAGTGACACTGTGATGAATCATGCGGCTTTCACGCAAATTGTTGCGTCGCAGCAACCTCGGTTTATTTCAATTTAATGGAGAAATTAATACACGCGTATGCGACCTGTTTGGGGCGGGGTGAGGCCCGGGTTTTTGGCCAGGTAGTCTGTCAAGGCATCCACATCCAGATCGCCGCCTAAAACATCGGTGCCACGGTTAAAGATCGAAAAGGTATCGCCCCCTGTGGCCAAGAAACTGTTCATGGTCACACGGTAGCGCGCACTCAACTGCAGGTCTTGACCCTTGATGCGAATGTCTGAAACACGTTGTCCGACGGGTTGTTTCAAATCAACTTGGTAAGTCAGTTGGGCGGAAGGGTACAAAACGCGTGGTCTGTCTTGGCGGTACTGCGATTCGAGCAGTTCTTTGACCAGTTGGCCCGTGAAAGTTTTAACCGTCAGCGTATTGCCAAACGGTTGGATGCTGAACAGTTGGCTGTAATTCACTGCGCCACCGCCAGGCGGCACGATCAAATCGGCTCTGACACCACCGGGGTTCATCAACGCAAAATCTGCTGCACCTTTGTCCGCCGGCGCCGTGGCTGCCCATTGCGCATCGGCAATCAGATTGCCCAATGCCGTCTCTCCTGAAGGCGTGCCTGCGCGGGTGATCGACTGGGGTAGGCGGGTGATCTGTCGCGCGGCTTGCTCGGCCGAAGCGGCCTTGTAGGTGGCCACGATGCGCGCGACTTCGGGGTGAGGTGTGAATTGAGGTAACTGGGTTGTAGGGACAACAAGCACACCGGCCGCGTTGGTAAAGGATTCGCTTTGGATGATCAGGTTGTGCGCGGACTTGCGGGTCACTTTGCGCTGCAGTGCATCCACCTCCAGCTCGATGTGAGTGAGCATCGTGCCGTATTGCCCGGCGCTGGTCAGTAAAAAAGGTTTGGCCGGATTGAATTTTTGGTAGTCGCAGGCGTAAGCCCGGTGGGTGTGACCCGAGACGACGACATCGAATGCCGAGTCCAATTGGTTCAGGATGGGGATGATGTCACCGGTCAGACCCGGGCAGTTGGGGTCGTTGGGGCCGCCTTGTACCGTGCCGCCTTCATGGATCACCAAGACCAGTGCGGAGACACCTTGCGCTTTCAGGATGGGAACCAAGGCGTTGGCGGTCTGCGCTTCCGATTCAAACTGCACGCCTTTGACACCTGCGGGCGTGACAATCAGGGGCGTGCCTTGGAGGGTCATGCCCACAAAGCCGACCTTGACCTCGTGACCACCTTGCTTGAACACTTTGATCCCATAAGCCGGGAACAAGGTGTTGCCATTTTCTTTTTTGACATTAGCCGCCAAAAATTCAAAATTGGCGCCTGGAAAGGCGGTGTTGACCAAACAGGGCTTGAGCCGGGTGAACTGCGCGCAACCGCCTTGTCGCATGCGCTCGAGCTCGGCCACGCCCTTGTCAAACTCATGGTTACCCACGGCATTGAAATCGATGCCGATGGCGTTGACGGCTTCAATGGTCGGCTCGTCCAAAAAAAGAGCCGAAATCAAAGGCGTGGCGCCAATCATGTCGCCGGCTGACACCACGGCATGCAGTGGGTTTTTAGCTTTGAGTAGTTGAATGGCCGATGCCATGTAAGCGATTCCGCCCGCAGGCACCGTGGTGGCCACTTGGTTAACTTGTTCGCGAATGCCGAGCAGGGGCGGTTCAAGGTTGCCGTGCAAGTCATTGAAGGCGAGCACGCTGATGCGCAAAGTCGGATCAGACGACAGAGGATTCCAGTTGGTGCATGCGATCAAAGCCAATGGAGCCATCAAGGAGAAACTGAATTTGGCCAGTGTCCGGATACGTGTGATTGTCATGACAGTTTTTCCAGGAGCGCTTGCCCCATTTGAATGCGTTGACCCGTTTCAATGCCTTGGGCCAATTGAAAACCCGGTGGCACAAACACCAAAATTGTGGAACCATGTTGGAACCAGCCCATTTCTTGCCCTTTGGTCACCTGTATGTTGCAAGGTATTTCATCGGGACCGGTGTAGTCCAAGTGCAAAAGTAAATTGATGGCATGCAAGCGCAGGCTGGCCACCAAAATGGCTGCAACGGGCACAATGACCAAGGGGGTGCCGTCTTGCAATCGCAGTGAAAGCACGGCGCGTTCATTTTTGCAAAATAAGCGCTCCACCCGTTTGAGGGCGATGGGGTTGACGTTCCATGTGTCGCCTGCAATGTGCGTCACGTGCTCCAGCGTGGCATTTGCAGGGGCATGAAAGCGGTGGTACATGCTGGAGGTCAAACGGAGGGTGACGTAGGTGCCGTTTTTCAGTGAATGAACCAGTTCTCCGGTTCGGGGCGTGAAGCCCATCAGGCTGCCCAGTGTGTAAGGAAATCCTTTGGCTTGAATGACTTGCGTGGCTTCAATTTTTCCACAGGCACCCACAATAGCATCGCAGGGGCTGCTCAAGACGCCCTCGCGCATGTCTATGGAGCGAGCGCCGGGTTTGAGCTCTCTGGTAAAGCAGTCGTGCATGCTTTCGAAATGCGATTTCTTCGCTTCACTCAAGTCCAGATCGGAAAATAATTTCCAGGTACCGATAGATGCATCTCTGATCCAGGGATTTTTAATCTGACTCCACCAGCCCATGAACCGGGTCAGGGTCATCCTCGGGATCCGATTGGTCAGCAAAAAATTCAAATCTTCTTGGGCGGTCAGTCGTTGAATAATATTCTTGATATTCATTGTTTTGTCACGATTATTTAATATAAAAAGATCTCTTTACTTTTGATTGACCCCAACGTGTCTGCCCAACTTGTATTGTCCCTGAGCGCCCTCGCATTGGCACTTCCTTTTGCCAAAAAACGTTTGGACTTGTCTTTTGCAAAGCATCCCTCACTGACAGGTCATTCCCGAATGGCCAAGCGGGTGGTGTCTTGGTTGCCCGGCTATGCATTCGATGAAAACCAATTTTTCAGCTGCGATGGTGCGTCAAATGCAACAGCCCAAGCGCGACGCAAAGCCTTTTATGAGCTGGCACAAACGCTGCAAGACAGACACCCGAAAAGCATTGCCATGACTGCGCAAGCCCGCGAGGGCATTGCAGACCTGCAATTCACAGGGGCGTACCGCGTTCCTTTTCAGTTCAGTCCTTTGGTTCGACAAAACCTGAAATTGGGTTCCTTTATACAGTCTGCGGATGGCGTCTTTGTGACAGATTTGGATGGCAACCGTTTTTACGATTTAACAGGCTCTTATGGCGTCAATGTGTTCGGCGCTGATTTTTACAAAGACTGCATGCGCGAAGGCTCTGTCAAAGTAGAGTCGGTGGGGGGTACCTTGGGTTCCTACCACCCCTGTGTTGAAACCAATGTCGCCAAACTCAAGGCCATTTCGGGTCTGGACGAGGTCTCTTTCCATATGTCAGGCACCGAAGCGGTGATGCAAGCGGTGCGTTTGGCCAGGTACCACACACGCAAGAAAAATTTAGTCCGCTTTTGCGGTGCTTACCATGGTTGGTGGGAGGATGTTCAACCCGGGCCCGGCAACCCCATGCCGCCGCGCGAAACCTACACCCTGCGGGACATGCACGAGCGCAGTCTGCATGTGCTGCGCACCCGCAAAGACATCGCCTGTGTGTTGATTAACCCCTTGCAAGCGCTCTACTTGAATCAGGGGGCGCCTGGAGACTCCTCCTTGGTGGACAGCAGCAGGTCGCCAGCGTATGACCGCGCAGCCTACACCGCATGGCTGAAAGACCTGCGACAAGTCTGCACCGAGCGCGGCATTGTGTTGATTTTTGACGAAGTGTTCTTAGGCTTCAGGTTGGCCAAAGGCGGTGCGCAGGCTTATTTTGGTGTGCAGGCCGATATGGTCACTTATGGCAAAACCTTGGGCGGCGGCTTTCCAGTGGGTGTGGTGTGTGGTCGCGCGGATTTGATGAAGCGGTTTCGCGCCGAGCGTCCCGCTGACATTTGCTTTGCCCGCGGCACTTTCAATGCGCATCCGCATGTGATGGGCGCCATGTCCGTCTTCCTCGAGAAAATTGACACACCTGAAATCAACGCGATCTACCAGGACTTGGACGCCTGCTGGGATGCCCGACGTGCGCTGTTCAACGCCACCATGGAGCAGCATCAATTGCCACTGCGTGCAGCCAATATGTCGAGTGTTTGGAGTTTGTATTACACAGAGCCCAGCCGTTACAACTGGATGTTGCAATACTACTTGCGTGCCCACGGTTTGGGATTGAGCTGGGTAGGAACTGGGCGCTTGATTTTCAGTCTGAATTACAGTGACGCGGATTTTCAAGCCGTGCTTGACCGGTTTGTGGCCGCTTGCAAAGACATGAATGCTGGAGGCTGGTGGCAGCCGGGTTTGGTGCCAAACAACAAGTCCATTCGCAGGCGCATTCTCAAAGAGATGTGGGCCTAAACCAAAAAATAAGCACCTCGGGTGCTTATTTTTTTGTGAGCTGGGAAAGCCGGTTCAGTGGTACATCTGTTTGGGGTTGTTGTCGATCAACTCGCCGCGCATCAGGTACAAAGGCGCTTTGTGATACAAAATAATGTCATGGAAGGGATCGGTCAAAATTTTGGTCATCCAGACCAAGCCTGTCTGAATGTCTTTGATGAAAAACAAATGAATGGTCCTGAAGAGTAAACCGGCGACACCCAGCATCAGCCATGCACCGCCAATTTGACGCGTCAATTCTGTCCAAGTTTCCCATGTCTCGATCAAGCCAAACAAGCCAGGCTGTGCGTACAAGGCCAAAGGCATGGCCGCCCAAATGCTCAATAAAACCACTTTTCGATTCAGGTTGTAACCGACTTTGATTTCTTCTTTGTGTTCCTGTGTGGCTTGGTTGACCTCATCGTATCCCAAGGGCTCAAAAAAGAAGTGGCCCGATTGGCGAGTGGTCATGGAAATCAGCCAAGCGATAAGTGCAGAGATCACAGGGTCAATGAAAAGCATGGCATAAGCGACCACAAAGCTGATGGCGCTGATGAAGTGCAAGCTTTGATTGATGCGACTGTGGTGGTAGTAGCGATGGTCATCAAAGCGCTGGATTCTTAAAGCTTCAAAAAAATTACGCATAGGGGATCCTCATAGGTCAATGGGCATCAAATGAAATGAATGCAACTTTGCTTGCATGGGCATATGGTGATGCGCTTTGATGAAATTTAAATGACAAGAACTTCATGTCACGAAAAATTCATTTAATTTCTGAGCACTGAATTCAATCTGTCACACAACTGTTATCAAAACCATTGAACATGGCAACATGGACATACATGCTGAAAACCCTATCGTTGTCGAAGATTTTCCAGCTTTCAGACCTTCCTTGCGCATTGCAGTTGTGACTGAAACTTGGCCGCCCGAAGTCAACGGCGTTGCAGTGACCTTGGCTAAGTTGGTACAAGGTTTATGCCGCAGGAACCATGATGTCCAATTGGTTCGCCCAAAGCAAGTTAAAAATGAGATTCCCCTGCAAAATTTAGGTTTTGAAGAGGTGCTCATGCGGGGTATGCCGATTCCACGTTATCCGGAATTGAAGTTGGGTTTGCCCAGTAAAAAGAATTTGGTCAAGGCCTGGACCTTGCGCCGCCCGGATGTGGTCCACATTGCGACAGAGGGGCCTTTGGGCTGGTCAGCCATGCAGGCTGCCAAAGTTTTGAAGCTGCCAGTGACATCAGATTTCAGGACCAACTTTCACAGTTACAGCCAGCACTACGGTGTGGGTTGGCTGCGCAAACCCATCGTGGCTTATTTGCGTAAATTTCACAACGCCACCGCATGCACCATGGTGCCCACCCAGGCTTTGAAAAATGAATTGTCTCAGCATGGCTTTCTGAATTTGAAAGTGGTGGCAAGAGGTGTAGACACGGCATTGTTCAACCCCTCGCGGCGCAGTGCCGAGTTGCGTTCGAAATGGCGTGCAGATGCCCAAACAGTGGTGTTAATTTCAGTGGGCAGGCTGGCGTTGGAAAAGAATTTGGGTCAAGTCATGGCCAGTTACGAGTCCCTTAAAAGTGCTGGCGCCAAAGTCAAATTGGTTTTGGTGGGCGACGGCCCCATGAGAGAGACGATTGCGCAGCGTTGCCCTGATGCTATTTTCGCGGGCATGCTTTCGCACGATGCATTAGCGACCTATTACGCCAGTGCAGACTTGTTTTTGTTCCCGAGTTTGACGGAGACGTTTGGTAATGTCACTGTAGAAGCATTGGCCAGTGGTTTGCCTGTTTTGGCGTTTGATTGCGCGGCTGCCACTGATTGGGTTAAACAAGGGGTCAATGGTTGGTTGGTTTCAGAGGCTGAGCCGGAGGCGTATGTTTCTACCGCAATGAAAGTGGCCATGAACCCCGAATTATTGACCCAAGTGGCGGGCACAACCAGATCACAAGTCAGTCAATTGGACTGGGGTCAAATATCGGAACAGGTGGAAGATGTTTTGACAAAAGCCATTCAGGGTTTTGATCAGCCCACATCAAGATTTCGTCAACTGCTGGGGAAAATCAAGTCTTGACCCTATTGCGATGAACCCAAGTCAAGCAAGCCATGCCCAAGGACATGGCAATACCCAAAACAGACATCACACTGTTCAAAGGCATTTGCATGGCCAGCATCAAACTGTAAACACCCAGCATGACCAGCACACTCGCATTTTCATTGAAGCCTTGCACTGCAATGGAGCGGCCAGCGGTTAAAAGTTGATAGCCCCTGTGTTGGAGCAAGGCGTTCATAGGGACCATCAAAACGCCGCCCGCAAAACCAATGCACAACATCAGGGGTATGGCGATTGACAATGAATTTGAAAATGCAATAGCGGGCAACAACAATCCCAGCAAAATACCCAAAGGCAAGACTTTTTCTGCAAACTCCAAGCGTATCCAATAACCCGCTGCAGCCGCACCGGCGATGACACCGAATGCGACAATTGCCTGCAAGTAAGCGCCTTGTTCCAGAGGCATATTCAAGGTTTGTTGTGCCCAAAGTAAGACAGCAAATTGGATCACTGCGCCGATGCCCCAAAACAAGGTGGTTACAGACAAAGACAGACGACCAATGGGGTCTTGCCAGAGAATGCGGTTGCTTTGGGCAAAATCTCGCAGCAAAGCCAAAGGCCTCAAGCTGCGTTGCGCATAGTGTGCATTGCTGGGGGGAATGCCCCAATTTAAAAGTGCTGCGACAAGGTAAATGCCCATGATGGTGAGCATGGGGCCTGCAAGCTGTGTTTTTAGCGAAAGCCCCAAGCCGTTCACAATGCATTCGTTGAGCCATAACATCACGGCAACGCCCTTGAGACTGAGCAATACCCCTCCACAGGCTGTACCCAATATGACGGCCAGTACAACGGTCACCTCAAGCCATCCATTGGCCCTGACCAATTGATGTTGCGGCACCATTTCAGTGACCAGCCCATATTTGGCGGGCGCATAAGCAGATGCTGCTAAACCGACCAATGCAAATGCCAGAACAGGATGCAAGCCGGAAAAGAAACAACTTACGGCCAAAAACTTAAGTCCATTCATGGTGGCCATCAAGCGAGATTTGGACATCGCATCAGCCAAAGGTCCCAAAACAGGCGCCAGAAAAACATAGGACAGTGTGAAGGCAAATTTGAGCAAAGGCGCCCACCAGACGGGGTAGCCTTGTTCGTGCAGAAATGCAATACCTAAAATCAGCAATCCATTGTCTGCCAAGCCTGATGCGAATTGCGCGCTGATCAGGAAGAAAAAGCCTTTGGGCATGTCGTTAAGCGACAGGCTCTAATTGAACGTTTTGGTCAGAACTCGTTTCATCGAGCATGTGCAATGCCAAGCCGTTTCTGCGGCCTATGCCCTGATAGGCGAAACCCATGTTTTCCAAAAGTTGGGGATCGTACAGATTGCGCCCGTCTAGTATCAAAGGGCGCTGCATATGTGTCATGAGCGAGGCAAAGTCGGGGTGATGAAATGTCTTCCATTCGGTCACAATTAACAGGGCATGGGCTTGTTCAGTTGCCTGCATGGCCGTGTCAACGATTTGGAGTCGCGACAAGGCTTCGGGGTGGTCTTGCAGATCCAGGCTGAAAGCTTGAGAAGCTTCGTGCGATGCGACCGGGTCAAAAGCACGAACATGTGCACCGCGCAAAAGTAAATTTTTGATGATCACGCGACTTGGCGCTTCGCGCATGTCGTCTGTGTTCGGTTTGAATGCCAGTCCCCAGATGGCGAATGTCAGTCCTGTCAGGTCATTTCCAAAGTACTGCAGTGTTCGGTGAAGCAAGACGGTTTTTTGCGATTCATTGACGTGTTCTACGGCGGCCACCACTTTCATTTGGCTTCCGTAATCCAGCGCTGTTTGAATCAGTGCGCGCGTATCCTTCGGAAAACAGCTCCCACCATAACCCGTACCTGCATACAAAAAACCATGACCAATCCGTTGGTCCGCGCCAATCCCTCTTCGCACACAATCCACATCGGCGCCCAGTAAGTCAGACAAGTTGGCAATTTCGTTCATGAACGATATGCGGGTCGCTAACATGGCATTGGCAGCATATTTGGTCAACTCTGCGCTGCGAACATCCATCCACAAAGTTCTGGCATGGTGCCTGTTGAAGCTGGCGTAAAGCTGTTCTATTTTTTGATGCACGACCCCATAATTCTCACTTGAATCCAAACCAATGACTATGCGGTCTGGGCGCATGAAGTCGTCTATTGCCGCACCTTCTTTTAAAAATTCCGGATTGGAAATGACCTCAAACAAGTTGTCTTGAATCCCTCGTTTGTCTAACTCTTTGTGAATCGCATCGTGCACGCGGTAGGCCGTTCCTACGGGCACAGTGGATTTATTGACAACGACTTTGAAATTCTTAAGGTGACGACCAATTTGGCCGGCCACTGCCAATACGTGTTGTAAATCAGCCGAGCCGTCTTCTTGAGAAGGCGTGCCGACTGCAATAAAAATGATATCGCCGTGATCTACAGCGAGAGCCATTTCGCTTGTGAAATGGATTCGACCTTCGGCACGGTTACGTGCCACCATTTCTTTCAGTCCTGGCTCAAAAATCGGAATCCCTGCCGCATTCAGCAGGGCAATTTTTTCAGGGTTGTTGTCAACGCAAAGTACCTGGTTGCCCAACTCAGCCAGACAAGCTCCTGTGACAAGGCCTACATAACCTGCACCTACAACTGTAATTTTCATAAGCCACCTTTAGGTTGCTGTATTTTGAAAATTTAGCGTGTCTTTTTGGTGAAATTAGGATGAAACTTTCATGACTTTATAGGTGTATCAATTGGCCATGCCGCTCTATTTTTTGCTGCTTTGTAAGTTAAGCCCAAGAACAGCAGCGTCACGACACCCAAAGCTGCGCAAGATGCAATCCAGAAGCTGCTGGGATGCCTCAAGGCGAGCCAAGACGCCATACCGTCATAGGCCCACAAGTACCCCCCGCCCAGTCCAATGCCCCACAGGATGATGCTGTAAATGAGCAGGGGGATCAATGTAATACGAAAGCAGCGCAATAAGAAGGCGCATACGGTTTGAATGGCATCAAAAAAATGGTAGATGGCCACCCAGCCTAACAAGCCGATGGCGATTAAAGACACATCAGCGTCGCGGGTGAATGCCTTGGCGAGCAACTCTTTACCGAGCCACAAAGCTGCGCTGCAAACGACGGCGGTGGCTGCGCTCAAGACAAGCCCATTGGCCATGGCACGTCGGACTTGATCGGGTTGATTCGCTCCGAGCCAAAACCCCACCCGTGCGCTGCTGGCAATGCCCAAGGCCAAGGGAATCATGTACAACACGCCGGCCGCTGTCGCCGCAATCTGGTGGCCAGCAGAAGCGGTAACGCCCATGCGTGCAATGAACAGGGCCATTAAGGTGAAGGAGGTGATTTCGACCATGATGGACAATCCGGCAGGTACCCCTTGCCGAAGAAATTTCGCCAGCGTCCCAAGATCAAGCCGCTCCATAGGCCGCCACAGTTTGTAAATGCGGTACACCTCCTGCGTTCGCAGGAGGTACAAACCCATAGACAGCATCAGGCAATTCACGATGAGGGTGGCCACTGCACAGCCCACAGCCCCTTGAGCAGGAAGACCGAAAACGCCAAAGGTCAAGGCCATTGAGAGGGGTATCTTGACCCCCAGCGCGCCTATTTGCAGCCATGTGACCAGGCGGGGCATCCCCAAGCTTTGGTTAAACGTGCTGTACATGCGAAAGAGCAAGGAGGGCGCAAGGGCCCAGGCCAGCACGAGCAAATACCGGCGAACGTCGTCTCGCAAAATCTCTGGCACTTGGGTCCATTCCAGCCAAGGGTCAGGAAAAATCAAGGCCAGCACGCCCAGTGCAATCGCAGCGGAGCACAGGTACAAGGCTTGCCGCACAGAGCGTCCCAATTCTGTAAATTGTTCTGCACCGCGCAATTGGGCCCATACCGGAAGCAGGGCTTGCATCATGCCGTTCAGGGCCACATAAATGCTGATGTAAATGGAAGAGCCAATCGACAAGGCGGCTAGGGAGGCTTGCGAGTATTGTCCAGCGATCAAGGTGTCAGCCACACTGAACGACACAATTGCCATTTGTCCAGCCAATACAGTACCCGCGTGCCGAACAATAACCCCGGTTTCAGAAGAACCGTTCAAGGGATCACACGCTCAAATACAACGATGGCCTCGGTATCGTCCGTAGGGCGGAAAATAGTTTCGCGGTGGCGCCAGGTTTGCAAAGAAACACCCACCTCTTTCAGTGCGATATGGTCTGCAATTAACCAATGGCATTCAGGCGCATTGGGCGCATCGAGCGAGATCAATCGATATCGCCCATGGTAAGCAAATGCGGCACTTTGAGACAAGGCCAAACCTTGCGTGTTCACGCAGGCTGTAGGTCCCATCAAGGTGCTGACTTTTTCGACCAAGGGTGCATACCCACGTCCAAAATTTAGCAAAGGTAGCCATAAGCTCATCAACAAGAGCCAGCACAAAGCCGCACCGCTGGCGGGCAGCACCAGGCTTTTCCAGATGGCCGCGCGGTGACGGCCTGCACGCCATTTCACCAGCCCTATCCATGCGATGGTGGCTGCTGCTGCTACACCAAAGACGGGGGCGGAAAAACTGAAGCTGAAGCCTGGCGCCAGCCGGGCCACATTGGCTGCAGGTTGTGCAGGCCAGCCGGTTTGCATAGACAGCCAAACCACCCAAATGGTCAGGGCGCAAACGCTGAAAAAGACCAGCGTGAACCAATCCACCAACGCGCTCAAGCTGCGTTCCAGCGTGGGCAATGCAAATGCAGCAAGGGTGGCAATGGCAGGCAAAGCCAACAGCAATGTTCTGTCACTCAGACCGGTTCCAATGGTGCTGCACAAGGTCACGGCTAAGAACCAGAGCGGCAAGGCCAGATGAGGGTGTTTCCAGGCTTGACCGAGCTGCAAGCGCCAACGCCAAAGTGTCCAGATCGCCAATGGCCAAGCCGGCCATAAGAACCAGACGAACAGTTTGGCCATGGGCTGCACATCTTTGAATGAGGGACTGTGCAATCTCCAGCGCCACACATCCATCCAGGAGGACAGTTGTGCTGTGGCAAGGCATATTAAAAAAATCAAGCCTACATCCAACATCCTGACCCGAAGGGTGCGCCGTTCCTGAAAGGCCATGGCCAGTGCCCCACCTGTGCCAAGTAGCAGCGCTGTGGATGGGGCTCCCGACAAGGCCAAACTGGGTAAGGCCATGGCGATGGTGGCCAAGGCTGTGCGCCTGTGTGCAGCCAAATTGGCCAAGCCAAAGAAAAGCGCCGCGGTGAAGCAAAGCTGGGCCAGCGCAGGTGTAGTCTCATGCGCCAATCGGGCCAAACCAAGGCATGCAATCAGTGCCAGCAGGCCGCCATCGGCTAAGGCCCGGGCATAGTCAATGGGCTGTGCTTCTCCGCCAAAGGCAAAGGCAATAGGTTGTGCGCTGGGGTTGCGGGCCAAGGCGTATACCGCATACCAGGTGGCAGCCATGGTCATGATCAACAGCAAAGCAAAAGGAATGCGAACAGCGTCATCAGGCGCCAACCATGACGGTGCCCATTGGATCGCCCAAGCGCCTAACCAATAGGGCAGGATGGCAGACCCCGGGTCAGCTTGGCCCATCAACAAGGGTTTGAGCCAGCTGGAGGTGTGTCCATTGAACAATTCGGCCAAAGAAGACATGAAGCCAAAGGCCGTGATGTCCTCGCGCTTCCAGGGGTCTCTCCCCACAAAGCCAGGCAGCACATAGGCCAGGCAAAACAGTACCAATGCGGTCCGAGGGAGTCGGCGAACGGCGTGCTGGGTAACGATGGCGGGACTGGGATGGTTCACAGGGAGGAAGATATCACGCAGGACGTTGGATTGAAAAACCAAAACACAAAGAAAAAGGCAGTCCGGTTACCCGAACTGCCTTTGACTCAAAGCAGGATGGCTTATTTGGCCACAGCGGTCTTGCCAAAGCGATTGCGAAAGCGCTCAACGCGTCCACCCAATGTATCGATGGATTTTTGTGTACCCGTGTAGAAAGGGTGCGACTCACTGGTCGTGTCCAATTTGTACAAAGGCAATTCGCGGCCGTCTTCCAAAGTGATCATTTCTTTGGTGTTGGCGCAAGAGCGCGTCACAAACTTGAAGCCGTTAGACATGTCCTGGAAGCACACGTCGCGGTAGTTAGGGTGAATGCCGTCTTTCATTTGTCTGTCCTTTTCAGTTGCGATAGCCGCTCCGGACCATCCGGGTACTTTTCGCGATAGCCTTAGATTATAGATCGAAAATCAGCCGCCTCGGCGCATCATGTCGAAGAACTCGGCATTGCCCTTGGTGGCTTTCATGCTCTTTAAGACCATTTCCATGGCTTCGATTTCGTCCATGTTGTACATGAACTGGCGCAAGATACGCGTTTTTTGCAAGACTTCGGGTTGCAATAGCAATTCTTCTCGGCGGGTGCCGCTGCGGTTGAGGTTGATCGCAGGGAAGACGCGTTTTTCGTACAGGCGGCGTTCCAGATGGATTTCGCAATTGCCGGTACCTTTGAATTCTTCAAAGATCACTTCGTCCATGCGACTGCCGGTATCGACCAGTGCCGTGGCGATGATGGTGAGCGAGCCGCCTTCTTCCACGTTGCGGGCAGCACCAAAAAAGCGCTTGGGCCTTTGCAGGGCGTTGGAGTCAACGCCGCCGGACAAGACTTTGCCAGAAGAAGGCACCACGTTGTTGTAGGCACGGGCCAGGCGGGTGATGGAGTCGAGCAAAATCACCACATCTTTTTTCAGCTCGACCAAACGCTTGGCGCGCTCAATGACCATTTCTGCGACGTGCACATGGCGGGCTGCGGGCTCATCAAATGTGGAGGCAATCACTTCGCCGCGCACCGTGCGTTGCATTTCGGTCACTTCTTCAGGGCGCTCATCGACCAGCAAGACCATCAGGTGCACATCAGGGTAGTTGGCGGTGATGGCATGGGCAATGTGCTGCATCATCACGGTTTTGCCGGACTTGGGCTGCGCGACAATCAGTGCGCGTTGGCCTTTGCCTATCGGGGCAATGATGTCGATCACACGGCTGGTGATGTTTTCTTCACCTTTGATGTCTCTCTCCAAACGCATCTGCTCTTTGGGGAACAGGGGCGTCAAGTTCTCGAACATGACTTTGTGTTTGTTGTTTTCGGGCAGATCGCCATTGACCTGGTCCAGCTTGGTCAAAGCAAAGTAACGCTCGCCATCTTTGGGAATGCGCACTTCGCCTTCGATCATGTCACCCGTGTGCAGGTT
>Ga0214919_10007519_pt1 | contig 14671 bp, 15 predicted proteins | sample LL1503_MetaG_FD_177994 | JGI IMG/M metagenome (GOLD analysis project Ga0214919, IMG submission 177994) | Freshwater microbial communities from Lake Lanier, Atlanta, Georgia, United States - LL-1503 | ecosystem: Environmental > Aquatic > Freshwater > Lake | place: USA: Georgia | collected... | reverse complement strand
TTTTTATTTTTATTTTTATTGAAAAAATCTTCTTTAGTAAGTTGCTCTTGAATATTTCTGTAAGTGTCACTGAAAATTACTTCACCTTCTATAGAATTTCGTCTTGAAATAATTGCTTTTCGAAGTGAGTTGGCTTCGATTTGTATTGGATCATTTTCATCAATTTTGTCACTTGACAGAGCTTTTTGCCAAATTACATCTGTTTCATTTATTTGTTTCATTTTATTATTTAATTTAAGTTGTTACAACGTTCAAGATAAGTTTTAATTTTTTTCCTGCATTGTGATAGATATTCAGTTGCAGCTCTTGTTGATTTACTAATGCGTCTTCCAATTGACTCAATACTTTCCCCATCCATTTGCATGGTTAGGGCATAAGCTCGATTTGGTTCTGCCATTTCAAAATCATCAAATGCATCTTTTATGCATTCTTCTTTTTCTATTTCTAAATCTCGTTGGCATTGATCTGTAAAATTTTCTTGCTCCTTTTTGGTGATTAAATCAGCCATTGTTTGTTGGTTAGTGGAGCCACTTCCTGATTTCATCCAATTCTCATCATCTAATGAACCAATTTTTATTTTTAATTCTGTTGAATGAAGTTTTATAGTTTTATTGTTTGTTCTGAAATAGTCATTCATACAATTTTGTGCAATTGAATTCATCCAAACTGCAGCACTATTATCGGTATTAGAATTGATTCCGGTGTATTGCTTGGCTCCTTTAATTATCTTTAGCATTACTTCTTGGACTAAATCATCGCAATAGTCTTCATGTACGCCTTTTCTTTTGAATCGATACTTAAAGGTTTTGCCCTTGCTGTCTAGCAACAACTTAACAGCTGCTCTTTGTTCAGCTTCACTAGCGCATAACGATCTAATTATTTCTTCTTCATTCATCTGTGTGTGGTGTTTGATTTCAATCAAATGCATTCTAAGCATTTTTATGCTCATCTGCTTTCAAAAACCTCCTTAATCTAGACGTTTAATATGTCGAAATATCAGGCCCTTTTTTTCTGGTTAATCCTGACCTTTTTGATTTCATGCGTCTATAGATATGCACACATTAAAAATTGTGCTCATCACAACTCAAAAGGAAAAGATATGAACCTCAATAAATTACGCTTCTGGAGCAACCAAGACCAATTCCAGTCTGTTGTTCAGCCACACGAGAGTCACGAGCAAGCCGCACTTGGACAAGATGCACTTAGCAACGTGATCAAGTTGCCTTTAGCCAATCCTTTGATTCATCCTGAAGGCTTAACAGAGCAGGATGATGTTCCCAAGGCAATTACACCTAAGCACTTAGGTGTTCTTGACAGTATTGAACTCAAAGAGTTCTTTAGCCAAAACCACTTTGGACTTGGACGTCATAACGGTTCAGTCTACCGGACGCAGAGCTCACTTGAGCTAGGTAAAAAAAGTATCGTTTCAGAATTCCAAAACATCTTGCATGAACTCTATGAGCGTAATAAGGTTAAGCACCAAAAGCTTCATCTAAAGTCATTAGAAACTGTTGGCTTGTGTGATGTAACAAGCTCAATGCTTGAGTTTGCAAAAGAAAGCGTCCAAAAAGATATGTCTCTTCTATCTGAACAAATCACGTTTGCTGAAAATGGTAAAGGCTGGGTACTTGAGGCTTTGAACTCTTACCAAATCGGTTTTGGTAAGGGAGTCCGTGAAGCAATTGAGTTTGAACATATTTAAGAAAGAGAATTCCAAATGTCAGTTTCAAAATACCTATGTTTCGTAGTTGGTGAAAAATTTGAAAAAGTTCAAAAATTTCACCCATCCTCACACAAGCGCCTGACTGCTTTTGCGCTGGCGATTCATATTCCAGTGCTCCTGTGGGCTGTAACTGGTTATGTGATTTCAAACAGCATTTTTCAACTTGAAGTCGTAATGTCACTTTGCATTGCTTTCTTTTGCGCAATGGCAATTTATCTGGTCGAGCGTATTGTGCTTGCAACTCCTAAGAACTTCTTTGTAAACGCATTGCGACTGGTAATTGGTCTTGTGATTGCCGTGCTTGGTGCGTCAACTGTTGACTTGGTCATATTTGATCGTGAAATTGCAGAGCAGTTGCACATCAGCGCTCAGGAACGAATTCAGCAAGACTATGAGAAAAATTCAGTCGCTCTTGTTGAGACGATGGGACGTAAAAAAGCAGACTGGCAGCGTGCACAAGAAGCTGCAAACTGTGAAGCAAATGGGACATGTGGCAGCCGATTGCGTAGTGTTGGACCTGTGTATCGTGAATTAGCTCGGCAAGCAGATATTTTGCGCAAAGACTACCTTCATGAGCAAAAAAAATACGAAGCTCTAACAGAGAAAAAGAATCTGCAACTTGATGAGGCTCGCGAATCCAGTAAAACGGCGTCCCAAGCAGGTCTGTTATCACGAATTAAGGCTTTGCACGACTACACATCTAGCAATACCGCCGCATTTGTCGCTTGGGGCTTGTTTCTTAGCCTGGTGCTGTTCTTCGAATTAATGGTTGTTATTGCTAAGCTGGTTTTTGGTGAAACAGTTGATGATGAGTTAGACCGTATCCGTGAGTCAATCAGCCAAGAAAAAGCTAGGGCATACAAAGAAGCGATTACTTCCCCTGTGTTTAGTGCTCGCGAGATGGTTCACTCTTCTTTCGCGTGATGCTGAGTTTGTTGGGTTTGGCTGGGTATATCCCAGCTTTTTTTTATTCAAAATTAACAAAAAAACATCCTGACATTTTTCAATGTGTTATGTCTATAAAGGTGAAGGCATTTATAAAAACAAAATAAACACACAAGCCTCCTAGTGTTTGTTTAAAGGGGTAAAAATGAATAGAAACTTTACAGATCATGCCGCAATTCGTCAGCAGCAACGTGGAATCCCACCCTTAGTATCTGATTGGCTTTTGGATTTTGGGGATGAGCAATTCGATGGGCATGGCGGCGTCATAAGATTTTTTTCTAAAAAATGCATTAGACACCTTGAGCGAGAAGTTGGTAGACAACCAGTAGCAAGGATGTCTGAATACTTGAGGTGTTACTTAGTACAAAGCTCAGCAGATGGAAAAGTAATTACGTTGGGGAAAAGGTATACAAATAAGCATTTTCGTAAAAACTAATAAATCTTCAGGCTCATTCAGTGAGACTGAGTCCACCTAGAGTTAGCAAATAAGTAGAAGGCAAAAATGGGAAATAAAATTCTTTTAGAACAAATTAATTCAGCCATGCAAGGCATGGATCCTGAGGCACTTGAGCATTTTACGAAGCTCATGCCCGATTTTTTGAAATGTTTCACGGATGAACAATTGAGTGCAACTCTCATCATCAAAGAAGCCAAAGAAGAATTTGGCGATGTTCATTCCATCAATGCAAATGAATTTGAAATGAACGACATGATCTTTGGGCTTTGTGAAGTGCTGGGCTTGATTGATTTCCAAAAAGCTAAGCTTCCAGCTTATTTGAATTAGATTGATGACATAACAGCCCAAAACAATAGATTGAAAGGCAACTTGCTGTGACTAATTTATTTGAAATAGTGCTTGTAATTTTTTTGGTTATAGGAATCCTTCTGGCAACTATAGGACCAGCCGGTAAAGACATTACTGTGGAAGTAGATCGGATCAGAGGTTCGTCTTTGTTAGACGCCTATCTTGAGCGAGAGCCACCGTCTGAATTGAAGCTTTGGATTTTCAGGGCCTTCATCACTGCAGGATTTATTCTGCTGTGGCCGTTTTTTATTTTTGGCATCATGAAGGCGCAAAAGAATGCCAAGGAGCAAGACCAAGCATTTGAAGATGAGCGATCGCAAGGTCTTTGGTTTCATTACCTAGGTGGATACGGTTCTATATCTTGCAATGACTGCATGCATAACCAATCCATTACTTCTTTTACGCATGGCCGTGATAGCAGTACGGCCGGATTTCAATGTCAAGCATGCGGTAAGTTTGCTACTATCCGCTCAGGTGGTCCAGGTAAGGCCAAAGAATATCAAAGCAGTTTGATTTGTGAATGTGGTGGTAAGTTCGAGCGGGAGAAGGTTCTTTTTTGCCCTGAATGTCAGTCTAAGAATTTGTCATACGACATGGAATTCATTACATGAAGAATAGTTTCTTCGTGAAACACTCATGACTCGGATCACTGGTACTCAAATAATTGAAACCCCGTGCTGCAGGGCGCAGTACAGTACTCCAGCCTATGGTTCTATCAACCTGTCAGCCCATGAGTATTGGACAGACGGGCGGCGTGTTGGCAGTTTGTTCGGTGGCGATGGGGGCTTGAGACGCTGTGTCTGTGGCCAGTATTTCTTGCTACATATTTGCGACCACATCAGAACTATTCCAAAGTCAACATATAAGCCTCGTGCCCCTAAGGGATGGCAAAACACCAAAAGCAATTGGTGGAGTCGTTTTTGGGGCAAACCCACCGTAGGGGACTACTTGCTGAATTACGACATCCGAACCGATGAAGAAGTCAAAGCTGCTGAGGATGAGATTCCTCCTCTAACTTCATATGTAGCTGACGCTGACATGCCTGACGTTATTGAAAAAAGCTCAGAAAATAGGGAGATGCTGATCATCGCTCGCAGGCGTATGTGGCAATACCTGAACGATCCGTTTCGCGAGTCATATCGCAAACACAAGGAAGCAAGTCCGGACACTTTGCCTCCCTATGAAGCCAGCTATGAGCAGAAGGAAAACATGCTGAAGTTGGCTTATTTGCTTGAAGACAGTTACGGCCCGCCTTGGTTGGAAGTGACCGAGTTATGCCGTGAAGTAGGGGATATGGATGCTGCTGCTAAAGCGCTTAACCGAGCAGGGAAGTCTGATCAGACTTTGTCTGGGATTGTTGGACAATTAATTGAGATGAATTACAGTGGCCCGGCACGATTCAGGTACTGAAATGAGCACATTAGTTTTTGACAGAAAAGGTTTGTTGAAAGCGGTTTTGAAGCAATTCAAAGTCGACCGCCAAGGCGTGCATGGCCCTGGTCACTGGGCCCGAGTTCGTTACCACGCATTGATGATTGGACAAGCGACTGGGTCAGACCTGCTGGTGGTAGAGCTTTTTGCTTTTTTGCACGACAGTAGGCGTCTGAATGAATACAAAGATCCTGAACACGGTAGCAGGGCAGCAAGCTATGCCGAAGAGTTGAACGGTAAATTCTTTCAACTCAGTGAAGAACAAATTGAAAAACTGTGTCATGCCATGACTTTTCACAGTGATGGCGGCATTCATGCTGACCCTACTATTCAAACCTGCTGGGATGCTGACCGATTGGATTTGGGAAGGGTTGGTAAAAAGCCCAAAGCACAATACTTGTCCAAGGAGGGTGCAAAGCACATTGACTCAGCATACAGATGGAGTCTTCAATCTGATCCGCATTCAGATGAAGATTTTGGGACTTAAATTACTGCCTAACCCTTAACCAAACCTTGGCGAATGATTTCGTCGTTGTAGCCTTTCCAAAACGGATAGCCTGGCCCACCTAAAACACAACCTCCTAATCGGTATTCCACTTTATTTGGATTAAAGTTTTGGTCAACATTAGTCTCAATAAGTCCAAAAAGCATAAATTTAGGCTTTCCTGATTTGATATCTTTTTGGGCAGCATGAATCCCAGCCTCTTGTGTATCTGGATACCCTTCGGTCGAAGTTAATGAAAGAACTTGCTTCTCCACCCCCATACCTGTCCATTCACTAGGTAAGTTTGAATTTTTGCTTGCCACATACAACAACATCAGCAATCCAAAGCTGAAGATCACCATTCTTTGACGCTGCTTGTTTTTGCGATGTCCATCTGTAGTCATTAGCTTTCTCCTGTGCGTAGTTTCACCAGCCAATCTGGTTTTTGAGGGCAGTGTTCTTCAAGCCACTCCTTGGCTTCATCGTCGTTCAAGCTGGCTGCTGTGGCCATCAGGCGTTGTGCTTCAGCCATATCTTTGGCAACCCCTTTTCCATCCGCATAAAGCAGACCTAACTCGCGAAGTGCGCGTGGATCGTTGTCATCGGCAGCTTTACGGAACCACTTTGCAGCTTCGGTTGGGTTTTCCTCCACGCCATCCCCATAAACCAGCATCAGGCCAAGGTACACATTTGCATCGCTGCTGCCCAGTCTGGCTGCTTGGCGCAGCCATTTGACAGCAGCGCCTTTGTTTTTTTCGATGCCTTCGCCCATCAGAAAAGCTCTGCCCACTTTGAATGTGGCTGCTGAATCGTTCTTTTCAGCAGCTTGTAAAAAGCAGTCTAAGGCGACTTTCAAGTCCTTGGCTACGCCATGACCACCTGCATAGCTGAGACCTAAAAGGTAAGTGCCCCATGTGTCCCCTTGCAGGCTGGCAAGTTGAAATAGCTCGTGGGCTTTGGTTTCATCTTCGGGAACACCTTTGCCCATGAAATGCAAGTAGCCCATGGCCGATTGGCAATCGGCGCTTCCTAGGGCGATGCCTTTTTCATACCATCTGACAGCCTCAGCCATGTTCTGAGGTGTGCCTTTGCCCCGCAAATGTGCTTCCCCAATGTTGTAAATCGCATATTTGTGGTCTTGCTGTGCGGCGGCAGTTAACCACTCTACGCCGAGGGATTGCTCCTCGGGTGACTGCCCATGCCAAAGCTGATGAAAACCTAAGGTGCTTTGTGCGTACATATCGCCAAGCATGGCTGCGTGCATCAGCAGACGTTTACCTTCAGAATTTTCATTGGATTGATGCAATAGTTCACGCCCTAATGCGCCTAAGCATTTTGCGTTGCCATATTTTGCACCCAAGCGAAACCATTCATAAGCTGTTTCTCGATCAGGATCAAAGCCATCCTTGCCATACAAAAACATCAGACCAAGGTATAAGCTTGCGGCTGACTCGCCTGCCGTGGCTGCGCGTTTGATCCAATCGATGTGCGACTCTCGCTCTTCCATGGTTTGAGCGACTCCCATCAACTGGTAGCCATAGCAATACATGCTGAATGGGTCTCCACTTTTAGCTGCAGTTTGAAGGTGCAAGTCGTGGTTTTGTGGTTCATGGTCTGCTAAGTAGCAGTAGGCGGGTAAATAGCCTTGATCAATAGCCTCACGTAATAGTTCAATAGCGGCGGGGACGTCACTACCAGCTTTGATTTTGGCTAACTGGGTGGTACAGCGGCCGTCCCCTAAAAGCCTGCCTTGCTCATACCAATACAGCTCGTCACGTTCAATCCACTGGGTTTTGTAGCCCAAACTATGCCATCGCCCCAAGTGAAACATGGCAATGGTGTTGCCTGCTTCAGCTTGCTTCACGAGCGAATGGCTAACCCCAATCATCAGTGATGCTTGGCACTTGTTGCCCCAGTAGTACTGGGCTGCATCCAAAGCTAGCTCATGGCGTCCGTCACGATTTTCGGCGTGATGCACGTAATGCAGCAAGTCGTGTGCATTCTCGCTGCAGGCAAGAATGGACCAAATGTGTTCGTCTAGGCTTTGTTCGTTGAGTACTTCTTCCATTACTGCTCCTGGGTATATAGAGTCAGCTTAGAGTGGGAGAGGGTCAAAGAATGAGCTTGTTGAGAGTCATAATGGTTATATCTGAGCCCATAAGTATTCTTATTTTAAAGATCTGATTTTCTTCGACAAATCCATAATTGTTCTTTCAAGGTAAATCCCAATGAATGAAATCATCTGCCCACATTGTTCAAAGGCTTTCAAAATTGATGAGTCTGGTTATGCGGAAATTCTGAAGCAGGTGCATGATAAAGAGTTTGAAAAGCAGTTAAACGTATTGATGAAGCTATCAAAGACCTTGAGAAAACAAAAGAGGCACTGCATAAGTCAGCTAATAATTTACGTATTGCCAATGACAAGGCAGAGGACCTCACAGTTAAAAAGCTTACTCGTGGCAATCCAACTATGGCGGCAAAATTCAGCAATCATGAAGAGGGTAATCCCCATGCAGAATCCTAGATTAATAGAACTACTAGCTTTTTACAAGTCTTTTCGTTTTATGAATTCGTTTCCAGTGGAGGAGGTCGTATGGGTTCAAACAAGTCGCCATGAACTGGACTCATTTGGTCTTCATCTTGTTGGGGCTGCTGGTTTAATTAGAATAAAATCTAAAAGTTTGGGCAGCGCCGACCAGCTGCACGAAAAACGAGTGCCACTTAAACTGGCATCAAGTTTGTCTTGCTCTTGGAGTTCACTTCATTGCCACTGTCTAGCCACTGCTTGAAATCGATTAAAGTTGAAGTAAGTTGCCGAACATCCGCCAGCTTAATTTTTTTGTTCTTTCTGGAACCTTTGTAAGAGATTTATGCTGCAAACAATTTTGAACGCGAAATTTTGTCTAAAGTGCGGTTGATAAATCATCATTCGATTAACCTTGAGCGTTTGCTTAAATTGCGGCTTGTAGTCGCTCGATTTGGCGAAATGGACCTGGCAAAGTGGTGGAATACTAAAGGACAACTTGGACGCCTCGGGGCCGCTGCGATCCGCAGAGGCTTTCCACGAACGCATTATTTAGCGCAAGCTCGCTCTGTTTTTGCGGTGGCATCCCATCGGTGTTTCGAGGTTTATGACCCTCCTGAATGCGCGACGCTGTGGCGATTGCCTGAACTTATCGAGGAGGAGTTCGACGCTCGTTGGGAGAAGTGGGTCGAAACTGCCGCCGCCTGGGGGCCATTCTTTGACCAGCTCGAATCGCTGGGGGGCAAAGATCTTCTGTCAGAGCTTCGCTCCTTTCAAATTTTGACCGACCTTGATATTGAAGCTTTTGGCAGGCTTCGCCGTTCGGCAGAAGGACGCGCTGTTCCGCTTCCGGGCGTATTTTCCGGTGATGACCATAGCGTGTCACTTCTAGCTCTTGGCTTTGCTAGAGGGGAAGTGGGCTCACTTGCGGTGCCATATGTGAAGTTGAGGGACAAGTGAGCGCAACGCGTGTATCTACATCGCAAAGACTCCTCCGCAAGGGCGCCTTGATTACGGAGACCTACCGCCTGTTCCAGGGATGGAGGGGCGATGAGACGTTTCAAGTCAATTTCGATCGAGTGTTCTCTGGCGGTCTGGGCACGCTGGCGTGGCAAAAAGAGGTAAAGGCCACCTTGTCCGCGCGCTTCGGCGATTTTGCCAACGCCCGCCCCCTTCTGATCCTCGCACGCAGCGGGCAACCACTTGACTCGTGGGTTCAGTGTTATTCCGTCTGGCTTGCGATCCACGAACCGCTATTTCGCGACTTCGTATGCGAATGGCTCTACCCTGAGTATGCTGCCGGCCGCTACTGCGTTCGGACTGAGGATGTCATTGACCCGATGGCCAAAGCCTGGAATGCGGCAGGAAAAACCTATCGACTAAGTGAATATGGATTGCTTCGAGCGGCTAGGGACCTTCTGCGAATGGCTCGGGAGCTTCGTATTCTTGAGGGTAAAGGGCCAGCGAAAACCTTTGCCTCCATTCATATTGACGATGAGGTCGCGCTGTTTGTCTGCCATTTGATCATTGAGGAAGAAGGTACGTCCTCAAAGGTCCCCTCGAGCAATCTTTGGCGAATATTTCTCATGAGTGCTGAAAGAGTTCACGAAATGCTATTGCGACTCCATCAGTTCCGTAAGGTTCAGTACCACGTCGCGGGTAGCTTGGTACAGCTCGCCGTTCCTTGCCACAACCCCACAGAGTATGCAGAAGGGGTACTCACATGAGTCTTACCGACCAATTGCAAACGCGGCTATTGCGTGACCTAGAGCCGGTGTTGGCACTACACGACCCACGAACTAAGTTAAATGTCTACCATGACATGCCATACGCAATTTTTCGTTATGATCCTGAGGAGGAGTTCGAGCTGCGCAAGCAGGTCACTCTTCTCGAGACTCGCCTGACGCAAAAAGCCAAGCGCATCAAGCGGATTTCACTCACTGAGTGCCTCGACGAGGCAATGCGCTCGCAGCGCCCGATGGAAGAATGGTTTGCGGCGGAGCGCGAACAAGGTGTTACCACGATCGTGGAGACAGTGCACTCAGTCCTTTCCGAGTATGCACCGCTTGTCGACCTAGTGGCCGCGCGGATGCCTGAGAACCCTGACCCACTCCGTGACATCGTTCTCATTCAGCGGACCGGCGCGCTCTTCCCGGTCTACCGGACTTTTTCCTTGCTTGAGCAACTGAAGGGCCGCGTGCACGTTCCAACAGTTCTCTTCTACCCGGGAAGTCTTGACGGGGCGGCAGGGCTTTCCTTCATGGGCGTGCTCGATGCAGAGCATAACTATCGCCCGAAAATATTTTAAGGGGACAAAGAGCATGACCACTCTAATCCGAAGCCTCTTTGATAAGAATATCGATCGTCGTATTGAGGAGGTTATAAAAGTCGACCAGACGGATGCGGAAATTCTTCGTGACGAACTCGACGAGTACGTTGTCACTAAGACGATCGGTCGACATTACACGGAAATCTTGGATAGATACCAAGAGACGCCAAACAAGCCACACGAAGGCATTGGGGTCTGGGTTTCAGGATTCTTCGGTTCCGGAAAGTCAAGCTTTGCCAAGACGCTCGGACTTGCGATCGAGAATCGATCTGTTTTGGGAGAAACGGCCGGTAAGCGCTTCGCGCTACGCACAGGCGACAACAAAATCCAGACGCTACTCACAAATATTGCGGAGAAGATTCCAACTCACGCCGTAATCTTTGATGTCTCAACAGATCGCGGGATCAGAAGTGGCAATCAGACTCTTACTGAGATCATGTACGGGCTGTTTCTTCAGAGTTTAGGATATGCAAAAGACCTAGATCTATCTGAGCTGGAAATTGCGCTTGAGGAAAGAGGTGAATTGCAGACCTTCGAGGACAAGTACCGTAGTCTCTTCAACAAAGAATGGTCGAACGAAAAGGGCAAGATTGCATTTGCGCTCGGCGAGGCAAGTCGGGTATTGAGTAGTTTGCACGCCGAAACCTACCCGATGGCTGATTCCTGGGTGAGGGCAGTAAAGAACAGGGCTGACATAAGCCCGGGGAAGCTGGCAGAGCGCGTAACCGAACTGATGCGCCGCCGCCGCCCCGGTCAGTCACTACTTTTTGTAGTAGATGAGGTAGGTCAATTTGTCGCCCGCGATGTGCAAAAAATGCTGGACTTACAGGCAGTTGTGCAGAATCTCGGCGTAAAAGGCCGCGGGAAGCACTGGATCGTCGTCACGTCGCAGGAAAAACTTGGTGAATTGGTCAGCGGGCTCGATGACAAGAAGATCGAACTCGCCCGATTGATGGACAGGTTTCCTCTGCAAGTCCATCTTGAGCCATCAGACATATCGGAGGTAACGAGTCGCCGCGTGCTCTCCAAAAATGCGGGTGCGCAAACTGCGCTTGGGAAACTCTTCGACGAGCATCGTGGGCGGCTTACGGAGCATACCCGTCTCACGGCGGATATCACGTTGCCCGAGCTTACGCGCGACAGCTTCATTGAACTCTACCCATTGATGCCCTACCAAATCGACCTGATTATTCAAGTCGTCTCGGGCTTGCGCACACAGGGCGGCGCAAGTCAGCATGTCGGTGGCGCGAATCGCACGATTATCAAGTTAGCTCAGCAGCTGCTCATCAACCCCGCTGTCAATTTAGCCGATCTTCCTTTGGGTTCACTAGCCACTCTCGATAAGGTCTACGACCTCGTCGAGGGGAACATTGGCTCTGAGGTGCGCGCGAAGATCGCCGCAATCACAAGAGAACTTCAGCACCCCTTGGCGCAGCCGGTCGCAAAGGTCATTTGTCTCATGCAGTTTGTGAAGACCGTTCACCGCAATGCAAAGAACATTGCCGCGGCTCTTCACCCCGCAATCGATGCTGACTCGCAACTCGCGGCGGTGGAAGGTGCTCTTGTCGAGTTGGAGTTGGCGCAGAAAGTTCGCCGCGGCGAAGATGGGTACCGCATCCCAACACCTGCCGAGGATGATTGGGAAAAGCTCCGTAACAGCATCAACCCGAAGCCGGGGGATGCTCACAGGCTTTACTCCGAGACACTTGCAGCATTCTGGCAGTCGCAGCCCTCACACACGCTATTTGACACCAAGACATTCAAAGCAGGCCTTGCCATTCATGGCCGTGAAATCGTCCCTGGTGACATGATGTTTTTCATCCATCTTGCTCAGGAGGGAGCGACCTTCAACGCACTTGCATCCGAACTGCGGGGCCGCAGTCAACAAGAGAGAAAAAGCGTTTTCTGGGCCGTGTCTTTGAATGACGCTATAGACCGCGAGACTGTGGAGCTCTTTCGCTCGAAAGAGATGCTGGCAAGAAAAGAGCGTGAAGCGAGAACGGCGGTCGAAACGGCGCTCATTGGCGAGGAGAAAATCAGGCTAAGGCGTCATCAGGATGAGCTTCGCCGGCTGATGAGGACGGAGTGTTTGGCCGGCAGCGTGAGTTTTCGTGGTAATGATCGTAGCCCGGATGATCGCGCGGTCGACGTAGGTAAGAGTGCCGCGGACATACTCGGCAGCGTTCTTCCAGAGGTATTTGATCGCTTTAGGGAGGCGGCGGCCAAGCCGGCCGATGTAAAGAAAGGTCTTGATGCACTGCTTATCGCCGAAAACCTACAGGGCTTGCCATTAGTGTTTGGGGCGCTAGGGCTTTTGCGTGACGAAAAGGGTAAGACGGTCTTCCATTTAGAAACTGGACCAATGGCTGAGGTGCTTTCGCGAATTGAGGAGCGTGCGAACTATGGGGATACCGCCAGCGGGCGGTTCCTCTCGGATGAGCTTGCGAAGGAACCATTCGGTTGGGACTTCGAGGTTGTTCGATTACTCGTTCTCTCATTGCTTCGTGCTGGAAAGATTCAAGTTATCAGCAAAGGCCAGACAATCGACTCTGCCACCGCACTTGAGGCCCGCGACACCTTCACCAACAACAACTTCTTCCGACAGGCGTCGTTTCGCCCGAAGAAGGGCATAGAGACTGAAGCCCTGATCGCTGCCGCTGAGGCCTTCCAAGACACCTTTGGTAGCGAAGTGCGAGGAGAAATTACCAACGTTTCCGCAATTGTCGCCGAGTTACGAAAGGAAATTGCGCGACACGAGGACACCATGGCCTTGGCGCATGGCCAGCTGATCGCGCACCACCTTCCCGGAGGGGGGGCCCTTGAGGGCGCGATGGGTCAGATGAAGGCAATACTTCGTGGCTCAGAGGACAACGCGATCGCAACGTTCAATGCGTCGCATCGCTCCATCAAGGACGCCATCAAACGCGCAGTGGAGCTGGACCAAGCGCTGTCAGAACCCCGGTTACAAGACCTCGAACGAGCGCGACTAACGCTTAGCGCTGCCTGGCCATTCTTGTCCAACGAGCCTGATATTGTTGAGGAAACTCGAGTCAAGGCGACCGTCCTCGAAGATCTTCTGGCTCGCGAGACATTTTACCGGGAGTTGCCAACGATCGAGCAACACGCGTCCACCATAGAGGCAGAGTATGAGCGTCGATACGACGACGCAATGAGTGCCCGTGTCGCGGCGTACACAGATGCGCTTACTCGATTGATGCACACACCGGGGTGGGAGTCGATCGACAAGGGCCAGCAACAAACACTTGCGGCGCCTTTTGAGCGCGGAAAGACTAGCGGCGGGTCGAAAGTGCCGATCCCCCAGCTCCGCTCGGAGCTGGATGTCTGTGATGTGCGTCTTCGAGACGCCATAACGGAGCTTCACCGCATGATCGATGGTGAACGCATCGTGACCGTGCAGCTCGGCAACTATTTTGCAGGGGGGGTTGAGACCGAGGAACAACTCGATGCGGCGCTTGTCGGCATTCGAGAGGAGTGCTCGCGCCTAATTGGCACTGGCAAGAAGGTGATAGCTCAGTGATTGGCATGGGCAATGGATAAGACCACGCGCAACGCTCTTGAGCGGGCAACCCAACAAGCACGGGAGTTGCTCGATAAGGATTTTTTGTCTCAGCTCGAGGGCACGTTTGACGTATTACCAAGTGGTGTTGTCGCGCCCAGGGGGGGTGCGCATCTCTCGCCCCGTCAACGATTCCAACGAGACAAGATTGTGGCGGCCATTGCGCACAAGCGCGCTTCCGGGGTAACCGCCTCAGAGGCCGTCGCAGATTACGTTCGGGATGCCGCCTTCACCACGCTGAATCGTTTCGTTGCACTCAAGCTGCTAGAGGCGCGCGAGCTTGTCCAGGAGTGCATTACGAGGGGAGAGCAATCGTCAGGCTACCGGGAGTTCTGTGGCATGGCGCCGGGGGTTGCACTATTGCCTGAAAGTGCCGGCTACCGCCTCTATATCGAGACGCTCTTCGACGAGTTGTCCACTGAAGTAAGGGTTCTATTTAATCGCAGAGATGCCGCATCGATGTTATGGCCCAGAAGGGCAACCATTGAGAGTCTTTTAACAATCCTGAACTCAGCCGAACTTGGGGGCGTTTGGGGACAGGACGAGACGATCGGTTGGATTTATCAGTACTACAACGACTCGGCCCAGCGGAAGAAGATGCGGGAGGAGTCCGCGGCCCCCCGAAATAGCCGCGAGTTGGCTGTCCGCAATCAGTTCTTTACCCCGCGCTACATTGTTGAGTTCCTCACCGATAACACTCTCGGCCGCATCTGGCATGAGATGACTTGCGGGGAAAGCAAACTCAAGGAAAAGTGTCGTTATCTTGCCCGCCGTCCGAACGAGATTTTCGTGGAGTCAGGCGATCCACACCGACCGTCGCCCGCGCAGACAAACCTATCGCAGGGGGAGGCTC
>Ga0214919_10007518_pt1 | contig 14672 bp, 17 predicted proteins | sample LL1503_MetaG_FD_177994 | JGI IMG/M metagenome (GOLD analysis project Ga0214919, IMG submission 177994) | Freshwater microbial communities from Lake Lanier, Atlanta, Georgia, United States - LL-1503 | ecosystem: Environmental > Aquatic > Freshwater > Lake | place: USA: Georgia | collected... | reverse complement strand
CCTGGCAAGAAAAGAAATGGAGGGAGGAGTCGTGTATGATGACCCGTTCATCCCCGAATCTCCTATTAATCCCACACCAACTCCAGAGGATTTAGTCGCAAGACAAACTCCGCTATATGCTCCTCCTGTGAATGTTCCTCCAGTTTTTCAGGAAACACCACCACCAGCCCCTACTTTTCAGTCTGAAGAGACCCCTGGACTCGGCAGGATTGAACCTCAGAGACAACCTCGGACTGAATTTTCCCCTGGGCTAGAATTCGGATGGAAGAACCTTCCCATGGCTGTCCTCCCTTCGAAGGGACTCTTCTATCCAGAAGGAACCAAGATTGCAATCCGAGCTGCGGAAGTGAAGGAAATTAGACACTTCTCTAGTATAGACGAGGAAGATTTGATCGACCTAAACGAGAGACTAAACTTTATTCTTAGCAAATGCAGCACCATGAATTTTCCAAATGAAGGTGTGGTATCATATAAGGACCTAAAACAAGAGGACAGATTCTTCCTTATTATGGCGATCAGGGATTTGACATTCGTTCAGGGTGAGAACAGAATCATTGTTACTCCGGAGACCTCTTGCGGTAAAAAAGAGGCTTGTCCAATCTCTAATGGAATAGAGTTAAGAACCGGGATCCTTTCAGACTACGAGATTGACCCTAAGGTCATGAAGTACTACTCCCCAGTCTCTAGAAACTTTGTCTTTCCTGTTAGAAAGATCGGAAAAGAAATTAGAATGACCGTTCCCTCCATCGGGGTAATGGACGCAATTTCTTCTTTTGTTGTAGAATCAGAAAGAAAGGGAACTCAAGTAGACGAGAGCTTTGTTAAAATTGCTCCGTTTATCTTTGAAGAATGGAGAAGACTAGACTCTAAACAGATTGCCCAAAGAATGGCGGAAGCCGACGAGTGGTCCAAAGAGGAATTTTCTCTGTATTTTGAACTAAGTGAAACTATAAAAATCGGGACTCAATTAGACATTAATGTCACCTGTCCCACCTGCGGTGCCGAGGTCACCGCCCCTATAACCTTTCCCGGAGGATTCAAATCTCTTTTCGTTATTTCAGATATCTTTGGAGAACTTCTTTGATCTGAAGTTCCGAATGTGGAAGGAGCACGGCCTGGATCCAAACTGGGTAGAGTCTATCCCATACTACGAATACCAAATTTGGGTCGATAAGCTAAACCAAGCGGTCGAGAAAGAAAACAGAGAAGCACTAGAAGAATCAGGAAAGAAAGAGCTCTTCAATTTTCAAAATAGATAATTCCCTGATATATAAAGAAAAACATCTACTAGATGGATTCTTCCCAAAAAGTTCTTAAAGAACTCTCCGAGCTTACTAGAAATTTAGATTCACTGGCCAAAGAAGTCAGAGAATCTAACAAAGGAAATGCCTCTGTTCAGAAGGCAGTTGCTCAATCCGTTGAGACTAAGAAAGAAGAATCCAAGTCTTCTTCTTCGACAGCAGAAAAAACTGCTGTAGACTCGCAGAAATCCCAAGAGAGCATGTTTTCTAAACTTCTTGGAACTGTTAAGAAGAGTTTTGAAGATAGTAATGAACTTTTTAAGTCATCAAGTCTGAAGACCCTCCAGTCCGCTGGAAAGACCCTACTTGAAACTGGCTCGATAAAAGAATCTGCAAAGACCGGAATTGAAGAAGCAAGAAATGAAAGTAAAAAATCTGCCGAACAGAAAGCAAAACAAGCAATTACTTCAGGGATAACCAAGATCACAGAAACACCAGATCTGAAGCAGAAGGAAAAAGCCTCCAAGGAAAATTTAACCGTTGATGGGACGATAAATCCATCGGTTAGATCTGGTAGTGAAGGGGTAACCAAAGTACAGTATGGCGCTAACGAAAATCTTAAATTAAGCCCAGAAGCCGAAAAATTTAAGTCCAAGAATCCTGGATTAACTCCAGAAAAAATGACTGCTTATGCTAATAGTCTATCCAAAGAAGAGAGAATGTCTCTTATTACTGGCTTAAATACTGGAAAAATAACTCTAGATGACTACAAAAGGATGATCGACGAGAAGACTTCTTCCTCTTCGGCATCGGCTACCTCAGTTCCTTCTGAATCTATTAAAACTCCAGAAGCACTAAATCCCAAGATAACCCCTACCAAATCACCAGAGGAAGTCAAAAGGAAGACTTTTGGTGAGACCCTCAAAGAAGGATTTGAAAAATCTAAGCTTGGATCTACCTTTAAAGCTCTGTCGTCTTTAACCAAGAAGAAAGAAAGTCTAAGCGTGGCAGAGACAGGAATGAAGAATGAAGCACCAGGTCTAAAGGACCAATCGAAACCTAGTTCTGCCCCTCCAAAGCCTCAGGAGGAAGTCAAGAAAGAAATGGAGGCTAAACCCAGCAAATCCACCGAACCCGTCAGACAGGACTATGCACCTGGAGATAAACCAAAAGGATCTCCCGCTGCTTCTGCAGGAGCAAGTTCCTCCACCAAGGACAAAGAACCACAGATCTCTTCGCAGGACATTCAAGACATTAAAGGTCTTCTTGCTGCGATCAATACAACTTTGAGCGGACCTCTTTTACTTAAAGACAATAAGCCTTTCCGTCCAAAGTCCAACATGTTAGAATAAATTTTAATTTTTTTCTAACCTTTTGGATTTAGGTCCGTATATTTAATGGTAAGCGATCTAAAAAACTACTAAATGACAGACTACCAAAGAAAAGAATTCCTCCGAATCACATTTGGGGATCCAGATAAACTAGCTCTCCCTTTTTGGAAGGCTTCTCCTGCAGATCAAACCTTTAAATTCGGAAATTCCGTTGAATCTATTAATCTGGACGAGAAGACGCTCAAGACAGATTTAGTCTATCTTAAGATGGCAGAGATTTGGGGAACTAACTCACACTGCAAAAGAATGCAAGTGGGGTGTCTAATGGTTAAAAACAAATCCATCATTTCCGATGGATATAACGGGAGTCCTTCAGGGTTCCCGAATCAGTGTGAAGATGATTCGAATACTACACTACCGTATGTTCTTCATGCAGAAGCAAATGCCATCACTAAACTCGCAAAAAGCACAAACAGTTCAGACGGATCAACAGTCTATATCACGGCATCCCCGTGCTTCGAGTGTTCTAAGCTTATTATCCAATCCGGAATTAAGCGAGTTGTATTTAAGGAAATTTACAGAAAAACAGAATCTCTGCACTTCTTATATGAAGCTGGAATAGAAGTTGTTAGAATTGGAGAATTATAAAATAAAATAAGAAAATATAAAGAGAAATCATGCAAAAAGAAATCAAGAAGGAAAAGAACATTCAAACACTTGCGAACAATTTTATCGAATTTAGAGACGAAAGAAGTTTTAAACTACTCTACGAAAGAGTTAAACCTGGGGTACTAAATCACTGCTACTCCATTTTAAAAGAATCCGAACTGGCGGAAGATGCATTCTTAAATGCGATGGCCAAAGTCTGGCAGAAGATAGATCAATATGACAACACTAGAGGAAACTTTTCTACCTGGTGTTACAACATCGCTAGAAACGAATCTCTCCTACTTCTAAAAACTAGAAAGAAGTATGTCCATCTCTCCATAGAAGATCTGGAATACTCATCTTCTCAGAACGAAGAGAAGAACCCGTCCTATAATATAGATGATGATCCCCTTTGGAAGTTTGCCAACGAAGGAAACACTATAGATGATATGTACGAAACTGCCATCGAGGAAATTAGGTCCCTTCCTACCCTATATCGAGACATTATGATCGATCGAGAGATTAACGGAATGAAGTATAAAGACATAGCAGAGAAATACGGGATTAAAAAGAGATCTATTGCTACCCGAATCAGAAGAGCTAGAAATAAAATTCGCCTCAAAATGGAGGAAAACAAATAGTTTCATCTATAATAAGAAAAAAACAATGCTTAGAATTTTTAAAGTATTAAAAGAAATTGGTCTTTACAGGGAATATCTTTCTGTTATTAAGAAAGAATCCCTGGACTCCCCAGAATGGGGAAAGCTTAGACTCAGAAGAGATTGGTTTGGAAGAATCTACACGGTTGTTAATCTTCCTCCTGAGGTAACTCAGTCTCCTGACTTCCCTAAGTATGCTAGGCCTTCCTTTGTCTTCGATAAGACAAAACCGATTAACGAATACCTAACTAAATTGAGTCTTCAAGAACTGCTTACCCCTCTGATCAATCCAATCAAGGGAACGGACGAAGAGTCATATCTAGTTGTCTATTCTTTTTTGTTCAGACAGATCTCAGTTTTATGGATTCTTAGATTCGTGACCGAAATCGTTGCTCTCTCCTTCTTAGTTGCATACCACCAGGAAGCTTTAAAGTGGGTCTCTTCTTTTTTCAAATAAGAAATGGACTTAAATCCAATTAAAGATGGCCTGATCCAGAAGCTCTCTGTTTTTAAAGATCCAAATTTTGTCTTTGAAGAGGAAGCTCACAGCTACCATTACAGAGACATCAAGTATGACTCGGTAACATCTTACATCAAGAGATTCAAAACCCCGTTCGACAAGGAGTATTGGTCTAAAAAGAAAGCAGCGGAGAGAGGAGTCGATGTTTCAGTCGTTCTAGGAGAATGGCAGGGGAAAGCAGACGTTGCAAATGATCTGGGAACCCGAGTTCACAAGTGGATAGAAGATTTCTGGAGTGGAGGTTCTAGAGATCTAGATCCTAACGAGGACGAAGCCTTCGTAGAGAGAATCAATAAATTCTTATCCCTATATGAATCCAAGTTTAAGAATCTAGTTCCTCTAACTTCAGAGCTGAAGGTCTTTTCTAAAAAATGGAGACTTGCTGGAACGATAGATCAGCCCTTCCTTATGTGGGACGAGAAGCAGCAGAAGGTTCTTTTCCTCATAGGAGACTGGAAGACCAACAAGGAATTTAGATCTGACGACCACCCAAAAGGAAGATATAAAAAACTTCTACATCCATTTTCTCATCTTTTTGAGAATCACCTCAACGAGTATTCTATCCAGGTTAGTCTTTATAGACTAATCCTAGAAGACGAGATAGGTCTAGAAACAAACGGTGGGTTTCTCTGTCATATTGGCCCGGAAGGTCCAGCTAAAATTCACCCAATCAAGGATCTCAGAGAGCACTTGAGAGTCTATCTTCAACACAATAGAGAAGATTCCGACATCTTTGACGTTTAAGTGAAACTTTTTAATTGAAACGATATAAAATATAAAAATTTAGAAAAATGCCTACAAAGAAAGAAAAAACCACATCCCAAGATCCAATGACTTCAACCGAAATCCCTATGACTTTCCCAAGCGGACCTTCTGTTGATTTCTCCGAGTCTTTTTTGGACAAATTGGACCACAAAAAAATTAAGTCTCTTGAAGACCAGATCAACGACCTAAAAGAGAAAACATCTAAAAAAGTCTATGCAGTAAAATTGACTTCAGATCTTTTAGTTACCCTAATCGACTTTATTGAAAAAAATGCAGAATGGTCTCAGACTGAGTCTTTGGGAGTAATTGAAGTTCATAAGATCCTTAGCGGAATTAAAAAAGAAGGTGTAAAAGACAACACAATCTTTTTGGGATCCCTTCCACTAGAAGCAACCCATTATTTTCTTTCCAAGACTAAAGGAAAGGGTTTAAAAGAAGCCCAAAGCTTTATTTCCCTTTTCAAACCAGTTTCTATTGCTTTAGAAGAAGTTAAGAAGGATGCAGAAGCTATCCAGTCTTTAGAAAAAGATCTAGTTGCTGCTCAACAGGGAATTGATACCGTATAATAAAACAAAAGAATTCAAAAAAGAGCACTCTCAAAGGTGCTCTTTTTTTTGCTCCCAGCGGATTATTTTTTGGCTGGGATATATACAAGACAATTTAAATTTTTAAAATCATGAATAAATTAGACAATTTTCTATCCAAGCACGGAACCAAAATTATTTTGGCTCTCCTACTTCTGACCTTTCTGAAGTCTTGTGGAGCAAGTTCTGAACTAAACAAGGTTAAGAAAGAACTTAAACAAGTTCAAACGACTCTAGAATCTGTTCCTAGCAAGAAAGACCTTGAGATTGAAGGACTAAAAGCAGAGAAGAGAATGATTCAGTCGGTAGACAGAAAGATTCTAGACGTAAACAGACAATCTGCGATCGATCAAGAAATAAAGAAGTTACAAGCCAAGTAAATCCCCGATGAAAAATAAACTCGTACACAGGTCTATTATCGCAACCTTTGTGTCTCTGTACTTACTTGTTAGTATCATCTCTACTATTCACGTAATTGAGTTTTTTAAGCTCTCTAATCCTGAGTGGCTTGCTATTTCTCTTGCTATTGCATTTGAGTTGGGTGCAGCTGCATCCTTAGCTTCTCTGGTTATCCTAGATAAGATGAATAAAACTTTAGTTTGGTGTCTCTTCGGAGCAATCACGCTGATGCAGATGCAGGGAAACATGTATTATGCATTTGTTCATATGGAGAACTATCAAGGATGGTCTGAGCTATTTGGAATCATTGAGGAGGAAGTTGTCTACCAGAAGAGAATTCTTTCTGCAGTTTCAGGTGCGATCCTTCCTTTAGTAGCACTTGGATTTATTAAGTCCCTGGTTGACTATATCAAGCCGGAACCGGTAGAAAAAGAATCAAATCCTGCTATCGAGAATTCTGTTGTCGTTGAGGATTCTAAATCACCGTTGGTGGATGAAAAATCCATAGTAGAAGAATCAGAACCAGTTGCACCAGTATATGATGCGGAAGCTCTAAAAGAATTTAACGAGTGGGATGTAACATTAATGGATGGTTTAGAAGACGAACAGGCAGCTGAAGAGACCGAAGAAAGAGACGAAGACCATGAATTAGACCTAGCTCTAAATGAAATGGTCGAGGAAATTGAAGAAACCCCAGAAATTCCAGCAGAAGAAATTCCAGCAGCAGAAGAAACTGCAGATCCTTCTCAGGTTGTATCTGGCTACTATGGAGACATAGTTATAGACGGGAATGGAATTCAGGTTGAAGAGTCAAATATTCTTCCGGTAAATTCAAATACTCCTAGAAAAAATACAGGAATTATAGACAACGCAGGTAGCGTTCATCTTAATCCTACCAGACTATAAGAAGATTACGATGATCCAGAACGAGCAACAGATAAAACAGTATATTGCCGGAGCGAGCGGGGAAAACTATGACGGGGGAAGCGCCTCAGATAGTCAGACGGTCTTGTTTGTTGCCGATGGAGATGCCTCTCAGATCCTTCCTCCTGGTGGATCTGCAGATTTCCTCGTCGACTATGCAATCATAGCGATCAATAAAACTGCGCTCAGAAGGGTAAATCTTACTTTTTCGGACTTTAACGACCCTCATAACGTTAGATTCTACAACACAGCACTAAACGTAGCTTGGCAGAAAGAGACAGAAGAGACATTAAGTTTGGTGGATTTTTTCCATCCCCTTCAGTCTTTCTCTAATTACCAAAGACAGACTTTTAATATAGCTGCACTCTCTTCGATTAATTTTGACATTGGAAACTTTGACACTACATTCGGTGAGGTTAGCTTACTAATGGTCCAAGCCGAATATCTCCCTCACTTAACTGCTGCTGAGGAGAATGTCATCTACTGGAACTATAAAAATTCCCCTAGATACACGATGGGACAGTTTATGGTTCTGACCGGAGCAGTCAAAACGACCTCAAATTGGTATGGATGGCAGGTAGATCCAAGTCTAGAACCAGGATACGATGGGATAGAGCCCGGATTTGTTTTCACCAACCCCACGAACTATACCGTGAGACTTACAATATTAACAGCTAACTAATGGCCTCTAGACCAATTATATGTCCTCCAGCTAATATCCCAGGATTTGTCTTCTTTAAAGACAAATTTGTTCTGGAAGAGGGAAACACAACATCTAAGATTACATTTTTTAATCTTGCAAACTTTATTCTTCCAGTAAAGGCTTATTCTAGAATGAGAATAAGTTTAAAATCAAACACGTCGGTAATGATTAGTCAGACCGATCTAACGGACGACAAAGGATTTGTTAGGTGGATAGCAATCAAAGTTAAATACCCTTCACCGGTTAGTCCAATTCTTTACAATGCGGCTCTTCCTGTTGTTCCTGGAGTTCCTAGACCAACCAACGGAACCCCAGAAAATCAGAAGTATTTGACCTGGACCTACGAGGGAAAAACCTACCCAATCGGGGAACTAATGATACTTTCGGGTAATCCTGCTGGATCGATAGACTCAGAGGAGATCGGATGGAATCTATCCAGTCAAGATCTTGTTTATCCAGGAGGAGGAATAACCATTACTAATCCTCATGCTGCAATGGATGTGAAGCTAGAAATAATGGTAGCTAGATAAAAAATCAACTTATTTCTAAAAAAAGATTGAATATATAAGAGAAAAATTTCCTCGAGTGAGGGAAGATATATAATCTGTAAAAAAACAAACAGGAAAATGGATTTAATAAACAAATTACAAAATCTAAAAGAAGCTACTCAGTCTAGAGAAGTTAAAGATCTGTGTGAAGCCTACATTTCAGAATTGAAGAACGGCAACACATCTATCAACGAGTCTCAGGTAGTAGAAGCTATAGAGGCCAAGGTGGAGAATAAAATCTCTCCGATCGAGGCGTTAAGAAACGAAGAACTAGATAGATCTAAATCAAGCGCTAAAATGCTTGCTGAATCTTGGGGAGGACTTGGAAAAGGCTACTCTAAGAACGCTGGATCTTATGTAGATGGTATAAAGGACGAAGAAAGATCTACTAGCGAGATCGAAACCCGTTTGAACGAAGCTATCGGACAGATGGCTCAGTTTGATAAATCTGCGGAGTCTTTCGTGATCTCTAATCAGGTTGAAAATCTAGGAATTCTAGAATCTATTCTTGATCTTTCTAAAAAGGGAATCTACGAGCACGGAACTTTTAAAGTTCTTTGTGAGAACTACGTTAACCTAATCAAGAATAAGGCTCTTCCAGAATACTGGGTTGCTGAGTCTTTCATATCTGATTTTTCAAACTATGCTTGGGATGCAAGTGTTAAAGCTGCAGTAAATAGAGTTACTGAGTCTTGCAATACACTTAGACCTGAGATCGAAGCATCAAAAGCTCTTTACCAAATTGCTAACGCTGGAAGTTCTGATTTCTATTCTCCTGTTAAAGAATCAATTTCTAAGTGGCTAGTTTCTGAAGGTAAATCAGTTGCTGCTCTTTCTAGAGATCTTAGAGTTTGGTCTTTCAATCCAATCGTTAAGAATCTAATCAACACATTGACTGTTCTAGAGTCTAACAGCTCTAAAATGCATATCCCGACTATCAACGGAAATTCAGATGTAAAGAAAATCTACTCTCCCGTATTAGTTGAGGGAAACAAGACGATCTTCGGAATTGGAAAAACCCTATTTGAAGGAAGTTCAGAAGGTGTTAGAAAACTCTCTAATAGAGACATTGCTAACATGGACAAAGATTTCTTAGGTCTGCTTGAGACTTTCTATTCAGAGTCTGTTAAGACCGACGATAAGGGAATCCACGTTTATGCTGGAGACACTAGAATCTCTATTGTTAATGAAAATGACGAGACTAAGATCTACCTAAATAATGATCTTGCTAATTTCTCAGACTATAATCAACTTGCTAAGCTGATCTCTTTCAGAATTTCTAGAGGACTTGGCACAAACGAAAGTAAGGTAGTTTCTGATGTCATCAGACTTTACGAGAACTTCGATAAAGTTGTAGAACTAGACTTTGCTAAGTCTGTAGTTTCTAAAGTTTACGAAGGAGCTTCTGTTAGCTTGATTAAGTGGAACGGTAAAATCTTCTTGCAGAGAGTTAATGAAGCAATGAGAGAAAATTCTCTATTTGCAGTTAACGGATCACAAGCAGTTAATATAGTAAAAGACTTTTTGAAGTATGACATTTCGGAAGGACTAACCGAGTTCTTAGACGGAGAGAAGAGAATTAAATCTATCATGATCAACGATAGAAAGAAGGTGATCGAAAACATTTCAATCGTCGAGTCTGAAATGCAGAAGATCGAATCCCTAGTTGCTACTAATCCTCTTTACAAAGGATCTAAGCAGCTTTCAGATGCTTATTCTCTACTTGAAAAGGAACTTCAGGTTCTTAAGTCTAAGTGGTCTACCATCAATGCAGAATTAGATTCTATTGAAAATAACTCTATCGCAATTACTGATGATTTGTTAGAAGATTCTAAATTTACTGTAGGGGACTACGTAAAAGTAAAAGAAAACGGAAACACAGGAAAGATCATTTCTGTAGACACAACTTCAGGATCTTACACTGTTCTTCTGGACAGCGGAAAGACCGGAGATTTTGGTGTTGAAGATATCATCGATCTTGAAGATGCCTTCAATAAGGATTCGGAAGAAAATGCAGAAGACGGAGAAGTAAAAGAATCAAATGCTCCTCTAGCAAAAGCACCATCAGCAGGAAAACCAGTTCACGGTAAAACTCCAGCTCAGGTTCTAAAGGCTAGCACTGCAGAAGCACCTTCGGCTAAGACCCAAGATCAAGACGGTAAAAAAGACGTTGAAAATCTTAAAGATGCAAATCTAGAAGAAGCACCAGAAAGCAAAAACAAACTAACCGACTACGAAGTTAACGACGAGATCGGATATAACCTAGAAGAATCTCAAGATTCTTTAGTAGCTGCACCAGAGGGAAAACCAAAGGGAACTAATATGGCTACAGAATGGGAAAAGTCAGGACTAAAGGCTATGAATTTAGCATCTGCTCCCGGTAAAGAAGAAGGAGATGCAGACTATAAAGTTGAATATCCAGACCCTAAAGCTTCTAAGAAGCCTGAGGTTGCTGGAAGTTCTGATATGGCAGTTGCCCCAGGGATGGGAAAATCTAAAATGGACGAGTCTGATCTTTCTAAATTAGATCCAGCTCTTGCTACTGCTCCAGGAGCACAAGTTGGAGATTCTGGATACAAAACTAAGATTGATCTTCCTAAAGCTAGCAGCCCAGAGATTGACAATCTAGCTACTGCCGAACTAGTAACAGCTCCAGAAAAAGGTGCTAAAGTTCCTACTAAAGATACAACAGATCCTAACTTCGCTACCTCCCCAGGTAAAGTAGAAGGAGATGCAGGATACGAAGTTGAATATTTAGATACTAAAGCTTCTAAGAAAGCAGATATCGATAACTTAGATACTGCCGAACTAGCAGAAACGCCTTCAAAAGGTGCAGACGGAGAAGTTGATTATGAACTTAATTCTGAAATGGGATACAATCTAGACGAAACACTAGCAAACATCAGAGAATATATCATGAAGAATAAAGATTCTGAAGAAGTTCAAAAGATGCTTAGTGATTTAAACGAAGGTTTCGAAAGACCTTCCCCTGAACTAAAAAAAAATTAAAATCGGCTCTAAGTAAGGTTTGGTCTTTTGCTCCTGAGAATGAAGAAAAGGAAGCTAAAAAATCAAAACCAGACGTAGAAAGCTCAGAAGGAAAGATGAGTGTAGCTCCAGACGGGAAAGAAAAGTCTGAGGATACACTCATTTCTCATGAAGAAGAGGGAGACGAAAAAGAATAATTTCTGATATATAAAATAAATAAATTTAAACTATGGAAAATTTACAACTATATGAAGCATTCGGTAAAGGACCTGCTAATGCAGTAAACCCTTTGTTCAAGAAGAATTTCATCGACATGGCTACCAACGCATTTGGATACACCATGAGAGGAGAAAAATTGACAAAAGATGTTGATGGGGTTAAGTGCACGATCGAGGTAAAAGACAACGGCATCAAGTGCGACCTAATAGGAGATTATCCTCTGACTAAAACTAAAGCAATGGACTACGTTAAGTTTTTACTAAAGGCGGACGATAAAGCTAGAAAAACTAAGAAATAAGATGAAAAACGTTAGATCTTTTGAAGATTTCATACTAGAAGGAAAACAAATTTTTCTAGGCGAAAATATTTTTATCGATGTCCAACCAGACAACTACTTCGAAGGAGTTGTTTTTGAGGCTAAGAAGTTTATTGACCAAAAAGAACTTGCAGACGAGGTTAAGAAATCTCTAGCAGAGGGAGAAACGGTTTACATCAAGATGCTGGGAAATCCTCGCAGACCTGTTAGAACAGTTACTCACAAGCTAGCAAAAATGTTTGTCGATCTTATTAACTCTGTTGCTTACGGAGAATACAGAAGAAGATGGGCAAATCTTAGCGACGAACAGTTTGACGAGGTGATTGCTATCACGCTAAAGGATGTTCTTCAAGATTGGAACAGAAGCGTTGACAAGCCAGGTCTTACTGATGGACAGATCTACGGAAATCTTAGAACTCTAATTAAAACCAGACTTCTTGGAGCAAACAACCAAATTATGAGAAAAGTTACTCAAGAGCCTTCTGGTTCTTCACAAGTTGACTATGATGCAATCGATAAGACCATCAATAAAATTTTAACCGGAACTACAGACAGAGCCTACAGACCAGCAGTAAAAGCTCCAGAAAAAGGAGAAAAGAGCTGGTATGATGAGATTCCTAAAATAGAAGATTAATTGTTAGGGAAATTTCCCGAAACCAAATCCGCACTAAATGATATAATACATTAAGTGCGGATTTATTATTTACACTAAACTTATAAATGGCAGACTACGTAAAAAATGCAGACCTGATGAGGGCAATAATGGAATCCAAGGAGAAGGGATCCCTGACTCCTGAGACTATCAGTATGTTCTATCTGATGATCAATGGAATATCAAAAAAGATGGCTTATAAAGACCCTGAGGACAAAGCAGATTGCATGGCTTTTGCGATGGAAGACCTCTGTAAATACTGGAACAGATTTGATCCCGCAAAGTCTAATAATCCATTCGCCTACTATACACAGATAGCTAAAAACGGATTTGCCAAGGGATGGAAGAAGATTCATCCACCAAAGTCACCTAAGACTATTCCTTTCTCACATATTACAGGAGAGGAAAATTCTTACAACGTTTAATTTCTATGTCGATTAAGAAAGTAAAGCCTAATGGAAACTATAGGTCTGGACTTTACTCTCCGGTTAATCCAGACAAATACATCGGAGACATCCATAATATTATCTATAGATCATCTTGGGAATTTAGATTTTGCAAATACTGTGACTCAAACCCGAACATTCTGAAATGGTCTTCTGAGCCTCTACAGATTCCCTACTACAATCCTCTGGATAAGAAAGAACACATTTATAACGTCGACTTCTACATCAGAGTTCTGAAAGAAGATGGAACAGAGGGAGACTGGATTATTGAGATTAAACCAGAATCCCAGCACAAAAAACCAGTTTTAACACAGCCCGAGACTCTATCAAAGCTGAAGGCATACAATCAACACATGCAGCTCTGGATCACCAACCAGGCTAAATTTAAGGCTGCGAGAGAGTGGGCTGCTAAAAGAGACTATGCGTTTGGTGTTATCGACGAAAATTTCCTATTTAAAAGTCCTTAAACCGAATGGAATTCAGAGAACAGATTATCCAGTACAGAAAAGAAGCACCTTCTGTTTCTTCTCTTGCGACAAAGACCGATCTTTATTTCCTAGACAAGTATGGATCTGGTGGTCCGGGAGGATCCCTAAAATTTACCGGGACATTAATTCCAGGCAACGTCTACTTCTTTACCTATGATACGGACACAGAGCTGAGTCAGAAGGTTCAATACATCAACAGGAACCCCCTCATCCTTTACATTTCAGCTGAGGTGGTAGGGAAAGATACTATCGTTAAATCAATCGACTTAACGCTGACCCCTCCTGAGCAAAGGCTGGAGATTCTGCAGAACTTCTGGGACAAGTTTCAACCCACAATAGAGACCAATCAGAAGAGAGTTGCTAAGGGAGAATCCCCAGAAGAGATCAGACTAGTGTCCAAAGATCTTCCTCAACTCTTCAGAGACACCGGATATTCTGCTTCTTTTACCGGGTTTAAATTTAAATTTATGAGGAACGTCAAGTTCGTAGACTATGCAGATTGGTCTAAACTTCCCTTTCTCAAATACACCTCTGTACAAGGGATACCGGTCAGCGAGATATATACTAACTATAGGTCGAAATTAAAACAGTAGTTGGGTCTATAACTTAAAGACAATAATCATAAATGGCAGGTTTTACAGATAATCCACAGAGTAGCCCAATCTTCCAGAGAATTAGAGACTCGGTGAAAAACCTGAGCAACTTTGGACTGAACTATGGGGACATGGTGGTTAAAAATTCCCAGGCGGTTGGTCAGACCGAAGCTGCTTTCCTAAAGAGAGGAATGATCGAGGACGAGACCATGCTTTATGCTTTGGCCCGTCAGGATACTACCTCTAAGCAGTACGTCTCATACTTCGATAAAGATTACAAAGGAAAAAGAGACTATCTTAGAAAGTTCTCTCTAAACCCGGAGATTGAATTTATTCTAGACACAGTTAACGACGAAGCTATTTCCTATGATAGCCACAACTTTTTTGCATATCCAGCATTTCTTAATCTCACTGGTCTGAAGGACAAAGTGGTTGATAAGCTAAATGAGAACTACAAGAAGATCTACGACATGTTTGGATTTACCGACGATATTACCGGTTGGCAGTATTTTCGTCAGTTTTTAGTGGATGGGTATGTTGCTTTTGAAATCATTTACGACGACAAGGGAAAGAATATTATTGGATTCAAGGAGCTAGATGCTATGACCCTAATGCCTTCTGTTGAGAAACAGATGGACGGAACCTATC
>Ga0214919_10007517_pt1 | contig 14673 bp, 12 predicted proteins | sample LL1503_MetaG_FD_177994 | JGI IMG/M metagenome (GOLD analysis project Ga0214919, IMG submission 177994) | Freshwater microbial communities from Lake Lanier, Atlanta, Georgia, United States - LL-1503 | ecosystem: Environmental > Aquatic > Freshwater > Lake | place: USA: Georgia | collected... | reverse complement strand
TTGATTCTCTATGCATTTTTGGGCGCTTTTTTTGAAAAAGCGCACTGCAATCGCCCAAAAGGATTCTCTCAGAAACAGCATTGTAAATATGGGAGAACTCACAAGAAGCGGAACGCTTGATTCTCTATGCATTTTTGGGCGCATTTCTAATGGCGTCTTGTCTTTCGTTTTCCTCCCCATATGCCTTTCTTTACAGTAGAACGATTACCTTTAATGATACGCAAGGTCATTGACTCATTGCTAAATCTCCAGGAAGGAATAGTCTTTATATCAATATACCATTCCTGTTCCAAGTAGGGCTGCATTTTAGCAGCCTTCATCATACTTTCTAACCAATCACTTACTAATATACATCCCATCGGAATACCATGTGTTTCATAGAGTGTGTGAAAGAATTCTTCCGTTGTATTGGATGCATCGTATGCTTGTTTGATGGCTTTTTTAACTTGTTCATTGCATCCCCTTAAAAAATGAATGGAAAAGGACGCAAACGGCTCTAATGGCATGGTTAATAGTCTATCTACTGCCTCGCGATAGGCTCGCATGGTACTTTCTGGACGTAGAGATGCCTCAAATTGTTTTTCATACCATGTTTGTTTATGGATGGTAATGTAAAAATAAGATAATGATATAGATGTTCCATTATCACACTTTCGCGTGGACATATCTTTTAAGTCAATCGATGTCACAAATCCACATAATTGTTTGATGAGTGACATTCCTGCGGTAATCATTTCTACCGTACCTTTTCCACTCGTCAACGGTTTCGACTCGGAACATTCTGTATCATGCTTGGTGAGAACAAGTGATGCTACCGATGGGTCAAACAATGGATTACACCCCCATTTCTTTTTATATGCGTCGGCGCTTTCTGGAAAGTGTACATGAATGGTTACACATGCATCATCTTTCTTTTTAGGATTTCCTAGATACAATGTCCCATCTATTTTTGTATGTACCCCATCCATTTCAGTAGAGTAAACAGTAAAACGCCCCTGAAATTCGTATCCAGACGGTGTTGGTAATAAAAAACGATAGGTTGCTTCTTTTTCATTCATACTATCACTTTTTAAGAAAAAAGTGCCTTAGATTATGTAATTGCCTAGCCAGCCGCAAATGGACATGTTCCCACAGAATCGGGATGCGGTACGACGTCACCAGAACCCATCCCGACCCTGATTCCGCATGCCACAGCGTATACAGCAGTTCCGCGCGCATATTCGGCGTGAGCCACTCGGTATGATAGATGGCGGCCATCCAATACAGAATCACATCCGTCCACCGCAGATTCCGCTGCAGACACGTGTAAATCCACGCTCTAACTTCGGTGATTTTCTTCTCATCGCACGGGCTATTGGACCAGTCATTGAGCGTCTTCTTGAAAAACGCCAGCCACACATCGTCTTGTTTCAGGCCCGCGCGCTTCGTATAGGATGCGAGGAGGTGGTCCGGTCCGCCCACGGGAATTTCGAAGCAGAAATCGCGGAGACGCCCGCACAGCGGCAGCTCGGTCGTAAGGAGAATTGCAAAGGACGGGTATTGTTCGAGGCATTCTTGTAATTGTAGAACGGATTCGTCGGTGAGGAGGTGTGCATGGTAGAGCACGAGGTAGCGTGTGGAGAGCGACGTGGCCATGAGGCAAACATCTTGTTGACCTGTCCAGCGGCCCAGAATCGACTGGAGGAACACCTTATCGGACATCGACATGGTCGCAACATCGAACCCGAGATGCACGGAGGATTCCTCGTAGGGAATGGACTTGCCCGCCGTTTCGTCTTCTTCGTCTGGGTCGCCGCCTGCCGTGGGTTTATTGAGGAACCATGTGCTCTTCTTGACGGTGAAGGAGTGTCCGTTGAGGCGTTGTACTTGGCCTTCTAAGAAGGATAGGAGTTTGGTGCGTTTTCCGCAGCCCTTGGGGCCGCGCCATGAGTAGCTGGGGGAGTCCATTGTGTCAAGTATGGGAGGGGCGACTTAAGCTGTAAGGGTTTGAAAAACCCGACGTGACCGAAGGGCACAGAAAGGGCCCGACGTGACTGAAGGGCACTCAATTGGATTTTTTTGAGGATTCGTCTAAGGGCTCATCGAGTTCTTCTGAGTCTTCTTCTGAGTCTTCTTGGGGCTCATCGAGCCCGTCTTGCAGCTCTTGAATATCCTCTTTAGGCCCTTCGAAGGCTGCGGCCTCTTTAAGCTCTCCGTGAAGAGCCTTTACCGTATCGCTACCCGTCGTTTGAAGTACAAACGGGAACACGGCGTGCACGACGAGCGCGGCCGCGCCACCCGCCATGCGCAGCGCGGTCCACGCCGCGTGCTTGAAATGCTCACAATAGGTCATTCGCAGGGTGCGAGGGTGCTCCGTAAAGGCGTGATGGACTCGCTCTTGGATGGTTGTTGCGCATGCGCGGATTCTCTTGGTGGTGCGGATGAGGGCGTCGGCGGCGTCGTGCTGTGATTCTGTCATTCTATTGGGATGGATAGAAATCTTTAGATAAGCGTTACGCAGTAAGTGCTTCGCGCTTCGCGCTTAAACCCATCCACCCTAGTGCTACTAGTCCAAATGATTCTTACGATTCCCTATCAAGCCTTTGAAATCGGAAACATTCACGTCACACCCTTCCAAATCGACCGTTTCGGCAAGCCAATTGCTCGCCTCACTTACAAAGACAACTCTATCGATTTTCAGGATGTCAGCATCCTCTCGCCCCCCATGCGCGTCCTCGACTATAATCCCGAAACCTCGCGTCTCCGCCTCGACCTATCCGAACACCCCGTCTTCCACAGCAAAATGAACACTCTTCACGATTACCTTATCAGCACCTTCTATACCCACCAGCAGAGCTTCCTCAACCAAATGGGGCAACCCTATGAGGCCATTCGACGTCTCTTCTATTTCCTGTTGGACGGGCATGCGCTCTCGCTGTTTATCTATCCCACGGCGCACGTCAAGCGGGCCAATAGTTATTCACGTATTTCTGACCTGAAACCGGGTGACAAGATTCGGTGTGTCATTCGGTTGCAGGGTGTATCCCAGTTGCTCAATCGCAACGAACTGCGTCTGCGGCTGCACCACTCGGTGCCGGCTGTGTGGCAAATGTAAGTGCTTTTACGTAGTGCGTGCTTTTACGTAGTGAGTCGCGCTTTTACGTAGTGCGCACTTTTATAGCACTGTGTGCTATGTCGCCATACTGTGTATGGCTTTTATCGTGTAATAAGCACCATATTCAGCCCAATAATCGAGCATCCCAGCGCGAAACACGCCAAAAACATGGCATAGTACGCAAGATACTGCGGCGACAAAAAGGCACCACCTATACAGCCCACATAGAGGGAAAGAATGGCAAAGGAGGGGAGCACCCACAGCTTATTCACGTCGGCCTTCAAATCAATCCACATTTTTCCATTATCCTTCAAATTACTGTAAGCCGTTACAATGAAATAGATAAACAGCCCCAATCCCAGTGCGGCGAATAGCCCAAACAACCATGCGGGAAGGAATGGAAGCATCCTATTAGTGATTTCGATTAGCGTGTAATTTCAAGTGAAATTGCGCGATAAGCGTTTTCGATTATCGCTTAGCGCTTAGCGCGTAACAATCCCAAGTGAAATCGCACTAAAGCTGAGGAGGAACACAAATAGCAGAAGGACAAAGAGGTTTTGGATTCCCGATGCGGTATCCTGCAGATAATAGATAATGGAGACGACGAAAAAGAGGAACATCATGGCGAACGAAATCCCAATGTTTTTCGTAATCTCCGTATGGATGACTTTCCAATAGGGTTGTTCCACGGCATACTTCATGCCCTTATTGAGGGCGAGGCCGAATAGGACGAGGCCGCCGACGGCGAACAAAAATCCTGCGATTTTAATTTTGCTGAAGATGCCTGCTTCGTTTTTTAATTGCTCCACGATTTCGGTTATTTTGTCTTCTACGCTTTTAACGCTTTCTGCGCTTTCAGCGCTTTCTGCTTCTTTAACTGGTTCTTTTGGAGCATTTTTAGCTACTACGCTTGCTGCGCTTTTAGCGCTTTGCGCTTCTACCGACATCTCTATCATAATCCGCCTTTTTATCAACGCTTATTTTTTGATAATAAGGCCAATCGAGATGGAACTATAGGCAATGGCGAAGGCAATGCACGCCACCGCGAATATGAAATAAAACATCCCGCCCATATTTTGGTAAAAATACAGGGCAGCACCAATAAACAATGCCAAACTTCCAAACGTACTGTACCACAAAATGTCGGAGGTGTAGCCCTTGAGGGTATTATGATTGTCCGTAGTACCTCCAAACTGTGCCATCATTACATACATGTACGTAAAGCACAGCGCGATGATGCCCGCCGACCCCACGGATGCGAGTGTTTTATAGGTCTGTGCCTTCTCTCCAAAGTACTTTGAAAATGGCTCTTCACTCGTCCCATCACTCATTCTATGAATGAACCTGGTATTATTTTCGTAATCCGCCGCTTACCTTTGACCCCTTAGAGGCATCATAGGCGTTCACCGCCTTCACATCGTTGAGTCCAGTAATATCGGTAAGCACCGGTATCGACGCAATCATCACGAATATCACCACCATCATGATGCGAATGCCCACCGTCATGACGATTTCGGATTTGCTCGTGTCGTATCGGGTGTTCAGGGACAACGGCATCTACCTCTGTTGTATTTTATTCTCGCATCAATGCAGATGCCTGGCAGGCTAGAAACCAAAAAGCGGAAGTTGGCGCTGTCGGCCATTTCGAAGTGCCATCCTCAAACACGTAAGCAAAAGCACTGTTTACCACGCGAAACCTATCAGGAGTTGGAGCGGATCACCAAACAGAAGGGAAAGGCTCTATTCACATCGCTCGGCTGCGAGGACGACGCCGAACACTGTTTACTGGACCGCTCGCCCCTGCAGAAAGACGTCAAAGACCGCCTCCGTACACAATATCTCCGCCCCAAACGCCCCGCCGCATGGGAGAAGAAGCCCGACACCTGGCTGGACAACTACAACATTGAGCATGTCATGCGGCAATACGAGGAGGCGTTCCCTTGGTTTGAGTTTGCAGGCGTATTCCCCATGGATTTCTCGGCGCCGGATCCCTATCACAAGAACGGCGCGCCCAAGTGTCTGCACGAACAGCTGTGCAAGCTGATGCTACAGGACGAATATGACAAGGGAAAGCGCGGAATCGGGTTCATCTTCAATCTGGACCCACACTACAAGGGCGGGAGTCACTGGGTGGCGCTGTACATTGACCTCCATGACATCAAGGCGCCCTTCATCGGCTACTGTGATTCCTATGGGATGCGGACGCCGCCCCTCATTGCCCGTTTCATGCGCGCCTTCACCCTCCAGATTCCCGCCACGCAACTCGGGTTCAACGCGCGCCGATTCCAATACAGCAACACGGAGTGCGGCATGTACAGCCTCTATTTCCTGATTTGCATGATTCACGGGATTACGTTTAAGAACTTCTGCAAAGAAACGACGCGGGATGTGACGATGTTGGAATTGCGGAAGATTCTGTTCGGGCTTTAAGGGCATAAAAGATTTATGAACTACTGTTAGTAATGTATCGTCCGGGTTCTACCCAAGCACCCGTCCGCGGGGCATTTTTTAGTGAAAAGAATTATAACACGCTTCAGACGGTTCTTGTCCAGGATTTCGAGGAGCGCAACGGCGCGTTGAATCAGCAGCAAATGACGCGGCTCAACAAGACCCTCGAGCATTATCTGCATCAAGTCTACGATAAACAGGGCGAGAAGCCGCTGCCCATTCTAAACAAGGAAGTGCTCGGGACGTGCGCGAAGGATTTCTCGCAATACATGCAGCGCAAGGAGCTGACAAAGGACGCGGACCCCGTCAAGAAGGTAATGGATGAGGCGTTGTACCAAGAGACGTCGCAGCGTTTTGAGCGTCTCACCCAGGAGCGCAACGAGGTCAAGGCGCTGCCGCCTGCCGTGCCTGATTTCCGCATTTCGCTGTCCGAGGACGGGCCGCCTGCCGCCGAGATGTTCGAGCGGGCCAAGAAGCAGCGCGAAATAGAGGCGCTGCGCGCCGCCGCGACGGCCACGGAGCTCAAGAAGGCAGAAGTGGGAATTGCGGGGCGGGTTCAGGCCGACGTGGCCTTTCGCGCGCTACAGGATGCACAGCAGGCGACCGCGGAGCGGGCGCTGGTCCTACGTAATGCTCCGTCGACGACAGTTAAAAAAGACGTCTCTCTTGTGATTCTCCCTGACCGCCGCGAACTCCTCATGGGCGCCATCGGTTCCTTCGATGGTATGAACGGCGACAACTCGAATCCCACGATTGCCCCTACGTTTTCTCTCCCGTTTAGCAAGCCCGATTTGCCGCAGAATCAGTTGGTGGTCGCGCATCCCTCCGTGAATTACCGCGAAATCGAGAACAATCTCTTTATCTACTCGGCGGACCGCGACTGGCTCAAAAACAGCAGGGAGAACCGCTACAGTTTCAGCGTCAACTTCGACCCCGCCGCGAATTCGCAGAGCTTCGGCGCCAACCTGGCGTCTCAGCAGAAATTCAAGAACATCGTGCGCATCGAGTTCGTCAAGGCCATTCTGCCTGGCGAGAGTCTGTCCGTCACTGTCAATCGCAATACGGCGCAGGCACAGGCCACCAATACATCATATCAGGACAACCTCCTCAATCTTCCTTACATCAGTCTGCGCGTGGCGGAGCTCGAAAACAACAACTACGGCACGGATAACTTCCTCGACCGCAGCTTCGGTGTACTGCAATACGACGACCACTGGCTATCTGATGAGACCCAGCATTCGTCCACCAAGGGATTCCTCTCCATGATTCCCAAGTTTCTGAAATGCCAGAAGGAGTACTACCCGACGCCGCTCTCGACGCTCCAGAAGATGACGATTGACCTTCGCCGCCCCAACGGCGAGCTCCTCAGCGCCACGCCCGATACCTTCGACGTGCTCGGCGTCACCGCGCCGCAGGTGGGGTCCACCGCGGGCACCACGTTTCCGTTTAGCCTGCCCATTACGTTCGGCACGACCCCCACGCAGTACAATGTGATGGTTCCTGCGGTGAACGGCGACCCCGCCAACTTCTACGTGTTTACGACGAAATACTTCAGCAAGTTCGAGATGTGTGTCGGTGACCGCATTCTGATTAGCGGCTATCACTACACGGATGATGTGCTGAACGACACCACATACGGCCCGATGCTTCGCGCCTTCAGTCAGTGGATCAATCGTCCCGAGGGCCACGTTGTTATTGGCGCGGCCTACACGCCCACCCCGTCGACGATTACGGATGGCTTCAACGATGTCGGCTACGCGAATGCGCTCGTGATTCCGACGCGCTACCAGGATCCCACCACAGGAAGCGTGCTGCCATTGTCGTTTGGCCCCCAGATAGGCGCGGCGCTCAACGCCTTCGGCGTCAACCTGCAATCCCCCGTGCGCGTCATGAACCTCAACAAGCAAGTGACGCTCATTTTCCGCATCATCACCCGCGAAATGGACTCGCTGCCTGAACTACGGCCTGGCAACGTATTTTGAGCCGTTTTATAAATCCTGCTTTGTAATAGGGAAATAATGTTGTCCTTCAACATTATCTTCATATGCTGTATTGTCGTGCTCTTCCTGATACGAGGGTACATAGAACCCTTTTCTGACTTGCCCGCGGCTCATAAGAATTACGTGGCGGACATGCAGGCGCAACACAATGAATTAAGCGCGACGGTGAATATCGTGAACGCAGTGATTCCGCAGAACTCCGACGGCGCGGCGGCCATTTCCGATGCCATCTCCACGGCGACCTTGATTCCCACCGCGGGTACACCCCAGGTCCAGATGACGGCGCCGAGCACCCTGCCCTCGCGCCCCCCTGAAATCATCCAGCGGGCTCAAAAAGTGTGCGAGGCCGCGCCAAAAGATTGTTCAGCATTTGGTGATGCGGCGTTTGCGTCCACCTGCGGCGTGAGCTTTGACAAGAAGGGGCAGAACTCCAAGGGTGAGGTGTACCAAGGAGGGCTCTACGTGAGCCCCGATGACCGAACCGACCAGACGGCGTCAGGGGCCAAGATACGGGCGGAGCGTTCGGGCGACCCCTATTCCGTCTATCAGCCCACGATTGGCGCGGCCGCGCCAGGAACCTTCTCTCTGAACAGCGGACAGTGCACCGTCGTTAAGGAAAAAGTGGATTGTGAGACCAATCAGTCGTTCGGGACCAAGAATTGCTCGCAGTGCTATACGTCTGGTACGTTTTCGCGCGTGGACCCCCAATCGGACAAGGTTCCCACCGTGCTGCGACTATTTGGCAGCGGGACCGTCTCGGTTTCCAGCACGGATTCGACAATTGTTCTCCCTGATACCGCGCTGCGCGCGGATGGCTCGACCGATGTTTCCGTCCCGTCGATTTCGGAGGGTAAGACGTTTTACGTTTCGGTACGTGCTTTATCCGTGGCACCGTTCGTATACGGATACTTGGAGGGCGCCACGACCACGGGTGTGATGAAAATCGACCTATTCAAGCTGATTCAGCTGGACGAAGCGACCAACGCCAAGCCGCGCATCATGGGCACCAAATCGGCGAATGGACTGCGAACCGTCGCGATGATGGCGGGGCAGGGTAAAACGACCATACGTCTGCGCGCCCTCCTGCCGTTCACCTTTCTCCAAACCGCGGAGCTGGACACCAGAGGATGCAACAACGGACCGTTCATTACCAAGGCGGAATCGGCCACGTTCTTGGAATCGGACCCGTGCTATGGCAAGGGGAATTCGCCTGGAAACTACAAGATGGAGTGCCTGCAGTCCCGCTGGATGCAGCTCGGCGGCACGGAGCAGGGCACGGGGTATCCTAGAGACGCACCGACGGCCAACACGATTCAGCGCAACTCGGGCGGCGGGCCCGTGGATATTGATGCCATTACCGATGCGCTGGCGGACAAATCATCGCGGGCCTACTCCGGAACCACGGCGGATGGCACGTCGCTTTCGATTCCCGAATGGAACAAGGTGTCGATGTACATGACAGGTGTGCCCATCAATACGCCATGCGACGGGCCGACGAGCAAGACGGGCCCCTTATCACAGGATTGCTTGAAATACTTGTACAAGAATCGCGGCGAGGCGTCGCACGTTGGCTCCACGTACAGTCTTCCGCCTGCCGTCTATGCGGTCGATAAGTCGGGCTTTACGGATTTTGCGCTGAAGGAGACGGTACAAGAGGGCTTCTTTGATGCCTTGGAGCCGAGTGCGAACCCGAACACGGCGGTGGGTGTTCAGTTTGCGGGCGAGGGGAACGTGGATGCGGTGAAGGCTAAGTACGACGAGACCGCGCGGTGCGCCTACGACGACAGCAAAACGAACGAGCAGCGCCAGGATTGTATCCAGAAAATGGTGGGGGCGAACCTGCTTCCCAACACGTCGAACGAGAACAATTTTGACGTCGTAATTGGCGCGGGGCAAGCGACGAAATCCTACAGCGACATGAAGGCGATGTGCGAGGGGAAGGGCATGCGGCTCTGTGCGTCCAACGAAATCTGCGACATGAAGACGCGGACCATCGCGAACCCCGAGTTGACGGCGGAATTCAAGGACCAGGCGGGGAATCAAATCGACAATTGGATTGCGGTGTCGGACAAGGAGAATGAATGGCTGACGCTCAATCGTGGAGGAGACCGATATTGCAAGACGCACACCGCGGTGGCTGGTTCCGTGCCTGGATGGAGCGCGAGCCGCGATGCGACACCCTGGATGCGTCTGGCCAAATGCTGCCCCAAAGACGACGGGATAATACGGGCTCAATACGTGCGCCTACAGTACAATCGCGTGGACTGTCTGAATCTGGGTGAAATCCGCGTCTATACATCCCCGTCTGATTCGTCTCAAATCGTAACCCCGAGCACGGTGGTGACTCGGTCCAGCCAGGGATATTGGGGTAATATCTTTCCTGAACGGAACTTTGTGGATGGCAATGACGGCACCTTTATTCATACATCGTGCGGCGATGTCCCATGGGTCATGCTGAATCTGGGCGCCATGACGCCCATCTATAAAGTTATCGTGACCAACCGTCAGGATTGCTGCCTGGAGCGCATTCTCGGAACCTCCCTGATTCTGCTGGATTCCGTCATGAAACCGGTGTACAACTCGGTACCGATTAACAGCGTCAATGCCATGTATACATGGTTCCCTCCTGGTACGGGCGTCTACCCTGATTTCAAGGGGGGCAAACCGAATCCGCCGTATCGCCATGCGGGGTGCTGGGCCGACACGGGTGACCGTGCGGTTCCGACGCTGGAGGGTGATGAGGCCCTTACAAATACCTTCACATGGTTCTTTGACAGGAGCTATAAGAATCGTTTCAACGCCGTGGAGAAATGCTACCAGGCTGCGAAGCAGAAGGGCATGAAAGTGTTTGCCGTGCAGGATGGCGGGTGGTGCGCGGGCTCGAAGGACATCAATTCGTATCGCAAATATGGCACGGCGACCAATTGTAGCGCCGGCAAGGGCGGCGGCTGGGCCAATGACGTGTATGTGATGGATGAAGTGAAATCCGCTCCGACGCTGACCGTGGGCGGGAACAATGGCTCGACGACATGTGAGCGATATTGTAGTGGAGTAGGCGGGCAGTCATGGAACGGTGTATTGCCAAAGGAGTGGAACGGCGCGGCGTGCGCGGGCGTCGGCGCCAATATCCGAGATTGCTACTCGCGGTTTGATGGTCAGGGGGGTGATGTAGCGTGCACGTGCAAGGCTACTGGAGCGGGATGGCGTCAAGGAGGATATCTGAATAGTTAGAAGGGAGTATTTTGGAAGAAATACTAACGAATACCAGAATAGGGATGTTTCGGTCGCTGTCGTCTTTCTATGAAGGATTTGCGGGCCAAACGGTTTCGTCGGCCAATCCACACACGGCCCACATCGATGAACAGAACAAATACTTTCAAACGCTTCCCAATATCGTACTATCCAATACGAACGGGCTGGCGGGATTCAGCAAAGCCATTCAGACCACGGACCTCAATGGTTCGCAAGTGGGCGAGGCCATCGCCTATCCCGACGATATCTTTCGCCCCGATGTCGGACCGCAATTGCAGGCCATGTCAAAACAGTGCTCCACGAATTCACTGGACGCCTTAATCGCCATGAAACAAACGGGGAAAGTCGGGTGCGGATGGGCCTACACGCCGCCGCCTGCCAATAGCCCCTTCCCTATTGTCTCCAAGGGCGCGGTCGGAACGAAGGACGGGGCGCTCGCCGGTTTTCAGACGCCCGAATACAAAAAGTGGTTCTTTGACTTACAAGAGGCCAAGCGCAAGATGCTCCTGGATAAATGCAAGGCGTTATACGATTGCAATGACGTGGACGATGACGCATACAGAGACCAGTGCGGATACTGTATTGATACGGGGCGCGGCATTCCGATTGGGCCGAACGGACGTCCCATGTATCCCGAGGAGGATACGGGGAATTGCAGCGTGAATTCCCTTGTCTCTCGAAAGGCGTCGTGCCCGCCTCCGCCGCCCGAACCCCAGCCCGGACGAAATCCCATATGTGACCCCGACATCAACGGGCGGCGCTCCATTGAATGTGTTCGTCAGAAGGTTCTGGATGCGGGGTGTAGCACCAACGGTACGTTGGCCATCGCTCTCACCTCCCAGTTCGGCCGACCCGATGATTATGTGGCGGGCGTGCGCGATAACGATGCCATGAAACTGTATCAGCGCGTGGCGAATCCCCCCATGGACCTCAGCATCCTCCAAAATGGCTCGGCGACGGCAACGGCGGTTCTGCGCGAAGCGGGGCGGCTCGCGACCCACGCCCAGCAACCGGCCAACTCGTCTCTCGGTGCTTCGGCGCGCGACCTCTGTTTGCAGCGCGGGGCCGTGTCGGCCTATGACGAATGCAGGGACCTGCCCGATTCGGCCCCGACGCCCATTAACATCAAGTGTCTCCAGAAATTCTTTATGGATATCGGCGGAAACCAACGCGGAACCGACTATCCCTCCGATAAAACCAGGAGTTTCTACGATACCAAGTTCACGACGCTGGGAGAGATAAAGCAATACTGGAACCAGTTGATTACGAAGATTAAAGCCGTGGACCGCTTCACGGACTACAAGGAACAAAGCAGTTCGATAAAGAAGCTAAAAGGCATCACGGTGGAGCGGATGATTCGCCGCGCACCGTTTCAGGCCGGCATCGAGACGTTCTGGTTCATCGCCTCTCATTGTAATCCTCATGTGGTAAAGGGATTTCTGAAACGGACCATTGAGCCTGATTTTATCCGATTGCAGGGAATATCTGGTATCTCGCAGCTGGGAGGAATTTCGCATGGGTGCTGCATACAACTCACCGACGTACGGGCCAAACAGGATGCTATGGTGCGGTTTATAATTACCGTTGACGATGGATTCTGGGTAGCCGTCAATCAGCCCGCGGACATCGATAAGAAGGCCATGCCAATGGGCGACGGCGACGAGCCTGGTCTCTTTAATAAATTGGGGCTGCGTGGCCCGACTGCGTTTCGTTCTTCTTCGTGCAGCCAACTCAAGGCAGCCACGCCCAATATCGTAAAACTGTATTATGAGGACGCGTGCGGTGGCGGGAATTATTTTGATGTTAAAACGGAAGCGTGCTCTGCTGGGCCTACGCCGTTTGAGCCCCGCTCCTATTCCCTTACGTGCGAGGCTCGGGCTCCATTTTTAACGTATGAGGTCGGCAAGAATTCGAGTATCTTCGAGGAATTGCGCAATCCTGGCATGTTTTCTCAGTTTCTCAACGTACGGAACCTGCAACCCTATGTTCGCCCTGAGGAACGTGCCAACGTGCCTGGTAACAAGCCATTTATCCGCATTGTCAATGAAACGTCGCTGTTGGACATGTACAATATCACCTTTCAGAGCTGGAAATCCATGTCGTTTGTCATCCGAATGGGCGGTATGCCGACCAAGGACACGCTGCTGAAGTTCGCGGTGGGAAGCTCGTATTTATCACTGGTTCTTACCAATAATGGCAGCTCGGCGAAACTGTCGGTGGAATACAATTATGGTGATGTGTATACGATTTTTTCGTTTGGAGTAAGTCCGCTGAAAAATATCGACACGGATTTCTCGCTGGAACTCGGTACATGGTATTACTTCCAAATCAATAACATGAAAAATGGGTTCGATATCTTTTATGAGTCCGTGGATGCATGGTTGGCAAACGGTGCAGGAAAGATGACCTCTACCAGCTCAACCACAAAGGCGTCATTATGGTCCGCCAATGGCTCATGGGCGCCCGCGCCCGGTCAGGTTAGCGAGGCGTGTACGATTATGATGGGAACCAATGGATTTGCTCGACGTGGAGACTGGCCTGGGTGCTATAGCAGCAGTTCTTTTATGTACGACCTGGCATGGGTGCATTTCTTTGACCAGTATATCACGGGCGAGGACGTGAAGCGGGATATTAAAGCGGAATGGGTCTACACGGAATTCCCTGAATCCTATAATAACTATAAAACCTCATAAATCGCCTATTGTTGTACGGTTTCCGTACCGAATAGATGATTAAAATTGAGGGCCGAAGTACCGTCCTTCTACGGGGTCCTTCTGAATTGTTCCAAGAGGGCGTTCGTAAATATCGTCGTCCATCGCGAACAATTGATAGATGGTGCCTGATAACTGGCGTTTGGGTTTGATGGCATACTGAACTCCCTTTATTTTGATGACGTCGATGTCGGTCATGCCCTTGTCTTTTGGCTCTGATGGCTGCCCTGATGGTTGTCCTGATGACTGCTCTGATTTCTCTTCAGGATAGTTATCTGATTCCTTTTCTTTCAGCTCAATCCCGCTAATCTGAATGTCCACGTCGAGATTCGGGTCAAACATGTATTTATCTGCTTTGGCGTTCACGACGAGGCATTGTACGTTCTGATTATCCGCCGCGTTCATGCGACAATCCACAGCGGACTCTTTCATGACCTCCAGAAGCTCGTGATTGATTTTGTCCTTTCGGATACTGACTTCGCGGATGTTCTCATCGGACGTACGAAGAACCGGCGGGTCGACGAAACGGTCCGTGTCGCTGTTTTTAATCGTTTCATCGATGCGGCGGGATTTCAACTGCTCCGTGGAAAACCGCGTGAGATAGGTGAAAATGGCGACCTTGCGCTGCTCGAATGGCAAGTCCTTGTGAGAGCAAATACGAATGGCGCGGCCCTTGACCTGGTCCAGGCGCACGTTGTTCCAGTAGGGTTCCATGATGTGGACGGTTCGGCAGCATTTCAAGGAGATGCCTTCTGCGCCGGCACCTGTGATTCCAATCACCCAGCAAATGTGGCCAAACTTGTTTCGGTCCTTCTCGTATCCTGATTCTATCATGAGTTTGCTCATTTCGGATGGTAGTTTGTCGAAGTGGCCGTTGAAGATGTTCAGCACGAGCGCGCGCTGCTCCTTGGAGCCCTCTCCTGTAAACATGATGAAACGCTTCTCTTCTGCTTGGGGGCCTTTGCGGAGCGATTCGATGGTTTTCTGGCTAAAGACGGGGGCGCGCTCGGTTCCCTCGATTTCGATTTCGACGTATCCGTTGGCCTTGAGAATCAGTTTCAGTACGCCGAGACCTTCCACCGTCTTGAACTGGGAATAGACCAGATTGCTTCCGTGGGATGTGTTGATTTTCTGGAGCATGAGGTGCAGTTTTGTGGAGTAGTTCTTG
>Ga0214919_10007516_pt1 | contig 14674 bp, 7 predicted proteins | sample LL1503_MetaG_FD_177994 | JGI IMG/M metagenome (GOLD analysis project Ga0214919, IMG submission 177994) | Freshwater microbial communities from Lake Lanier, Atlanta, Georgia, United States - LL-1503 | ecosystem: Environmental > Aquatic > Freshwater > Lake | place: USA: Georgia | collected 2015-03-15 | reverse complement strand
AGGAATTTTTAAGAAAAATAATTTTTTAAAAAATAAAAAAATCAAAATATAAGGAATTTTTTGATTTTATAAATATAAAATTTATAAAAAATATTTATAAATTTTATATATTCTACAGCTCCATTATCTTTTTTTTATAATAGTTATTTTTATAAAAGAATTTAGTATCTTTTTGAAATAGTCAAAAATCATTTTTATATATCTTTAATTTATTTTATTATAAAAATATTTTTTAAAAAATATTTTATTGTTAAAATTATTGATAATTAATTATAAAAAACCTTAATATTATATATTCATTATTTTAGGACGTATTTTGTTATTTTTTGGTATAATTTTTCTTATAAAAATATTTGATATGTCATCAAAGTAATCTATTATTCTTCCTTTATTATTATTTTTTGTATGTATACTATTTAATGATTCTACCAATTTATCTTTGATAAGTATTATTTTAGGTATTATTATTTCTTGTAAATTTTCTATTTTATTAATTTTTTTTATATCTAATAATTCTTGTACATAATAATATAATAAATTAATATCTATTGAACTTATATTTTTAGGTATTCTAAAATCCTTATGAATTAAACTAATTAAACTTAATAAATCTTTTTTAGTAGTTATTTTAAAATCTAATTTTTCATCATTTAATATCATTTTTCTTATAAAAATATCTGATAAATTATTAAAATAATCTATAATTATTTTTATTTTATTGTTATTTTCATATATACTATTTAACGAATGTCTTAAATTTTCTTTTATATTTTTTATTGTATCTATTATTGTTTTTAATCCATTTGTTTTATCAATATATACTAATTCTTCTACAAAATAACATAATAAATTTATATCTTCTGAACTTATATTTTTAGGTATTGTTAAATCATGGCTTATGTCGAAAATTAAACTTGATAAATATAATTTATATTCTATATTTGGAGAATATCTTTTAAAATATTTATTATATTCTCTTTTTTTAAATATATGATTTTCTATATCATAATTTTTTATGTTTAAATATAATGATACCATATATTCAAAATATGGTGTATATTTATATAAATTTACTAATTTATGAATTATTTTTAATATTATTTTATTATAATTTAATATATCAGTATCTGAACCCATATAATTTTTAATTATATTTTTAATATTATTTGAAAATAAAGGACTCTTATTTAAACTTTTTATATTTAAAATATCTAAATAACTTTCTAAAAAAATTATAATATTTTCTCTTAAAGATATTCTATTTATAAAAATATTAATATTTAGTACATGATACATTAATATAAAAAATATTATTATAATATTTTCTTTAAATATTACATTATTAATGTTTGATATTTTTAAAATAAAATCTCCAAAATTTTCTCTATAATTTATATTATATCGTGCAATACAAAAATTATAATGTGATATATTTGAAGTATCAGATCTTATAATATTAAAAAAAATACTATCTTCATTTCCTAAATAATTATCTCTAATATTTTGTTTAGAAAAAACTCCTACACCATATTTTCCTAAATTATATATATATAATAATTTATTATTATTTAATATTATACTAAAAGAATATTTATTTAAATACCGGTATTCTACATAAAAATTATTATTAATTAATTGTAAATTACATTCACTTAAATCTATTGAACCTAAACAATCACATCCTATAAAACATTTAGGTTCAATATTTACTAAATTATTATTATTAGAAAAATTAATTCTTCTAATTTTAAGTTCTTTAAATGTATTTTCAAAAAGTATTTTTAAATTACAATTACTTAAATCTAAATGAATTAATTTTTTACATCCTTCAAAACATCCTGGTCTGATATTTACTAAATTTTTATTATTAGATAAGATTATATCAGTTATCTCGTCAAGTCCTTCAAAAGTATTTTCAAGTAATTCTTCTACATTACATTCCAAATATATCATTCTTAATTCATTAAATTTTCTAAAACAACCTGGTTCAATTCTTACTATTTGCATATCTTTTATTTTTAAGGTGTTAGGGAAATTGTAATCGAAAGAGTAATTTGAACCTCTTTCTCTTTTTTTTACATTATGATATGAATCAAATATATATGCTTCATCTAATATGCCATTCCTATCGTTTTTATCTATTATATTATTCATATAATATAAAATAATAAAAAAATCTGATTAAAAATATCTGTAATGATTTATTAAAAGATAAAAAAAAATAAAAGAATTATTATTAGGAGAAGGTAATAATCAACAGCAACAACAACAACAGAAAACTCAATTATTTATACAAAATATACAAAATACAAAGTTTTATATTATTTCTAAATATTTTTTAATAAAATATTTAGATAAAACACATATAAATAATACACCCAAATCTATGATTTTTGGACAGTTATTTTTACAATAATAACAATGAAATAATATATTTATAAATAAATTATTAACATTAAAAAAATTATCATATATTAATGTTTAAAAATAAAAATATAGAGTGTATCAAATTATAAAATATTTAATAATTTAATTCTTTAATAAAAAGGTGTCCAAAAATTCTAGATTTGGGTGTAATTGTATAAAGTTATTTAAAAATAATAATATAAAAATTAATAATAAAGATATATATATAAGTTATAATTTTACATGTAGTATTAAATGTAAACCAGAAAAACCAATACCAATACTTAACGAAAAATCAATGTTATTTATTGAATTTCCAAATATTATATTAATAGAAATAGATTTAATTGGTTTATTATATTATCAGAATAAATTACCAATATATACATTCGAGAAAGGTGAAATTATAAATCCAATTTTAGCTATTGATAATAAATTTAAATTAGATATTGATCAAAAATTCATAAAAATATTTGGATTAGATATAAATATAATAGATAATATTGATGATAATGATATAGTGAATATTGTAAATGATATAGATAATTTACCATTATATTTATTGAGATGTATGATGAAATTATATTTAACTTAGTATAATTTATTTTTATATAAAATACTTAAATATTTAAAAAATTTTAATAAATTTATTTTTCAGATTTATTTCAATTTCAGATAATTCCAGTATATCATCTTTTTTTATTTTTTTTTATAATATTTAATATATTATTTTCAGATACATCATAATTTATTACAAGTATTGTTGAATTAATCCATCCTTTTGGAATTTTATTGTAAGATTTATCTTTTATAAAAATATTTGGAACATTTTTTCAATATTGGTTTTATTTTTTTAAATTATTCATAATATGATTTAATTAAAGGATTCTTTTCAATTAAAAATTTTCTCATATTATTAAGTTGTTTAGATTCAAATTCAGCTTTTATAATTATTTTATCTATTGAAAAGAATTGTTTAATTCCAATAAATTCTAATTCAAATGGTAATTTATTAAATTTTTTAATAAATCTTGGATAAAAATAATTAATAATTTTTCATAAAAAATATTTAAAGGAGTATAATTATTATATAATACATGACCATATATAATAGTAATATGTGGATATCCATAATTAAAATCTGAATTATTCAAATATTTTTTAAATTTTTTTATGAGAATAATTTCTTATATCATTAATAATTTTGGAATATTTATTATTAAAATGTCTATGTAATAAATATTTATATTTATTCATATATTATAATATTATAAAATAAAATTTAACTATAAAATATACACTCAAATTTAGGATTTTTGGAAAACCCATTAACTTAATACACCCAGAAATTTTATTTTTAAAAATTTTTTATCAAAAAATTAAATTATAAAATATTTTATAATTTAATACATGCTATATTTTTATATTTTATAACTCTACAATAAAATATATAAAATACTTAATTCACTGAAATTTTATACAAAGGTTTAAAAAATTAATAATATCAATATTATTTTATCATAAAAAATATATTATTATAATATAAATGCTACATAATAAAATAATAAAAATTAATAAACAAAGTTGTAATCCTAATTATATTCCAGTTAAAAATTATAGTGATTTTGAGTATAATGTTTATTTTTATTATAATCAATATTTTGCTTCTCCAAAAACAACTCAAGATAGAAGAATTATGAGAAATTATTTGAATAATTTAGAATCTATAAAAAAATCAAATCAAAATCCATTTATGAATAATAAAGGAAAGAAATTTTACTTTTATTATGTAAATAATCAAACTTATATGATAATTCAAGAAGAATCTAATGTTCGTACATTTATAAATATAAATAAAAATTGGTGTCAAGTAAAAAATATACCATTTTTATAATACACAATTAAGCTGTTTTATAATTGGTTATCAATAAAATATACAATAAAATATATTTATTTTTTAAATTGTACAATTATTTTTAATAATTATTTTTTTGAAATGGTCAAAATCATTTTTTTATATATTTCTAATTTATTTTATTGTAAAAATATTTTTTATAAAATTTATCTTTATTGATATAATAAAATAATATAACTATAAAAATAATTTATTAATTTTAATTGTATAATTTATAATATAATAGATACTTAATTATTAAACACCTTAAATATCTTTATTTATTTTATTAAAATAAATAAAATTTTATTTACTTAATAACCTATTTTTTTATTTAAAATTTTATTAGACATTTCAATAGCCCCAAATTTATTTTTTTCATATATATTTGAAAATAAATCACTTACAATATTTTGTGTATTACTATTATTACAAAAATCTTCAAATTTATTATCTAATATTTTTTTTTCATTCTCAATAACATCATTATTTATTTTATATGGTATTTGATTAGCAATAATATTTGAATAAAATGAATTTAATTGTTCATATAATTTTTGCATTGATATATCAATTATTTGTTTTACTTTCATATTTACGTATAATTCATTATCATTTTTATAAACTAATCCTGAATTACTTTCTTTTTCAATAATAACATTTAAATTTTCTTTATTTTTTAAAATCTCATCAAGAAGATCTGTATATTTTGTTTCTGAAAAAAGAATAATTTGTCTTAGATATTTATCAATATGTTCTGTTGTCCATTGATCATCAAATGGTTTTAATGATGAATTTATTATAATAATATTATTAGTTTGATTTGTTTGATTATCTATAATAGTTTGATGATCAATATTATTTATAGTTTGTGTAGTATGTGTAGTTTGTATACTAGGATGTGTATTTTGTGTATTAGATATATTTTGTATATTTTGTATATTTTTTTTTTTACAAATATTATTTTCATGTCTTTTTAAATTATCATTCCTTGTAAAACTTTTATTACAATATTTACAAATATTTATATTATTTAAATCTGGCATATTATTATTATTTAATTCCATTGATAATTTAAATAATTCTTCATCTGTGAATGAATAACATTCTATTGTTTTAGGACATTTAATTTTTCTTTCTAAATGTTTCTTCATATCATTTTTTTTAGTAGTCATATATTTACATTTATAGCACTCATAATAAGGCATTCTATCTATAATTACTCAATATTTTTTTAAATATATAATATTTAAAAATAATATTTTTTATCAATAAAATAATGATAATATTATTTTTATTGATATTATATCATATTTATTTATAGCCTCTCGCAAAAAAGAGGATTTCAGAGGATATTTTAAATTATATTATCAATAAAATATTTTAATAAATTAAACTATTTTATTTTATTATTATTTTAATGTAATATATATATAATAATAAAAAGAGGAGAGAATGAGGAGAGGTATTTTTCTTAGAATTTTATTAAGAGGATTTTCAGAGGAGATAAAAAAATATTTAGGTAAGAGAAATATTTTTATATTTTTAAATAAGTTATTTTTCTTACCATAAATTGATTAAAGTCGCAAAAAAGAGGTTTTATGAGGTTTTGAGAGGAGAAAAAATAATTAGAAAGGGTTTTTAGTAAAAAAAATGCAAAACTCGCAAAAAAGAGGGAGTGTGAAAACTATCTTTTTACTACCAATAATTATTGTATAAAATATTATTAAAATATAGTACAAAAATATCATTTTTTTTGGGTATAAACAGCAAAGTCGCAAAAAAGAGGGAAATAAAAAATATTTTTTTAGGTAAGGTATAAAATTATTATATATATATTTATTATATTTATGGTAACAAAATAGATAAATATATAAAAACAATGAATTTATACATTTTTAAAATATTAAAGCTTACCTAAAAATATTTTTATAAAAATATAATTTATATTTTATGGTTTAAAATAATTGATTTTTTCATAAAATAACAAAAAATATTAAAATTTAATTTTATAAAAAATCCTCAAAATTGCGAGAAGACTGGGAGGGAATATTTTATTTTATTTTATTTTATTTTATTGTTTATTTATTGTAATAAAAATATAATATATATAAAATCATTGTCTCCTCTTTTTTGCGAGTTTGCGAGATTGAAAAAAACATGATTTTCAACATTTCAAAAAAAAAATTTAAAAAATAAAAAAAAATATTTTTAAATTTTTTTTTTGAAATGTTGAAAATCATGTTTTTTTCAATCTCGCAAGCTCGCAAAAAAGAGGGTATTTATTTTTTATATTTTTATCAATATTTTATTAATATATTTTAATAAAAATAAAAAGTAATAACAATACAATTGTATAAATTTTTGTCCCTCCCAAATTTTTTAAAAACCAATTTTTTTAGTCTAAAAAAAAAGTCATTTTTTAGACTTATTGAATAACTATTGTATTTTATAAAAATAAAAACGATTTATTGATATCAATAAATGCGAGATTACCTCTTTTTTTCTATATTTTTTATTAAAAAATATTTTTTTTTTAATATATATTTTATTAATAGATAATTGATAAAATAATAAAAAAAAATAAAAAAATATTTTATTGATATGATTTGCGAGATTACCTCTTTTTGATTTTTTGAAAATGTGCAATTTTAGCAGAATTTTTTAATTTTTATATTTTTCCTTGTAAAAAAATCTTGTATTTAAAAAGTAATAATTTAAAAAACTGCGTAAAACTATCGTAATTAAAATTGTAGGAATGGGCATCACTTTTTGCTGAATTTTTTAGGGTTTTTTTTAAAAAAACTATTTTTTCCTTCTATATTTTTAATTTGTATATTTTATATATATGTTAAAAAACTGCGTAAAACTATCGTAATTAAAATTGTAGGAATAGGCATCACTTTTTGCTGAATTTTTTAGGGGTTTTTTTAAAAAAACTATTTTTTCCTTCTATATTTTTAATTTGTACTTTGTATATATAAAATAAAAAACTGCGTAAAACTATCGTAATTAAAATTGTAGGAATGGGCATCACTTTTTGCTGAATTTTTTAGGGTTTTTTTTAAAAAAACTATTTTTTCCTTCTATATTTTTAATTTGTACATTTTATATATATGTTAAAAAACTGCATAAAACTATCGTAATTAAAATTGTAGGAATGGGCATCACTTTTTGCTGAATTTTTTAGGGTTTTTTTAAAAAAAACTATTTTTTCCTTCTATATTTTTAATTTGTACATTGTATATATATGTTAAAAAACTGCGTAAAACTATCGTAATTAAAATTGTAGGAATGGGCATCACTTTTTGCTGAATTTTTTAAGGTTTTTTGAAAATAATTATAAAATTTATATTTTTAAAAAGTGCAATTTTAGCAAAAAATAAATTTATAAGAATTATTAGATAAACTATTATTTTTATAAATTTTTTTAAACCTTTGAATACAATACCAGTAACTTAAGATTTAATACATTATTATAAAATATTATATTTTTATTGATATTTTTAACAATAAAAATATAATATTTTATTTTAATAAAATAAAATTTTACTAGAAGCACAGCTCCTAATGTCTACCTTTTAAGATTAAAAATTTTGATTTTTATATATTGCATTTTTTTACTTATATTCATATATAGTAATGTATATTGACTTATATTTGAATTTATATATAAATTATTATAAAAATATAAAAAATTGATATATTTAAATATATAATTTCATAATAATTTTATGGATTCTATAAAATGAACTTTACTAATATGAATATTAAGGCTTTTATTCATTATATTATAACATTTAATAATATAATGGATATTTTAGATACTTGTGAAACACCACAAGATAAAGGATTTATTTTTGAGAGATTATTTGATATTGTTATTAAATTTGGATTTTGTGATGTTTTTACTAATAGTAATTATAAACATTTAATTGGAAATGCTAATAATGCTAAACTTAAAGTTTTACAATTTTTTAATCAATTTCTTAATGAAATGGTAATTAGTAGTAATTCTGGCGGATGTTCAGATATTACTTTACAAAATAAAAATGATGATACTTATATATTTATAAGTTCTAAAAATCCTAAAACAACTGAAGATATTAAGAAATCAAAATCAGTTGATTATTATGATATTCAAAAAATTTTAGCAATGGCAGAAACAACAAATAAACATATTTATAAAAAATATGAAATATTTTTAACTGTTCCTAATAAAAAGCAAGTTTTAGAAAAAGTTAAAAATGCAAATAAGTCAAGTGAATATATTACTAATCATATGACAGAAGATCACATTTTAGATAAAGATGATTTAAATAAGTATTTTTTAGCATTTAAACAAGATATAATTAAAAATTATGATGGTGATTGGAATGAAATATATTTAACATCTAAAGAAAATTTAGTCTTAAGATTTCATCAAGAATTGATTACACAAAAAACAAGCAACTTAATTGAAGAAGGTAATAAATCTTTTTTATGGGGTTGTAAATGTAGAAGTGGAAAAACATATATGATTGGTGGTATTATTAATAAACAATATGAGAAAAAAAATAAATTAAATGTTCTTATTATTACACCAGCACCCACAGAAACAGCACCACAATTTACAGATGATTTGTTCAATAAATTTAAAGATTTTAGTAAATTTAAAATTCATCATATTGAAGGGTCTAAAATGATTAATTCAATTGAACTTGAAACTAATAATATATTTGTAATGTCTAAACAACTTTTACAAAAATACATTAATAGTAAAACAATTATGAAAATTAAAAATCTTAAATTAGATATTATAGCCTTTGACGAAAATCATTTTAGCGGCACAACAGATTTATCAAAAGATATATTAACATCATATTCATCAAAAAATACAATTAAAATATATTTAACCGCTACATATAATAAACCATTAAAAGAGTGGAATATATTACCCGAATGTCAAATGTTTTGGGATATTGAAGATGAACAAATATGTAAGTCTATATTATTTGATGAAGATAATTTAAAAAGATTAAAAGAAAAGCATGGAGAAGAATATATAAATAAAACAATTATACATTATAATTCTTTAGGATTATCAATAAATGATATATTTAAATGTTATAAAAAAATGCCAGAATTACATCTTATTACTAATATGTTTGATAGTGAAAGATATGAAATTATTAAAGAGAGATTAAATAAAGAAAATAAAATGGGTTTTTGTTTTGATACTCTTTTTGGGTTAAATAAAACAAAGACTAAATTTAGTTTTGAAAATGAAGTTAAAACTGTATTAAGATATATTTCAGGGTCTCAAAAAGAAATAGATGGAGAAAGAACAATTTTTCCGAGAATAAATAATATTTGTTCTGAAATTGATACAAGAAATCCATTCACACAAATCTGGTTTTTGCCTTCTGATAATATTAATGAAATATCATTATGTTTAGAAAAAATAATGCTTGAAGACAAAATACTTAAAAAATATGATGTTCTTTGTATTAATCGTAAAAATAAAGAATTAGCAAAAGATATTAAAGATGAAATTAATAAGAAAGAAATAGAAGCAAGAGAAAAAGGACAATTAGGTTTAATTCTTCTTGCTGGTAATATGCTTACATTAGGAATTACACTAACTTTATGCGATTTAGTAATTCTTATGAATAATACATTATCATCTGATAAAGTTTTACAAGAAATGTATAGATGTATGACAGAAGGAGAAAATAAAAAGATTGGTTTTGTAGTTGATCTAAATATATGTAGAGTATTAAATACTTGTGTAAATTACACAGTTTATAAAAATGAAAAAAGTATAGATGATAAAATCAAATATTTAATATATAATCATTTAATTAATATTGATGTTGATATGATATTAAATAAAAAAGCCAATTCTGATATTATAATTAAAAAATTAATGGATATATGGAAAGAAGACCCTATAAATAATTTTAGAACTCTTCTAAGAAAATTAGATAATGATTATGAAGAGTTTGATAATTCAACACAGAAATTAATAAATAAGACATTTACTAAATCAATAAAAGATGATAAAGTAGGTTTAGATGTAATTTTAAAAGATTCTGATGATGAATTACAAGATTTACCATCTGGAAAAGAAAAAATTAAAAATGATAATGAGTCTGAAAAATCTGAAGAAGTAGAAGAAAAAGAGGATAAAGTAGAAGAAATACAAATATCATTTACTAAAGATGTTTTACCTTATGTTATACCATTAACATGTATATTAACAATAAAAAATTCTAATATGGATTTTATAAAGATGTTAAATGATATAAAAGAAAATCCAGAATTATTAGATACATTTGATGACCAATGTTTAATATGGTGGAATAAGAAAGATTTAATAGACTTAATAAAAGATATAGTAAAAAAATATTTTGATAAAAATTCAAATACATTTAATATCTCTATACAATTTAAGTTGTCATTACAAAGTTTGATAGATAATCCTAAAGAGTTATTAGAGTTAATAAATGATTGTTTAAAACCGAAAGAAGTAGAAAAAAAAGAGAATGGTGAAGTTTTTACACCAATAAAATTAGTAAACGATATGTTAGATAAATTACCGTTAGAAGTATGGAAAAACAAAAACTTAAAATGGTTAGATCCATGTTGCGGAATGGGTAATTTTCCAGTAGCTGTATACTTAAAATTAATGGAAAAATTAAGTGATGAAATAGAAGATATTCAAGAAAGGAAGAAACATATATTAGAAAATATGTTATATATGAGTGAATTAAATAAAAAAAATGTTTTAGTATGTAAACAAATATTTGACATTAATAATGAACTAAAATTAAATATATATGAAGGAAATAGTTTAAAAGTAGATTACAATAAAGAATTTAAAATAAAACAATTTGATATTATAATTGGGAATCCACCATATAATGCTTCTGGAACAAAAGCAACTGGTAATACAATTTGGCAATTATTTATAAATAATAGTATTAAATTATTAAAACCAAATGGTTATATTTGTTTTGTTCATCCAAATGGTTGGAGGAAACCAAATACAGAAAAAGGTAAATTTTATGGATTATTTGAAAAAATGACAAAAGAAAATACACTATTATATTTAGAAATCCATGATACAAAAGATGGAATGAAACAATTTAATTGTGGAACAAGATATGATTGGTATATTTTACAAAAAAAGAAAAATAAAAATTATAAAACTAAAATATTAGACCAAAATAATATTTCGTATGAAATTGACTTAATAAAATACAATTGGTTAGCAAATTGTGAATTAGAATTAATTGATAAATTAATAGCAAATGAAAATGAAGAAAAATGTAAAGTTCTATATTCAAGAAGTAATTATGGAGCAGATAAAAAATGGATATCAAAAGTAGAAACAGAAGAATTTAAATATCAGGTTGTTCATTCAACACCAAAAGATAAACATCGTTATGTATGGTCAAATAAAAATGATAATGGATTTTATGGAGTTAAAAAAGTTATATTTGGTGAATCTGGTATATATAATCCAATTGTTGACATTGATGGTAAATATGCTATGTCTCAAGGTTCTATGGCAATTATTATAGATGATATTAAAGAAGGTGAAAAATTATCTAAATTTTTATGTTCAGCTATATTTAATAAAATAATTAAAGCTTGTTTATGGTCATCATTTAGAATTGAATGGGGCATGTTTAAAGATTTAAAAAAGAATTTTTATGAATTGTTAGATTTTGAAGAAAATGACATAACATATTGTGAAACAAAAAGTGATGAAAATATTATAATTCCTAAAGTATCAAAAAAGAAAACAACCATTAAAAAAATTATAATTGATAGTAATGAAAATAAAGATGTTGTTGAACTTAGTGATGAAAATATTATAATTCCTAAAGTATCAAAAAAGAAAAAAATTACAATTGATAAAGATATTAAGAAAGAAGAAATTAAAGAGATAAATTCAACTATATTAAATTTATCCATAGATGGTATTGAATAAAGTAATAATACTAAAGTAGATAATATTATAATTTAAATTATAAATCAAAAAGAAGTTAAAGTAGTTAAAAGATTAAAGTTAAAAAAGAAGATAATAATATAATTGAAGATGAAAAACAACAAAAAAACCTGAAGAAAATCTTGTATAGATTTGTACATTCTAGTCAAATTTTATATTTTTATTTAACTTATAATATTTATTGTTAATAATATCAATAAAACTATAATAATTTATAATTATAAAATATGACTAGAAGGTCTAGTCCTAATCTTATATTAGAAATATAAATGTTTATGTTGCTAAAATGAATGGATTAAAAAGATATAAAAACAAATTCATAAATTTTTATAAAAGTTTATAAATAATTATAAACATTTAATTTACTAATAGATTCCCAAATATTACATGATTGTAGAACTTATATGTATTTTTACGTCACCAAAAATAAATTTCGGTAATTTTTATAGAAAGTTTATCTGATTTTTTTGATTTATATAAAAATACGTATTTAAATAAATTAAATAATATAATATAAAAATATGGAAGAAATTAAGAAAAAAATTCAAATAGTTGTAGCAAGATATAATGAAGATATTAAATGGTTATTACCTTTTAAAGATATTACTATAATATATAATAAAGGACAATATTTACCATTATTAAATAAATTTAATATTATTAATTTAGATAATGTAGGAAGAGAAAGTCATACATATTTATATCATATTATAGAAAATTATGATAATTTATCTGATAAAACCATTTTTTTTCAAGGAAATATACAAGACCATAAAATATTAAACATTGAAAAATATTTTGGAACAGAAAATTTTATTGGACATTTCTCAAAAATTAATATTAATCAACTAAAACAAAATATTGAACATTATGGTAAATGGCAAACTGAATATAAAAATAATAAAATGAAAAAAGTTAATTATACAGTATTTGACTGGTTAACTAAAATAATTGGTATTGAAATAAATCATGAAATTGATGAATTTAATGTTGTATGGGGTGCTAATTTTGCAATTTCAAAGGAACTCATATTATCTAAACCAAAAAGTTTTTATGAAAATATTATAAGATATTTAAATTATCATATTAATCCAGAAGAAGGACATTATCTTGAAAGAACATGGTATTTAATATTTCATAATAATTTTATAATAAAAGATGTTATTGGATATATTTCAAAATATAATTTTAAGGATATAAAAGATATTTGTATTAAAAATAAATATAAAGAAATACATTTATGGGTTTCAATGAGTAATTATGAATATGGTATTAATAACAAAATATATTACACGCCTAATTCAAATAAATATTTTGTAATAAATCCTATTATAGAAGAAAATAATTTTAATATTAGTATTAAAAGTTCTAATACTACATATATACTCATTGAATTAGGTGATGATTGTATATATGAAATAATACTAGGTGCATTTAATAATACAAAAAATATTGTTAGAGATTATATTAAAAATAAGATTATTATTTTAAATGAATTAAAAATATTAAATAATACTTTTATAAAATTTAATTTTATTATTTCTGATAATATTGAAATTTATAATGAAGATAAGCTTATATTTAAATTTAATAATTTAAGTGAAAATAAAAATATAAAAAAAATAAAGATTAAAGGAAATTCTTATTGGGATTATAAATATAATGATTTAAATGAAAATATTAAATTATTTATTTGTAATAATATATATGAAGACAATTCTCTATTTTATAAGAATAATTATTTAGATCATTATATTGAAAAAATTGAAAATATTTAAATTTAATAATTTACATTATTGAAGAAAAAGATAGTAACTTAAGATTTTATACAATAATATTTTTATTTATTATTTATATAAAAATATTTTTATTTAGTATTATACTTTTTATTTTATAATTTATTATAAAATTTTAGATTTGGATATATTTATTTCTCTTATAATTATTTTTAAAAATAATTATAAAATGTTATGACAATATATTTTTAATTGCGATTATTGTTTATTTTTCTTTTCTATAAATCTAATATAATGAATAATAAACTATTTAATAAAAATTCTAAAGGAAATAATATAATTATTTATAAAGAATTAATTAAAGAAGATGTTAAACAAGAAATAATAGAACTAGTTGAAGAAGATGTTAAACAAGAAATAATAGAATTAGTTGAAGAAGATGTTAAACAAGAATTAGTTGAAGAAGATGTTAAACAAGAATTAGTTGAAGAAGATGTTAAACAAGAAATAACAGAATTAGTTGAAGAAGATGTTAAACAAGAAATAATAGAATTAGTTGAAGAAGATGTTAAACAAGAAATAATAGAATTAGTTGAAGAAGATGTTAAACAAGAAATAATAGAATTAGTTGAAGAAGAT
>Ga0214919_10007515_pt1 | contig 14675 bp, 21 predicted proteins | sample LL1503_MetaG_FD_177994 | JGI IMG/M metagenome (GOLD analysis project Ga0214919, IMG submission 177994) | Freshwater microbial communities from Lake Lanier, Atlanta, Georgia, United States - LL-1503 | ecosystem: Environmental > Aquatic > Freshwater > Lake | place: USA: Georgia | collected... | reverse complement strand
CTAGCACGTGCTGTTGTGTTTAATAAACGAGCATGTCCAATGGTAGGAGGGTTCATTCTGCCAAAGCAAAATGCTACAGATTTGCGTGGTTTTTCTTTAAATACTTCAATTAAAAACATAGTAATCCCTGAGGTCTTACTATATTTATCTTAGAGCTTTTCAAGAAGCCAGATATAAAATGGACTGGTGAATTTAAGCGTGTAAGTACCATTCCACCCTAAATTGACACACCCATCTAAGTGATCTATTTCTTGGCCTTTATATGTTTGTTTTTTATCTAAAATATATTCAGCTGACCATAATAGATTACCAAGACTGATATCATCTATAGTGATATCATCGATATTAAGCAACATGTCTTTGACTACGTCACTATTTTCTATAATGGTATCAGCCGTAGTTTTGTTTTCTAATCGGATTTTGAGAGTATGTGGGCCTTCATCAAGCCTACGTTCAAAGCTAACAATTTGTTCCGCTGAACTAGTGATCTCACTTTGTGTTACCACATGATCATCAAGCCAAACACTAAACTGTGGGCGTCGATCCCAAAAGGTCCCCGTTAAGCTGATTTTAAAATTAAGAGTTTCTTCATGCATTATTGTGCGGCTTTTGCTGCTGTTTGATCTGGGGTAATATCAGGCATAGTTGGTTTACCGCCAGTAAGTACACTTAAATCACCTGCAAACTCATAGTGACCACTATGATTTAGCAATACCTTAGCGTGAGCATAAATCTCACCACCTAGTTTAGCCCAACGACGACAGAATTGCCAATCTTCACTTAAATAGTGGCCTTTTTCGTCGATATCTGTATCAAAGATCGCATACATAGTTGGTTCAAATTGTTTACCAAGACCAACATCATCTACATATTTTGTTTCCGGATGAGCGGCACAGAGTTTTTCGTATACATGACGTTTGAATAGCATGAAGCCTGTGCCCATGGTATCTACTGGAAATATATCATTGACAATCTGGGTACCTGGTTTAACATTGATCACATAACTGATAGGCAATGCTTTCTTAGGATATAGTCCACCGATAACATCTTTGTCGGCAGCCAACATCATAAAGATAGCTTCTGGTTGGAAACGGATGTCTGCATCGATAAACATAAAATGTGTAGCCGCAGGATTTGTCATCATTTTAGCCATCAAGTTGTTACGAGCACGTGTTACTAAACTCTCGTTAACCATAGTATCTAATGACCATTGTAGGCCCATTTTACTTGCCATTAAGATAAAACGCAAGAAGCTAGTAAAACAAGGTTCTGTAATCTGACCACCATAACATGGAATACCAAAATGGACATGCATCTTAGTCCAGTCTGGTTGCTGTGGCATCGGGGCTGACCCAATTACCTGTTGTGGCGGCATATCTTGTTGTTTGATCATGCTAGGTGCATTAGGTTTGATGCGTTTTGATTGTTTTGCCATCTCGAAAATCTCTCTTATAAAATGTAAATTATGCTACTTGAATTTCTACTAGGGTGTTACTACCTACTAGTTCTGTTACTACAGCTTCTAAACTTTCTAGTGTTAGATTAGTAAGTAATATAGGTGCTGTTGCATCATCTTTAATCAATTTACTAACTTTGATAACTACTATTTCTTCATGCAATTTTGCCATGATTGTGATTCCTTGATAATATACTCATATTATTTATCGGGCACAATTTCAGCTGTAAAATTATTATACTACGATAATACCGTTTTCATCAACCGTTTTATTTTCTAATAGATCTAGACTAGGAGGAATTATATTGAACTTAACAGCATCATCTTGATAATCAGCTGTTACTATGCTACCCAGTTCTACATGTTCAAACAAGATCTTCTTACTCAATGGAACTTTGATCAGTTCGTTGATCTTGCGTGATAGTGGTCTTGCTCCCATAGCAGGATCAAACCCAACTTCTGTTAAATGATCTACTAGTGCTTCTGTGGTATGAACTTTGATCTCTTTTTCGGCTAACAACTCATTTAACTCATTTAAGAACTTGACAACTATCTTCTTCATTGAGATCTTGTCTAGTTTATTGAATTTGATTACCGCATCTAGTCGATTGCGGAACTCTGGTTTAAAGAATTTCTTAGCAGCTTCGTCGTCGGTGCCTTCTTTGGTTAGACTGCGTCCAAAGCCGATAGCGTTTTGTTCACCATCTGCGGAGCCTAGGTTACTTGTTAGGATTAAGATAGCGTTACGGCAGTCTGCTTTCTTGCCATTTGATCCTGTGATAAATCCTTCGTCCATGATCTGTAGCAATAAGTTGCTGATATCAGGATGTGCTTTTTCAATTTCATCTAGTAAGATGATACTGTGTGGGTTGCGTTCAACTTCGCTGATCAACAAGCCGCCACCTAGATTACCATCTTCATAGCCAACATAGCCCGGAGGAGCACCAATAAGTTTAGCCATGCTGTGTTTCTCTTGATATTCACTCATATCATAACGTAAGAGTTTCATGCTGAGGTTATCTGAAAGCAGTTTAGCGAACTCTGTCTTACCAGTGCCTGTTGGTCCCAAGAATAAGAAGTTGCCTACTGGCTTGTTATGTGATTTCATACCAGCTTTGGCTACATAGATCTTTTCTAATACTTCATCAACTGCTGTGTCTTGACCATACAACTTATCTTTAATAGTAGATTCTAATGTAATTAAGTTTTCTGTGGCTTTTTCGCTTAATAAATTTTCTCTAGGAATTTTAGTTGCCTTGGAAATAGTATCAACGATATCAAGTTTTGTGACAATAAAATCAGGACTCTTAATTTTTAAACGGGCACAGCTCATGTCAATCAAATCAATAGCCTTGTCTGGTAAGCGTTTGTCTGTTTGATATCGCACACTTAGATCAACAGCGGCTTCAACGGCATCATCAGAAATTACACCACTGTGGAATTTTTCAAAGTGTGTGCGCAAACCGTATAGGATATCTTTGGCAACAGTCGGAGTAGGCTCATCGATGTTTAGTTTGTAGAATCTGCGCATCAGGGCCCGATCCTTTTCAAACGATTGCGTGTATTCTTCGTAGGTAGTTGAGGCGATAACTTTAATATTACCTTTGGCCAGTGCTGGTTTAAGCATGTTAGCAAAGTCAACACTGCTTGACCCACCCGCACCGGCACCCTGCATCTGATGTGCTTCATCGATGAATAAGATACAATTACCTTTAGCATTTAGCGATGCTAGTACATCTTTAAGTTTCTCTTCAAACTCACCACGGTATTTGCTACCAGCAAGTAAACTGCCAATTTCTAAATTATAAACAGTGTATGGTAATAGATATTCCGGAACATCGCCATTGAAAATCTTATGTGCTAGCCCTTCTGCGATAGCGGTCTTGCCCACACCAGGATCACCAATCATTAATACATTGGATTTACTACGACGTGCTAGTACTTGTGCGATTTCTTCAAGTTCGACAGCACGACCAATGACAGGATCGATCTTGCCATCTTTAACCTGTTGATTGAGATCAGTGCAATACTCATCAAGTATCTTGTCATAATTATTTTTAACATCTTTAGTGGGTTTCTTATTAAGATGTCCGTGTGTCTGTGAATAAAATTCAACTAGGCCTCTACGATTGACTCCCCACTTGAGCAAGAAGTATGCAGCATGACTGTTAGGCTCTTGACTGATGCTGAGGAATAAGTCAATGGTTTCCATCTGCTCGCGGGCACTGAATAACACCTGTGTAAATGCACGATTAAATACACGTTCTAAACTATGTGTGCGTTGTGGCACTAATTCTGTAACGGTAGCTGGTGCAACCAGATAATCTTGTTTACCAATATATTCGTATAGGTCACGTAGTAGCTCTTCAGCCTCAATCCCAAAGTCAAACAATAATTTATTAAATGCAGGATATTCTATCAAGGCTATCAATAGATGTTCGAGTGTCACATATTCGTGATTATAGTCTTTAGCGATTGTGGTAGCAGTATTGACTATATTCTCAATTTCTGGATTAGAGTGGATTGACACTAGTTAATTTCCTTTATAAAAATATTTAGCGAGTAGATCATATGTTTCTAAGTATGTTTAATTGCTCATCTGATAGTGCTAATGTTTTAACAGTGACATTCACTATCAAGTCACCCCTGGCATCGGTATTCATCTGATACAAGCCTTGTCCTTGTAACCCAAATTTAGTTCCAAATTGACAAGCCTTGGGTATCTTGATATTATATTCTCTATCATCTATGCCTTGGATGATCTTATCACATCCTGTCATGGCTTCGATCGAATTAATCTCTAAATTAGATACTAGATTTAATCCATGTAGTTCAAATCGTTGATCAGCTATAATGTTTATTATAACATAAAGGTCGCCTCTTGTCAATGAATCAAAGAAGTTATCCCCCATTTGACTATATTTGATCGTCGTACCGTTACCTACTCCTCTAGGTATGTTTACATCTACAGTAAAGCGTTCACCTTTGGTTGTTTGTACGCTGACTGATTTGTGAATATCGTCGAGTGTTTCGGCTAAACTAACTTGTATGTTGATACGTAGATCTTTATTACGACGTGGTTGTTGTTGGCGATGGAATGGGTTTGGACCACCAAATCCTTGGCTAAAAAACTGTTGGAATATATCTTCTGGACCAGCACCACCCCCAAAATTGAATTCAAAATGACTGCCATTTGGACTTGTATGAGTATGATGAAATGGAGTTGGATTATCGTGCTGTTGTCGGCGAACAGGATCAGTTAGTATTTCGTAAGCTGATTGTATTTCTTGAAACTTATGTGTGTCACCACCTTTATCGGGATGGTGCTGACCTGCGAGCTTACGATATGCTCGTTTAATTTCTGATTCAGAAGCCCCTTTAGGCACTCCTAGTGTTTCATATGCATTAGCCATATTATTATATTACAACCAAGTTAGTTAGTTGTCAAATTTATTTATTTCTTAGATTTAGCAGCACGTTTAAGTTCTGCTTCATACCACTCTTCTTCTTTAACATAGATATCGTTAAAGTGCTCATCTAGATTACATTGCTCATCGATGGCCTGTGGTATTACTGCGAAACCACGTTTAACTAATACGCTGACACCTGTGCGGCGACTAACTACGTTATTACCACCGTAGTACATACTGCCCCATGGGAATGTAACTAGATCAAATGTACCGTCATTATATTTTGTACGTAAATCGATCATAAATTCACGACAACCATCGATACTCATAGTATCGTGGAATACGATAACACCGCATTCACTTAGTTGTGGATAGATAATATCGAAGTCGTTTTTGATACCATCGTAACTATGACATCCATCGATGAATGCTAAATCAATTACTGGATGTTTGGTTTTAATTAATTCTGCAAATTCTGGAGTACGGCTGTTAATTTTGGTTAATTCAAAATTAGTATGGTCGTTTGATTGTAAATACTCTTCGCATTTTTCTTTGCTTGACCAATGATCAAATTGATTTTTAAGACCATGGGTATCCCATAGATCGTAACCATAGACCTTCCCACCCCAAACTTTGGCACCTCGACATAGCCAATCTGTAGTTTTAGCTTCTGCTACTCCGACTTCTACAATCACTTTAGCTTGATTTAGATAAACAAGACTTCCTAAAAGCGGACGGTGCTCTTCAATAAATTCCACTATAACTCCATTGATAAAAAAAGGTAAACTATATGTTATTATAGCTTACCTTTTATTTAATGCCTAGTACTTTGACTGTTTATTTTTTTACACGACGCAATGGACGACTTGGATCATCTACTGCTGGAGGTGCGTCACCAAACGCCGGAGGTGCACTACCAAAATCTGTCGCGGCTGGTAACGGTGCTACTAACGGTGCTACTAACGGTGCTTTGGCTACCGGAGCAGGAGGTGGTGTATAAGTCTGTTGCGGTTGTGCTGCAACTTCTGGTGACGGTGTAACCCACTGTGGTTGCGCTGAAGGACTTGCTACTGGGGTGCCTTCGAACCCACCGCTAAAAGATTTATTTTCGCCAGCTTCGATCTGTGCTACTTTTTCTTTACCACGTGTATAAGCGGCAATACCTAAAATACCACCCATTGCCAAGTGATATAAACCACCACCTTGTAATGTTAACGGTGTCCACGATGTAACAGCCTGTCCTGGATTATAATATTGTAAGATGTTAAAAATGATTGGACCTACAATAAAGTCAAACCAAATTGTAGCCATATATGTCATAGCCATTAACGGGCGCCATTTGCTGGTCATCCAATCTTCTGTTTTCTTTTCTGCTTCTGTTTGTGCCATTGTCTTAGCTCCTAGTGCTTTATTATATTAGTATTTATTGATTTTGGTTAAATCAAGCCAGCGGCTGCCTTTAATCCTTCTAATACTTCGTGTATCTCTGTTAGCTTGGCTAGATCACCTGCGGCTTCATTTACAGCGGCAGTGTGTTTAAGATCTTCTAATAATTCTTTGTATTCACCTGCTGATAAATTACCAGCTTTGTATTGTGCATCTAAATCTTGTGCTTGTGCTATTGTGCTCATCTTGGTTTCGCTCCTACGACGTTTTGTATAGTTACTGCATTTTTCTCAATGGTACCAAATTTAAGAGTGCAATAAGCAACACTTACAGGTTCCTTATCGTGATATCTCACATTTAGTCCTTTGATGATTTCTGCTAGTTCTCCGCTCATTTTCACTGTTTCTTCATTGTGGGGAATGCTAGCTGAATAGTTTTTAAATTCCACTGACTTGTAATATAAACTATCTACTACAGGTAATACTTCTGGTGTGCCGCATTTAGCTGCACCCAAGTTAGCCACTGTGCGGATACTGTTGATTTGGCTATATTCGTTATTGTCAAACTTAGCCATGTTCCACGCTTTATAAAGTGTAGTTTGTTGTATGGTTGCACAACCTGACAATGATATGATTGCTAACGCTACTAATAGTTTTTTCATTTGACTTCCTCAAAGATTTTCTTTTGTGTTTCATACCATTCTTTCCAAGCATTGGCCTTAGCATTACATTCTTTGGCCTTGGCATAGTTGTCTGTGGTATTTTCTAGCAAATCACTTAACTCTCGCTTGTCAGAGGCAAGTGGTTCTAAACGATCACAGGGTTTTTCTAATGCTTCTGGTAGTTGCGGGAAACCCATGGTCACGGGTACTGACGTAGCGCACCCTGTTAATAATAATAAACCGGCTAGGAGTAAGTTACGCATTATTTCTTCTCCTTGGTAATACTAGAATTGTAAATGCTGATGGCTTCATCACTTAGTTTACAATCTCGATTAATTACTTCTTTATTTTGTTGTATACGCTCTTTGACGACCTGTTGTTTTTCTTTGATCTTTACTATCTTAGTAACGATCTTAGTCTGTACTTTGGTGTTGGCTTGTTTAGCTTTGGCTTCTGCTACTTTAACTTTTGCTTCTACCTCAGCAACACGGGCACGCCAAGCCATTTCCGTCGAATAGCCACCTTTCCAATAGACACCTACGGTTAATAATATAATACCAATGATCTGTAGTGGAGTTTTATAACGATTGACAAATGGAACCCAGCCCAGGAAGAATCCACCCACTGTGGCAGCTAGGCCTACGATACAGGTAATATTGACTATCCATATTAAAAAACTATCTGGAATTAAATGTAAGATCCACATTATCCTAATAGTTCCTTGGCATGTTCATAGTGTTTCTTACGATCATCAATACCAATAGTACCACCGTTGATACGTTTAGTCATAGTAACGATATCGTCTTTGTCACAGATAGCATTCAATCCATTCTTTTTCCAGAACCAGCAAGCTGACTCAATAGCACCATCAAGTGTTTCTAAGTCTGCTACTGCTTCATCGATGGTCATACCTACACTGGCAGCAAATTGACTATAGTTGTCATGACCTGTTAATTGGATAGCCCCACGACCACAGAACTTAAATCCATCACCGCTTGCTTCAGGACCATTACCCATACGTCCACCGTAGACTTTGTTAGCAATTTTTTGTGGGTTGCGAGCATATGGAGTTGCATCTGCTAGTGTAGGAAAATATTTTTTAAAAATTTTAGTTAAACCTTCTGCTGAATAGTTTAGGTTTTCTTTTAATACTGTAAAGCCATTTGACTCATGACCGCACTGTGCTAGGAAACCTGCCGCACGATTAACAGTGTTGATTTCGTATTTTTCGAACTGTTCTGTTAATACTTCTGCGAGGTCCGCTGGGTGTTTGTATTGTGGGTAAAGTGATTTGATGATGTCTGCTGTAATTTCCATTTTGAAATCCTTTCAATTAAATTATTTTAGTCCTGCTGCTATTCTTAAGCTCTCCGTATATTCGTTCTTAGGTGCTACTGTGTCTACATTTAATCCTGCGGCTGATTTCATAGCATCTAGGTCTTTTGTTATATCTTCGGGCTCGGTATCAATGATTTCTTCTTCATCATCTTTACCATATTTTGCATCATATGCTTCTGATGTTAAAGGAATAATATCAGCTAATACTTCTGGTGTAAGTTCATTGTCAGTGGTTGATTTATAATAACGTACACGCCATTCTTCAATTGTTTGTTCTGTTAAATTCATTAGATCATTTATGATTGCCATGATCTGTGTTGGAAGTTCTTTACTGCGTTGTAATTCAACGAACACCAGATAATCGCCACCTTCTTTTTCGCCTGAGCTAACATCAGCATCAAGCACAAAGTCATAGCCTTTTTCAATGAAGCTGACTAAATCTGCGCCAGGTTCTTTACCTGAGACTTTAAAACTGATCACGCAGACATCTTCGTCTGTGCCCATCTTTGATTTATATTCGTCAATATGTAGTTCATTATGGACTAGACGTTTTAAATCGCCAGCTTCTAAGTTTTCTCTTAGTAGCTTAGAATTGTGGTTGTTGTTCTGCATTTTGCTCTTCTTCTTGATCAGTCATTGCTTGGTCGTTGCCTTCTTCGTAGGCGCTTTCGATATCTTCCATATCTAAAGTAGCACCTTCTAGCTCTAAACTACCTTGTTGAATTTCTTGCATGAGTTTTTTAGGCATGACGATAGTAACTAACCATACAGGTTTTTTAGCCATCTTAGGCATTTTAGTGCCAGGGTCAAAATCATCCGGATCTTCAACTTTGACTGGATATTCCAACATATCTTTAGCATAGTAGACTTCACAATCGTAGTCTAATAAGCGTTCGCCGCCTCTAGGATCTGGCATCATTTTGTGTGGCCACATAAAAGTGCAGGTCACAAAGTATTTTTCGTAAACTGGCCCTTCTACTAACTCACCGTCTTTCCAATTAGCAAATACATAAAGATCAAGTTCATCTAGTACACGCTCAAAGTCCAGCAGACTAGTAAGAGCCGAATCTGTCATGAATATTTCTTTAGTATTTTCTATTACGTCTGCGATTGGTTTAGCCATAGTTTTCTACTCTTTTTATTATTTATCTAATCCACGGGCACTCATTGGTTGAATACCATTCCATACTTGTTCATCAAGCCAGTGCTCATCTACATATTTTACATACTTACGATTAGGATCTTCTGTGATGAATTTAAGTATATCGGGATTATCGTAGTCTACAGGGAATTGTAGTAGATTACTGACCCACCTTAAATAGTGCTGTTTATGTAAGAAAAACGCTTCATTATCTAAGAAATGCACCGGAAAATCGCTGGTTAGGAGGTGATTGTAGTAGTATTCTTGTGCTATAGGCAATGTAACTTCCTTACGTACACGTAGCTGTTGTTCTGCTTGTATATTTTGGTCACGAACAATTATAGCAATAGTAACATCTATGCCTAGTTGCCTGGCTCGTTGGGCCATTTCTACAATCTTAGGTGTTTGTCGTACCCCATCGTAGACAAATGGTACACTAACATTGGCTAACCAATAGTCATATCCTTCAAATGCTTCTACTGTCATACGCTTAGGATATACCCAATATTCGGCGAAAGGTTCTAGATCACTGGGTACCCAATATTCATCTAGTAATTGTTTCCACCCACCCACTTCAGGATGTGTACTAAACACGCGACTAAACAAGTGGTTACCTGATCCTTGTGGTCCTGTGATAATTAATAGTTTTTTCAATTTTATTTTAACTCTTTTAATTTATTGATCCATCGATTGTAATATTTTACTATATATTCTCTATTAAAATTAGTTAATCCTAATTCACGGTATAATTGTTCAATTCTATTTACAGTTGCATCACAAGAAAAATACAAATCATTATCCCAAAAAATTGTTTGATTTTTTAATTTAGTATCTTTAGAATCTTGATTCTCTTTAAAAGGTAATTTGTCGGGAACTGCTAATTTTAAATCAGTAATATTATTTTTTTGTCTAAAATTAATAAAATTTTTACTATTCTTAAATAGTATTATTCTAGCATTATTCCATATTAATGTATCTTGTTTTAAATTCATTATGTCACTTGCTACTAAAAAAAATTTAAGATTACTATTACTTAATTTTTTTATTACAGGTAAAAATAATTGAGGATTTTGTTTTACAAATTCTGGTGGATTGATATTAGAAATACCATCCTGTCCAAATAAATCACAACAAAACAGATTTAAATCAGTCCACGAATCATGGACATTATCTAATTCATTTATTAGATATTGTATTTTATTATCAATGGTGAATTTCCCATTTAATTGATTTTCTGCTAATTTAGCATTTTGAAACACAGCATCATCGCTAAGGCCAAGACAATTAATAAGGAATTTTCCGCCAGCAAATCTAGGATAGAAAACAATAACAATGTTACTAGTATTAAAATCAATGGTCATGGTTTAACCTTAAATGTTATACCTAGTTTATTTCCGTTGTCTAATTCGTTATATGCTATATCGTGTATATATTTGCTGTTAGCGTCATCTTCGAGTATACTATTGACGTTAGGATCGTTCCAAGCAATAGGGATACTAAATGATAGTGTTTTAAGATATTCTTGGCGGTACAGATACAGTAGTTCATAACTTAAGAATATTGGATCAGGTATCTTTTTTAACTGTTCTAAAAACATAGGCAGTGTTGGTTGTGTGCGTATACGTGTCTGTTGATTGTGTAAGATTGATTGATCACGCCCTATCACAGCAAATTCTATATCAACCCCGCAGTCTTTTACTGCGTCAGCAAATTCCATAATATTTGGATTCCAAACGGGATTAACATCACTGTTTATAATACCCAACGGGCAACTGATACTAGTGAAATAATAATTGCTTTGATTCCAATTGAACTCTTTTAATAAACTAGGATCACGCCAATACTTAGCAAATGGTTCTGCAAACCTATGTGATTCCCAATAATTTTCTAATAATGATTTCCATCCGTAGACCTCAGTATGTAAACTGAATATTTTACTCCAAAGATGATTGCCAGCACCTTGTGGACCTGTAAGTATTAACATCTTAGCCATATAATAAATCCTTAAGGTCTTGTGGAATGACAGGAATCTCCATACGTTCAGGATGCCATACTAATCCCCAAATTGGCAGGGTACGGTGTTTGAATCCCTCAACAAAATCATCGGCCCAGGCAAATGCATCTAAATTGTCACCTAGCTCAAAAATACAACCTGAATGATAACTATTCACTATATAAAAATCTTTTCCTATTTTAATATAGTGATCTGTGTTTTGATGACCTAGTATACTTTGATTATTTCCGTTATGCATTCTGTTGAGGAAAAATGCACCGTGACATACTCCTAGCATAGGTAGATTATTTTTTATAGCATACTCGAATAACATTCTTTCAACTTGTTCTCTATCATCACTGGTATCTCCGCCGGTAAACACGATCATATCAACATCTACATCTATATTAGGTATATTTGGAATAGGAATAAGTTCATGACCTTGAAGGAAACGAAACCATCCTTGTTCCAAACAATCGTAGGTAATACCTCTAACAGTTAGCTGACGTTGTGTGATGGCTATTTTCATTTGAAGTAAAATAGATAGATTAAACCAGGAATAATAATAAAGAACTGCGGAAGGAAATTCATTATAATCGCTTTCTCATTCCACTTAAATCCTACATAAGTCCAGCCGGCGGCACCTATTAATTGTAGAATACTATTCCAGGGGGTTAGTCCCAATACATGGAATATCATGGCGATTAAAATAACACCAGCACTACACCATTTAACTACGACTGTATAATCTTTCATTGAAACTCCAGAGAACAAAAAAGGGACCGTAAGTCCCTTTTTCTTGAAACTTATACAATTAATTATGCTTAGTAAGCAGCATCCATTAATTTTACAGCTTCTGGAGTTGCAGTTGTATTCATGCATGATACAGCGAACAAGTCCATACGCATTGTGCGAGCAATTTGCTCAACACGTGCTTGTGTTTCAGCATCTGTAGCTAGAAGTTCTAGTGCGCGACGACCAATGTTGCTGTGGAAGCCTTCATCTTTAGCGATCTTAGCGTATGTTGTGCTGATGAATTCGTCTTGAATACATTCAGCCATTTTGTTCCATACACGTTCTGCACGGCCTTCGGCGATAAACTGATAAGCAGCTAGTGCTAGTGGGTCGTTTTGTGCTTCGTATTTTGCTAACAGAGCCGCACCTTTAGCAGTTGGTTTAGCTGTTTCAGATGCAATAGCCTCTTCAACATCGACTTCTTTGCCTGTGATGTGTTCGATAACTTCTTTAACCATACGGAAGTGATTAGCTTCGTCCAATGCTTGTTTGCTTAGTAGTGCTAGATCTTCTGTGCTTGTTGAAGCTGGAGCTGTGGCTACTTTGTTTGCGATTTCAACCATGTTCATACGTTCGTTAACCATACGACCAACGAAATGCTCAACTAGAGCTTCTTGGCTTGGTTGTGAAGCAAAGTATGCTTCAACGTTCATTTCACTTGCTTGAAATAGTGCTTCATTTTCTTGTGCTAGTTTAGCAACAAATTGTTTTGAGTCCATTTTATTTTACTTTCCTTATATAAGTTTATTTTATCAATGTAACTAATATATCTGGCCAGACTTTAGTTACAGGTATTTCTATATCAAATTTCTCGGATATCCAAGAGGAAGTAAAATACTCCCACTTACAGTTATTTATCTTTCCGTATTCTAAAATTGCGGCGTTTTGTTTGAGTATTTCAGTCAGCATAGTATTACTATCTACATAAGCATCATAGCATGGATATTTGATGTTAAACCCACCGGCTTCATGCCACCAACTGTAGCAGGCCATGTCAGGACGATATACCATCATAATCCATGCATCTTTCCACTGTTTCTTCTTCTTGATCTGTGATAGTTGGAAAGCCCATTCATGACTTTTGATCAGCTTGGTACCGCCAGGCTCTGACCATTGTCGATCTATATAATCGCCGTTGGTGATGGTTTCACACTCCATTCCACGACCAAAGTATGCACCCAGATGCCCACTGTAGGTATTGTGCAGATATTCACGATCGGGGCGTCGATCGCTGGTATTAAATCCCGGAATAGACTCAATAGTCTGTGCTATGCCACTCCAGCGCGACCCCGGAGCTCCAGTAAAAAATATGTGATTAGGTAAGTTCATATAATTATATATATGAAACAAGAAGACCTCAATAATTATTTTTCATCTGTATGGAAATCTAATATAGATCAATATCAATATTCTGGGTGGGCTATAGCGGATAAAATACGATCCGACGAATTAGTCTTGGATGTTGGGTGTGGATTCAACGAATTCAAATCTCGCATACTCAATCTAGTAGGAATAGATCCTGCAAATGATCGTGCCGATGTTAAATTACCTATAGAAAAATATTCCCCACCACATAAATTTGATGTAGCACTTTGTTTGGGTAGTATCAACTTTGGCGACAAGTTAACTATTATGAATCAGATTGCCTGTGTAGTTAATTGCCTTAACCCCACAGCACGTATCTATTGGCGATGTAATCCTGGTCTAGCTGATCACGGTAATGAAGAATGTAAAAATATAGATTTCTATCCATGGTCAATTGATGAACATGTAAAACTATCAGAATTATTTGGATTTAAGTTAATGACCTGCTGTTGGGATAATGATAGGATCTATGCAGAATGGTCCAGGTCAGCTTAATATTTAGTCTCGAGATCAAAAATTAAACTAGTCACTAAAAAATAAATTTCCTCTCCTTAAATATCTTTGTAGATGCCTTTAATCTACAACACTTCAAAGGAGTAATTCACTTGTCAAAACGTAGAACTAGCAGTAGACACCTAGCAGCAGTAGAAGTAAACAATACACTTAGTTTTAACCAATACGTTCAACAGAGAAAGACCGTCCATCTAATACCAAAAAGCCTAAATCAAGAACACTATATCGAATTATTAACAGATCAGACCAAACATATCGTCTTTGCTACGGGCCCTGCAGGCACGGGTAAGACCATGTTGGCCATGCTGGCTGGTATCAAAGCCTACAAAGAAGGCCAAGTAAGCAAACTAATTCTAACACGTCCAGCGGTAGGAGTGGACGATGAGAAGCACGGCTTCCTACCAGGCAATATCAACGCTAAGATGGAACCATGGACTAAACCACTCTTTGATGTCATACAAGAGTATTACAGTCCTAGAGAAGTAACCCGTATGCTAGAAGAACAAGTAATCGAGATATCTCCCCTAGCATTCATGAGAGGTCGCACATTTAAGGGTAGTTGGGTCGTTGCAGATGAAATGCAAAACGCCACCCCTGGACAGATTAAGATACTCCTA
>Ga0214919_10007514_pt1 | contig 14676 bp, 12 predicted proteins | sample LL1503_MetaG_FD_177994 | JGI IMG/M metagenome (GOLD analysis project Ga0214919, IMG submission 177994) | Freshwater microbial communities from Lake Lanier, Atlanta, Georgia, United States - LL-1503 | ecosystem: Environmental > Aquatic > Freshwater > Lake | place: USA: Georgia | collected... | reverse complement strand
GCAACAGCCATTCCTGATGACCAACCGACCCTGAACATCATCAGCTCGACGGACCCCTATTTCTCTCCCGCCAACACATGGCTAGGAAACACTCAAGCCATTGGGCATTGCGGGGCTGCTTTGAAAAACAACAAAAAAGCCAGCATTGTTTTGATCCCGGGCGGACCTCATACTGTGTTGACATTTCCACAAGCCAAAGGCCCTGTAGAGAGCTTTTTGAAAGAGTTGTTCAGGCTGTAATGCCCAGGTCTGCAGGGCATCAGGTGTTGACAGCGGAAATGGCCTTGAGGTTTTAGGAAGTCGAATAATCGATTTTCATTGCAAAACCTGCAGACTGCATGGAAGTGCGTAATTGCAAGGCTTGCCCCTCATCCAGCGAAACCAATGGCGGGCGCAGGCGCTTCCAATCCATTTGACCGGTTGCCTCTGCAACCGCCGTCTTCATCGCTGGAATCATGGGCATGGCTGCAAACAAAGCGCGAACGACGTCAAGGCGCTCTTGTTGTGCATCTGCATCCGGCGCTGTCCAGTGGCTGCACAACGCGGCAATAGCGGCGGGGTTGACATTGGCTGTAGCACTGATGCACCCCGCTCCACCCGCACGCAAGGTCCTCATCAAGAAGTTCTCGCTGCCGGCAAACACTGAAAAACCGCGCGGTGCAAAACGCTCAATCATGGTGGCCGTGTTGGGCCACTGACCGCCACTGTCTTTTGCACCCGCAATGATGGGGCCGTAAGCGTTGAGCAACCGTTCAATCAATTCCATAGAAAAGCCAATGTGCGACACCGGCGGAATGTGGTACAGGTACACACGCAAGTCGCTGCTTCCCACGCTTTCAATGAGCGCACTGAAAAAAGAGAACAAGCCTTCATCGCTCACGCCCTTGTAATAAAAGGGCGGTAACACCAAAACGTTGTTGACGCCAGCACGCAAGCAGGCTTGCGTCAGACTCACCACATCCGGTAAAGCACATCCCCCAGTACCCGGCATCATGCGCGTCGGGTCAATCCCCTGGCCCACAAGGTGCTGTACCAAGTCCGATCGCTCACTGACAGACAAAGAATTGCCTTCCGAGTTGGTGCCAAAAACTGCCAGTCCGACGTTGCAGCGCAATAGCCATTGGCACTGCGCCGTCAGCAGGGCTTTGTCAACCGACAAGTCAGATCGGAACGGGGTTAAAACCGGCGACAACACGCCCCGCATGGCAGGGCTTGCGGCAGGGGCGGACATGGGCTGGGTGGCGTTCACGGAGATCTCCTTCTGTTTTTCTCGGGTGGATGTCAGTTTAGCCGAGTCTTAGCTGCGGTGGAGCCTGTGAAATAAGGGTCAACCCCTCTTGAAAAGGTGCGCCTCTGCTGTAATGCTTGCACAAGATATCAATCTTCAAGGACATACTTATGCGACTCGTACACATTCTCTCCGGTTTGGCTTTGCTGGCCAGTGGCCATTTGATGGCTGAAAACATCTCCATTGCCACGGGCGGCACAGGCGGTGTTTACTACCCCATGGGGGGCGGCCTGGCCAATGTGTTGTCTAAACACGTGTCAGGCATGCAAGCCACGGCTGAAGTGACGGGCGGGTCCGTGGACAACCTGAATTTGATTGGCAGCGGCAAACCCTATGTCGCCTTCTCGATGGTGGATGTCGCTTTGGATGCGGCCAAAGGCCAGGAAAAATTCAAAGGCCGAAAAGTCGATGTCAAAACATTGCTGGTGCTCTACCCCAATCGCATGCATGTGGTCACAACCGAGTCCACAGGCATCAAAACCATGGCGGATTTGAAGGGGCGTCGCATTTCTGCCGGCAGCCCTGGCAGTGCCACGGAGGTCATGGCTTTTCGGCTCATGGAGGGCGCAGGCCTTGACCCCATGAAAGACGTGAACCGCGAGCGCTTGGGTGTAGCGGAGTCGGCCAACGCGCTGAAGGATAAAAAAATCGATGCCTTTTTCTGGGTTGGTGGACTGCCTACCGCCGCAGTGACGGATCTGGCCAGTACCCCCGGCATCAAAATTCGCATGATTGACCATGCGGACGCGGTCGCGGCGATGAACAAAAAATGGGGCAACTTGTATTACGCCGATGTCATTCCGCAAAGCACTTACGCCGGCATGGGGGCTGACAACAAAATGGCCTCAGTGGCCAATATTTTGATCGCCAACAGCAACATGCCAGACGACCAGGCCTATAAAATTGTGAAGGCCATTTTTGACCACCAAAAAGATTTGATTGCTGTTCATCAAGAGTACGCGAACGTGAAGGTTTCAGCGCAGAAAAATGCTTCCACTTCAGTGCCTTTCCATCCCGGTGCAGAAAAGTACATCAAAGAAAAAGGTGGAAAACTTGACTGAACAAGTGACAGACGTACTCGACGCGGAAACACGCCAACGCGTCGAGGATCTGATCAAAGAAGAAGAGGGTGACGCCAACCAATACAAAGGCATTTTGGGGATCGCACTCACCTTGGTGGCGATGCTCATGTCCCTCTTCCATTTGTATGCGGCTTACGCCATCGTGCCAGCACAAATACTCAGAGCAACCCATGTGACCATGGTGTTGGTTTTTATCTTCCTGACTTTTCCGATCACTGCACGTTTTAAAAACAGACTGATGATCTGGGACATTGGCTTTGCATTATTGGCCGTCTCCACATTGATGTATGCCGTGCTGGGGGGCGATGACTTTTCGGATCGCAACACCTACCCACTGACAACCGACATTCTTTTTGGCAGCATCCTCATTCTGCTTATTTTGGAAGCGCTGAGACGTACCAATGGCTGGGTTTTGTTGACCGTGACGGTTTCATTCTTACTCTACGCCTTGTTCGGTAACTACTTACCTGCGCCCTGGACGCACAAAGGCTATGAGCTGTCCCGCTTGGTCGGTTTCATGTACATGACCCTGGAGGGTATTTTTGGCACAGCCATCGATGTGTCTTCCACGCTGATTATTTTGTTCACCATCTTTGGGGCGTTTCTTCAATTCAGTGGCGCAGGTAAATTTTTCATTGATTTTTCCTTCTCGGTCATGGGAGGCAAAACCTCCAATGTCGGTAAAACGGTCGTACTTTCTTCGTTTTTATTAGGCGGGCCCTCCGGTTCAGGTGTGGCCACAACCGTCACCGTGGGCGCCGTGGCGCACAAGATGCTGGCCAAAGCAGGCTATGAAAAGAACGCTGCCGGCGGTTTGCTCGCAGCGGGTGGACTCGGGGCCATCATTTCGCCGCCCGTCCTCGGGGCGGCAGCGTTTTTAATCGCCGAGTTCTTGAAGATTTCGTACCTCGATGTGTTGCTCATGGCAACGGTGCCAACATTTTTGTTTTATTTGGGTCTCTACGTCATGGTCACCATTGACGCACGCAAATACAACATGAGCGGGCAGAAAATTGAGAGCATTGAGAGCGCCTGGACCTTGACCAAAAAGTACTGGTTTCACTTTTTCTCATTGATCTCCATTGTGGTCTTCATGCTCATGGGTTTTTCACCGGGCATGTCTGTCTTTTGGGCCATGGTCGCCTCCTTGTTCACCAGTTTTCTGCGCTCAGACTCCGCCATGATTTCGTACGATACCTTTCAAGGCAAAGCACCTTTCTGGGCCAGTCTCTACCACTCTAAATTCACCCAAGCCCTGTCGGGTGGTTTTACCCAGGTGCTTTCCATCGCTGCCACCTGTGCGGGTGCGGGACTGATTGTGGGGGTGGTTGTGTTAACGGGCCTGGGCTTGAAGTTCAGCGCCATCGTGCTCGACTATGCAGACGGGTCTCTTTTTCTCACGGCCCTCTTCACGGGCCTGGTGGTTTGGATCGTAGGGTTGGCGGTGCCCGTGACAGCGTCCTACATTATTTGCGCCGTCATTGCGGCACCGGCCATGATCAAGTTGGGGGTGCCGGACTTTGCTGCGCACATGTTTATTTTTTACTATGCCGTGCTCTCAGAGGTGTCGCCTCCCACGGCCCTGTCACCCTTTGCGGCGGCCGCCATTTGCAAAGGCGATCCCTATAAAACCACTTTCCAAAGTTGGAAATACGTTGCGCCTGCCATATTGGTACCGTTTATCTTTGTGCTCGACCCCGCGGGTGTCGCCCTTCTTTTAATGGGCAATGTCAAGGCACTTGCGGCCGCCAATTGGAGCGAGATTGCCTGGATTGTGTTTACCGCCTCGGCAGGCATTGTGGCCTTGGCGGGCGGGTTGCAAAATTGGTTTATTTTGAAAACCAGCTTTATTGAGCGATGGGTGCTGATCGCCTCAGGTGTCGCACTCACTTACCCCTCTACTGTTGGCGATATCGGTGGCTTCGCTGGGCTGGCCGTGGTGGTGGTGCTGCAATGGCTCAGGCAATCAAGGCAATCAAGGCCACATGCCAGCTGAATTCAAGCCACCTGAATTGGCAGCGTGGCTTTGTGTTCGGGCCTTCTTGAACGTTCTCGCGCGTTCAATTCACAAACTGCTCAGAACCCACAATGCCCAGCTTGGTCAGGCCCATGCGCTGGGCGCTGGCCATCACGCCCGCCACCGCCTCGTACTTGGCTTTGGCGTGCGAACGGATGTGCAACTCCGGCTGCGGATTGACGGCTGCTGCCTCGGTTAACTTTTGCTCCAGCTCGGCGCGACTGGCAACGGGTTTGCCATTCCAGTTCACCACGCTTTGTGCGTTCACATCGATCTTGATCACCACCGGGTCGAACTTCTTGGGTGCGTTGGTGTTCACCGGCATGTCCAGATTCACCGAGTGCAGCTGCGCCGGAATGGTGATGATCAGCATGATCAAGAGCACCAACATCACATCAATCAGCGGCGTGGTGTTGATGTCCATCATCACATCCGGCTCGCTGCTCGAGCCGCCTCCTACGTTCATGGCCATGGTCTTGTTCTCTGGGTTATTTTGTGGACACTGCGGTTTGCTTATTGTTGCGGCTCGGTGATAAAGCCCACCTTGGTGATGCCTGCGCGTTGTACCGCATAAAGGACCCGTCCCACCGACTCAAAGTCGCTCTTACCGTCGCCGCGGATCTGAACTTCTGGTTGGGGCTTGGCCACCGCAAACTTTTTCATCCGGTTGAACAAGTCGTCTGAGTTTTTGATCGGCGTGTCGTATAAAAATATCTTCCCCTTAGCATCTACCGAGATGATCACGTTCTCCGGCTTGGTCTCGCGCACCAGGTTGCTCTCCTTGGGCAAGTCCACCTTGATGGACGTGGTCACCACCGGAATCGTGATCAAGAAAATGATCAACAGCACCAACATCACGTCCACAAGGGGCGTGGTGTTGATTTCGCTCATGATCTCGTCATCGGCCTCGCCTACATTCATCGCCATGGTCGGGTTCCTGTATTCGTTGGATTACTTTTGTGGGGTGGCCAGAATCACCGAGTGCAGGTCCGAGCCAAAGGCGTTGACGTCTTCCATCACCGCCTTGTTGCGGCGCACCAGCCAGTTGTAGCCCAGCACCGCAGGCACGGCCACGGCCAGACCAATGGCCGTCATGATCAAGGACTCGCCCACGGGACCGGCCACCTTGTCAATGGAAGCTTGGCCCGACATGCCGATCTTCACCAGCGCGTTGTAGATGCCCCAAACGGTACCGAACAAGCCCACGAATGGACCGGTCGAGCCGACCGTGGCCAAAACAGCCAGGCCGTCTTGCATGCGGCTTTGCACGTTGTTGATCGCGCGCTGGATGCTCATGGTCACCCAGGTGTTGAAGTCCACCGCGCCCAGCAGCCCGGTGTGCTTGGAGGCGCCCTCCAGCCCCTTTTCTGCAATGAAGCGAAACGGGCTGTCCTCGTGCAAGGCGTCTGCGCCTTGGCGTACAGAGCCGGCAGACCAAAAGCTGTCTTGCGCGGCTTTGGCAAAGCGCATGTTTTTGGACTGCTCGAACAGCTTGGTCACAATCACATACCAGCTGCCTATGGACATGAGCACCAAGATCAGCAAGGTGCCCTTGGCGACGATGTCGCCTTGCGCCCACAGGGCCGCTAGCCCATAAGGGTTTTCTTCACCCGCATGCGCATCTGTGTTGGCTGCCGTTGTCGCAACGGCCACGGGTGCTGTTGGGGCTAAGGGCTCAGCTGCGGCTGCAGGGGCAGCAGCAGGGGTCGGTGCAGCCGCCACGGGCGACGCCTCTTTGGGCTTGGCTGCAAAGCTGCTGCTGGCCAGTGCCAGGCCTGCTGCCATGGCGATGCTCCATAGCAAGGTCTTAACTTGTTCGTTCATGATGGGTGACTCCTGCTTGACTGATCTGAATGGGTTTAAAAATATCTCTTGGAAACTGGATCGCTTTTTTATTCCAGCTTCCATGTGAATCGCATGCTGGCCCAAGCTTCCAAGGGGATGCCATTTTCTGTGCCGGGTTTGAACAGACACTTGGACAATCCTTGGCGCGCCGCCTCGTCCAAGCGCTTAAAGCCAGAGCTCTTGTCCACAGCCGATTCTTTGACTTTGCCGTCCACACCTACCAAAAATTTCAAGGTGACGGTGCCTTCTTCTTCAAGGCGGCGCGACGCGCTGGGGTAGTCAGGCTTCTCGCATGAAGAGGCCGAGATCACGGCCGCGGTGCGAACGGGGGGCGCAGGTGGTGCAGGTGGCGGAGGAGGAGTCGGTGGCGGGTTGCTCACCACTGGCAACGGTGAAGGCGGCGCTTCTGGCTGCGGCTTGTTCGACACCGCTGCAATCGCATTGACCGGCGGCGGCGTGTTCACCTGCACCTCTACCGGAGGCACATAAGCGGGTGGTGGAGGTGGCATATTTTTGGGCGGCGGCGGCGGTGGCGGTGGCGGAGGTTTGAGCTCTTCAAGCAGCACGGCTTCTACAGGGGGTTTGACGAGCTTGACAAACTTGTTCGCTAAGCCCGAGTTGATGGCCCCAAAACTCAGCGCGTGCAACACCACCACGACCGACAGACCCACCCAGTGCTTTCGGGGTGACCTCTGTCTGCTGGCGTAATCTTTCATCAGCTGTGCATTCATTTGTGAGATCAAACTGACTGGCGTCGATCAGCTGAGTCCAAGCATGTGTCGTCCATTTTCGATGGGGCCTAGTTTACGACCAAAATGGCATCGAAAAAGCGCAGTTTCGCAGCGCAAGCCTCCGACAGCATGGGCACGCCGTTGGGCAATGCCTTTTTCAGGTTTAAATTCAAGTGACAATATTGGCATGACAAATTCTTGCCACTCCTTGAGTCGTCTTGCCAGCGCAGGGGAGTGGGCCTGGTTGGGCCTGTCCGTTGTTGCACAAGCGGCGGCGCCTGCTGCAATGCAAACGGTGGTTTAAAAACTCCTGCAGGCTGCCCAAGAGGCTTTGAAAATCAGCGCAACCAGCTGACCTTTTGGGTGCTTCAGGGCTTGAGGGCTTGTGTCGCCGCAGTGGCGGCCGCTTTTTGGGCAAACTCGGCACGCAGGGATTTCAGTCTCTCGCGCGGATCTTCGCGAATGGTTTCTTTGTCAAGGGCCATTTCGGTAATGAAGCGGCTGGGCAGGGCAGAAACAGTTTCGCGGCCTTTTTTGCGTCGCTGGGTCCAGCTCACGGCCAGGCTGCGTTGGGCGCGGGTGATGCCCACATACATCAGGCGCCGCTCTTCTTGCAGGCGCAGCAATACAGATTCGCTCATCGCGCCTTCTGCCATCCCTGATGGGGTGTTGTCGTCACCGAGCTTGAAGGGCAGCAGGCCTTCGTTCACACCCACCAGCATCACATGTGGCCACTCCAGGCCTTTGGAAGCATGCAGGGTGGAAAGGGTCACCACGTTTTGCTCAGTTTCGCGTTCGTTGAGCGTGGACAGCAGCGAGATGGTTTGCGCCACCTCTAAAAGGGCTTTGATTTCGGATGAGGTGCTGACGCCTGCGGCGTCGTCAATTTCGCCCCCACAGCGGGCCGCCATCCAGTCGCAAAATTCAAGCACATTGGTCCACCGGGCGGCGGCGATTTTGTCGTTGTCTTCGCCTTCGTATAAATGCTTTTCGTAGCCAATGTCTTTGAGCCAGTCGCTCAAAAAAGTTCGGGCACTTTCGGCCCCCAAGGTGTGTCGTGCACGGTATTCCTGGTCGTTCAAAAAACGGCCAAATTCGTGCAGGCTGCCGACGGCTTTGGCCGATAGGACGCTGGGTAAGCTGTTGGCAAACAGGGCTCCAAACAAGCTGAGTTTGTATTGGCTGGCAAATTTGCCCAATTGTGCGAGTGTTTGATGACCGATGCCGCGCTTGGGGCTGATGATGGCGCGTAAAAAGGCCGGGTCGTCGTCGTTGTTGATCCACAGTCGGAACCAGGCACACAGGTCTTTGATTTCTGCGCGGTCAAAAAAGCTTTGGCCGCCCGACACTTTGTAAGGAATATTGGCGCGGCGCAGGGCTTTTTCAAATGGTTTGGCCATGTGGTTGGCACGGTACAAAATCGCAAAATCTTTGAGTTCGCGGTACTGCGCCTCACCTTGGGCATTGGTGGTCACGGTGGTGCCTGCCCGCAAAGACTGAATCCGCGAGATGGTGCGTTCGGCCTCGTGCTCTTCGTTGTCGGCATCGACCACCCGCACCGGCTCGCCTTCGCCCAATTCAGAAAACAAGGTTTTGGGAAACAGTTTGGGGTTGGGCTGAATCACGTTGTTGGCCGCGCGCAAGATGGCGCTGGTGGAGCGGTAGTTTTGCTCCAACTTGATGACTTTCAGCTTGGGAAAGTCTTGCGGTAGTTTTTTCAAATTGTCCAGCGTTGCGCCACGCCAGCCGTAGATGGACTGGTCATCGTCGCCCACGGCGGTAAAGCGGCCACGTTCTCCGACGAGGTGCTTGAGCACTTCGTATTGGGTGGCGTTGGTGTCTTGGTATTCGTCCACCAACACATGCCCCAGGGTGGCTTGCCATTTGGCCCGCACCTCAGGGTGGTGGGCCAGCAGTTTGAGCGGCAATCCAATCAGGTCGTCAAAATCGACGCTTTGGTAGGCGCTCAAGCGGTCTTCGTACAGGCCCATGATGCGGGCAATGATGTGTTCGTTGTCGTCTTGTGCCTGCGCTTGGGCTTGGGCTGCATTCAGCCCGTTGTTTTTCCACAGGCTGATGGTCCACTGCCATTGGCGTGCGGTGGCGGCATCGGTGGTGCCGCCGCAGTCTTTCAGGATGCTGGTCACGTCGTCCGAGTCCAAAATGCTGAACTGCGGTTTCAGGCCCAGTACCGCGCCGTCTTCGCGCATGATGCGCACGCCCAGGGCATGGAAGGTGCAGATCAAAACGTCTTTGGCGGCTTTGCCGATCAGGCTGCGGGCACGTTCGCGCATTTCGGTGGCCGCTTTGTTGGTGAAGGTGATGGCCGCAATGTGTTTGGGCCCCAGACCCACTTGCATCAAGCGGCCAATTTTGTGGGTGATCACCCGGGTCTTGCCTGAACCCGCACCCGCCAAAACCAGGCAGGGACCGTGGACATAATTGACCGCATCTTGTTGCGCGAGGTTGAGGCCGGTGGTGAAGTCTGACATGGGCGGCCATCATAGCCGCAGTGTGTTCTTTGGCTGGGCCAATTCAAGAGACAATGGCGTTATGTTTGATGTTCTGCAAGTGACTTTTCCATTTTTTGCTCTTGTTTTGGCGGGTTTTATCGCCGCACGCAGGGGGATGCTGCCGCTGGAGGCCATTGCGGGCTTGAATGGGTTTGTGTTGTATTTCGCATTGCCCTGCATGTTGTTTCGCTTTGGCGCGGGCATGCCCGTCGCGCAATTGCTGAATGCCGGTGTCTTTTTGACCTATTTGTTGTGTGCCTTGCTGATGGTGGGGTTTACGGTGGCGGTCAGTTTGAACCGGCGTATTCGCTGGAACGATGCCGCTTTTGGGGCCCTGGTGGGGGCTTTTCCCAACACCGGGTTCATGGGCGTGCCTTTGCTGGTGGCTTTGCTGGGGTCTGCGGCAGCGGGTCCGAGCATCGTGACGATTTTGGCTGACATCGTGTTCACCATGTCTTTGTGTATTGCCTTGTCGCGGATCGACGCTGCAGGGGAGAAGGGGGCGTCCTTGGCTGCACGCAAGGCCTTGGCCGGTGTGCTGCGCAACCCCATGCCGTGGGCCATTTTGCTGGGCGCTGTTTTTTCTTGGCAGGAATGGGCCTGGTGGGGACCGTTGGACAAGACGGTCGGTCTGATGGGCGACGCGGCATCGCCTGTGGCTTTGTTCACCATCGGCGCGGTGTTGGCCCGTTCGCAAATGCAAGCCCATGCGCGGAAAAATGGCCCCTTGCTGTGGCGCGATGTGGTGCCGATCGCTTTGATCAAACTGGTGTTACACCCCTTGCTGGTTTTAGCGGTGGGTTCAGCAGCGGTGTCGGTCGGTGCGCCCATCGATGCGTTTGCCTTGAATGTCATGGTCTTGGTGGCGGCATTGCCCAGTGCCAGCAATGTGTCTCTGCTGGCCGAACGTTTTGGCGCCGACAATGGCCGCGTGGCCTTGATTATTTTGGTGTCGACCGCGGCGGCCTTTCTGACTTTTTCAGGAGCCGTGACTTTGCTCAGTTGAGCTGCTTAAAAGTGACGGATAAGGGGTGCGGATTTTGGCGGTTAAATCGCCAGCGGGTCGACATCGACCAGCCAACGGATAAGCCCTTTGTGCTCAGGGCTTGCGCGCAAGGTGTGCATCAGCGGTTGCAGGGCGGCAAGCACTTTTTGCAAAGCCATGCGTGAGCCGCTCTCGATCAGCATTTGCGCCCGCTCCACGTTGGCCACCCTTTGCATGCTCATGGGGACCGCCGGAAACAAGCTCACTTGTCTGAGCAGCTCGGCCATTGGGGGGTCTTGCTCAGCTTGATCTTGCAGGGCTTGGCTGGTGGCGTTCAAAAAAAGCTGCGCTATCGCTTGACTGCGTGCATCGGCCCGCAGCAAGGCTTGGTAACTCAGGGGGGGCAGGCTGGCTTGTTCGCGTTGCTTCAACTGACTGGCGGCAAAAGCCGGATAGTCATGTTGTTTGAGGGCGGCAAATACGTCATGTTGGGGGTGAAAGGTTTGCACCCACATCTCACTTTGGCTGCTTTGCCCGGCATCTCTGCCGGCCCGACCACCCGCTTGCATCAGCAATGAAAACAACCGCTCGGGCGCCCGAAAATCGCTGGAAAACAAGGCATTGTCAGGGTTGATTGCGGCCACCAGGGTGATGCGGCGAAAGTCATGACCTTTGGCAATCATTTGTGTGCCCACCAAGACGTCGACCTCCCCTGCATGGACTTGCGCCAATTGGCTTTCGAGGGTGCCTTTGTGTTTGGTGCTGTCGGCATCTATTCGCAAGATGCGCACGGCTTGGCCGTCGGGGCGTCGCACGTTGACCAGCAGCTCGGCCAGGTGTTCTTCAAGTTGTTCGGTGCCACGCCCCATGGGGGCGATGTCGGCGTTGCCGCAAGAGGGGCATGCACGGGGGACGCGCTCAGTAAAACCGCAGTGGTGGCAGCGCAGGGTGCGGTCGAGTTTGTGAAACACCCGAAACGCGCTGCAGTGGCTGCATTCGCTTTTCCAGCCACAGTCGGCACAGTGCAGCACGGGCGCATAGCCGCGCCGGTTGAGCAGCAGCATGCATTGCTCACCGCGCTCAATGCGGGCTTGTATGTCGGTCAAGAGCTGGGTTGACAGCACGGTTTTGCGCGGTTGCTTGTTCATGTCAACCCGGCGCACAAAGGGCAATTGCCCCGCGCCGACGCGTTCGGGCATGACCAGCCGTTGGTAACGACCGCCTTCGGCCGCAGGGCGGCTGTGGTGCCAGCTTTCAAGCGAAGGTGTGGCCGAGCCCAGGATGACTTTGGCGCCTTCCAAGCGGCCACGGTAAATGGCCAGGTCTCGCGCTGAATAACGGGCCCCTTCTTGTTGTTTGTAGCTGGGGTCGTGCTCTTCATCGACTACGATCAAATGCAAATGGGGCATAGACGCAAAAACCGCCATGCGGGTTCCCAACACGATGCGGGCTTTGCCGGCGTGCGCTGCCAACCAGCTGTTCAGTCGTTGTGCCGGGGTCATGCCGCTGTGCATGGAGACAACACGGTCAGCACCAAATCGCGCGGTGACGCGTTCTTCGAGTTGAGGCGTCAGGTTGATTTCAGGCACCATGAGCAGCGCCTGGGCCAAGGGGTCGGCTTCGAGTTGGCGCTGAACGGCTTGCAAATAGACTTCGGTTTTGCCGCTGCCTGTGGCGCCAAAAATGAGGAAGGGGCCGGGCTGGGCGGCGATCTGCGCCAGGGTGTCTCTTTGCTGCTGCGACAGTGCCAGTCCGGGTGCAAAGGGGGTGTCGTCTGTGCTGGCGCGGGCTTGCTTTTTGAGACGGCGCCCCATCTGGATGGCGCTCAGGTCGCGCAGCTGGGGCGGCAGTGCGGCCATGGCCACCTCGCCCACTGAACGTTGGTAGTAGTGCGCAGCAAACTGGACCATTTGCCGCCATGCTGCAGGCAAGTGGCCGATGCCTTCGAGCAGGCCTTCAATGTCACGCACGCTGTCTGCAGGTAAATCTGCGGGCGGGCTGTCGTGAACGGCCCAGATGACGCCCAACAAGGAACGCGAACCCAGGGGCACGCGCACCAATGTCCCTTCCGTTGGCGTGCTTGTGTCACTGCTTTGCCGCACATGGCGGTAGGTCAGCAAACCACCGATCTGACTGTGCGCAGGTGTTTGAACGGCGATGTCAAGCCACAAGGTCATGGGTGCTTAGGGGGTGTCGGTATTGATGAATGTCACGAATTTGATGATTTTGATACTTAGAATATTTTTTCAAATCATCGCTAAGTCATTGATTTTTCGAGGGTTTATGGGTGATCCTAAGAATCTGTGGATAACTTTGTTGAAAACTACCCTTGGACCGTGCGCGAGGCTTGAAAAACAAGCCTTCCGCTGGATTGCTCAGCAACTGAGCAAAAATAAAATTTTCAATAAAAACAAAGACTTATGACGTTTCGACTTTCACGCTGTTGAAACATATTTTGACAAATAGACTACCAAGCAGCATCTGGTGTTTTGTGCATAAGTCAATAGAAAAAACACAAAAAAATCAAAAAAATTCCTTTGTGAACGCCAATTTTGTGTGATAAGCGCTGCAAATGGCCTGCGTCCAGAAGTGACGCGGGCGCACTCAGGCGCGCACAGCCCTTGAGTGGTTGTGCACCGCTTCTACCAGGGCTGCGACGTGATCTGGCGGTGTGTATTGGCTGATGCCATGGCCCAAATTGAAGATATGAGTCGGCCCTGTTGTGGCGCTGTCGGTATGGGGTTTGCCAAAGCTGTCGAGCACGCGCCGGACTTCTTGTTGGATTTGTTCAGGCGGGGCAAACAGCACATTGGGGTCGATATTGCCTTGCAAGGCCTTGCCCGGTCCGCCCACGGCGCCGCCCACCAAGGCGCGGGCCTTGCCCAGGTTGACCGTCCAGTCAAGGCCCAGGACCTCGCAGTCCAGGCCGGCCATGTCTTCCAGCCACAGGCCCCCGCCTTTGGTGAACACCAAACGTGGAATGGTCTGCCCGTTGTGGCTGGTTTTGAGCTGCGCCAGCACCTGCCGCGTGTAGGCCAAGCTGAATTCTTGAAACGCCCCATCGGCGAGCACGCCGCCCCAACTGTCAAAAATCATGACCGCTTGAGCGCCGGCTTCGATCTGGGTGTTCAGGTACAGGGCGACCGCATCGGCATTGATTTTCAGGATGCGGTGCATCAGGTCAGGACGGCTGTACATGAGGCTCTTGACATGGCGGTAATCGTCTGAGCCTTTGCCTTCTACCATGTAGCAAGCGAGCGTCCAGGGGCTGCCGGAAAAGCCGATCAGGGGAACGCGGCCGTTCAGTGCTTTGCGAATGGAGGTGACCGCGTCAAATACGTAGCGCAGCTTGGCCATGTCCGGCACGTGCAACTCGGCCACGGCGGCTTCGTCGCGTACGTTTTTGGCAAAACGGGGGCCTTCGCCCAGCGCAAAGCTCAGGCCCAAGCCCATCGCGTCGGGCACAGTGAGGATGTCGCTGAACAGAATCGCGGCATCCAGCGGGTAGCGTTCCAGAGGCTGCAAGGTCACTTCGGTGGCAAAGTCTACGTTGGTGGCCAGCCCCATGAAGCTGCCAGCTTTGGCGCGGGTGGCGCAGTATTCGGGCAAATAGCGGCCGGCTTGGCGCATCAGCCAGACGGGTGTGTGGTCTGTTGCCTGGCGCATGCAGGCGCGCAAGAAGGTGTCGTTTTGAAGTGGGGTGAATGGGCTTGCGTTGGTCATGGTGCTTATTGTCGCAGGGCGTCGGTGATTTCTTGAACTGAGGGTAGCTCTGACAGTACATGGGGCGGCTTGCCGGGTGCGTAAACCGCATAGACCGGAACGCCGTTGCGCCCGAGTTGGTTCAGCGCTTGCGTGATGGCAGGGTCTTGCCGAGTCCAGTCGGCACGCAGCAAGGCCACATGTTGCGTTTCAAAGGTTTTCAGCAGGCCCACATTTGTGAAGGTGGTTTTCTTGTTGAATTGGCAAGTGACGCACCAGGCGGCTGTGAAGTCCACAAACACGGTTTGGCCAGCGTCCAGTCGGGCCTGCAGCGCCTGAGGAGACCAGGACTCCCACTGGGCAGCGCCAGGCAAAGCTTTTGCGCTGGAGCCTGAAACGGGCTGTAGCGTTTGGGCGATGAAAACGGTTTGGCCTAGCCAGAGGCTCAACACCATGCCCAGCGCTGAAAGCACCCACCGCATGCGGCCCGTCAGGCCCCATGACCAGATGACA
>Ga0214919_10007513_pt1 | contig 14677 bp, 8 predicted proteins | sample LL1503_MetaG_FD_177994 | JGI IMG/M metagenome (GOLD analysis project Ga0214919, IMG submission 177994) | Freshwater microbial communities from Lake Lanier, Atlanta, Georgia, United States - LL-1503 | ecosystem: Environmental > Aquatic > Freshwater > Lake | place: USA: Georgia | collected 2015-03-15 | reverse complement strand
ACCTCTGCGATGTCGGCATTGGCTACCTCACCCTTGACCGCCAAAGCCGCACACTGAGCGGTGGTGAAGTGCAGCGCATCAACCTCACAACGGCATTGGGCACCTCGCTCGTCAACACGCTTTTCGTTTTAGACGAACCCAGCATTGGCCTGCACCCGCGTGACATGAATCGCATCACACAAGCCATGCACCGCCTCAGAGATGCCGGCAACACCTTGGTGGTAGTTGAGCACGACCCCGCCGTGATGATGGCCGCCGATCGCATGATCGACATGGGCCCCGGCCCTGGCGAAAAGGGCGGTCAAATTGTGTTTGATGGCAGCACGGCAGATCTTAAAAATGCAGACACCTTGACCGGCGAATATTTGGGCGGCCGCAAGCAAGTGGGCATGGGATTCAAACGCTTGGTGACCGACAACACACCGCGCCTTATTTTGGAAGGCGCCAAAGAACACAACCTCAAAGACGTGTCGATTGAATTTCCCTTACAACGTTTGGTGTGCGTCACGGGTGTGAGCGGCTCAGGCAAATCAAGTTTGATTCAAGACGTTTTGGCGCCTGCGCTCTTAAGGCACTTTGGCAAAAGCACCGAAACACCGGGCGCGCACGACCGCCTGATGGGCGCCGATCATTTAAGCGATGTGGTGTTTGTAGACCAATCGCCCATTGGTAAAACAGCGCGCTCCAACCCCGCAAGTTATGTGGGTGCGTGGGATACCATCCGAGAAATATTTGCAGTGGCGCCCTTGTCTAGGCAGCGTGGTTACACCGCCTCCAAGTTCAGTTTTAACAGCGGCGATGGACGTTGCCCAACCTGCGGTGGCTCAGGTTTTGAACACGTTGAAATGCAGTTCTTAAGCGACGTGTATTTGCGTTGCCCCGATTGCGATGGCAAACGTTATCGACCTGAAATTTTGGAAATCAAAATTGAACGCCAAGTCATGGGCAGCGTGAATGCGCGTTACTTGAATGTGGCCGATGTGCTTGACCTGACTGTGAGCGAAGCAGCGGAGTTGTTCGCCAAAGACCGCGATGTGATTCGTGCCTTGCAGCCGATTGTGGATGTGGGTCTGGAATATGTGAAGTTGGGGCAGCCTGTGCCCACGCTGTCGGGTGGCGAAGCGCAGCGTTTGAAATTGGCTGGGTTCTTGGCAGGGGCTGCGAAGACGGCCACTGCCAGCAAACAGTCTTTGGCCAAAAAAGGTACGCTGTTTTTATTCGATGAACCGACTACGGGTTTGCACTTTGATGACATCGCCAAGCTCATGCGTGCATTGCGCAAGTTGCTTGAAGGTGGACATTCATTGATTGTGATTGAGCACAATTTGGATGTGATTCGCGCCAGTGATTGGCTGATTGATCTCGGCCCAGAAGGCGGTGATGCTGGAGGCTACGTTGTTGCTGAGGGTATGCCTGAGGATGTGCGAAATCATGCTACTTCTCACACAGCTTTGGCTTTGCGGGAGTACGCGCAGGCTATGGGCGAGTTGGGTGGCATTGTGAAAGTTGCAGAAGCCACCATACCATCGCTCAACAAAATCATGCGCAAGTCGACTGCAGAAGACAACAGCATCCGCATCGTCAATGCGAAAGAGCACAACCTTAAAAACCTCAGCGTCAATATTCCGCGTGGGCAGTTCAATGTGATCACGGGGGTGAGTGGTTCTGGTAAATCAACACTGGCCTTCGACATCTTGTTCAACGAAGGCCAACGCAGATACCTGGAAAGTCTGAATGCCTACGCACGCAGCATCGTTCAACCTGCAGGCAGGCCTGAAGTGGATGCGGTGTACGGCATTCCGCCGACAGTGGCCATTGAGCAAAGACTTTCGCGTGGCGGTCGTAAAAGCACGGTGGGCACAACGACCGAGGTGTGGCACTTCCTCAGACTTTTGTACGTCAAACTCGGCACGCAACATTGCGTGCATGACAACGCTTCAGTGGCGCCGCAAACGCCTGACAGCATTGCTGCGCAGTTGTTGAAAAATTTCAAAGGCCAGCACATTGGTTTGCTGGCGCCTTTGGTGATGAACAGAAAAGGTGTGTACGTCGAGTTGGCTGACTGGGCTAGACCAAGGGGGTACACACACCTCAGGGTGGATGGCAATTTTCTGCCCACGCAAGGCTTTCCGCGCATCGATCGATTCAAAGAGCACACCGTTGAGCTGCCTGTGGCCAGTTTGAAAATCAGTGCCGAGAAAGAGAAGCAACTGCGTGAAGCACTGGCCAAAACACTGGAGCTTGGCAAAGGCGTAGTTCATGTGTTGAGTGAACTCGATGGCCTTCAAGAAGCGATGCAGGCTGCCGCAAATGCAGCCGTCACATCAGGCACATCTTCAAGCACCTCAGTCAGCCACGCATCCATCCCGCAAACCAGCCACATCGGCAAGCTCCAAGTTTTTTCAACACTCAGAGCATGCCCTGTTTGTAGCACTTCCTACAGCGAACTCGATCCGCGCTTGTTCAGCTACAACAGCAAGCACGGTTGGTGCACTGAATGCGTGGGCACGGGCGTGCAATTGACCAAAGACCAAAGAAAAGTTTTTGACGATTCCGTCAGAGACGACGATCAAAAAGGCCGTGAACAAAGTTTTGCCGAGCCTGAAATTGAAGACCTCATTGAGCATGTGTGCCCGCACTGCGAAGGCACACGTTTGAACCCCACAGCGCGGCATGTGAAGTTCACCAAAGCGCAGTTGCCCATTACCGACATTGCCAGCATGAGCGTGACCGATGTGCGCAAGTGGGTGCAAAGTTTGGCCAAAGCCAACGAGATGACTCAAAGAGAACAAGACATCGCCAGAGACCTCTTGCCCGAGATTGAAAGCCGCTTGGAATTTTTAGAAGAAGTAGGCTTAGGCTACCTAACACTAGACCGCGGCGCACCCACGCTCAGTGGCGGCGAAGCGCAGCGCATTCGCTTGGCTGCGCAATTGGGTAGCAACCTTCAAGGCGTGTGCTACGTGCTGGACGAACCCACCATTGGTTTGCACGCGCGTGACAATCAAATCTTGTTGAACGCGCTAAAGAAGTTGGGCGACAAAGGCAATACTTTGGTGGTGGTGGAGCACGACGAAGACACCATCCGACGCGCCGACCACATCATTGACATTGGCCCCAGCGCAGGCAAGCGTGGCGGAAAGTTGGTGGCGCAAGGCAGTGTGAAAGACATTACCGATTCAGCTGATTCTCAGACCGGAAAATATTTGCTGCACGCCATGAAGCATCCATTACAGGCACGAAGATTGATGTCTAGTGAATTGAAATGGCTAGAACTCAAAGGCGCCAACCTGCACAACCTGCAAAACGTGAATGTGCAAATTCCACTACAACGCTTAGTTGCCGTCACAGGCGTAAGCGGTTCAGGTAAATCAACACTCGCCAGAGATGTGCTGCTAGCCAACGTGCACAGCCACGTCAGCCAACGCAGCACCAAAGCCGGAAGAGACGAACAAGCCGCCGGCAAATTTCCAACCCTCACAGGTTGCACAGAACTCAAAGGCTTTGAAGCAGTCGACAGAGTGTTAGAAGTAGACCAAACCCCCATCGGCAAAACACCTCGCAGTTGCCCCGCCACCTACATAGGGTTTTGGGACACTATCCGAAAACTTTTCGCAGAAACTTTAGAAGCTAAAGCACGCGGCTACTTAGCGGGCAGGTTCAGTTTCAACACCGGCGAAGGCAGATGCCACACCTGCGAAGGCCAAGGCCTGCGTACCATCGAGATGAGTTTCTTGCCCGACGTGAAAGTACCCTGCGAAGCTTGCCATGGCGCACGTTTCAATCCAGAAACTTTGGCCGTCACATGGCGAGGCAAAAGCATTGGCGATGTGCTGAAGATGGAAGTGGACGAAGCAGTGACATTCTTCGAAACCATGCCATCCATTGCACATCCTTTGCAGTTGCTCAAAGATGTGGGCCTAGGTTACCTCACCTTAGGACAACCCAGCCCAACCTTAAGCGGCGGCGAAGCACAGCGCATCAAGTTGGTCACGGAACTCACCAAAGTGCGTGACGATGTAGGCAAACGCGGCAACAAAGCGCCGCACACTTTGTATGTGCTAGACGAGCCCACAGTTGGCCTGCACATGGCCGACGTCGACAAACTCATTCACGTTTTGCACAGATTGGTGAATGCAGGTCACAGCGTGCTGGTCATTGAACACGACCTAGACGTGATCGCCGAAGCCGACTGGATCATTGACCTAGGACCCGATGGCGGCAAAGCCGGTGGCAAGGTGGTCGCCAGTGCCGGTCCAGAAGAAGTCGTGCGATTGGGCACTCACACAGGCAAAGCATTGAAGGCGGTTCTAGCGAGATAAAAACGCTGCCAATGTGCAGCCTTATGCCTTTGCCTCTTCACTGGCCGCCATCACCAGCGCCAAAGAAATACTGAGTGACAACATGGCCCCATAGTAGTTATGGACCATGTTGGTATTCGACAGCCCCGCCGAAAGGTGCATGAACAAAATCCCCAAAATACCTTGCGCGGCAAGCGGATGCGGCACCCACAACTTATGCACCACCAAGCCCATGCCAGTGGCCAATACCAGCAAGCTCAAAATACCCATGAGTCCATGACTCACCCATGCGTCTAAAAACTCATGGTGCAAATGCCCCAACTTTTGCACTTGCTCAGAATTGATTTCCATACCCCACTGCTTGATCATTGCAATGCTATTTTCTTTGCCGTAACCAAACCAAGGCTGTACTTCGATGGCATCCAGTGCCTTGCCCCATAAAAACAAGCGCGAGCCCACTGAGGTGTTGGCCGCTTCACCGGGGTTGCTTTGCGAAAGGGAAGCTTCTACCCAGACCTCCGATAAACGGTGAAACACAGAGGTCAGCCAGGTAGGTTGTGTAGAAAGCAACCAAATGAAACAAGCAAACGTCAAAGCAAATGCCATCCAACCCCGTGACCGCAATGTTTCGCGTTGAAGAAAAGTGCGATTTGAGGCCGCCACGTAGCCCGTTAAGGCCAGCCAAATAAGCAGGCCATAAACCCCGCGCGATTGGCTCAAGATCACACCCATGGTGCCCATGAGCACGCTAACAGCCCAAAATTTGCGATGGCCTGAAGCCACTTTGTTGTTCAAAACCATGGGCGCCAACAAGCACACCCAAAAACTGAGGCTAACTGCCCAAGCAATGGCATGCACGGGAGTTTCACGACCATAAACAGCAGTCACACCCAGACCCACCCAGCAGACCGCCGCCAAGGTGTATCCCAAGGAGTTCAATTGAAATGCAGTTAGGCGGAAAAAAGGGGGCCATTTAACCAATGCAACGGCAGCCATTGCACCCAAAACCAAACGCATTTCGGCGTGCCGTCGGTCCCAATTATCTTGCCAAAAAGCGTGGGGTATGATCCTGATGGCGCTCGCTGCAAGGCAGGCAAATAGCCAAATTCGGGCTGCTTCTTCAATGGCGGAGGGGTTGGCCAATAAGGGGTTGCTAAAGCTTGGATAACTAGAAGGCAACCCACTCGGTGCAAGGATGCGCTCAGACCGTAAAAATGCCCAAAAACCCATGAAGCACAAAAGCACCCATGACAATCCGCCCAATTTGGTATTTGTTGGCGCTAACGCTAAAGTTAGCGAAAAGACAGCAAATGCAATTGCGGGAAATGGGCGGCGAGACAATGAGATGGTGTCCAATAGAGTCACAGATTTTGTGAGCTGAAATTATAAATTAACGAGACGTTAGTAAGCCTGTGTCCCCAGTCACATCCCAGCCCACTTTCAATGCCCGCTTTGGGGTTGTTGTACCCACTTACAACCCTGGTCTTGAGAATTGGGAAAAGTGGGTGCAAGCCTTGCAAGCTCAAAATTGCAAGCCACTTCAAGTGCTAGTGGTCGATTCTGGTTCTACCGATGGCAGCTTAGCCATTTCCCAACAGGCCGGATTTACGGTGCTTCATACCAAGGCCCAAGATTTCAACCACGGAGCCACGAGACAATGGGCATTGAACCAAAGCTTTTTAGCCCAACAAACAGAAAACCCATCTCCAGAATTCGCAGTTTTCCTCACGCAAGATGCCGTTTTGGCCCACCCTCACGCATTTGAAGAACTTCTCAAGGCCTTTGAAGAACCCAAAATTGCAGCAGCCTTTGGTCGACAATTGCCCAAACCCGAGGCTACTTGGCTAGAAACGCATGCAAGAGCTTTCAACTACCCTAATGTCAGCAGAAGTGTCCAATTGCAAGACAAAGAAAGTTTGGGCATCAAGGCCTGCTTTCTTTCCAATTCTTTTGCTGCCTATCGCTTGCAAGCTCTCATGAACCAAGGCGGTTTCCCCGTCCAATTGCCCTTGGGCGAAGACACCTACACTGCCGCCAAACTCTTGCTATCAGGTCAATCCCTGCAATACCAAGCCAGCTCTGCCGTTTATCATTCACACAACTACAACGGGCTACAGGATTTTCAGCGCATGTTTGACACCGGCGTCTTTCACGCACAAAACCCCTGGCTCTTGCAAAATTTTGGCAAAGCCGAAGGCGAGGGCGCCAAGTTAGTCAAATCGCAATGGGCGTATTTAAAAGCTCATGCAAGTCAAGCAAACTGTCCCAGCTTGCTTCAAGGTATTTGTCAATTGCTCGCAATCAATACAATTAAGTTAATGGGCTACAAGTTGGGCCGTCTGCATCAGTGGCTACCATTGGCACTTGTTACAAAATTCGCCATGAACAAAGTATTTTGGCAGCCAAAGAAATGATTCCAACGCTTTCGCTGTTCCAAGTTCGTGTTTCCAAATTTGCTATTTTGTTGGGCGATGCCATTGCCTTTGCAGTAGCATTTGCCATTGCCACCCTCATCAATGTAGCAGCCGACCCTAGCCGCAACATCGCCATCTGGTTCTCTACCCAAGACATGCAGCGCTATGTCGCTTGGAGTGGCTTGGCGTTTGTGGGCCTCATGCTGTTTCTCATGCGTTTTCAGCACTACAGCGACCGACGTCCATTTTGGGATGAGCTTGGAGACATTCTTCGTCTAATAGGCATTTTGGCTGTGCTCGACATGACACTCATCGCGTCTACCCGTTGGAATGCATCGCGTTTGTGGTGGTTGTTGGTTTGGTTGTCGGCAGGCATCGCCATTGTGTGGGGCCGAATGCTGACACGTAGTGTCCTTGAAAAAATGGGGCTATGGATTCGTCCCACCATCATCATTGGTCACAGCGAAAACGCCACCGAAGCCGCCATCGCTTTGCACAGCGAACCGCGCATGGGATTTCAGGTGGCAGGCTATGTCGATGTAGACGCTTACACGCCAGAACTCAAGCTCAATGGCAAAACACTGAAAAACTTAAAACAGCTTGAAATACTGGCCGACCAGCCAGGCATTCAGTGGGTCATTGCACTTGAGCATTCGCAGTCCGAGCAGCGCGAGCATTGGCTTCGCACCCTCACACAATGGGGCGCCACCGACATCAGCGTCATACCTGCCATGCGCGGCGTACCCTTGTACGGCACCGACATTGCGCATTTCTTTTCTCACGAAGTGGCTTTGCTCAGAGTGCGAAACAACTTGCGCCGTTGGCCTGCCCGCTTAACCAAGCGATTGTTTGACACAAGTTTGGCTGCCCTGCTCTTGGTTCTTTTGTCGCCTCTCATGCTGCTCATTGCATTGGCACTCAAAATTGAAGGCGGCAACGTGCTATTTTCACATCAACGCATCGGCAAAAACGGGCGCAAGTTTTACTGCTACAAATTTCGCTCTATGGTGCCCAATGCCGAACAGCAGCTGCAATTGCTCTTGCAAGAAAATCCAAGCTTAAATGAAGAGTGGCAAAAAGAGCACAAGCTCAAAGACGACCCTCGCATTAGCAAGTTGGGCGATTTCTTAAGGCGCACCAGCCTTGATGAATTGCCACAACTCTTAAATGTGCTCAATAGCGAAATGAGCTTGGTCGGCCCCAGACCCATCGTACAAGAAGAGCTGCAAAAGTATGGTCTCGAAAAAAGCTACTACCTCATGGTGCGCCCTGGTATGACGGGCTTGTGGCAGGTCAGTGGCCGAAACAATGTCGACTATGAAACCCGCGTTTACCTCGATGCTTGGTATGTGAAAAACTGGTCACTTTGGTATGACCTGGCCATACTTTTCAAAACCATCAAAGTGGTTTTCTGGCGCAATGGCGCATACTGATCAAACTGCAAACAGGCTGAACCAGCCCGCAGAAGCTCACCAAAATAATTTCACGGCCTTGCGTTGGTTGGCGGCCAGCTTGGTGCTTTATGGTCATGCCTTTGTTTTCTTAGGTTTGCCAGAACCGCTGTTTTTACAATGGGTGCCCATGGGTCCCTTGGGCGTGTATATTTTCTTTGCCATCAGCGGCTACTTGGTAGCCCAAAGCTGGCAGCGTGACCCTAGCGTGCTGCGTTTTCTGGCCAAGCGCTCGCTCAGAATTTTTCCAGGTTTGTTGGCCTGCACCTTAATTAGCGTGGTGGTGTTGGGCCCATGGCTGACAACGCTAGACATGGCCACCTACTGGCGCAACGAACACACTCGTGGCTACTTTGCCAACGTATGGCTGTACATGACCTATCACTTACCTGGAGTGTTTGCGCAAAACAAATTGCCACATGCTGTGAATGGATCGCTTTGGAGTTTGCCAGTTGAGTTCTACATGTACTTGCAATTGGCGCTACTGGGTGTGTTGGCCGCATGTTTTCAAAAAATCAAATCTTCAAGCCCAACACCGCAAGAGCCTTCCAAAATCAATCCATGGCTGACTGGTTTGCTGACCTTGGGCTTTATGGTCTTGGTCGCCATGTGGGCCTTGCCCAGTACCGAAGCCTTGGTGGTCTACCGCACCGATCTTCGCCAAATTCCCCTGTGCGGTGTCTACTTCATGGTGGGTGCCAGCCTTTTCCAATTCAAGCTTAACAAGTACTTCAGTCTGTCCAACGTGATTTTGGTGCTGATATTGTGGCTGTGCTTGAGTCGCGAGCCTCAACTTTTTACCATGGCCTCCTGGGTTGTCGTGCCTTTCGTGGTTTTGGCCTTTGGATTGGCCCAGCACCCATGGCTAAGCCGTTGGCACGAACGCGATTATTCCTACGGTATTTATATTTACACCTTTCCTGTTCAGCAAACTTGGGTTTCTTTTTGGCCGCAAATGCCACTTTTAGCTTATCTTTTGTGCACCTTTGCAACGGTGCTTGTACTGGCGGCGCTTTCGTGGCATTTTGTTGAGAAGCCTGCGTTAAAGCTCAAGCCCTTTCGCAGATAATTCAAGGAATTGAAATTATCGCGGCCAATGCAAGAGACAAATACAAAACCTGCCCCCGCAATCACCCTGTCAATCGTCACTTACAACTCTGAAAAATGGCTGGAAGCATTTTTTAAGAGCTTGTTCAAGCAGAACCTGCCTTGTGACCAAATTGCTCTGTGCTTGCTAGACAACGGCTCCTCTGACAACACCTATGCTTGGCTCACAAAGCAAAGCAGTACCTTGTCTGACAAATTTGCTTCTGTGCATCTGAACCAAGGTGCCAACATTGGTTTTGGTGCAGGCCACAATTTCAACTTGGCACTGACGCACACACCTTATTTCTGGGTAACCAATGTTGACTTGGAATTCGAACCCGACACACTCACCACGCTTTTAAGCACAGCCCAGCAAGATGCTGACAAGGTGGCCGCATGGGAATGCCGTCAAAAGCCTTACGAACACCCCAAAGACTATCATCCCGTTTCGGCTGAAACAGAATGGTGCTCAAGTGCCTGCGTGTTGTTTAAAACTGAGGCCATCAAAGCGGTCAATGGCTATGAGCCTATGCTGTTTTTGTACGGTGAAGACGTAGAGCTTTCGTACAGACTCAGAGACCATGGGTACAAGCTCAAGTATGTGCCTAAAGCCAGTGTGTGGCACTACACCTACGAAGAAATATCGCAGGTGAAGCCGCAGCAGTTTTTGGGTAGCACCTTGGCCAATGTTTTGTTGCGCTGCCGCTATGGTCGCCGACACGAAGTGATACAAGGCTTTGTCATGTTCATGGCTTTGTTTGCCATGAAGCCCATGTTTGAAGGCATGCGCACCAAATTACTGGGACAACTTTTCAAGCTCATCAAACTGGCCCCCAAATTTTTAAACACACGAAGAAAAAGCCAAGAGAAATTTCCATTTCGCATGTGGGATTACGCCATGGTTCGCGAGGGTGCGTTTTACGAATACCCCAATGCAGCTCAATCACACATAGAGCAAGCCAGGGCTTCAACGCAAGGCGCGCCTGTGGTCAGTGTGCTTGTGCGCACCATGCCGGGACGAGCTGGCAAATTGCGGGAAGCCATTGCCAGCGTGGTCAACCAAACCTATGCACACATGCAATGCCCTATTGAGTTGGTGGTTGTAGAAGATGGCGGTTTAGGCATTGAAAGTGCCAAAGATCAAATAGACGCCTTGCGAGCCAGTGGTTCTTTGGCCAAAGTGACCTACCTGCCTTTGCCAAAGTCAGGCCGGTGTGTGGCTGGCAATCAAGCCATGGAGTTGGCCACGGGGCAACTCTGCTGTTTTCTAGACGACGATGACCTGTTTTATGCAGACCACCTAGAAGTGTTGGTCAACGAATGGCTTAAACAGCCCAAGTTGGGCGCTGTTTATGGGCTTGGTTACGAAGTGCGAACGCATGTGCTCAGTGAAGAGCCTTGGGTTTATGAGGATGTGATGCACAGCCTCATTCACAGGCAAGAATTTAGCCGACCAACACTTTGGCATCACAACTATTTCCCTATTCAAACAGTGCTGTTTCAACGTCGTTTGTATTTAGAAAATGGTGGCTTCGATTTGGATTTAGAAAACTTAGAAGACTGGAATCTGTGGGTTCGCTATTCATTGAAAAATGATTTCAAACTCATACCCAAAGTCACTTCTATTTATCGTGTGCCAGACCAGCTAGAAAAAGCCTTGCAAAGGCAAGCTGTTTTAGACAACTACTACGCGAAAGCCAAAGCCAAACACGACCTTTTAAAAGTTGAACTCACATTGCCTGAAATTCAACAAATTGTTGAGGAACTTTCACGTCAGAATCAACTGGCGGGTGTTCCCACTTCTTGGTTAAAGCAAGTGGTGATTCGAACACCATTGCTTCGTAACTTGTACCATCCGCTTAAAAATTGGGTGTCTATTTGGCGCAGAATAAGGCGCTAATTAGCCAGAAATTTTGCGCAACAAGGCGCGCAGTGGTTCTGTCAAACGCCAAGAAGTGGATGTTTTAAGAGCCTGAATTTCTGCCATCAGTTCTTGCATTGAATGCTTGTGATTGTTCAGTTGATCAACTGTCCAATCTAGGTTTTTTTGTGTATTTTTTTCAATTTCACGCAATGAATTGAGTTGAACGCTAAATTCTTGTGCAGCCAATTTAAACCGGTCAGTCTGAGTTAGTTGCTCAGCCATCCAAACCTTTTTTTCTGATTCAAACGCCTCCTTCAAGCTTAGTTGCTCAGCCATCCAAACCTTTTTTTCTGATTCAAACGCCTCCTTCAAGCGTGAAACTTCGGCATGTTGTGTTTGTTCCAAGTCCAACAGGTCTTTTTGTAATTTATGCAGATGCCCCATTGCGCTGGCGGGAAAGGCCCTCACCACATGTTGGTAAACCATGCCATCTGCGCAACGAGCTTTCAAGAACTCGCGGTCAGAATCTTCTAAGTTGTTCCAATATTGTTTGAGCTCGGCTTGAGCAGGGTCGACTTGCACAGTGTGCCACCGCTGCCACAAAAACCCGCACTCCCGCAGCAAGGCATCAAGGTCTTCGCGGCCATAAAACTTCAGGTGCGTATTGTCTAGCAAGCCGTTTTTTTGATAAGGAAAACGGCCTCCCAACAAACTGGCCACGATGGTAAGGTGTGATGCATTGGGCAGCGACATGAGGGCGCAGCCACCCTCGTTTAAAAAAGAGGCCAGTTTTTCAAGCAAAGGCTTTGGATCGCGAAGGTGCTCCAACACGTCGGCACAAATCACAACGTCAAATTTTTCGTTGCCAAGAGGTTCCCACCAAAGTGGGTCTTCCAGGTTGGCAAGCAAGGTGCGCTCACAAAAGGGTGCGCAAGTGGCCAAAGTGTCAGGGTCCATTTCCACGCCCGTAACTTTGCAGCCCTTGTCGTGCAAAATACGCGTGACTGTGCCCGGGCCTGTGCCCAATTCGAGCACTCGCTGGCCCGGTTCGACCATGAGAGCCAACACTGCAGCTGCACTGCCGCCGTTGGGGTCAATTTCGTGGGCGTAACGATGTTTTATCATTGAGCAAACAATATCACGGTAATGAGACAAAAAGTATGTGGCAAAGGCTAACTTCGTGGATCAAAAATTGGCGCATTCATCAAAGTGCCAATCTTAGCGTTGATCCTGATCGGCCGCCACAACTGGCGGTGCCCTTCGACCTTGCGGCGTATCGGCAGTTTATGTGTCAAGAGACGCAGCTTTACCGCGAATCTTACATTCGAAAGCATGTGTCAATCGTGGGCACGAATCACTACCAAGCGGCCTTGTCTAAGGGCTCGGTGGTGGTCGTATTTGTGCACCACGGCAGTTGGTTGCTGATGAATGGCGCACTGCACCATCTGTGTGGCGGTGCGCCTATCACCTCGATTGCATCTAGACGCAACTTAGAGTTTTGCTCGGCAGAAGAAAAAGAATTTTGGCTAGGTGTTCACAAGCGTTCAGCCGAAAGCTGCAACGCGCCCATTATTTTTTACACTGACCAAAGCCCTATCGGACCCGTCAGGTGGCTCAAAGAGCCCCATCAAGTGCTCACAGTTGCGCTGGATGTGCGCGAGCCCACAGCAGACAAGCCAGAGCATGAATTTCAGTTCATGGGTCAGAGCGTTTATTTGCAAACAGGACCTGCCAAACTGGCCCAACTGACTGGGGCTCAAGTGGTGCCAGCGGCCATTGAATACAACGCAGAAACTCAGCGCCATCAGCTTTACCTTTATCCTGCCATTGACCCATCAGGGTGCACGCCAGAAGAGCTGACGCAAGCTGCGCTCAATCAAATTGGCCCTCACGTGTTGCAATCACCAGAACAGCAGTTTTATGACCTGTTGGGCGCGTTGCAAACACCCCAAAGACAATTTATTGCCAGCGATGCGGCAGCTGCACAAAACCCTGATGCAAGCCCGCTTGCGTCACATTGACCGTTGCTGCTTGAAGCACCACGTCATACACGTGAAGTGCTCTTTCATCGAACAAATAAGCGCCAACAAAAAAGCGGCCCTTCATGAGCGGCAACTTTTCAAACACCACGGTGGCATGTCCGTTTCCTAAGCTGTCGCGCTCAATGCTCACGCCATCAAACAAGGTATAGGCGCTGGTAAAAATTTGTCCATCAGGCAGTGCAAAACCCGTGGCAAAAGTAGGGCAGGGCTGTGCAGGATCAGACTCAAACTTAACGGTGATAGCCACATTGCTTTGCAGGCTGATGGCTTGCAAATCGGTTCCTCTATGCCCATCAACATTCACCTCAATGCTTGAAATCCGGGTGAGCCCAGAACTTATAGGCGGTGTATTGTTCTCCATAGGGGCTGTCTCGTGCACTTCTTCAGCCGTTGTGTTTGCCAGTGCGCTTTCTGCGCGAAGGCTGTCGTTGTAAGCCGCCACCACATCTGATGCAGGCCCTTCCATTTGCACCTTGCCGTGGTCTAGCCACACAGCCCGATCGCAAAACGATTCGACTTGGTACATGGAGTGAGAACAAAAAAGGATGGTGGTGCCACTTTCTTTGAGCTGCATGATGCGCTCAAAAGATTTTTTTGCAAATGCACCATCGCCTACAGACAGTGCTTCATCAATGACCAAAATATCAGGTTTGGCGCTGGTGGCAATTGAAAACGCCAAGCGCACATACATGCCACTGGAGTAGGTTTTAACAGGCTGGTCAATGAATTCGCGCACCCCAGAAAAGTCAACAATGCTTTCATACAAAGCATCTGTCTCGGCACCCGAAAAACCCATGACTGCAGCGGCCAAGGCAACATTTTCTCGCCCCGTAAATTCGGGGTTAAAGCCCGCACCCAATTCGAGCAGGGCGCCAATTTTGCCGTTCACAGCCACGCTGCCCATGCTGGGGTTCAAGGTGCCGCACACCATTTGCAGCAGGGTTGATTTGCCAGCGCCATTGCGCCCAATGAGCCCCAAGGCTTGGCCGCGTTTGACTTCCAGGTTAAGGGGTGCCAAAGCAACAAACTCGTTGCCATCTGCTGGCGCTTGACGCAATGCACGCGGCCATACCGCTTGCCAAAAACGATCGGAAGGTTTGGCAAAACGCTTGTAGATTTTGCCAACGCCCTGAAGCCGAATGACAGTGTCTTCAGAGAACATCGGCAAAGCCTTTGCGAGATTTTTCAAATAGCCAGGCACTGCAAATGGCAAGGCCCACACCCACGCCAAACAAGAGCAGTAGATTGGCAAAATTGGGCCACTGGCCCATGAGGCCAATGCTTCGCAGGGCCTCAATGGGAACGGCCAAGGGGTTAAAGCCAACCCAAGTTTGCAAAAAGTCGGGCAGCACGCTCAATGGAAAAAACACAGGTGTTAAAAACAGCAACATACCCATGAACAAGCCCACAATTTCGGCCAGATCGCGAAAATAAACACCCAAAGCTGACAGCGCCCAACCTAGGCCCAGAAGTGTGGGTGCCAAGGCCAAAAACACCAAAGGCAAAGCCAACCAAGATG
>Ga0214919_10007510_pt1 | contig 14679 bp, 12 predicted proteins | sample LL1503_MetaG_FD_177994 | JGI IMG/M metagenome (GOLD analysis project Ga0214919, IMG submission 177994) | Freshwater microbial communities from Lake Lanier, Atlanta, Georgia, United States - LL-1503 | ecosystem: Environmental > Aquatic > Freshwater > Lake | place: USA: Georgia | collected... | reverse complement strand
CTGGTGCGGCATTCGCCGCCGACAAGATATTTTATTCGAACGCAAAGGCTTAATGGTCTTTGCAGATTATGCGCACCACCCAACGGAGATTGCGGCTTTATTGCACTGGGTGAAGGAAACGCACGAGGGAAAACTCATCGTGGTTTTTCAGCCCCATCGTCACACCCGCACCCGACAATATGCAGCGGAGTTTCGTCAGGCACTGCTGGTGGCGGATGGCGCCTTGGTCTTGCCGGTGTACTCGGCGGGCGAGACTGCGATTGAAGGTGGCAGTGCGCAATCGGTGGTGGCCGATTCTCGACTTAAGTTAATTGAAGACCGAAATCATTTACCCGCACGGCTAAAGGAGCTCGTCGACGGACAGAATGCAGTGGTCGCATTTGTCGGTGCGGGTGACATTGAGCACGATGCGGAAAAATATGCCTTATTACTGCGTCGAGAAGGCCTGCCAGCACTGACCAAGGATCTGGGTGAAGCAGTTGTCGGAAAACTTTCGGTCAGCACAGTTTTAAAAGCCAATGAACCCTTGGCAAAGCACACCACGCTGGGCGTTGGCGGCGTGGCGCGTTGGTATGCGGAGCCAGTTTCGGTGGCCGACGTTAAAACACTTTTACAGGCGGCGGGTGAATTGGGCTTACCGTATTTTGTTATTGGTCGTGGTTCTAATCTTTGGGTGCCCGATGAAGGCTATGATGGATTAATTATCCACCTTGCGGCCGAAAGTTGGGGTGCAATTAAATTGGAGTCAGGCGATCGGGTTCGCGTGGGCGGTGGTGTGCGCCTGAAAGAACTTTGCGGTATTGCGGCGCGCGAAGGTTTGCAGGGCTTTGAATTTCTGGAGGGCATTCCTGGAACCATTGGTGGTTCGTTACGTATGAATGCGGGAGCGATGAATGCCTGGATTTTTGATTTGGTGGAATCGATTGAGTGGGTCACGCCGATGGGTGTGGTCCGTCATGCGAAGCGAGATTGCTTCGACGCTTTATACCGCGACTGCCCGCAGTTGCATGGTGCGGTTGTGTTGTCAGCGGTTTTAAAGGCGACGGGGCGGGCGACGCCAGAAGTGATTCGGCAAACCATGGAAACTTACAGTCAGCAACGCCGGCAAAGTCAGCCGCGCGACCCGAGTGCCGGCTGTGTTTTCCGCAACCCCGCGTCGCTTCATGCCGGACGGATGATTGATGGCAGTGGGTTGAAGGGCGTGCAGGTGGGTTCGGCGATGGTTTCGCCCATACATGCGAATTTTATCGTTAATAAAGGTGAAGCCAGTGCTGCCGATGTGTTGGGCCTGATGCGCGAAGTCCGTCGCCAGGTGCAACTCAAGCACGGTCAGCTTTTGGAACCTGAAATCATCGCTCTGGGTCGTGAATGGAGGGACCTGCTGTGAAATTGAAACGCAAAGTCGTGGTACTCTGCGGAGCGATTTCGGCGGAGCGCGAAGTTTCCCTGCGTTCTGGTCGGGCCGTGTCCAATGCTCTGCCTGGATCGCAGCTCGTGGAATTGGATGAGAATAATTTACCGGATTGGATCAACGCCGATGAGCATGTCGTTTTCCCTGTTATTCATGGTGACTACGGTGAAGACGGCCAGGTCCAGATGGAACTCGAGGCACGCGGTATTGCGTATGCGGGCTGCGATGTGACTGCGAGCCGACTCTGCATTGATAAGGTTGCGACCAAGAAAATCATGCGTTCGGCGGGCGTGCCTGCCATTCCCGAAATTGCTTTCGCTGGGGACGCCAAGCCGAGTGCCCAGGAACTCTTACAGGCTTTGGGGAATAATTTAATTATAAAACCAGCCGACAAGGGTAGTAGCGTCGACTTATATGTTTTGGAGGGTTTGGCCGAAGTAGAGGCGGCGTTAAAAAAGCTTTCGAAAGATGGACAGTGGATGGCCGAGAGGCGTTTGGTCGGCCGTGAGATGTCCATCGGCCTATTGGGCGGTAAGGCACTGGGAATTGTTGAAATCGTCCCTGAAAAAGGGGTTTACGACTACCAAACCAAGTACACCAAGGGCTCGTCGGAGTACCTGTTTCCCGCCCCGATTGCGCCGGAACTCACGAAGAAAATTCAAATCGCCGCCCAGAAGCTCTTTGCCGCTACGGGGTGTCGCGATTTTGCGCGGGCCGACCTCTTTCTTGAATCCAGCGGTGATTTCTATTTTCTCGAGATCAACACGATGCCTGGAATGACTGAGACCAGTTTAATGCCGAAAAGCGCCTCGTGTCTGGGCCTGAGCTTCACAACGCTCGTCGACAAGATGGTGGCACCTGCCTTAACTCGCGCCCAATCGGGTCGCGCCTCATAAAATGAATTTTATCCAACGCATCATTCAAGCTTTCTCGACCCGACGGGAAGTTTTCAAGGGCCCCGATAATCGTGAGTGGCAAAAGCTCATTCAGCAGAAGGTGCGTCGTGTGCCCACGGATGAGTTGGGTCGTCGCCGTGCGGCACGTTCGCGCCTTCCGGTGTTTCTCGCCAGCGCATTCTTTTTCGCCCTCGTCGGCGTGATCTGGTTCTCGGTTGATGAAGAAACGGTCACGTCTGCTAAACCAACCATACGCTACAAGACTGACGGGTTTATGCCGGTTGCCGCCGTACAAAAAACCGTAATGCAAGGTATTGATGGTGCGGGTAAAGATGTGGCGACGATTAAAAAGGATTTAGAAGTGGATCCTCAGATCCTGAGTGCGTCGGTGCGTCGATTGAGTGATGGTGCGCTCGAAGTGACGCTGAAAGAGCGGGTGGCGATTGGCCGTATTGCCTTGATTGCGGCTTCGGGCCCGATGGTCGTGCGCTTAGTCAGTCCCGAAGGCACGCTGTTTTCAGCTACAGGTTATCCTGAGCAATCCATTCGGTATTTACCAGAGATCACGGATTTTCGTACCACGGGTGCAGGCGAAAAAATCTCAATTGAAGGCATTGAAATTGTCGGCCCGTTCTTGTTGGACGCGCGGAGTAATTACGAACGCATCTATCGTCAATGGTCGGCGGTTTCGATGCGCGATTGTTTTAACGCGCAAGAAGATGCGCCTGGTTCCAACTTGCGCGTGATGGTCAGTCCGCGTTCGCAGCCAGCGGACCGCCCCGCATTAACTGAAATCGTTTTCTCGACCGCTAATTGGCGTAATGAACTTTTGATTTTATCACGCCTGGATTTAGACGGACTACTCCGTCGCCCTGGACTGACGGCGAATGCCTACATGCTTAAACTTTCGATTCAGAATCGTACTTCTGGACGACCCATCCCCGAACCTCGCCTTGTGCCTACCTATACCCGATGAAAAATAAACCACTGCCAGCGTTGATTACGGTGATTGATATCGGGACGCACAAGACCGTCGCCCTCGTCGGACAAGTGATTAACGGAAAGGCGCGCATGCTTGGTTTTAGTGAACGTCGGACGGATGGCGTCGTGAAGGGCACCGTGGTCGATTTAGACAAATTACACGCCAGCGTGCACGAGGTCGTGAACGACTTGGAACGCGTCACACAGCGTGCGGTGCACGATATTTACTTATCCATTGCAGGACCCTCGGTGGAGGGCGAGCGCGTCAAAGGCTTTGTGGCAGTGCCCGCGCACGATGGTAAAGTAACGCCAAGGGATTTAACGGAAGCCATTGCATCAGCGAAGCGTTTAGAGCCGCCACAAGGGCGGATGACAATGTTGTATATGCGTCAACCCACGCTGCTGGACGGACGTGCGGTCGTGAATCCACTTGGACTACAAGGTAAGCGACTCGAGGTGAATTTTTGGCGCATCACGATGGAAGAGGGTAATGTGCGTTTCCGGGTTTCGATGGTGAATGGCATGAGTATGCATGTGCGCGAGTTTATTCTCGCATCGCATGCGGCCGCGTGTGCCGTGGTTAATGATAGCGAACGTCAGGGCGGGGTGCTGGTAATTGATGTTGGAGCGGGTACGACGGATTGGATTCTTTATTATAAAGGGCATATTCTCTGTGCGGGCTCGATTCCGGTGGGCGGCGAGCACGTGACGAATGACCTCAGCGTCGCACTACGTATTAGCCGTGATACGGCTGAAGATTTAAAATTACGCTTCGCCTCGGCAATGCACCGTCCAGCCGATTTAAATCAAACGATTTGGAAGGACGGCAATCAAGGCGTCGGCGATCAACAGTTTAATCGTGGCACCATAACCCAAGTGACGTCGTTGCGTTTCCAGGAGATTATCGAATTCGTGCGCAAGGATGTGGTGCGAAACCTCGAGCATATTTTCCCCGGGCATGCGGTGAAGTTTGACCAGAATTTCTTACCATCGGGTGCGATTTTAACTGGTGGTACGGCTAATTTAGCAGATGCGGTCGAAGCTACGCAAAATGTATTGGGTCTTTCGGCACGTGTCGGACAGACGCAATTTGATACCGAAGCTTTACGTAAACCTGAATACGCTGGCGTGGTCGGTATGATGGTTGCGGCCATTGAAGATGCACCGCCCGTGGTGCGTCGTCCGCGCGGTACTTTCGATTGGTTGCGTGACCTTTTCCGCTTCTAAGATGTCGAACCCTGCACCTATATTACTAGTCGGACTCGGCGGGGCTGGTTGTTCGATTGTCGGTCGCTTGGCGTCGGCGTTACCTGCCGAGGTGAAGGTCGCGTTGATTGATACGGATACCACTGCTTTGCAGAATTTAGAAAATGCCGAGGTCATCCAAATCGGACGGGCCCTTACGCGGGGAATGGGGACGGGCGGTGAACCGGCGGTGGGCTTGGCGGCGCTTGAAGCCGATGAACCACAGCTGCGACGAATGTTAACGGGGCATCCGCTAGTCGTTTTAGTCGCGGGCCTGGGTGGTGGCACGGCGAGTGGGGCGGCGGCATCGTTTACCGCCATGGCTACCGAATCGGGTGCGACTATCTTGGCTTTTGCGACGATTCCATTTTCGCATGAAGGTGAACGCCGTAAACGTCAGGCCAGCGACGCACTGAGCAAGTTGGCGGCCAGCGCTCACGGCTTAGTCGTTGTGGAGAATGATTTATTATTAATCCAAGTTCCCGCTGACGCTCCTCTGTCTGCTTCGTTTGCGGCGGCCGATGAATGGGTCGCAGGATCTATTCGTGCTTTGGCGAGTACTTTTATGCCTGGTGCCTTGGTGCCAGTGGATTCGGCTTCCGTGCGCTCCATTTTATCGCAAGTCGGTTCACCCACGCTTTTCACCTGCGGTCGGGGTGAAGGTGTGAATGCAGCGAAGATGGCAGCGAAAGCCGCCTGTGAGTCATCGTTGTCTTACGGTTTAGGAACGACCGCAAAAGTTGGGTCGCTCTTTGTGCATGTGGCGGGTGGCGAAAAACTTTCAGCGACGGAAGCATTTGAGGTTGTGAACATGGTTCGCGCAAAATTTGGCGGAGAGGTCACGACGCTTGTCGGGGCACGGATTAAACCCGAGCTCGGTGATAGTGTCGAAGTGGCGGTTTTAGGTGCGTCGTTACCGCCACCGCCCAAACCAAAGCCCAAGGGCAAGGCCAGTAAAGGGGCTAAGGTGGTAGACGAGCAACAACAGCTCTTTGTTTTTGCGACCGAGGAGGCGATTCGGCGTGGTTTATTTGGAAGTACGCCTTTCACCTTTATTGACGGGATGGATGTCGATGTGCCGACATATATCAGGAAGTCGATCCGCCTCGCCACGGCGCCTTGATTAACGCTTCCCGGGTTGCACACTTTGGGCTCTCTTCTACGTTACGACCATGGCTCTCAGTATTGACCAACTGCGCAAAGACTTTCCGATTTTGAATCGGACGGTGCATGGCCGTCCGTTGATTTATTTAGACAATGCGGCGACCTCGCAAAAACCGCAGGTCGTGATTGATGCGCTCACGAATTATTACACGCAGACTAATGCGAATGTGCATCGTGGGGTGCATCAATTGAGCGAGCAAGCCACGGTCGCCTTTGAACAGTCGCGCGAAGTGGTCGCTGAATTTTTAGGGCTTAAAGAGTCACGCGGCTGTATTTTTGTACGCGGGGCAACGGAAGCGATTAATTTAGTCGCCGAGACCTGGGGTCGCACGCACTTGAAGGCCGGCGACGAAATCATTCTGACTGCCCTCGAGCACCATGCGAATATTGTACCCTGGCAGATTGTGGCGGAACGAACGGGTGCAAAAATCTTAGTGGTACCAGTGACGGCGAAAGGGGAGCTGGATCTCGTCGTTTACCCAAAACTTTTATCGTCGAAGACTAAGTTAGTTGCGTTGTCGCATGTCTCGAACGCCCTCGGTACGATTAATCCCGTGGCGCAAATGACGAAGCTGGCGAAGTCGGCTGGTGCGACCGTACTGATTGACGGTTGTCAGGCGGCGTCGCACTTCCGGGTCGATGTAAAGGCCTTGGGTTGTGACTTCTATTGTTTTTCAGGCCATAAAACCTTGGGTCCGACGGGTATTGGCGTTTTGTGGGGTCGTCCTGAGTTACTCGATTCATTGCCCCCGTATCAATCGGGCGGTGATATGATTCGTAAGGTGGATTTCGAGGGTACGACTTTCCGTGAGGCACCTGAGCGCTTTGAGGCGGGTACGCCAGACATATCGGGTGCGATTGGTTTGGCCGTTGCGCTGAAATACTTCATGTCGATCAGCGAAGTCGCCCATACCCATGAACAAAAACTCTTGGCGCACGCCACAGAGCGTCTGCGTGCCATTAAGGGATTAAAAATTATCGGCGAGGCTTCCGAAAAGGTTTCTGTTATTTCATTCTTAATCGAAGGCAGTCACCCGCATGATATCGGCACCATTTTAGACACGGACGGAATTGCGATTCGCACCGGTCACCACTGCTGTATGCCTTTGATGAAACACTTGGGTATCCCAGGAACAGCACGGGCTTCCTTTGCATTTTATAATACTTTCGCAGAAGTGGATCAGCTCGCGGTTTCGTTGGAACGCATTCGCAAGATGATGGCTTAAGCGGGTGCGGTTGTCGCGGTGCTGCGACGAATCACATCGAGGATGCCTTGGATTTCGTAATTACGCGTTGAGCCGATGAGGCCGAGGGCACGACGTGCCTCTTGAATGTCGTCCGGGTAATTACCTGGTGGCCATTCGGCCCAGGCTTTTTCGGTTTCGAAGCCGGAAGCTGAGAGCAGCGGCATGAGGGCATTGATGCAGAGTGTGTCGGCGCGGCCATCGGGAAAAACGCAGCCAAAGATTTCGTCGAATAGTCGACGCCGTTGGCTGGCGATTGGGAGAATCGGAAGGTCTTGAGCCCAATCTTTAAGGCTTTGCCGCCAAGTAGGGTGGCGGCGGTTGAGTTCGAGGTATTGTGCAAGGCGACGGTAGGGATGTCCGGCGGGGCGCAGTCCGCGTAGGCGCCACCGTCCGCACTTTTCCATGTAGAGTGCGTCGATACCGAGTAGGATCATTTCTTCGGGAGTGTGGGCGTGGGCGAGTTCGGACATTGGAGCGCGATTGCCTCCGAGCCCGAGGCACTCGACAACCATTTCGTGGCAGGTTTGTTCCCATCCGTTCTCTTTATAGCGAGCGCGTGCGAATTTAGTTTTGGAACGGAAGCGATGGAGGGCGCGACGGCGCAGTCCAGGAACGAGGTCGTCTTCGGCTTCGCGGACCTTGCGTGCGACATCACCGGCGCGGCCGCGCAACTCGAGCAGTGCATCTTCTTCGGCGATATCTTCGAGGTCGCGCGGCAAGTAGGGTAGGAGCACCACCGTTTCGGGTTGGTGTCCGCTTGCGGTGGTGACGTTGCGTGTACCTGGCAGAAGTACGGCGTGGAGGATGACGCCGGAGAAGTTAGGATCGCAATCGTGACCGTGGGCTTGCCAATCGGAGTAGCGCAGGTGGATTTCGATATCACCACGAAGTCGTTGGTTATTGATTAGAATTTCCGCGCCTAAGAAGTCGGGCCCCGCACCTCGATTCCAATCTCCGGTGGACAGAATTCGGATTTCTTTGCCCTCGGTGCTGAGCATCGGTTGAGTGATTTCGCCGGAGGCCCAGAGGCGTTGAATGGCGCGTTCACCGATGGCGAAAGGTCCGTAGGGCCCTTCGAGTTCTTCAACGCGATTGCAGGTGGTCATGAAAATAATTCATGACACGTCGCATTAACTACGGAAAACGCTGAGATTACTCATGGGTAATCTACCGAATGGGCTTGAGGTAAAATCCACTCGGTGTTTCTTTGGTGGGACGGAGAGATGGCAGAGTGGTCGATTGCACCTGACTTGAAATCAGGCGGTGTCGCAAGGCATCCGGGGGTTCGAATCCCTCTCTCTCCGCCAATTTAAAAGAGTTCAGGGGGCACGTTGGCAAGGTGACACGTTGGCAAGGGGGATGTTGGTCGCGAGGGAGTCGTAACCAACCCATTCCATGGCCTGAAGTTATCTTGCCCCCTCCAAAAATCTGTTTTAAGTCCATAATCATCCTAGAAATGAAAAATAAAACTTCGCTCGCTTTGCTCGTCGCAGCAGGGTTTTTATCATCCACCGCTACAGCGAGTGCTTATACCACTTATGGCTCAACTGTCGTAAATGGTGAGACTTATAATTTATCGCCTTACGCTAACCTGTACAACGCTAACCTGTACAACGCTAATCTGCCCTATGCCAACCTGTACCGCGCTAACCTGTCCTACACTAACCTGTACAAAGCCAACCTTTACGGCGCTAATCTTTACATGGCTTTCATGGTGCACGCTAGTCTGGGGGGCCTTGCCAACCTTTCCTACGCTGATCTGACTGGTGCAAACCTGGGCGATGCTAACCTGACCAATACTAACCTGTCCTACGCTCACTTTGAAAGCGCTAACTTGTACAACGCTAACCTGTTCGGTTCTAACTTGGTCGGCGCTAACCTGTACAACGCTAACCTGTACGGCGCTAATCTGTCCTACGCCACGGTGTCCTATTCCAATTGGACTGACTTCTCTACCAACTGTGGGGCAAATGGTCTCAGTTCTTACAGCTACGACACCAGCCTTATCAACTACGCAGGTCCAGCTCCCGTCCCTGAGCCTTCCACTTACGGACTGATTGGTATCGGCGCTCTCGGTGTAGCTTTCGCAGCTCGTCGTAGGAAAGTTAAGACTGCGTAATCTAAATTAAATGACGGTAACCAGACCCACTTTAATTGGTGGGTTTTTGTTTGATAGATACTGAGGGGGCAGGGGACAAGTGGCCAGGTGGACATGGCGATACACAAGACGCCTGGTGTCGGGTGACAGGTCTCGGGAGAGTTTCAGGTATCGGGAGTCAGGTACCAGGTGACAGGCGTCGGGAAATAAATCCTGATACCTGGTACCTGGTGCCCGAATTTCTCCTGAGACCTGACACCTGAAACCCGATGTCTCATTTTGGCTTTTCAGCTGGGCGGGTTTGGGGAATATGGGGCTATGTTTAAATCATTCAAAGAATTCGTATTGCGGGGAAATGTGGTGGATCTGGCGGTCGCGGTGATTGTCGGTGCGAGTTTTGGCGCCATCGTCACCTCGTTCATCACGGATATTGTAACGCCGTTAATGTTACAGCCGGTAATGGATAGGCTGGGCGTGGCGGAATTGGAAAAGGTTCAGACGCACGGTATTTTGTACGGGAAGTTCCTGGCTGCTGTGATTTCATTCTTAGCGACGGCCTTCATCGTCTTCACGCTCGTTAATGTTTCGAATCGGATGAAGGCGAAGAAGGATGCGGCGCCCGCGCCGGTACCTGCACCGACTAAGGATCAGGTGTTGCTGACGGAGATTCGGGATTTGTTGAAGAAGTGAGGCGAGCGGAGCTCGCAGGGGGTGAGTGGGCACGTGGGCAAGTTGGCTAGGGGAATTAACTGACGGCGCGGAGCGCCGTCCCTACCCATTGCAAACAATGCGAGCGCCGTCCTTACCCATTACACGAAGGGCACGGCGCAGTCGTGCCCCTACCTTAATTTACTCTGGGGAGTAGATTTGCCATTCAGCAATGCCTGGCGGGCCTAACTCACGCTTTATATAAAGCCGGATTTTCTGAACTTTGATCGGCGTAAACTTCGCCTGATGGCCGTGGCCTTTGGTCTCGGCGGAAAGCAGGGGTGTCCATCCTTTGTCCGTCTCAATTTCTATTCTCAACTCTTGTTTATAACGCGGCCAGCGATCGGGCTCATCAACTGCGAGTGCATGGATTAGGGTGGGTTGGCCTAAGTCATATTCTAAATAAGCATTTTTATCATCAGCGGCGGCCTCCCAATATTGTCCAGCATCACCGTCTTGGGCTGCTGCTATGCGATTCTTCGGAGACTCGCTAGTCGCAGTCAGTTTCTTATTAAAGGAGGCAATCGGTTGCACGATGGGCTCTTCGGCAACCTCGAGTTTAATCACCGTGGCAATGCTATCAGGTGCTTGCGCGGGTAATTGAATAATGGTGCCGGTAGAACTGAGTGTCGTTTGGAGTTGTTTACTTGGGTCAATGAGCAAGGTTGTGCTCTTAACTTTGCTGAGTAACGGTAGGCGTAGTTGACCATCTGCAGGCCAGTTAAACACATGTAGGTAGACGATCTGATTTTTTCGTGTCGCGGCACCCCAGGTTAGGAAAGGGAAGGGTCCGGCTGTGGTACCATAAATGGATTCACCGTTAACCTTGAGCCATTGGCCTACGTCATTGAGTCGCTTCACGCTTTCAGCGGGAATTTCTCCTTCCGCCGTAGGTCCGACATTGAGCAGGAAATTACCGCCCTTGGCGCAAATCGTGATCAACTTTTGAATGAGCTCAGGTGACGACTTCCAGTTTTGGTCGACCGCATTGTAGCCCCAGTGCTTATTCATCGTCATGCAGGTTTCCCAGTCACCTTTTAATCCAGTTGAAGGTACAAACTGTTCGGGAGTGGCGTAATCGCCATAACCTCCGCCGAGGCGCAAGTTGGTGAGGATGCTCGGGCGAATTTCTTTTAACATTTTAGCAATCGGCTCGGCGCGCGGCTTGTACATGTGGAGCGGTGTGTCCCACCATAGAATATCGATCGGGTAATTCGTGAGGATTTCACGTATTTGTGGTTTAGCGGTTGTTTCGAGGTAAGAATCGAATGAACCCTTTTGAGATTCGTCCCAGCCATCGCCTTCTTTGAATGACTTAATTGCTCCGCCCCGATTATTCCAGTCTTGGGAGTGGGAATAGTAGAAACCAATTTTCAAATCTTGGGAGTGGGCGGCTTGGACGAGTGGGCCCAGGAGGTCTTTGCCGTAAGCGGAGGCATCGACGACGTTCCACTTGCTCGCTTGTGATGGAAAGAGTGCGAAGCCATCGTGGTGTTTCGAAGTGATGACCATGTAGCGCATGCCTGCGTCTTTGGCGATTTTCACCCATTGCTCGGGATTGTATTTAATAGGGTTAAATTTTTTAGCATAACCTTGGTATTCGGCTGGGGACATTTTGGTGTTCCACATGATCCATTCGCCGTAGCTATCGACGTCGCCATATTTCCCAGCGGGCACGGCATAAACTCCCCAGTGGATGAATAATCCGAACTTGGCCTCGCGCCACCAGGCCATGCGGGCATCGCGTGCTTCTGGAGTTTCAGGTGCTACTGAATTGGTCCCACTCATGTCGACGGTCACGCCCTCGTCGGCCCCTATAGCAGTTTTTGCTTTAAGCTGTGGATACGAAATTAAACCAAGTGCTAAGAAGTAGAGTAATTTTCTCATCGGTGGGCGGGGTGTGTTGGTTAAATCACGAATCTGGAAGTCCTCCACTGTTATTTAAATGACTTAATTTGACGTAGGTAATGTGTGCCCTTCGGGTTTTTGGCTGGAGTGGGGGAGGGAGGTGAGCAGGATGGGCGAACAGATGGCTACAATTCTTTGCATGAAGTGGGGCACGAAGTACGGCCCGGAGTATGTGAACCGATTGCACTCCATGGTGCAGCGTCACCTCACCATCCCGCATCGCTTTGTCTGTCTGACTGATAATCGTACCGGCCTAAATGATGGCATTGAGACTTTTCCAATTCCCAGTTTGAAATTACCTGCGGGTGCGCCGGAGCGTGGTTGGACGAAGCTGGTTTCGTTCTCGCCCGATCTGACGGCACCAGGCGGACCCGAATTAAAAGGCGAAGTTCTCTTTCTCGATATCGACATCGTGATTGTTGGAAACATGAACTCCTTCTTCGAGCAGCCGGGAGATTTTTTGATTATCCGCGATTGGCAGAAGGGCCACTACACCGGCAATTCTTCGGTGTACCGTTGGACCGCGGGTCAACATGCCGACGTGATTGATTATTTCCGCAATAATTTGGAGCAGGTGCGTAAGAAGCATCGCAATGAGCAGGAGTATTTGACCGCACAACTATCGGCACATGGTAAGGTCGGGTATTGGCCCGAGACCTGGTGCCGGAGCTTTAAACGTCACTGCGTAAAGTATTTCCCGTTCTCATTTTTCCAAACGCCCTCGATTCCGGATGGTGCAAAGATTGTGGTATTCCACGGTGTGCCAAATCCGCCCGACGCGTTGGTGGGGCGTAGCGGCAAGTGGTACCGACGTGTTTTACCGACGCCTTGGATCGCGGAGAATTGGAAGTAAATTAGGGGACACGTTGGCAAGCTGGCAGGTTGGCAAGGGGAACAAATTCAGGGGACAAGCTGGCACGTGGGCACGGTGACAAGAGGTAGTGTAAAATATATAATAAACAAGGGCACGACATTGTCGTGACCACGCATTACCCCGTGCCAACGTGTCACCTTGCCAACGAAACCCTACAGAAGAACTACTTCGTTTCTTCAGCCTCGTTCTCCGCTTCTTCCTTGGCTTTGGCCTGAGAGCTGAGAACGGGTTGAGCGAAGAGACGGCCGTCGTGAAGTTTAGCGATGTAACCTTCGTTAATCAGGAAAGTGAGGTCAGCGAGGACGCGTGCCTTAGCGGCATCGTCAGCGGCTTCACCGCCGATAGAGAGCACGACATCTTTGCTTTGCTGACCGGAGGTCTTATCGAGCGAATCGAAAATCTTTTGCATCGAATCGCTAAAGGTTGCTTGGGGGTCGCGGCATTTACGGCGCACGCCACAAGCGTAGGTGATGCCCTTGGAGCCCTTCTTATAAAGGTGGAAGCCTTCTTTGCGGAGGCGGCCGCGGATGCCGTTGGCGGTATCGAGGGGGAATTGACGTTGCAGCTCGAGGGCGTAGCGCACGCAGTCGCGCAATGGGCCTGGGGGCATTTCGCCAAGGAGCCGTCCGGGGAAGCGCACTTGATTGCGTGAAATCACGGTGGCATCGCGACGGAACGCGAGGAGGAAGCCGCGAGCGGCGTCGATGGATTCGAGGCGCTCAGGTTCACCTTCTTTGCGATCCTTCGGTGCGTATTCATTACGACGCGACATGGATTTAACCCACGCATCGATGATTTCTTGTTCGCGAATCATTTCCAGCCCGGCCTTGAAGCGTTCGAAGGGAACGTTGGGGCAATGACGTGAATGGTGTTCGCGAAGTGCCTTTAGGTAATTGTGGTGAGTCGGTGCGCCGAGGATGGTGCCGGTCTGAGGGCACTTCGCTACCATTTGGAAAGTGCCTTTGGGTGCTTCGACTTCGACTTCGACGGTATCGAAGAATTTATCGAGGTGACGGGACATCACGTGGCTGACGGCTTCGGCTTCGGTGAGAAAGGGCACGCTATCAGGTACAGAAATGGAAAGTAGGGTTTCGGGACTTTTCTCCGCATTGGCGGGCTTAATCACGATGGAGAGGCGGTCTTCCTTATCGAGAATGAGTTGGGCGATACTGAAGAGCTCGTAGGTGATGAGGCTCTTCTTCATCGCCTCGCCTAAGAGTTCAAATTTCGCGTCATCAGGGAAAAATCCAGTGGAGACAACGAAAGCGGGTGGTGCGGCTTCTTCTTGGCTTTGGAAATTACCACGGTCTTCGCGCGAAGGAGCGCGACGATCATCGCGACGAGGGCCGCGATCATTACCACGAGAATCAGAATTGCTATTAGGTCCGCGTGAAGGGCCACGATTGCCATCGCGACGAGGTGGGCCTTTACGGTCGCCGCCTTCGCGACGAGGGCCACGTCCGGAGCTCACATTTTCGGTTGGACCCGATACCCATGATGGTCCCAAACCAAGGAAGGAAAGGTCCAGAGGGGAGGAAGACTCTTTCTGGGGAGGGTTCTGGTCGGCCGAATCGGGAGACATTGCTTTGTGAGAGTTGGGAAAGATAGCTTGTTTGGCAAGCGTTGGCATTAGACGGTTTTTTCTTGCACCATAGCCCGGGTATGCAACCGTCCACCTTCCTTCGATTGCTCAGGTGGTGGAATGGCAGACACGCATGATTGAGGTTCATGTGCCGTAAGGTGTCCGGGTTCAAGTCCCGGCCTGAGCACCAATTTAAGGCAGGACTGGTTCTTAACGGACCAGTCCTCTTTAGTATTCCCTTTATTGGGTAGTCCCGACAAAGATAAGTGCATGGCGCCCAAGGGTAAAATCAAGGTTCTCATTCTCGGATCGGGCGGACGTGAGCATGCGCTCTTAAAGGTCTGCCTACGCAGTCCGCGGGTATCAGATGTGTTTGTGGCGCCGGGCAATGGCGGCATGGCTATGGAAGCAAAATGTTATCCAGTGGATTTAAGTAAGCCCGCATCGGTGCTCGATTTGGTCCAACGCGTGGAGGCTGATTTCGTAATTGTCGGGCCAGAAGTGCCACTCGCTAACGGTGTCGTCGATGCTTTGGAAGCGGCGGGAATCTCAACGTACGGACCGT
>Ga0214919_10007509_pt1 | contig 14684 bp, 14 predicted proteins | sample LL1503_MetaG_FD_177994 | JGI IMG/M metagenome (GOLD analysis project Ga0214919, IMG submission 177994) | Freshwater microbial communities from Lake Lanier, Atlanta, Georgia, United States - LL-1503 | ecosystem: Environmental > Aquatic > Freshwater > Lake | place: USA: Georgia | collected... | reverse complement strand
ATCCAGCACCAAGCCCATGGCCACACCGGCTACCGGTGCCTTGATGGGCACGCCTGCATCCATCAGCGCGAGGCTGGTTCCGCAAACCGAGGCCATCGAGCTGGAGCCATTGGACTCGAGAATCTCAGAGACCACGCGGATGACATAGGGGAAGCCTTCCATCTGCGGCAGCACGGCGCTGATACCACGACGGGCCAGATTGCCGTGACCGATCTCGCGACGCTTGGGCGAACCCATCATGCCGGTCTCACCCACCGAGAACGGAGGGAAGTTGTAGTGCAGCATGAACGGCTCACGACGCTCGCCTTCCAGCGCATCGATGATCTGCGCATCGCGGTTAGTGCCCAGCGTGGTGGTAACCAGCGCCTGCGTCTCACCACGGGTGAACAGTGACGAACCATGAGTACGCGGCAGCACGCCCACCTTGACGGTGATCGGACGCACGGTCTTGTAGTCGCGACCATCAATACGCGGGTCACCGGCCAGAATGCGGTCACGGACGATCTTGCTCTCGAGCTTGTGCATCTCGTTGCCGATCTGCTCGCCGTTCCAACGCGGCTTCTCACCGTCGACGGGAATGGCGGCAGTGACTTCTGCCTTGATGGCACCAACGCGCTCATAGCGCTGCTGCTTCTCAATAATGCGATAGGCCTCGGCAAGCTTGCTGGCCGCATGACCGGTGACAAACTCGACCAGCTCCGCGTTTTCAGCGGCCGGCTTCCAATCCCAGCGCGGCTTGCCTGCGGCAGCGACCAGCGCCTTGATGGCAGTGATTGCCACTTGCATCTGCTGATGGCCAAAGACCACCGCACCCAGCATGACGTCCTCGGAGAGACAATCAGCCTCGGACTCAACCATCAGCACCGCATCGGCGGTACCGGCAACAATCAGTTCGAGGCTTGACGCCTTGAGCTGTTCACGCAGCGGGTTGAGCACATAGGCGCCGTCGATGTAACCCACGCGGGCACCACCGATGGGGCCGGCGAACGGCACGCCAGAGAGCGCCAAGGCTGCTGAAGCACCCAGCATCGACGGGATGTCAGCATCGATCTGCGGATCGAGCGAGACAACCGTGGCCACCACCTGCACTTCGTTGTAAAAGCCGTCGGGGAACAACGGGCGCAGCGGGCGATCGATCAGGCGCGAAGTGAGCGTCTCTTTTTCCGTAGGGCGACCTTCACGACGGAAGAAGCCGCCGGGAATGCGGCCCGCTGCATAGGTCTTTTCTTGGTAGTTGACCGTCAGCGGGAAGAAGTCCTTGCCGGGCTGCGCTTGCTTGCGCGCGACGGCAGTGACGAGTACGACGGTGTCACCCATCGACACCAGCACCGATCCGGTGGCCTGACGGGCCATTTCGCCGGTTTCGATGGTGACGGTATGGGAACCAAAGGGAAAAGATTGCTTGGCGACGCTCACGCTTTAGTGACCTCGGAGTTTGGGTCGCACACAAGCGCGCGCCGACCCGTAAAAATCAGAAGGCCGCGCAATCTTTGAAAGACAGCGCGGCCCGGGGAAGATGTCAGCGGCGCAGACCTAGCCGCTCGACCATTTCCTGATATTTCTGAGGCGCCGTGGCCTTCAGGTAATCCAGCAACTTGCGACGCTGGTTGACCATTTTTACTAGGCCGCGCCGCGAGGAGTGGTCGCCCTTATGGGCAGCAAAATGGCCACCAAGACCGGTAATACGCTCGGAGAGCAGAGCGATCTGCACTTCGGGAGAACCAGTGTCGGAGGGTTCACGGCTGAATTGAGCAACAATCCCAGCCTTTTTTTCAATCGATAACGCCATGTAGGGGCCCTTTTGGAAAGCGCGGCATTCTAACCGCAGAGTGCTGCACCCTCAAGTCAATTGCGCAGCCAATTCGTTGAATATGCGGCGTGGTTGTACCACACCGTCCGGTCCGACTTCGCCCAAACCCAAAAATTGGCCGGCCGGCGTATATAAACGGGCTCGGGCGCAAGCCAGTGCACCAGGCACGTTAACCGCCTGGCCGTGCAGTAATCGGGGCACGTCGGCAGCCGCCACAATCAGCCCAACCAATTGCGGCAAGGCTGCATCGGCCGGCAGCAGCACCACCGAGCCCGGGTCCTCCAGGACCTGCTCCAGGCTTACCATGGGGTGCGCATCAAAGGGCTCTACCGCTTCACGCCGCAATGCCACCAGATGAGCCACCGTGCCAATACGCGCTGCCAAATCCTCGGCCAGCACCCGCACATAGGTGCCTTTGGAGCAATCGACGCGCCAATGAGTATCGTCGCCGTCTGTGCCGAGCAATTGCAGAGATCTGATGTCGATCTGCCGCGCGGCTCGCTCCACTTCGATGCCCTGCCGGGCCAACTGATATAGGGGTTGGCCATCGCGCTTGAGCGCCGAATACATCGGCGGCACTTGCATGCTGGGGCCGAGCATCTGCACCGCAGCCTCTGCCAGCAGAGACTGCGCGTCGTGCGGAACTGCAACGGTTTGCACCACTGGGCCCTCTACGTCACCAGTGCTGGTGCGTAAGCCCAGCCTGGCAGTGAAGGTATAGGTCTTGCGTCCTTCGAGCAGATCGCCTGCCACCTTGGTGGCCTCGCCCAGGCACAACGGCAACATTCCGGTAGCCATCGGGTCCAGCGAACCGGTGTGACCGCCTTTGATTCGACCCAGCGCGTAGCGAACGCGCTGCAAGGCCGCGTTCGAGGACAATCCCTGAGGTTTGTCCAGCAGCAAAATGCCGCTGGTCACGCCTCGCCTTTGACGGCGGAGTCGATCAGTGCGGTAAGACGCGCGGCGCGGTCAAAGCTGTCATCCAAGCCAAAGCTCAGACGCGGCGCATGGCGCAGACCCACACGCCGTCCTACTTCGCCCCGCAGGAACCCTGCAGCGCGATTGAGGCCCTCTAGCAGACCGGGACCCGGCTCGGTGACGCCAAACGGCACCACCAGCACCTTGGCTTCGCTGAGGTCATTGGCACAGGTGACGGCAGTGACCGTCACCGGCCCAACACGCGGATCCTTGACTTCGCGACTGATGAGCTCTGCCAACGCACGAAGCATTTCAGCTTCAATACGTTGATGTCGCTGGGTGGGACCAGTGCGAGCCATAGGTCGTCAGATTGTCCGTGCCACTTCGATGCGCGAGAAGCACTCGATCTGGTCGCCAACGCGAACATCCTGATAGTTCTTCACGCCGATGCCGCATTCGGTACCTGCACGTACTTCGTTGGACTCGTCCTTGAAGCGTCGCAGCGATTCCAAGGCGCCCTCAAAAATAACCACGCTGTCACGCAGCACCCGGATCGGGTTGTTGCGCTTGACCGTGCCCTCGACCACCAGGCAGCCGGCCACAACGCCGAACTTGCTGGAGCGGAACACTTCGCGCACCTGCGCAATGCCAACAATCTGCTCTTTGATTTCGGGAGCCAGCATGCCGCTCATCACCGACTTGATGTCGTCGATGGCTTCATAGATGACGCTGTAATAGCGAACATCTACGCCAGTTTCCTTGATCGCATCGCGTGCACCGGCATCGGCACGTACGTTAAAGCCAATAATGCGTGCCTTGGAGGACGCAGCTTGCTGCACGTCGGAGGCAGTGATGCCACCGACATTGGCGCCGAGCACCTTGATCTGAACTTCCTCAGTCGACAGGCTAACCAAGGCATCACGCAGCGCCTCGGCACTACCCTGCACGTCGGTCTTGACCAGCACCGGAATGACGCCTGCCTTGGCATCCTCCATCTGCTGGAACACGTCTTCGATCTTGGCGCTGGCACGCGCTTGGCGCACATCACGCAACTTGCCTTGACGATGCAATGCCACTTCACGTGCCTTGCGATCGCTCTCGACCACAATCAATTCGTCACCAGCGTTGGGCGCGGCAGTAAGACCCAGCACCACCACCGGCATCGACGGCAGCGCTTCGGTCACAGACTTACCGTTCTCGTCGAACATCGCACGCACGCGACCAAACTGCTGGCCTGCAAGGATCGGATCACCCAGCTTGAGAGTGCCGCGCTTGACCAGCACGGTGGCCACTGCGCCGCGACCCTTCTCGATCGTGGACTCAACCACGATGCCAAAGGCCAAGCCTTCACGAGGGGCCTTGAGCTCAAGCACTTCTGCTTGGAGCAGAATCGCCTCGAGCAACGTATCGATACCCGTACCCATCTTGGCCGATACCGGCACGAAGATAGTCGAGCCGCCCCAATCTTCCGAGATGATCTCGTACTGCGACAACTCAGTGCGGACGCGATCCATGTCAGCGTCGGGCTTATCCATCTTGTTGACTGCCACGACGATGGGCACATTGGCCGCACGCGCATGCTTGATGGCTTCAATAGTCTGCGGCATGACGCCGTCATCAGCAGCCACAACCAACACGACCACGTCAGTAGCCTTGGCACCGCGTGCACGCATCGCCGTAAAGGCAGCATGGCCCGGTGTATCAAGGAAGGTGATCATGCCGCGCGATGTCTCAACGTGATACGCGCCGATGTGCTGCGTAATGCCGCCAGCCTCACCCGACGCAACCTTGGCGCGACGGATGTAATCCAGCAGTGAAGTCTTGCCATGGTCGACATGACCCATGACCGTGACCACGGGCGGACGCGGCAAGTGCTCGACCGTGGACGCTGCACCCTGCAGCCCTTCCTCGATCTCATTGTCCTTGACCATCTTGGCGCTATGCCCCATCTCCTCAACGACCAGCACAGCGGTCTCTTGGTCGATGGGTTGATTGATCGTCGCCATGATGCCCAGGTTCATGAGCATCTTGATGACTTCAGTGGCCTTGATGGCCATACGCTGCGCCAACTCGGCAACCGTGATGGTCTCGCCGATGGCTACATCGCGCCGGACCGGCGCTGTAGGCATCTCGAAGCCATGCTTTGAATCGCCATCACCAGGCATGGGCCGACCGCGCATGCCGCGACGCTGTGGCTTCTTCTTAAAGCGCGCGCTCGCATCACTTGAAACATGCAGCTCCTGCCGACCGTAACGGGTTCCCGGTGCTGCAGCGCCAGGCCGTGCCGGCGCTGCCGCAGCAGCCGGCGATGAAGGCGGCGCACTGCGAGAGCGCTCGGTACGTGTCGACTCTGCCGCCCGCAGTTGACGCTGGCGATCTGCATCGCGTTCCGCGTTCTCACGCGCCTGCTGCTCGGCGGCACGGCGAGTTTCCTCAGCCTGACGATTGCGGCTTTGTTCTTCCTCGAGACGGCGGCGATTCTCGGATTCCAAGCGCTCGGCTTCACGCCGTTCTTGGTCGGCCTTCTCTTGCGCCAGCCTCTCGGCCTCTTCGGCCTCCAGACGCTTCTGCTCTGCCAGATCGACCTGACCGCGTGACTGACCTTCAAGCACATCACGCTTTACGTAGGTGCGCTTGACGCGCACTTCAACGTTGACAGTGCGTGCACGGCCCTGAGTGCTGGCCATCTTCAGTTCGCTCTGCGTCTTGCGCTTGAGCGTAATTTTGCCCGGCGCCGCCGTGCCGTCCTCGCTGCCGTGACTGCGACGCAGATGCGTCAGCAGTTCCAGCTTGGCCTCGTCGTTGATCACATCGTCTTCGCCGCTGGCGGGGATGCCAGCCTGCTCGAGTTGGACCAACAGTCGTTCAACCGGGACCTTCAGGACCTCGGCAAATTGTGCAACAGTGACATCAGCCATATTTTACCGTCCTCAAGACCTACTTGACGGCCTCGAACCAGATTTCGCGTGCTTTCATGATCAGCACGCCAGCGCGCTGCTCATCCAGTCCGTCAATGCCCTCAAGGTCGTCGATTGACTGCTCGGCCAGCTGCTCGCGCGTACGGATGCCGCGCTGCGCCAGACCCAGCGCCAGGTCAGGGTTCATTCCAGTCAAAGCCAGCAAGTCGTCGGCCGGCATCTGCTGCTCCAAGCCTTCTTCGCTCGCAATGGCCTGCGTCAGCAAGACATCACGCGCGCGATTGCGAAGTTCCTTGACCATCTCTTCATCGAACTCGGCAATGGATGCCAGTTCGCTGACCGGCACATAAGCCAGCTCTTCGATGGTTGAGAAGCCTTCCTGCGCAAGAATGCCCGCCACGTCCTGATCGACGTCGAGCTGCTTCATGAACATCTGCACCAGCTTCGAAGACTCCGACTCGCTCTTGGCCTCGGCATCAGACTCGGTCATGACGTTGAGGTCCCAGCCGGTCAACTGGCTGGCAAGACGGATGTTCTGACCCCCGCGGCCAATAGCCTGCGAGAGTTTGTCTTCGGAAACGGCGATATCCATGCTGTGAGCGTCTTCATCGACAACGATCGACAGCACTTCGGCAGGCGACATCGCATTGATGACGAACTGCGCGGGATTCTCGTCGAAGGGAATGATGTCGACGCGCTCGCCGGCAATCTCGTTCGACACAGCCTGCACACGCGACCCACGCATGCCGACGCACGCACCAACCGGATCGATGCGCGGCTCATTGCTGCGCACAGCAATCTTTGCACGCATGCCCGCGTCACGGGCAGCGGCCAGGATCTCGATCGTGCCCATACCCACTTCCGGCACTTCGAGCTTGAACAACTCGATAAGGAACTCTGGGCAAGTGCGCGACAAGAACAACTGCGGTCCGCGCGGCTCTGAACGCACTTCCTTCAGGAAGGACTTGACGCGATCCTGCGGCTTGAGTGCTTCGCGCGGGATCATGTCACTGCGTGAGATGAAGCCCTCGGCGTTACCGCCCAAGTCCACAAAAGTGCCGTTGCGATCTACACGCTTAACCACACCGCTGATCAGCTGACCCACGCGGCTCTCGTACTGCTCAACAACCTGAGCACGCTCGGCCTCGCGGACCTTCTGCACCATGACCTGCTTGGCCTGCTGGGCAGCGATGCGGCCGAAAGCAACCGACTCCATCGGCTCCTCGACCATGCCACCGGGCTCGGCGTCTGCGCTGACATCCAGCGCATCTTCCAGGCGCAGTTCGGCCTCGGGGTTCACCAACTCGTTAGACGCGTCGGCAAACACCTTCCAGCGACGGAAGGTCTCGTAGTCACCCGTCTTGCGATTGATGGCAACGCGTACGTCCCACTCTTCGCCATGACGCTTGCGCGTTGCCGCGGCCAGAGCCGCCTCCAGCGCATCAAAAATGATTTCCTTCTCGACGCCCTTCTCGTTCGAGACAGCATCGACGACAGTCAGGATTTCCTTGTTCATCCTTTCTCCTCCTTACGCGGCGGGCTGCGGGACCAATCTGGTGAAACTCGCGCCTTCGCAATCTCGTCCAGCTTGATAGTCACCGGCTCGCCGTCCACGTTCAGTTCGATACCCGTTTCATCCAACACCGACATTTGGCCGGTGTAGCGCTTACGGCCGTCACGCGGCCATGCCAACTCCACATGCACCCTCTCGCCCGCGAAGCGCACAAAGTGCGCAGGCGTCCGCAGGATGCGATCGACCCCGGGGGACGACACCTCGAGGGTGTAAGCCACCGGAATGGGATCTTCCACGTCCATCAGATCCGAGAACGCACGACTGACTAGCGCGCAATCCTCGACACCGATCCCCTCGTATGAGCGGTCTTCATCCGCCTCGTGCCCAACGCCAACCGGTGCGATACCGCCCGGCCAGTCGATGTACACGCGAAGCATGGCGTCCGACCGCCCTGGTGCGTACTCGATGTCGACCAGCTCGTAACCCAAGCCTTGCAGCAAAGGTTCGACCAGAACAATCAATCGCTCACGCAGGCTGTCTGCCATGCACCACCCAATAACGAGAAAGGGCCCAGATGGGCCCTCCTGCTGCGGCTTTTAGTGTTACCGCAAAAGAAAAGCCCCTCACGGGGGCCTCACAGGCTCCCGGGGAGCCAATGCCGCGGAGTGTATCGGACACCGGGGATAAGGTAAACCCCGATGCCACCGCAATAGCCTATCAGCGCGGGTTGGTATGGTGCGTATCGTCGACCATGTGCTGCAGGTCCTGCTCGATGCAGGGAGCGGGCTCACCAAACTCAATGTCGGTGCGCGTCAGCCGTCGTGGCCGCAGCACCCATGGTTCGGCGAGCATCACCGGATCAACCACTGTGGCCTGGTACTCGATCACATCGCCCACGCGCCGCAGTCGCTCAGTGACCTGCAATTGCTTGCTGTGTATCGCGCCATCGTCCGTCAACCAACTCTCGTCATTGAAGTTGCGCGAATCGACCACGAGGGTGTCGCCTTCCCACCGGCCCAGGGCATTGCCCAACCAAGTCTCGCTGTCATCGTTGCGAGTGGCTTTGGGATCCAGCGGAACGACCCGGAAGAACGGTCCCGAGACATCTTCGTACAGGAACACCACCTCGCGGTTGGACTGCACGATTTTGTCGGGCGGACCGATGCGCGGCAGACCTGGCGGCCGGCAACGCAGCACCGGATCAAACTGCACTTGCTTGGCAGCCAGCTCGGCGACTCGCGCTTGGAACTGCGGCTTGTAACGTGGCCGATCCGGTGGCAACCCGGGCCGCACTGCCCCCGGCGCCGAGGCAGGATCAGCGCCCGCGCAGCCAGCTATGCACACCGAACCGTTGGCCAGTTTCTGCGGTTTGAGAAAATCTATGCCACCACCGTTTTCCCAGATGCCACTGAGGTCCGGGTGACCATTGGCCATGCGCGGCGTGCTGACAGGTGCAGCCGCCCAGGACAGCATGGCCATGCACAAGGACAACACTCCAGACAACACAATTTTGGACTTCATGGTGGTTCTCCGTGACTCGAGGTTCACTCGGTTGCCGCAGACTTATCGCTGGGATCGCGACCGAACTGAAAATTGCGGCCATCGGCATAGCGCAAGTTGACGATATAACCGAGCCCAGCAGTGCCATTACGCGCGGGATTGGCTACCACTTCGACGCGCTTACCATCGCCTTGTATGTCCTGCCGGGACAAGCCTGCCTTGCGCATCATCGCTACCGGCAGCGACTCCAGCTTCCAAACAGTGACCTTGCCCTCCGCATCGGTCACATCCACATAGATGTAAGTGTGCGGATTGATCCAGTCGACTCTACTGACAGTGCCAGCGAACTTGACGGTGCGAGTGACATCAAACTGACCTGCCACAGAATGATGTGCCGCAGCAGGCAGTGCCAGTAAAGCCATCAGCGCCGCGTGGCGCAGTCCGGACAGCGGCGTACTCATGGTGAGATCCTCATTTGAGCGTGCTAAGGCCGGCTTCATTGACCGGATTACGATCGTTCTCCGCGCAGATGAACTCCATCAGGCTCCAGTCACGCTGGCGCTTGAAGGTATGTGTGAGGTGATAAGGCTGCGCCAGTGCCTCAGGGTCTTCCATGGTCACCTCGATGCGCAACGTATCGACATCTTTGGCGTCTTGCAGGATGCGCTCGGTGATGCGCAGCTTGCTGCTGTGCTTCATGCCGGCACCCAACTCGGTGATCGTCTTGATGCCAACGGTATCGATCACCAGCGTGCCACCTTCCCACCGACCGACGGAATGACCGAATATGCCCGGCTCCAAATCAGCCGGATGGTCACGACCATCGGTGTAGATGGAACGCCATTGCATCCATGCTTCGTGATGAGCCGTGACGCGTCCCGGTGTAAACAGAAACTCGATGGGGTACTGGGCAGTGGCCAGCATATTGGGCATGCCGGGCGGCATGCAGTTGGAAGTCTCACGAGGCACCAGGCCGTTGTTGTTCTTGACCTGCGCAGCCCAGGCCTCATAGCGGGCAAGGTATTCGCCCTTGAACACCGGCCGCTCACGCGGCGGCTGACCAGCAGCCGGGCGGGCCAACACCCAGACACCACCCCAATCGGGCAGCGCATTCAACTGCGCATAGGCGCCCTTGGGGAATGCTGCACTGACCTTGGCGCCCTTGGCAGGCTCAGCGGCAATACCCACACCGGCAGTCGACGCACAGGCCACCGCCAGCACAACAATGCGCAATGCCCTTGAAATTTCCATGATCCACCCCCGCTGCAATTGCAGTGAGCATATAATGACAGCAGGAAAAACTGAACGCATACCGCACTGCGTGCATGGGGGCATCATGAAATCTCGTCTGACAGCCATGGCTTCATTACTGGGCTGCGCAGCCCTTGCACCGGTTGCCTTGGCACACCACTCATTCGCCATGTTTGACCAAGCCAAGCAGGTCTCGCTCAAGGGCACGGTCACAGAGTTCCAGTGGACCAACCCACACGCGTTCATCCCTGTCGAAATCACCTCCGATGCCGGCGCCAAAGAAACCTGGGATATCGAGCTCAATAGCCCGAACAACCTCAAGCGCCAAGGCTGGAGCAGCACCAGCGTAAAGCCGGGTGATAAGGTCACCTTGGTAGCCAACCCGTTGCGCGACCTCAGTCACAAGGGCGGCCTATTTGTTGCCGTCACCCTGGCCGACGGCAGCGTACTGGGTGACGCCACGCGCGCTGGCGGCGGCCCTGTTAATGTTCCCGTCGTGCCCTGAACTTGCGGAGATCCATCATGAAGCATAGCCACGTAATAGTTGCCGGCGCCGCACTGCTGGCCTTTTCAACTCCCGCCTTCGTGCACCACTCCGGCGCCATGTTTGATGGCGGCCGCGAGCAGACCATCGCGGGCAAAGTCACAGAATTCAACTGGACCAACCCGCACTCGTCCTTCAAGGTCGAAGTCACAGATGCCACGGGCAAGAGCGAAGTCTGGGCTATCGAAATGAACGGCCCGCAGAACCTGATGCACGATGGCTGGAAGCGCTCCAGCATCAAGCCGGGCGACAAGATCACCGCCGTGGTGCATCCGTTGCGGGATGGCAAGCCGGGTGGTTCGTACGTGTCGGTCACGCTGGCCGATGGCACCGTGCTCAAGGGCGTGGGTCCAGGCCAGTCGACCTACGACGCACCTGCTACCAAATAACGCAGCAGATCAGGCGGCCCCACTCGGGGCCGCCTCGCCCTGACGGGCTACTTCTTCGACCGGTCGTCCAACGCCTTCTGACCCGCACCTGTGCTGGGCAGGTTCTGGTTCAGATTGGGCAAGCACTCCACTTCCGGAATGTCGCTGTAATCCTGGCGCAGGAAGTCTTTGCTGCTCTTCCATTCACCGGGCCACATCTTCGGATCGGTCAGCGTGTAATCGATATGCATCTTCATGCCTTTATCGAGCATGGTGATGCGCTCCACGATCTCAAACTCATCGCTGATCGGAATGCCTGAATCAATGTAATGCTCGTTGGGCTCGATGTACTTGGTGGTCACCACCAGCGCATCTTTTTCCCACTTGCCGATCGACTCGCCGTTATAGGTCGGCACGGCGTAGTCCGACTCAGAGTGCTGGCGACCATCCAAATAGATAAACCGCATGCTATTGGTGAACGCAAACAGCATGTAAACGATAGTCGGCTTTTGAATCATGCTGATGGGCCACACGCGCGTCATGATCATCGGCATGCCGATCGGGTAGCACTGCCCACTCACATCGCGGTAGGGCACGCCCTTCTTACGGGCTTCCTCGGCCTCACGCAGAGCCGTTTGTCCAGGTTCCTTGAAGGCCGGATAGTTGGGCCCAAAGCGAAAATCATTGAACGAGCGCCGCAGGTCCACGAACCAAGTACCGGTCACATCGAACGGCGCTTTAGGACGCTTTTTGTTGAGGTTCTCGGGAGCTAACGCACCGTAGTATTTGGGGTGCTTATGTGCCAGCTCGTCCATACGTTCTTTGGTAATACCACCGCCGGCAGTGCGGCCCGCAGGCGGCGACGCCGGCGCTGCAGCCTGAGCGGCTGCCAATGAAGGCAGAGCACCGATGACACAGGCTGCGGCGACCGCAGTCAGAAAATGCGAAGCATTACGACTCATGGGATCCACTTCTCCGGACGATTAAATAGGATTCAACGGGCAACCGGCGCAGCAGGCGCCACAGGCGCGACAGGCAAAGGATAGCGCACCAATTGTTCTGATACCGGCGCCAGTGGCGGCAAGGCAGTGCGTCCGGTCACCGGATTGGCGTAGTGATAGGGGATCTCGTAGACGATCGGGTACATCGCGATGAACTGCGTGGGCGGTGTGTCGGGCGGGAACTCGGGGCTGATACCAGGCATTCCGCGACTGGAGCCCTTGGCCCAACCGCCCTCGTAGTTGGCAGACCAAGTATTGAGTGTATGGACCACACTGAAGCGCCACAGCCCATCTTCTTTGACCGCCTCGTTTTCGTAAACCGAAGCGCCCATTGAGGCGCGCCCACCTAGGCTCATCTGCTGCTGCATGCGTAACCGGATGCGCGCGCTGCGACCATCATCCGACACATGAATGACCGGTTGCATCTGGATGTGATTTCCCAAGCGACCCTGCACCGGACCCTCCACACCTCGGCCAAACACTGTGACCAGAAACGGACGCAGCCGAGCACCCTGATACACACCGCGCTGAGCTAACTCGATGCTGCCATCGCGTGTGAACAGATTGGCCAGATCGTTCCACAGGTTCTTGTCCAGGTAATAGCCGTAGGCACTCTCTAGATTCTCAAGTTCGTGAAAGTCCCGTGCGCGCTCAACCAGACGCGCAGCTTGAGTCAGCGTTGCCTGAACATCGCGAACCGGCTGCGCCAACGCTGCCGCTTGCGGCCTAAACAGAGCCGACACCGCAAGCTTGGCACCCGGACCGCCAACTGCCGGATAGGTCGCCATCTTGCCGCTCACCGGATTGGCGTAGTGATAAGGCGGCACATGTGCCTTTGGATAGATGGCATAGACCTGAGTAGGCAAGCGATCCGGAGCTAATGACGCAACCGGCCCAGGTGCAGGCTGCGCATCCTTGCCCCAGCCTTGATCGTAATCGCTAATGAACGTTGGGAAGTAATGCACCGACTTAAACTTCCACGTGCCGTCATCGTTGACGTAGCTGTTCTCGTAGACGCCTTCACTCCACTGACCGCCCTGCCCATAGGTGCCGGTCATAGACAGCTCGCGGCTGCGGGCACGAGCTGTCTTGCCATCGGGCGCTACAGTGACCACCGTCTGCAGTTGCATATGGTCGTTAAGCCAACCAGGCACCAAGCCATGAGGACCCAGCGTGCCCAGAAACGCACGCACGCGCGCTTTGCCGACATACACACCCTGCTGCCCAAACTCCAAAGTCGCGTCCTTGGCAAACAGGTCAGCCACCTGATCCCATTGCGCGCGATCCAAGTAGTACCCATAGATGCGCTGCAGGTTCTCAATGTCCTGCTCATCACGCAAACGTTGTGCGCGTCGCAACAAGTCTGCGGCCACGCGTCGCGCATCACCGGCGGGAGCCTGTTGAGGCAGCGCTGTACTGTCCCATGCCCTGCCACCAGTCAGCGTGGTACCAGGGTTGGTGTAATGAAAAGTAGCGATGCACGCGGCAGGAAAACCCTCGCAGCTGCTATCTCGCGGCTCATCAGCCGCATGCGCCAAAGTACGCGATGCGCTGCTTGCAGGAACCGCGGCTGGAGGCAACCATCCCTTGGCATAGGGCGCGCTGAAGCCGCTGAAATAATTAAGGCGTGAGATTTTCCAGACACCGCCGCGCTTGGCGTAGTCCATCTCATAGACACCCTCTGCCCAGGTGGCGCCGTTACCTACACCGCCAAAGTAAGCATAGGCACGCCAACGGCCCTTGGCGGTTTGCCCACCAGGGCCCAGATGCACCACCGGCTGAATGTTCATGTGGTTGTAGAGGCGGTTGTCGCCCAGGCCCACTTGTCCGACCGGCACATTGCCCACATTACGAAACAGATGTTCGCGAATACTGGCCTTACCGACGAACACGCCAGCCGGATAATTGGCACGCGCGTCGTCAGTGAATAGTTCGGCCACATCGGCCCACAGACCCTTATCGACGTAATAGCCATAGACGCGCTGCAGCCGCTTGACAGCTGCCAAGTCTTCGCCGGCTTGCACCTCTGCCGCCACACGCGCCAGCTGTTCGTTCAGCGGCACAGCAGTCGTGGCACTGACCGCTAGCGACGGTCCCGTCAGCACAGTGATGAGCAGCGCAATAGCAACGGGATTACGCATTGTTAATCAGCCTTGAACCCAAGCCGCATCGGCCGGGTGCACTTGCACGTGCAGCGGTACATTGTTGGCCGGACCTGCGGCACGATAGAACGCATACGGCGGATAGGCATTGCACATGTCGTCGACTGTCCAGTCACCGCATGGATCGGAGTAGCCGCAACTGCTCAGTGGCAATCCAGCAGGCGTAGCCGCCAACAGTGAACCCGGCAGCGCCGCAGCGGCCATCGTGCCGCCGGCCACCAACGTGACTTGACCGAGGAATCCTCGGCGTGTGCTGACAAAGCGAGCGTTAGCCATTTGCATGACCTCAGGCCTGTACCAACGACGGCAGCTCATCGGCACCAAACCAGTTGGTGTGTGTACCGCCGCGCAACCGGAACGGCAACTTGACCGTGGCGATGGCGCCCTCCTCCAGTCGCTGTGCGTCAACGATCACCAGATCGCTCGACATCGATTCGTAATTATTAGCAATACCCATCAGGTACCCATCACCCTCTGCACGACTGCCTTTGCGCGGCACGAAGCAGCTCTCCTGCAGGCTCTGCACCGGACCAACAAAATAGCTACTTGTGGCACCCGTGTTGACGTCCACACGTTGGTACTGGTTGGTGACAAAACCGCCCATGCCACCGGCACGGGCTTTGTCGAACGGCAAGTTCGGATCGCGGTTGCCCACATAGCAATACTTGTAGGGTAAAGACAGAAACCGATCATCCATGC
>Ga0214919_10007508_pt1 | contig 14685 bp, 17 predicted proteins | sample LL1503_MetaG_FD_177994 | JGI IMG/M metagenome (GOLD analysis project Ga0214919, IMG submission 177994) | Freshwater microbial communities from Lake Lanier, Atlanta, Georgia, United States - LL-1503 | ecosystem: Environmental > Aquatic > Freshwater > Lake | place: USA: Georgia | collected... | reverse complement strand
CGACCGACTTACGGGGCGTGATACCAGGAGCAATTTTTTCTACAGGGTAACGCTCGGTGGATTGAATAGGGCCTTTGCCGTCGACTGGATTGCCGAGCGCATCAACGACGCGACCGAGCAAGCCTTTGCCAACCGGAACAGAAAGGAGACGACCGGTGGTCTTAGCTTCCATGCCTTCTTTGAGGCCGGAGATATCGCCCATGACTACGCAACCCACGGTGTCTTCGGCGAGATTGAGGGCGACGCCTTGCAGGCCGCCTGGGAACTCAATCATTTCATTCATCATAACTGCCGAGAGGCCGTCGATGGCCGCTACACCGTCAGCGAGGGAAACAATTGTTCCGACGTTGGACTTGCCAGCGCGGGTGTCTAAGCCGGCGATGGCTTTTTGAATTTGGTCGATCACGTTGCTCATGGTTTTATAAATTTAGTTTAGGGGTGTTTTAATTAGGAAAGGGATTTGGCGAGGTTCGCTAAGCGCAATGATGCGGTAAGGTCGGTGACGTCATCACCCACGCGCACACGGAAGCCGCCGATGAGTGCATCGTTGCGGCTGAGAACGGGGCTGACTTTGCGGCCGAGGGCTTTGGTAAAGTGTGCGGCAATCGCATCGGACTCGGCGGACGAAAGAGGGCCTGCGTGTTCAATGCGCGCTTCGCTGCGGGCGAGTTCGCGGCGAACATTCGCCAAATAAGCACGGAGCAATGGGCGCAGTGTGTGTGCGGGGCGCGACTTGTTTAATGCGCCCAAGACTGCAGCCACACGTTCAGCGGAAACCGCTCCGCTCTCTAAAGAGAGGGCGAGAAGTTTCTTGGCTTCAGCTCGGATGGAGGCAGCGGACATAAAAAATTATCGAGAGGCGAGTTGCTTGGTAGCCGCTTCGTTCAAGCGGACACGCTGAGCGTCATCGAGGTTTTGCTCGAGCACCTTGGCGGCGGTTTCAACCACGAGGCGGGAGACTTCACCACGAACTTCATTCATCATCTTGCGACGATCGGCCTCAATGGCTTCGGCACCCTTGCGAGCGATTTCAGCTTGAGCGGCAGAAGCTTCAGCCTTCGCGCCTTCAACCGTTTGCTTGGCGGAGTTGCGGGCGTCGGTGAGGAGCTTCGCGGCTTCATCGGAAGCTTTGGTCAAAAGTTGTTCGGCGTGCTTTCGGGCGTCGGCAAGTTTTTGTTCAGCCGAAGCACGGTCGCTTTGTAATTGTTCGGCTTGGCGAATGCGCTCTTCGAGTTGTCCGAGTGCAGGCTTGATGGCGAAACGGTAAAGAACGAAGGCGAGGATGCTGAAATTGATTAACTGAGCGAGGAGGTGTGGGCCATCGACGCCGAAGCTGCCGAAGAGCTGGATGATGGAGTCGACAGGGTTGCTCGAAGCGGCGTGGGCTTCGGCGGCGGCGTGAGCGGGCTCCGCGTTGAGGAAGAGTGAGAGTGTAGACATTTTATTTTAAATTAATCTGCGCAGTGAAAGAGAAGCGGCTAGCCCCCGAAGGGGCTTCGCCGCGTGGTGGTTACTTCGCGAGGAAGATCGCGTAGAACGCGACCGCTTCAGCGAGAGCCATGCCCAGAATGGACTGGACGAGGATCTTACCGGAAGCCTCAGGATTGCGACCGACGGATTCTACTGCCTTAGCGCCAACTAAGCCTACGCCAATAGCGGCGGCGAGACAGCCGAAGGCGGCGGGGAGTGAACCAGTGATTTCTGCGATGATCATGTTGTTTGTTTTTTGGTTTTTTTCTTAACGCATCGCTTGGGGGTTTCCCAGCAAGTCATACGCCTTGAAAGTAAATTAATGCGCGTGTTCTTCGTCGGCGTGTCCGCCTTCGTGGTTACAGATGAGGCCGATGTAGACGGCTGAGAGGAGCGTGAAAACGAAAGCTTGGATCAGGCCGACTAACACTTCGAGCAAGCCAGCCAATGCAGGAACGACGTAGGGGGCGATGCCACCCAGAGAGTGAATGAGGTTTTCGCCGCCGAAAACATTTCCGTAGAGACGGAACGAAAGGGAAATCAGGCGGAAGGTGATGGAAACAACTTCGATGCCGCCAACGCCCAAGAAAATAAAGCTGAGCATGATCCACATCGGCCAACCCACTTCTTTGCGGTCGGATTTATTACCAAACAAATCGAAGATCAGAACTTTGAATCCGGCGTAACGTAAAACGAAGTAGGTCCAGGCGGCGAATGAGACGATAGAGAGGGCGAAGGTCGTGTTGAGGTCCGATGTCGCTGGACGAATCGCATCAATCCAATGTGTGCCGTCATTGTACTTTAAGGTGCCCACTCCCGGGAGGAGTCCGCTCCAATTCATCAGAAGAATGAAGATGAAGAATCCGCAGAGCGTGGGGAATACTTTGCCGATCATGCTCTTGCCGACGATGGGCTCGAGGGAGTTGCGCAGGCCAGAAGCCATGTCTTCCACGAGGGCCTGACCCTTAGATGGGATAATCTTGGGAGTGCCGACTAAAACTCGAACGGCTACGATAATGACCAGTGCAATAATCCATGTCGTCAGCACCGAGTTCGATACGGGGAAGCCGCCAATTTCGAAAAGGTTTTCGGCTTTTTGGCTAACGCCCTCGTTCGCCAGGGCGAAGGAGGGAGCTAAAAGAGAGAGTAAAAGGGCGAGGCGCATTAGACGCAGGAAGGTAGGTGTGAACGAAACCCAGCAGGTTGGTCAACCCTACGCTATTCCCTGCTTCACGAGTTAGGGGCATCCCCCTTCCCTATTAGGGAATCTAATCCCAATTTAGCCTAGGGGCTAAGGCGCTTAATTCCCCAGTTTTTTCCCTCTAAAGTGTATAAAAAGCGGTCGTGGAGCCGATTAACCCGGCCCTGCCAGAACTCGTAGGAATCCGGAATTAAGTGGTATCCGCCCCAATTTTCGGGCTTCGGAACCTTACCTTCGGGGTATTTTGCCTTAAGTTCTGCTAATCGCGCTTCGAGGCTTCTTCTGTCCGCAATGACCTCACTTTGTTCGGACGCCAAGGCGCCCAGCTGACTCCCGTAGGGCCTTTTAGCGAAATAGGCGGCTGATTCCTGTTCGGAAGTCTTTACCACTCTGCCACTTACGTGAATCTGACGTTCCAGGCCGTACCACGGAAAAAGGAGCGATGCCCGGGGCTCGCGATCGAGCTGAGCCCCCTTGCGGCTATGGTAATTAGTAAAGAAGGTGAGCCCGCGATCGTCGGCCGCCTTTAATAAGACGGTGCGCGCATGGGGCACGCCGGCGGCATCAACCGTACTCAAAACCATGGCGTTCGGTTCAATCATCCCCGAAGACTTCGCCTGCTCGAACCAAACTTTAAATTGGGCCAATGGACATGGCAGAAGCTCACCCCGGTCGAGTCCGTGCGTCGCATACTCCTTACGATGATCCGATAAATCCATGGAGCGAAAATACCTAAGCCGCCCCGGCGTGCAAGCGTTTGCCGCCCTTCCCTCTCGCTTCTTACATTATGCCCAACAAATTAAGCGGCCGTGAACTTAGTTTTGCTCACCGAAAAAGAATTAAGCGATGGACTGCCCCTCGCCGATGTTCGGGCGGTGCACCTGCTCGGCACCGTGGGGCTAAAAGTCGGCGACTCATTTCATATTGGAATTAAAAATGCGCGTCGCGGCCTCGCAACGATCCAGGCGACGCAACCAATGCTCACATTCACCGTTAAATTTGAGGACCTGGTACAAAAAAGAATTCCCCTCACGGTCATCGTGGGCCTGCCCCGTCCGCAAACGGCTAAAAAAGTTCTGCACGACCTTGCCAGCGTAGGTGCAGATAAAATTATTTTCTTCGACACCGAAAAAGGCGACGCGGGTTACACCACCAGTTCACTCTGGAAAGATGGCGAATGGATTGAGCACGTTATCAAAGGCGCCGAGCAGGCTTGCTCGGCCCTGATTCCTGAGGTCGCACGCTGTGCGACTTTAACTGCGGCGCTGGCGGATATTAAAACGAGCACCTGGAAAGTTGCGCTGGACCCTTACGAGGCTACGCACGCGCTCGGCGAAAACGCACCCACTGCACCGCACGCCATCTTGGCGATTGGTCCCGAACGTGGTTGGTCGGCCGCTGAACGCGCGCTTTTATTAAAAAATAATTTTGTGCTCTGTCACCTCGGCGATCGCATCCTGCGCGTGGAGAGCGCCGCACTTGCTGGCAGCATGATTATGCTCTCGCAATTAAAGATCTGGGAAAGCCATCGCCCGCTCGCACCGTAACTTAAGCGCGGACGAGAATCGAAGCCGCTGGCTGGCCCTTTCCCTTGCCGATAACTTTTTTAAGTTTCCAGCCCGTGGGCACTGGAACATCAAACCCTCCGGGGGCTTCTAGGATAACTCGCGCGTCAACGCTGGCATTAGCGTAGCCGACGGCGGCGTGTACAATGTCGGCACCTTTTGTTTCCCATAATTCCCAGGGTGGATCGGCGAAAACGATATCAAAGGTTTCGTCCAATTTCACGGGCTTTGTCGCATCACCCGTGATAACCTTAAGCGGCAAAGCGGGAAGTTGCATCGACTTCGCCACAGCCTGCGCGTTCGCATCTAATTCGCTACCTGCGCGGAGGTCGACACAGGTGGCAGACTTCGCCCCGCGACTTAAAGACTCAAGTGCATACGCACCCGTGCCCGCAAATAAATCCAAGACGGTTGTGTTCGGAATAAATGCCGCCAGCGAACTAAAGACTGCCTCTCTAATATAATCCGTCGCAGGGCGAACGCCTCCCTTGGTTGGGACGCGCAATTGAATGCCGCGTGCAATGCCGCCCGTGATGCGCATGGAATTAAATTTCGCTATCGGAGAAGAAGGTCAACGGCGTTCCGCGCCGAGCTTCTGTTTCGCGGGCGACCAACAAGTTGTGCGCCCGCCAATATCGGTGCGCTTCAAGGGTTCCTTCGAATGCGGACATTTTCCGCCGTCCTTCCAGCGGTGATTAAATAACCAAGTGCGTGGAGGGTCGGACCAATCCTTGCCGATGACCCGCATCGCATCCGTGCAAACCTTCTTAAGGTTCGTGGTTAGTTTCTTAATGGCAATGGGCCCGAAGTTTCCCGCCTTAGCGGCGGGATGAAAACCTGCACGCCATAAAATCTCGTCGGCCATCCAATTACCAATTCCTGGGAAGCGCTCCTGCATCAGCAGCACGGATTTTATCGGCGCACGGGCGCGGCGTTTCAGAAATGCCGCGACCGCTTCGACATTAAAATCTTTAGAGAGAATGGCGGGCGCAATTTTCGCCCACCAAGCGGGCACGCCTTCACCTTGAAAAAATTGCACGCGTCCGAATTGACGCGGGTCGACGAAGTATAAGTTTTTACCGCCCGACATTTTGATGACAAAGTGATCATAGGGCGTCGGCGCACGCTGATCGTCGCCGCACTCCAGTCGCCCCGTCATGCCCAAGTGTAGACCAATCCAAATCCCTTTGCTGAAATGAAATGCCATTTGCTTGGCGGCGGCATGTGACGAAAGAAACATCGCGCCTTTAAGCAATCGGCCAATCTTCGCCGTGTTCAGTCCGCGATTCACTCGCGCCTTTTTATGCCAGCTCACTCCCGCTACCTTTTTACCGATGCCTGCGTCCCATTGACGGCGGAAATATTCGACTTCGGCGAGCTCGGGCATGGCGTTATTTAATCTAATCCATGGTTGAGCCTGCGACATTCTCTTACAAGGTGGATTTATGTCCGCGGCCTCCGCCCTACCTTTTAAAATTAGCGTCCTCGTTTTTATCCACGACGATGAGGGGAAGTTATTGCTGATCCAACGTACCAAGGCCCCGAACCAAGGATGTTGGAGTCCGGTGGGCGGAAAATTGGAAACTAGCACGGGCGAATCACCATTTGAATGTGCCGTGCGCGAAGTAGCCGAAGAAGCCAACCACACCATCGTGGCCTCTGACCTGCACCTCTTCGGCATGGTTTCAGAAAAAGGATATGAGGGGCAGGCGCATTGGTTGATGTTCCTCTTCGACTGTCGCAAGCCGCTCCAAAAAATTCCCGCAACCATCGACGAGGGGCATTTCAAATTCTTTTCGCGCGAAGAAGTAAATGGCATTCAAATTCCAGCGTCGGACACGACCATCCTCTGGCCCATTTACGATCAGCACCGCCGCGGCTTCATTGCTTACCGCGCCGAATGTCATCCCGGAGCGCCGCTGCAGATGACCATTGAAGAATCAAGCCAACGGCCTAATCTTGATTGAACGATGGACGACGCAGGCTTTCCGGGGGAATTTAAACGGACCAATCGTAAGCCCGCTTTTGCCATCGGTGAAAACTTGCGCGAATACTTAGCGCACGAGGGCCGCGAGATTGCACTGCCCGTCACCTACGCTGACCTGCGGGCCTACTCCGATGCGATTCCTTTATTGGATCGCGGCAAAGACACGCTCTGGGAAACCGTAACCTATCCGCCGGATGTGATGGCCAGGCTCTCGCAAGGGCTGCTGGAGATTTATGCACTATTGCGCGGCGAAGGCGGCATGCGTGTGTTTCGTCACGTCTATGTCGACCGCGTTGATTTCTGTTCATTCGGCAACTCGCAGCCCTTCCGCATCCGCATCGTCAATGCGACGAACGAGAATCATGATTATTTCTATATTAAAACGGGCGATGCCTCGCGCGTTTGCGGGCTCGAGCTCGAGCACCTCCTCTCGCCCAATCGCATTCACTACCTAACGGGTGGCGATTCGCTGGTCGAAGAACACGTCACCGGCATTCCGGGCGACGTCTTTGCGGAGAAGTGGCTGGCGGCGGACGGGCATCACCCCGTGCGCTTGGCCAAGGAACTTATAAAATTTGAGGAGCGCTGTATGGTTCGCTTGTTGGGCGACATGCGGGCGTATAATTTTGTGGTCGCCGTGACGCCCGACTTTGATGCCACCGCGATCCGCGTGCGGGCGATGGATTTTGACCAACAGTCCTACGATGGGCGTTTGCGCTTCTATTTACCCGGTTCGTTTAAAGAAAATCAGCCCTTCACCGAGCTCTGCCGTCAGCACATCAATGCCGATTCGGCGGCACAGTACCGCCGGGAGGAGCGCTCCCTTATTCACCGTCGCTTGTTAGCGGCACCCGACCGCGTACGCGACCTGCTCCAGGCCATGGAGTCTAATTTATTATCCACTCCCGAAAAGGCGCACGAACTGGCGGAGGGTTTAGCCGATTATCATAAAGACCCCGCGTTTCGCAAGCATTCAACGATGGCTGGGCTAATTGCGGAAAGTTTAGCCCGTTTGGACAGAATCTTGCGCACTTAAAAGAGTAAGCGCTGGACAGGAAGCGCGCTAAGCAGGCAAACTCTGAAGCCTGCGATGAGCGACTCCTTAAGGCACGAATGTGGCATTGCCCTGGTCCGACTGACTAAGGACCTCAAGTGGTATCAGGAAAAGTATGGTACGGCCTTACACGGCTTCAACCAGCTGTTCCTCTTAATGGAGAAGCAGCACAACCGTGGCCAAGACGGCGCGGGCATCGGCAGTGTGAAAATTGGCGCCGAAAACGGTGAAGCCTTTTTGTTCCGCGATCGTGAAATCGGTGCCCAAGGTTTAACGCAAATTTTTACCCGACAGATCAAAGCTTACTCCGACATGGTGCGCGAGGCGACCATCGTTCCTGAGTTTCCCGAAACCGTTAAGCGCTATTTTGATTTCGGCGGCGAACTCTTACTCGGTCACTTGCGCTACGGCACGTCGGGCAATTTTGATTCCGTCTCCTGTCACCCCTACGCACGTAAGTCCATTTGGCCGACGCGCAATCTATTGGTCGCAGGCAATTTCAATCTCACGAACACGCCCGCACTGAATGCCTCGTTGTCCGAGCGCGGGGCGCACGTAATATATTCGACCGACACGCAATCAATCCTCGAGGAAATCGGTTTCTGGCTCGATGAAGAACACGACCGCTTGTTCAAGGCGTTCCGCGATCAAGGCCTCGAAGGCACGGCAGTGCAGAAAGAAATTTCCAAACACCTCGATGTGGGCAATGTGCTCCGTAAGGCTGCGAAGAATTGGGATGGCGGTTATGCCATCGCTGGCCTCGTCGGTAACGGCGACGCCTTTGTCGTGCGCGACCCGAATGGCATTCGCCCTGCTTGGTACGTGAAGACCGATGATTTAATTGCCGTCGCCTCGGAGCGTGTGGCGCTGATGACCATCGTTGGCGTGAACCAGGAAGACGTCAAAGAAGTCCCCCCGGGATCAGCCTTAATTATTAAAGCTGACGGACGTCACATTCTTGAGCCCATTCACGCGCCTGGAAAAAAGCTCCATTGTTCTTTCGAGCGCATTTATTTCTCACGCGGCAACGACCCTGAAATTTACACTGAGCGCAAAGCCCTTGGGGCGGCACTGGCGAATGATGTTTTGGAATTAATCAAAGAAGACCACGATCGGGCGGTCTTCTCGTATATTCCTAATACGGCGGAAATCGCCTGGTACGGCTTGATGGAAGAGCTCCGTCGTCGCCGTCGCGTACAAGTACGCAACAAATTAGCCGAGGCCCTACGTGCCGGTAAACTAGATGAAGCCGCCATCGATCGTCTCGTCTTAGGTGGCTGGCCGCGCGGCGAAAAAGTCGCCCATAAAGACGTCAAACTTCGCACTTTTATTTCGCAGGAAAAGAATCGGATGCAAATGGCCTCACACGTGTACGATATTTCGTACGGCACCGTGCGCGAGGGGGACACGCTGGTTTGCGTCGACGACTCCATCGTGCGCGGCACCACCTTGCGTCAGTCCATTCTGCGCATCCTGGCGCGGCCGAATCCCAAGCGCATCGTCATTGCTTCGACCGCTCCGCAAATTCGCTACCCTGATTGCTACGGCATTGATATGTCGGAGATGGGTAAATTCATCGCCTTCCAAGCGGCTGTCGCCCTTTGCAAAGAGCGGGGCATGAACGATCTATTGCGCGATGTTTACGAAGATTGCTTAGCGCAATCCAAGGGTCCATCGAGCGCGATGAAGAATCACGTGAAGCGCATCTACGATGCTTTCACGGCAGAAGAAATTGCCGCAAAAGCAGCGGAGTTGGTCTACCCTCACAAATCCACCTGGAAGGGTGAGCTCGTGATTGTATTCCAAAAGATCGAATCCTTACACAAGGCCTGCCCCGAAAGCTTGGGCGATTGGTATTTCACCGGTAACTACCCAACACCTGGGGGCTACAGCGTGCTCAACCAAGCCTACATTAATTACTGGGAGAAGCGCGAAGGTCGCGCGTACTAATTAAGAGTACAGCCGGAACGGTGTCGTGCGTGCGCGAAACGCCAAAGACTGCTCGTCCCATTTAGCAAGCCAGCCGGCGACGTCGACCGCCGCACCCTTTGTTTTTAATTCCTCAAAGAGTGCCTCGCTGCCAACGTGCTTAATAAACAAGTCGCGTTCGGTGTTGGTGGCTTTAACGAAAGGGTTCGTTGGGCTCCAGATGCAGCACTGCCGCATCATGTAAATTGAAAGCGCGGAGGGCTTTAATTTACTCCAGTCGCTGACCTCGGTGTAAACACCCTGCGTACCGTCGGACATCACCACTGGTTTTAATTGTAAGCCTGGAACCGCGTTACCGAGCGCGGTTACTAAATCGGCCGAACGGCGGCGGCTATATTTCAAGAAACGAAAATGCATCTGATTGCCAAAGCTGTGACTGAAGTCGCCGATGATACAGCCCAGGCCCACCATCGCGTAACCGAGCGTCGCTTGTGGTGATGGAATTTTTGGCGAAGTTGGCACCCAAGTTAAACCGGTCTGATCCCATGTCATACTGCGACGCCAGCCGCGCATGCCGATGACCTCGAGTTTCCCGCGTTGGCGTTGCGCTTCGGTTATTTCTAAAATACCAGGGGTCGCTGCAGCCCAACGTGCAATTTCGCCAATGGTTAAGCCGTGAACATAGGGCATCTCGTAGGCGCCCACATAACTGCGTCGCGCGCGATCCATGAATGGTCCGTCGACCTTCTCGCCGCCCAAGGGGTTGGGTCGATCGAGTACGATGACCTTAATCGGGCGCTCTAAAGAGAAGCAGGCCTCGATGACATAGCGCATGCAGCTGATGTAAGTATAGGAGCGCGAACCAATGTCCTGAAAATCAATCACGACCACATCGAGGTCGGCCAACATCGCAGGCGTGGGGCGACGAGTCGCGCCATACAAAGAATAAATTGGTAGCCCCGTCCGTGCGTCGCGTGCGTTCTTGACGACAATTTCCGCGGCCGCGTTGCCATCGATACCATGTTCGGGGCCAAATAATTTAGTGAGCTTCACCCCGGAGGCTCCGGCTAAAACGTCGACCGTGCGCGCGCCCGCTCCGTTGACGCCCGCTTTGTGTGTGACTAGCCCGCAGCGCAATCCCTTGAGTGAGGCGAATCCGTCGGCCGCTAAGGCGTCGATGCCGAGCATCACCTTAGTGCCCTTAAAATCTTTGCTCGTAGTGGCGGGTCCACTTGAGCTTGTAACTGTTCCGCCGCCGCCCGCCGGACCCGAGGCACATCCGGGAATTAAAGCGGCGCCGAGCGTTGCCAGGGCGGTGAGACGGAAAAATTCGCGGCGTTCCATGTTCTAAGTGGTCGCACATCTTCTTATTAAACCGAGAAGGTTCAAATGAGTTTTTCGTTTATTATCGGTTTCGTAAAATCGATTTGCCGAGGGCCGTTATCCGTCGCACCGTGGCTCATGCGCGTCGCACTCTTAGGATCAGGCCGTGGCTCAAATGCCGAAGCCGTGCTACGTGCGCAGAAGGAAGGTCGACTCGGCAAAGCCGAGGTTGTGGGAATTTATTGCGACGTTCCCGACGCTCCCATGTTACACCTAGGGCCAAAGTTTGGGACGCCGGCTTTTTATTTAGATCCCGGCCCCTTTAAAACAAAGTTCTCCCCGGAGCAGGAGGCCTTTTGGGCTGACGCCTTAACAAAGCACCAGGTCGACCTTGTTGTCCTCGCTGGCTTCATGCGCGTCATTAAGACCCCGCTGTTGGAACGCTTTGAGGGTCGAATCATCAACCTTCACCCGACGCTACTGCCAGCCTTCCCTGGTCTGGACGGCATTGGGCAAACCTGGCGAGCAGCAGTACCAGAAGGCGGATGCACCGTACACTGGGTAACAGCCGAAGTCGATGGCGGCAAACACCTCGGTCAATCGCGCGTCGCACGCGGTGCTTCTGATACGCAAGAATCGTTTGCTCAAAAAATTCATCAGGCCGAACACGCCCTACTCCCCAAGGTCATCGCAGAATTGGCGGAAAAATTTCCACAACGATGATCGAGTTGCGCTGCCCTATCCACGAGGACCTCGTGCAGCCCATGGAAGACCACTTCTGTGAATTAACGCGTTCATCATGGATGCTCTTTCATGAAGGACCGGGCATGCCGAATTTTGTGATGGGGTATTTTGAAACAAAACCTGAGGCCGATGCGGCATGGGCGGGTTTGCGAAAGGCATTCAAAAAACTTCCGGAGCAATACGAGTCGAACACGCTCGAGGATAAAGATTGGAAGGAAGCTTACAAAGAACACTTGAAGCCGTGGAATCAGGGTCGCTTGCATTGGGTGCCAGCGTGGATGCGCGGCAAACACGCGGTGCCCGCTGATGCGGCGGTGATTTGGTTCGATGCTGGGCTCGCCTTTGGCACCGGCGATCACCCAACGACGCGTCTCTGTGCGATTCGCTTAATGGATTTTCTGGAAACCCATGCAGCGGAGAAAACCTCGGTGATTGATGCCGGGTGCGGTTCAGGAATTTTGGCGCTCTCCGCCGTGCAATTAGGTTGCGGTAGGGTTAATGGCTTTGACCGCGATCCGGAGTCGGTACGCGTGAGCTTAGCAAATCGGGCCGACAACGGTATCGCCGAAAATAAGGTTTCCTTTTATCACGCCGGGCTCGAAGAAGGATTTAAATTAACGGGTCCGGCTGATGTCTTACTTGCCAACATTATCAGCGACGTGCTTTGCATTTACGCCGATGATTTAATTGCCGCCATCAATCCCGGGGGCGTCTTAGCGCTCAGTGGAATATTAGCGAAAGAACAAGCCTCCGTGCGGGCGCACTTTGAGTCCAAGTGTCTAACGGCGTGGGGCGCAGTGAAAGGCGATGGGCGGATCATGGGCGAGTGGAGTGACGTAGCTTTGTTTCGTCCATAATTACCAGAGCCGGGCTTGCCATTAAAGGCCAACGCCATTCGCTCCCATTCATGTATTCGTCGACCCTGCGCGGAATTCGCTACGCCCGATGGGCCAGTTACCTTTTTGCTTCGGCAATCTTCTTCTTGGCGATCTTGGAATTAAATGAAGGCCTGAACTTAGGCTTCGCTCATTTACCGCCGCGCTGGAAGCCGGCGGATGTGACCTTCCCGCTCGCGCTCCGTACTGAATGTTGGTTTTTTATTTTCTACGCTACGCTCATTGCGCTTCCTTGGGAAAAAATTCAGTCTGACTCCCGCTGGAGAAAATTATTTGCCCTGCTCTGTTTTGTTTCGGTGGTTTTTGCCTTCGCGATGATCTCCGAAGTAATGGCTAAGAATTACGTGGCGGTGGCAGCAAAAACCAAAGCGCGACTGCCCGTGTTTCAAGCCATTCTGCTTTTTAGTGCCCTCGGGCAAATCCCCACCCTGCTCTTTGTCCGTCGCCCCGAGTTGCTCGATTAATTATTTAGACAGGGCGACAAACAAGGCCTCGGCTTTTTTAAGCGCACCCTCGAGAGTGTCTGCGGTAATGGTGATGTGTCCCATCTTGCGTCCGGCGGACGCTTGACCCTTGTCGTATAAATGCAGTTTTGCGGCGGGCTCTTTCAAGACCATCGCCCAATCGGGCGTTTGTCCATTGCGCCATAAATCACCCAGTAAATTAAGCATCACCGAAGGTTTTAAAATTTGGGTTCCGCCCAGCGGCAAGCCGCACACCGCGCGGACGTGTTGTTCAAACTGGCTGGTCTGATTCGCATCAAAAGTTTGGTGGCCGCTATTGTGTGGGCGGGGGGCAAGCTCGTTCACGATGATACGGCCGTCTTGCACAAACATTTCGACGGCCATGAGTCCGACCAGTTTAATTTTTTCGGCAATCTTGAGCGCGAGCTCCTGCGCTTCGCGACGGGTGGCTTCGCTGATGCGGGCCGGCGAAAGCGAAAGGTGTAAAATGTGATTACGGTGAATGTTTTCAGCCGGGTCGTAGACTGCGGTCTTCCCGTCTTCGGTGCGGGCCACGATGACCGAAATCTCGAGCTGGAATGGCACCCAGGCTTCGAGCACGCCAACTCCATCGCCAATTTTTCCCCAGACGTTTTCCAAGTTCGTGTCGGCGTTGGTGATTTTTGCCTGACCCTTGCCGTCGTAACCGAAATCAGCCGTCTTAAGCACGCACGGTACGCCAATCTTCTTCACCGCTGCGCTTAGTTCTTCGTGCGAAGATACGACGACAAAATTGGCACACGGGATACCCTGGGCTTTAAGGAATTCTTTTTCGCGACGGCGATTTTGGCAAATCGCCAGAACTTCGGCAGAGGGGTAACACGGGGCGATCGCATTAACCAGCGTTACCGTAGCGGGTGGAATGTTTTCAAATTCTAAGGTCACGCGACCGCATCCGTCGGCAAACTTTTGGAGCGCCTTCGCATCATCCCACGCTGCGGTAGTGTGGCTATCGGCTACCATCGCCGCACACGCGCTGCTGGAGGGATCGAACGTCTTCACCTTGTAGCCCATGCGACGAGCCGCGATGGCCGACATCCGGCCCAGTTGTCCGCCGCCCAAAATTCCGATTGTTCCTCCCGGTAATAGTGGTGCGGACATGGATTATTTTTTCTTTTTAAAACTGGGGCGCGGATTTTTCAGAACCGCCTGCGTTTGCTTCGTGCGAAATTTTGCGAGCTTCGCCGCGACTGCTTTATCGGTCAGGCCAAGAATCGCGGCAGCGCCGAGGGCAGCGTTGATTGCACCAGCACGGCCAATGGCAAAGGTGTGTACCGGAATGCCCGCGGGCATTTGCACGATGGATAAGAGCGAATCAATCCCGTCGAGCGTCTTCGACTGGACTGGCACTCCCATTACGGGCAGGAGGGTCATGGCCGCAGCCATGCCGGGCAAGTGAGCGGCACCGCCGGCGCCGGCGATGATGATTTTAAGGCCGCGAGCCTGTGCGCTCAGCGCATAGTCTTTTAATTTAATGGGCGTGCGGTGTGCGCTGACGACTTCCGCCTCAAATGGAATACCAAGCAATTTTAGGGTGTCGGCCGCATGTACCATGGTATCCCAGTCGGACTGTGAGCCCATAATAATGCCCACGCTCACGCTGGATTTTGTTTTCTTCGCCATGGGGTTAACATGAAGGACCGTTACCCAACTGTGAAGCCCGAAGCGTAAAAACTAGTCTAAGTATGGCACGTATTCGGGCACCAACTGCTTAATCCCCTGTTTGCACTGCTCTTTTTCTAGAGGAATAAGGCTATGGATAGCTTCGAGGAGTTTGGGCAACTGCTCGAAGGGTAAGGGCGGGCCGATAAAACGGAAAATGCGATCGTGTGTGGTTTTATGGTACGCTTCTCCGTGATGCTGGAGCTCCTCGATCATTTTCTCGCCAGGTCTTAGGCCTGTAATTTTGATTTCGATATCCAGATCGGGACGTAGGCCGCTTAACTCGATGAGCTGTCGTGCTAGGTCTACAATCTTCATCGGTTTACCCATTTCTAAAACAAGAATGTAGAC
>Ga0214919_10007507_pt1 | contig 14685 bp, 16 predicted proteins | sample LL1503_MetaG_FD_177994 | JGI IMG/M metagenome (GOLD analysis project Ga0214919, IMG submission 177994) | Freshwater microbial communities from Lake Lanier, Atlanta, Georgia, United States - LL-1503 | ecosystem: Environmental > Aquatic > Freshwater > Lake | place: USA: Georgia | collected... | reverse complement strand
GCGTAGGCGTCGGCGTAGGCGTAGGCGTAGGCGTAGGCGTAGGCGTAGGCGTAGGCGTAGGCGTAGGCGTAGGCGTAGGCGTAGGCGTGGGTGTAGGCGTGGGTGTAGGCGTAGGCGTAGGCGTAGGCGTAGGCGTAGGCGTAGGCGTAGGCGTAGGCGTAGGCGTGGGCGTAGGAGTAGGCGTAGGCGTGGGCGTCGGTGTTGGTGTGGGTGTAGGGCTTGGCGTAGGCGTAGGCGTAGGCGTAGGACTAGGGCTTGGCGTAGGCGTCGGTGTGGGTGTGGGCGTAGGCGTGGGTGTAGGCGTAGGACTAGGGCTTGGCGCAGGCGCATCTATAGCAATTTGCAATACGATACCATTTTTCTCTTCACCCGAATTACTATCAGAACACCATACGTAGTTCCCCGCAGACGAAATACCGGCTATATCTTCACCAATTTCTATGGTGCTTATTATATTCTTAGTGTCATTATCGATTTGAATCAAATTAAATTTATTATAATCTGCATATACAACCGTAACCCATGTATATTGTCCATTACATGAACTATCTATTGGATTACCTTCAATATTTATAGATTCTATTGTCCAATCTTTAGGTGATTGATTATCATCAATAGTAATTCTGAATACAAGTTTGTTTTTAATACAACCAATCCATATATATTTACTATCACACGAAATACTTTGAAAACCGCCTGATGTAGAGTCAGTTAATATAATATCATATACGTCATTTGTCTTAATATCAATTATTGAAATACTAGAATAATCATTATCAATATCTGATAAAGTATTTCCAACATATACATATGTCCCATCAGACGAAACAGACTGAGGAGTGTTACCAACTGATATTTCACTTAATTGCTCAAATGTGTCAATACTAAATTTATATACCGTGCCTTTATAAAATTCATTTACAAACCATACATTATTTGCGTCAGCTGAAAGAGAGTATATAAAAAATTTATTATCTGTATCTATTTGTGTTATAGATTTAGATATTATTTCTCCAGTAGAAATATTATATTGATATACGCGTTTAGATTCCTTAACCGCATAGTATACATAATTACCAGAAACTGTCATACAATTTGGCTGTGCGTTTTCAGTGTCTATAGTGTTTTTTATTTTTTTAGTAATAATATTAATTTGATAAATTTTACAAGAAGTCACATTCATAACCCATACATATGAACCTTCAGCATCAGAGGAAGTGGATATATCAGTTGGATATAAACCAACTGAAAATTTGTCTACTATTCCTGGATAACTTGTTGGAGGGGGGAAGGTTGAAGTCATTTTAACACCTTTCATTTTATAATATTGCAAAATATTATAAAAATACAGCTAAACCCTCTAACCTGTCCAATCTTTCGGTAGTAAACCAATCGCGATCGCTTGTGCCGGCGTTAAGGCATTTTCGTCACACCCATCATGGTTCACGTTGGGGGGAAAGTGTTGCTTATTCGGTGGCGTCGGCAAACAATGGCGCTTCTGTAGTAAACTCCGCATATAGTCGCTCGATTGAATCGCACCCGAACCATTCGTTTTCGCGTAGTATTCTTGGTAGTATTTCTTCCCGCCGATATGGTAGGTCCCGGCTTTACATTGTTGCAACTGCCCCGTATTCGTTACGGCGATGGGACATTTATACGGCATCTCGGCTAATAAGGTTTCATTTTTATCCATGACACAACTGCCGTTCGCGCTAATCACATTATGGATATACACTCCTTGACTAAAGTTCTCTGCCGAAAAGTCTTGCACCCAGTTTTCTTGTGAGCCTTTCCCACAATTTCCATTGTCGCAGACCGGATACTTGAAGGACTCGAAAATGTGCCCCTTGGTATTTTTTGTCGAGAGTTTAATAATATTCGGGTCATTCGTACAACAACTGCCCGAGTTATAAACGGCAACCACGTATTTACCTAAATGGCCGCCGTGCCCCATGGGTATCGCCCCACGAAAAGGCGTCCGCGTCACGGATTTCGCTAAATTCGTGGGACCGACCTGCCCGATATTTCGCAACCCCCCGTTTAAAGAAAAACCATTTGCAGAGATCGGTTCTTGAAAGCGTTTCGAATTTCGTTTTAAAGCAACAATGGACATTATTGTTATATATATACAACCTTTTAAAAACAACCTTTTAAAAAAAGGTTGCACCAAAATACAACCCAATCTTTATAAAAAAGGTTGCGCCAAACCTACCAACCTTTATCAGCCAAACCTAATATTACGTGTCTTCTGTTAACGATTATAATTTAAAGGCACAGACGTAGTTGGTTTTTGGCTCAACCTTTCCCAAAGGTTGGTTAGAGATATAAAAAATACCGCTCTTCCGGCTTCACTTGCAAACACCGCAATAAAAAGAAGTACATTTTGCTCCCTTTCAGCGGATCTAAATTATCCTCATCGTCTAACATCAAACAATAGATACAGAGTTTCGCTAAACTATAATAACCAACCGTAACTGAAGCATAAAATGGCAGTGTTTTTACTCCCCCTTTCAATTCCGGGGCTAAAAACCTCTCATCCGCCTTTGTAAATTTCATCGGATAAGAAAGTAATAATTGCTCCTGTTTATATCGATTCAACACATGGTCTACATTATCCAATAAGAAAAACTTCTCATCAATGACAATAATATCGGTTAAATTCAAAAAGAAAATCCCCTTCTTATATTTCTCCAATACCATCATCTGTTGACCTATTTGTAAAATTAAAAGTTCTACTTCTTCATAATTCATGCCTTTACCTTTGTCTTCGCCTTTACCTTTCAATAAAAGAAATTCCTCTAAAGTTATTATAGACCCGGCACTAAGATTTAGTTTCCTCCCTTTCCCTGTATCTTCGTGTGTCTCTTTTATATCCCCCTTCCAACCCAATGTAGAGAGAAAGTCCCGATAAATCTGTATATGCTCTGTCCAGGTTTTTATTTTATTATAATGTTTATTTTTATTACCACTTAGACTTGTTTCACCTATCATTATAATAATAAACCTTTTTAAAAGGTTGAATCAAAACACAACCACGTACGTATTTTTATAATATTTCTTTACTAAATATTGTAAAGCATCATTACGTAGTATTTATGTTTGGCGCAACCTACTTCGTTTGAACCTTTTTACACCTTTTCACATTTCAAATGCCGATTATCAATAAAAATTTAAGGAAAAATAATATTTGTTATATTATTTTTATATGTATGTTTTAATAATCCGGCAGAATATATCATCTCAACTTTTACTGGAACATTCTCTACATCATCATATTCTATTTTAATACATTTGTGAATATGTAAGGGAACGCATATATCTTTATTAAATTCAACATTTTTTATTTTTTCTAACCCATCAGCATAACATAATTCTAATTTTAGGATATGTTCGGCATTTGTAATTGATTTAACGCTGAAAAATATATCAAATTCACGCAATAAAGGGAAATATACAAACTTGCTATTTGGTTGCCTTATAACAAATCTTTTTAGTTCATTACATTTTAAATTCACCCCTTCTGGTAGCATAAATAACTCCATCCTATACTCATGTAAATTATCTTCCCACTCTTGATAAATATCAACTTCTTCTTTCCTTGTATATTTATCTGTTCTATTGGATTCAAATACTAAATCTTTATATGAAAGAGACATTATTATTATTATATATTATTTAATAATCGGTATTTTAAATGTTAAAAGGTGTAAAAGGTTGTTTATAAAATTGAATTAAAGTTATTATAAAGTATATAGAGTATAATACTAACAAAGCTATGAAGACATCTACCGCCTTTCAGAATAATAATAAATATATTCCGCCGAATAGACAATCATTTACCACTAAAAAAAAGGAACTGAAAAAAGAGTTCTCCCTGGAAAGTCAAGCCAGCGCATTTCCCTCATTAAGCCGTAATGACAACGATAAAATTAACAAACCCCTCTTAAGTTTTGCGAATGCCACCAAGACGAAACAAACCGAAGAAGTAGTAACAGCTGTTGTAAGTGATGTCCTGCCCGGTTGGATACATATCCGCAATAATAATGGAAAATTAGAATGCAAGGCAGGGAAACCAACGACGCGCTACCCCTGTTCGGATGACCATATTGAAGTCAAGTTAAGCAATGCCATGATTAATAATCGTTTAGCCAAAGCACAATACGAAAGAGATAATGACGTGAATCGATTGGGTGATTTATCCCAGTATTATGGAGCAAAGACTTTATTGGAACTATTTGCCGACGAAGAAGAGGCTATGCAAAATACAACAGACAATGATAATTTATCATCGTCAGAATATTCTGATTACGAAGATTCTAACAATATTTTTGGCAATAAGTTTGAAAACAGTAACCAAATATAAGTATATGTATATAAGTATAAATATTAATGATACAAGATCTAGATGACCAAGAAGACGAAATAGATAATAACTGGGTCGATGCTTATAAAAAAGCCGAAGACAATTACAACGAATTTTATAATGAAAAAGTTCATACTATTAAAGTTTTTTTCATGTATATAAATAATGAAAAAACAGTTGTTAATATGCGACAAGAAATGCTTACCTTAACTACCGAAAGCATATTAAAGAGAGAACAATTAATAGCTCTTATCAAAGAAAAACAAACATTAAATAATGTAAAATATAAGTTGTTCACTCTGGTAAAATATAATATAGATTTACAACCGGAAGAAATAAATGATTTTATAAGGATAAGCGACAGCCATACGATAAGCGACAGCCATACTATAAGCGACAGCCAAAACCCAATAGAATATGACACCCGTTTTTTAATCCCGGAAAAATATATTAATGATATTTATTTTACTGACACTATTAGTATCTTCCAGGATTTAAATGCACTTTATATAATATTTAAAGAAAATACACATACAAACAATAGATTAACAAAAAAACATAAAAAATTTCTAAAAAAAAGTCGTTTAACAAGACATAAATATATATAATTTTTATTTATTTATTTATTTTTATTTATTTATTTATTTTTATATTTGTTATTTTGCAAAGATTTGGCGCAACCTTTTCCAATTGCTTCGCCTACAAAGGTTATTTATATTTGGCGCAACCTTTTCCAATTGCTTCGCCTACAAAGGTTATTTATATTTGGCGCAACCTTTTCTAAAGGTTGCTAGATATCATCCACCGACACCGTCAACCAGGCCATTTGTTCACTTACGGATTCATTCTTCACTACCGGTAAGTCTTTTAAAGGAATAATTGGTTTTATTTTTTCAATTTCTTCTTCGTCGTCGTCGTCCTCCTCCTCTTCTTCCTGATCAATAGCCGCCAACGTATCAGAGAAGACAAATTCACTGCCGGTTTTATCCCCATCCATAGCATTATTTATTGCCATAAGATGCTTCAATAATTTCGCATTCACTGTTTGCTTTAATTTATCTCTTTCGCCTGCGGAATAGACTTCCAAAATATCGCAGGTTTGCGACCCATCTGAGCGTTTCTCCCAGTCGTATAAACCCACCATAAGCCAGGTTCCCGGCGCAATTGCATTATCTCCCCGTCTGGCCGTCATAAATTTTCTGCGAATCGTACAACGCCGGGATATACCGTCGTCGCACATAACTTGGCATGTTTTCCCCCCATAAATTGTCGTAATCACGGCATACATTTCCCCAACTTCGACGACATACCGCACATTTTGAGTGACAGTTGGTATACCCACACTCTTGCGTGCCTGCTTCTTCGATTTGTTTCCACCGGAATTTTTAACCATTTTCTTATTTATGTATTAATATAATATATAATATATTAATCTATTTCAATTTTATAAACAACCTTTATCAGCGAAGCAAGTAAAAAAGGTTGCGCCAAAATCAACCACAAAAACAACCACAAAAACAAGCCAATAATTCAGTCAAAATACACCCTTCCAGCGGTTGGGTTTGGCGCAACCTTTTCCAAAGGTTGTTTTAAAAGGTTCAAACGAAGTAGACTGCTAATATGTCCATTGCCATAATTCATTTTCTTCTTCTTCTCCTTCATATACATTAAGTGGAAAGGTATAATTACACCACGCCGTTCCACCTCTTTTAACGATTGGTTTCATACTCATTGCCTGAACTTCTTTCGGCAATTCATCTAATTCGTAAGCATACAAATCATAAAACCCTTCTTCCCCTATTTCCGTGGCAAATTCAATCTTTTTCTGCCGGTGATTTACTGTTCCCCCAAATTTTTCTAAACGTCTTAACCACACGGGCGAACCCATCGCATAATACTCCCAATGAAACCACATTTCTTTAATAAACGCCTCTGTCGTCAGCCACTGCCCTCGCGCTAAGGTAAAGGAGCCGATACGATCATCGATTTCGGCAAACCGTTTAAACATTAAGGTATTATAGATGGGTTGGATAAGCTCTTCTTCTAGCTGTTTTATGTGGTCGAGCTGTTCTTGTTTCGGTACTACATAGATGTGTTTTCCTACTGGCTTGTTTTCTTCTGCTTGATAATAAATTTTCTTTGAAATAACCGCCAGCACATAATGTAGTGTATCTTCCTCTTTTATAATTATATTCAAAAACTGCCCAATAACCAACCCTACATTAGTTTTATTCTCTTCCCATAATACCCGTAAATAATAACAGATATTTTCAAAATGCCGGCGTTCCAGGGCTAATAATAAATTCTGGTATAAGTTATGATATAAAATATTCTCGTCTTTTGTCTTTAATTTATACATGATAGTGGGATACATATCCTTATAATCCTTCTTGCAAGTATATTGTCGCATCATAAATACCGTGCAGGTCGCTTTCAGATTATACATATTGCGGAGAATATAGGCAATATGCTTCATGTCTTTATCTAGTTTCCATAAGTCGTGTTTCTTTTTAAAATACGCTTCAAATTGCGGGTGCTGTTCGTAATAAAAGTCCAGGTATATTTGCCACATGAATTCGAATATATCAAATCCCGAATAATATAATTCATACGCCCAATAATAAATGACTTCTAATTCTTCTTTCTTTAGTAAAGCGGTTACTAAGGAGAGTTCCACTTCATCTTTGCAATACAAGAAACGGCTAAGGATGAGAGGAGGATGAGGCATATTATTTTTGTTTCTGTAAATTTTATATGTATTCTTTTTCTATATAATATCAATCAATTTTATATATATATTTTTTTGAAAAGTATATATATTTTTGCTATACTTTTTTTGAAAAGTATATATATTTTTGCTATACTTTTTTTAAAAAGTATATATATTTTTGCTATACTTTTTTTAAAAAGTATATATATTTTTGCTATACTTTTTTTAAAAAGTATATATATAGATGAGTAAAAAACCCGTAACCTGGATGGACGTAATACGTGAACAATTAGCGAAAATGCGGAAAGAAGGTAAAACCCCCTCCATTGGGGACGTCACCCCGTATGCAAAAAAAGAATGGGCCGAAATTAAAGCCGGTAAACATCCGCTATATAGTCAAGGCACGGGCAAAGGCATGAGTAAAGGAAAAGGCATGAGCAAAGGCATGAGCAAAGGCAAAAAGGGCAATAAAACACAAAAAATGAGCAAAGGCAGTACAACCCGAAATTTTGATTCTAATATATCTATCCATAAAATGTTATCCAAAGTTCATTTGTGTAAAAAAGACATGGCAAAGATACAAAAATATTTAAAATCCCAGAGTGGAGGAGGCTGTGGTTGTGAACAAACCGGCGGTGGCTGTGGTTGCGACAAGATGACTGGGGGCAAAGGCAAAGGCAAGAGTAAAAAAATGAGAAAAACAAAGAAGAATAAAAAAATGAAGGGAGGCGATGGCGATAAAGAAAATTTTACTGAAGAAACTGAACCCTCAACGGGTTTACTCGCATCAGAAGAAGTTGAATCAGTGGAAACCGATGCGGTAGAAGAAATTTAAATGCTTAGCTTCTCTTAGTAATCCCTTTCGTTCTACTTAATTGATGTAAATCCGCCTGAATCGCTTTAGTCGTGTAATCAATATCATATTCAAATGTATCAATCAAGTCCATATAATTATCGATATGCTCCTCCATGAAAAATATTTCCCCAAATTTTTTCTTTGTCTCTTCCAAACTATATCTTTTTGTCGGGTCCGGGTGAATATTATACAAAAGCATTTGCGAGAAATAAATAATGAGTGTGTTCTTATGGAAGCCGTGCGGGAACATGAAGGACAATGTTTTTAAATAGAGCACACTTAAAGAATAGTTATCCCAGGTAGGGTAATACACAAGCAATGTTTGTATAATTTTCGCTTTTTCTCGCCCGACATAGGTAAGCAAATAAGTTTCACAGGCGCGTAAATAATCACGCTTAAAATCCTGACTAAAATTAATTAAACCTTTATTATGCTTTACATACTCGGCGCAAATGTTTTTCACATCGGTCTCTCTGAAATCCTGCTCCTTGACCATTTCATGTAACAAATAATTAATTACATGAATTTCTAAAGCCCAAATATAATAGTCTGGCGAATATGTGTAGAAATATTTTTTAATATTCATCTTATCCATTTGTAACACCATATCCATTTGTATCGACACTCCAAAATCCAGTATTAACGGCAAATGCGTATTTTGATTATATAAAATATTTTCACTTTTAATGTCAAAATGCACAATTTGTTTCGATAGCAAAATACCGATGGCTTCGAGTAAATAAGTATAAGTTTCTATTAAACCCACGATAATATGTTTTTTCGACGCATACATATCGATTAGAATAGTGTAAAAGGATTTATTTGCAACATAAGGAATTTCCATCAAAATATATTTGTCTTTGTCTTTGTCTTTGTCTATAACACGACAATCTTTTAATATTTTTTTATCTATACTTCGCAGATTAACAGGACAACTGTTTATAACTGGTAAGAAATACATCTTATAATTTTGTATACTCATAATAACCTGCCCAATGTCAATTTCATTATCAGAACTTTCGTCATTTTTTTGTAACTTTGTCACGATGTTTTTATTATCTTGTGGTTTACCGCTGCATTTAATGCCGGGATAATAAATACAACCAAACCCGCCTTGGCTTAATAGTTTGCTCATATATAAGACGCTTTTTTAAAAAGTGTGGAAAAAAACACACGTAAATAAAGCGTTTATTTTGCTATATATAACATATAAGTTTTGCTACACATTACGTGTATTTTTTGCTATTATTATGTCTAAGTTTTGCTACACTTTTTTTAAAAGTGTGTTTTGCTACACTTTTTTTAAAAGTGTGTTTTGCTACACTTTTTTTAAAAGTGTGTTTTGCTACACTTTTTTTAAAAGTGTGTTTTGCTACACTTTTTTTAAAAGTGTGTTTTGCTACACTTTTCCTAAAAGTGTGTGTTAAAGTAACGATTTTTATATGTTTTTTTAAACTTCTCATTAACAGTGTCTTTATTAAGCAACCGTTCTTGCTCTCCGAGTAATAAGTGCTCGAACTGTTTACAAAAATCCTCATAACCTTTTGCCGGTGTATACTTTACACAATTCACCTGTTGGTTGCGAATACCGGCTATAATATGTTTATCCATTTCCTCGATAATGTGTTTATCCATAGTTATATAGGTTCTCTTTTTAGCCTTAGCCTTAGCGTCACCATTAGCCTTAGCGTCACCATTAGCCTTAGCGTCACCATTAGCCTTAGCGTCACCATTAGCCTTAGCGTCACCCTGATTGGTTTTTTTTCGAAAATAATAACGTCCAGCTTTATACATTTTATCTTTCGCATCTCCTTCATACCCACCGGCCGTCAATCGTGCAACTTCGGCTTCTAATAGTATTTTATTTGTCTCGACCCACGTAGCCCAGTGCTCTTTGTATGTATTACGATCGTCGAATTGATGTAATTTGGAAAATCGCGTAATCATATCCATTATATCGTTTGTAAAATTAAATCGCAATGTTACTTTATTAACCTGAGTCATTTTTATACAACATAAAGTTATAAGTATAAGTATTTCAATTATATTATATAATTGAAATGAAATTATATAATAAAAATATAAATCATTAAATAAAGAAATGTCGTCTAAAGCAAAAGTATCAACCGCAAAAGCAACAATTGACCTCAGAACGGAATACATCAACCAATTAAGCGCTATGGAGAAAACAGTTTTGAAGATTGCGCAAGAACATTTGGAAACCTCATTTAGTTTGGAAAAAAGTATTGGATTTAAGTCATGGGTCCAAGGACAAGCAAAATAAAAATACTGTTGAAATACTTTTAATAAAAGTATTATTTTACTTCTTATGTCGCCTCGTCTGTGTTTTTTGCATAAACCCATTAATAGTGTTTTGTAACCGTCGCGTTACGTGACTAATACGTTTACGTATATTATGGATTCGAGCACCCCCTTCTTGTTTGAGTTTTGTAGGTTTCGCTTTGCTTAAGGTATTCGCTTTGCTTAAGGTATTCGCTTTGCTTAAGGTATTCGCTTTGCTTAAGGTATTCGCTTTGCTTAAGGTATTCGCTTTGCTTAAGGTATTCGCTTTGCTTAAAGGATTCGCTTTGCTTAAAGGATTCGCTTTGCTTAAAGGATTCGCTTTGCTTAAGGTATCTTTTGCATATTGTTCCCCCTTTTTTTCAAAATCTTTTATCATAGATTTATTAGGCACCATACCTGCTACATTAGGCACCATACCTGCTACATTAGGCACCATACCTGCTACATTAGGCAAAGTAGGCATATTAGGCAACGCGGGTATCATATTTCCCATATTCCCTATAGCTGTCTTGACCGAACCTATAGATTGCATAAGTTTCGCTTGTTCTTGATTAAATATATGTATCATCTGCACTGCCGTATTAATGGCCGTAAAAAATGTTTCCGTACTAAATTCAACACCGGGTGCGGCTGCCAACATCGCCGAATTAAAACCTCTTAAAAACGCAAGAATCAATGCCATTATACCCCCAGCCACTGGAATTTCCCCCAGAAATGCGTCTGTAACATTTAATATAGCATTCATAACACCACTTGCTCCTCTCCGTCCCATTCTCGTTAAAGTGTCCATGGCTTTATCCATCATTTTATCAATGGTAGGTTTCACTGTATCTACCATTTGGAGACTTAATATGGCAAATTCTTCTGCTAAATCTTTTAAAGCCTTTTGCGCTTCGGGGTCACGCGTCAAGTGATTAAGAATTAAGGTACTGTTTTGTAATTTTTCTAAAATTGTTTTATCCAAGGACTTTGTCCCCAAATCCCCAAAGGTATTATCTATTACTGTTGTCAATGCTTTATTTGCCACATTTTCAAAGATGTTGTGTAAATTACTATTTATATTACTTGCGAGAGACATAAAGGTCCCCATCCATTTTGTCGCGGCCTCCTGCATTTGTTGTTGTTGTTGCGTTGGCTGTTGCATTTGCATTTGCCCTGGCTGCTGTTGCCCTGGCTGCTGTTGCCCTTGCTGCCCTTGCCTTTGCCCTTGCTGCCCTTGCCTTTGCCCTTGCTGCCCTTGCCTTTGCCCTTGCCTTTGCGGTGCCACTGCTCCGCCCTTTTGTATACATAAAGGCATTCCCGGATACATTTCACATTTTTTAACAGCTTCGGCTACACCTGCTAAAATCAAACTGGTTATAATAGAAAAGGCATATAATATATCATAATTTTCATGTTGTGAATTTGTATTCATTTACTTATATTTATAAATTATAATATTTATTTATAAATTAATCTTCTTTTTGCTTAATTTCTGGCATATTATTAACCATATCGGGCATAACATTAGCCATATCGGGCATATTATTAGCCATATCGGGCATATTATTAGCCGACTCTTGCATCCGTTTATACTCACTATAACTAATTTTCACATTCGCATTTACGTCCTCCGTCGCGTTTTTACTAAGAGTTTTTTCATAATCACTCATCTTCCCCTTGTATTTAAAGCGATTCGCCTTGTCCGTGATAATATAATACTTCTTATCCACATTAGTCCCCCTTTTTTTATTATAACTTTTAAAAGTGGCAAATATTGACCGCTCTTTATTATCATTAGTCTTTTCTTTTTCCTTTTGCATCTTATCAAACTCAATTTCCGACAACATTCGATTTTCCCCGTTTTGAATTTCATCTCGATAGTTGACACATATCTGTTTACATTCAAACGTTACCGCAAATAAACGGGCTACGGTATCCAAAATTTCATAAGAAATATCGGCAAATTTATCCGTATAATAGTCAAAGGCTCCGGTATTTACGTTATAGGACATCACTACTATCCCTTTGGGCGTTGATTCTGTTAACCGCTGTCCCTCTAAAAGGGCTTTTAATTCTTCTGCACCAAGAACTGTATCCGGTAATTCTTCTAATTTATCAAAGTATTGACTTTCATAAGTAATCTCTGTTGAATTCAAGTCATCGAGATCTAATCCGGCACCATCATCGCTATTTGAGTCATCTTCCTCTGAATCAATAATAATTGCATTTGTTCTTTTTTTCCCATACAACACTTGAGAAATAAACGTCATAATAATAATATTCGCCAAACACCAGGATAATATAAGAATACCGGCATTATTAACTAGGATATTGATATTTTCATGTACGTGATCTGGTATGAAACTTTCTCTCAGCATAGAAATGTGTTCTGTCGTGCCATTTTTATAAGTATATATAACACTACCTGCATTTTCTGCCACCGAATTTTCTGCAAAAAACGGTAATAAGAAAAGAAGAAAGAAACTGTTCATTGAATAGTATTGTCTGTATATTTTTAAGTGTTAAATATGTGATATTATATTATTTTATCTTATATTATTTTATCTTATATAATATTACAAAATTTGCCCCCTTCTTAAGGCAAAGAGGGCCGTCATTTCGTCCTTTAATATGGGCACCGGTATCACTTCAAAATTCTTTTTCGCCGGGTGCAAACAGACTAATGCCAGTTTCGTTACAGTCTTACCATATTTTTCTTCTAAGATGGTCTTATAGGTATTGAGTTGTAAAGCGTAGTGCCAGAAATTCGTATCGGGAATGTGGCTAATACAGTCCGTGATGGCATTTTTCCCAAAGGCATCCGCTTTCTTAATATCCTTCGCCCGTTTCCAATCATAAATCATTAAGGTACCGTCGGGATTTTCATAGACCATGTCTATCGACCCAGCTAAGGACAATTCTTCATGATAAATCATCCATTCCGTGCGGTAAGGTTTCAAATGGGCACAGGCTGCTAAGAAATTCTGGAAATAGGTATATTCGATGCTGGGTGCTATTACATTTACTGCTGCATTATGCTCACCCGTGTTATAATAACATTCTATTTGGTAATGCATATTCGTCCCCTCATCAGCCGCTTCATCACGCCCCTTATCCCATCCGGCTTTAATTTCCTCTCTGGTCTGCCCATAATACTTACTTTTAAGCCAATTCTTCCCCTTCATCATATTCGTAATAATGAGATCCGCATCAAATTCTGCAAAATGCGAATGATTCCACGTCGTCACCGAGGTAAATTTTTTCCCCTCCGCACCTTTAATGGTATATAAATGGGGACCAGCTTCAAAACTGATATTTAGATCTCTGTCATGCTTGTTTTTCTTGGCTAGGAAATCCATTTTGTCTTGTTTAATATAATAATAGTTTTCTATTATTATATCAATTTTTTATATAAGTAATGACTAATTATTTTATTATTCTTAGCAATATAAATTATTGGATACGAACCACAGATAAAGTAGCAGTATAAGCGTAAATAATTGTAGTTGCGTTGTCAGGGAAAAAAAAATAATTCATAATAGAATTCCCATTACCAGAAGCAGTAGATATATAACTCAGAGTGGAAGGTATACTACCACTACTAAAAGTACGTGCCTCCTCCTGTGCAACCACTTATACAGGAATTTAATGAATTACTATCATTACTTTTAGGTCCAATAAAATTCTGTAATATATTATTTATAAAATAATTCAAATCAATTTATAAGGACTATCTTTCATAGATTAGATTTTAATACTTTAACATAATTACCGAAGTTGAATATGGAATATATCTAGTTTTTCTAGATATTGATGGAGTATTAATATTATTCTTATGGGATTATATTTAATACTCCACCATTATTCCATACTTGTCCTGATGGTAATCCAAGACTAGATGTAGGTAAATTTTTTATTTGAAAAAAAGTAGTAGAGGCAGGTACTGTAGGATCAGGAACTGTAATTTCAACCACAATATTTGTAAGACTGGTGTCATTGTATAATCGAAACAATGAGTAATTACTTCCTTTTGGATAAATATATATCCCATTATTAGAAAGCCACCCAAAATTATTCTGTGAAATAAAATAATCATTATTAGTGCATGTTAATCCATAGCCCTGTGAACATATAAAATTATTACCTGAAGTAATAGTTCCTCCTGAATATATATTATATGCTTGTGTTGAAATAGTAGTAGGTCCTGGTTCTTGTATTACAATGCTATCACCTATTGTTGATGAACTTGTAAACATAGCTAACGTATATTGTGTTCCTGATATTGTAATTGGAGGACCTGTAGGACCATCAGCACCCGTAGAACCAGTAGGACCAGTACTACCATCAGCACCCGTATTCCCTTGAGCACCCGTAGGACCATCAGCACCCGTATTCCCTTGAGCACCCGTATTCCCTTGAGCACCAGTAGGACCATCAGCACCCGTATTCCCTTGAGCACCCGTATTCCCT
>Ga0214919_10007506_pt1 | contig 14686 bp, 13 predicted proteins | sample LL1503_MetaG_FD_177994 | JGI IMG/M metagenome (GOLD analysis project Ga0214919, IMG submission 177994) | Freshwater microbial communities from Lake Lanier, Atlanta, Georgia, United States - LL-1503 | ecosystem: Environmental > Aquatic > Freshwater > Lake | place: USA: Georgia | collected... | reverse complement strand
GTGGGGCCAGGGGCTGATCCGGTCTTGGAACGCGGCGGGTTGGTTTGACCTGCCGCAGCGCCTAGGCGCACGCATCGCTGCCTTGATTGGCGCAGGGCCGGACGAGGTGGTGGCGGCGGACACGACCTCGGTGAATTTGTTCAAGGTGCTGGCCACGGCCATCCGCATTGCACAGCATGCAGACCCAGCCAGGCGCGTCATCGTGAGCGAGCGCAGCAACTTTCCTACCGATTTGTATATTGCCCAAGGCCTGTGCCAAAGCCATGGTTGCAGCCTGCAACTCGTGGAGGCCGATGGCGTGCTGCCGGCGCTAGGGCCGCAGGTGGCGGTGCTGATGCTCACGCATGTGAACTACCGTACCGGCGCTATGCACGACATGGGGACTATCACCGCTGCCGCACACAAAGCTGGTGCCTTGATGCTTTGGGACCTGGCGCACAGCGCGGGCGCCGTGCCCGTGGACTTGCGCGGTGCCGATGCCGACTTTGCCGTGGGCTGCGGCTACAAATACCTCAACGGCGGGCCGGGCGCACCGGCGTTTTTGTGGGTGCATCCGCGCCATAGTGCGCGCACCGATCTGCCGTTTATGCAACCCCTTTCCGGCTGGTGGGGCCACGCAGCGCCATTCGCGTTTGACAGCAGCTACCGCAGCGCGCCCGGGATTAACCAGTTTTTATGCGGCACGCAGCCCATCGTGAGCCTGTCTTTGCTGGAATGCGGACTAGACGTTTTTGCAGCCGCGCAGCCGCAGGGTGGCATGGACGCCATCCGCCGCAAGTCGCTGGCCTTGACCGATTTGTTTATTGCCTTGGTGGAGACTCGCTGCGCAGGCTTTGGGCTGGGCCTGGCCACGCCGCGCGCGCATGCACAACGCGGCTCCCAAGTGAGCCTGACACTAGACAGCGAGACCGACAGTTCCGCCGCCTACGCCGTAGTACAAACCCTGATTGCGCGCGGAGTGATCGGCGATTTTCGCGCGGGTGACGGTAAGGGCCAGGCAGACATCATGCGCTTTGGCTTTACACCTTTGTACATCGGCTTTGAAGATGTGTGGCATGCGGTAGAACACTTGCGCGAGGTACTGCACACCAGCGCGTGGCGCGCACCGCAATTTAGGCAAAAAAATGCGGTTACTTAAAAGGTTTGTATGAGCGCCTGCCCTTTCCATTCTGATACGCCCGCACCGCAGGGCAGCGCCGACATTGTGCACAGCGAAGCCGATGTGCAACTAGACTTTGCGCACAGCATGAGCTATGGCGATTACCTGGGGCTCGATGCCATCTTGAACGCGCAGCACCCGCGCTCGCCAGACCACAATGAGATGTTGTTTATCGTGCAGCACCAGACCAGCGAGTTGTGGATGAAATTGATGCTACACGAGTTGCGCGCCGCCATGGCCCATATCGCGAAAGATGAATTGGGCACAGCTTTCAAAATGCTGGCCCGTGTCAGCCGCATCATGGAGCAACTGGTACACGCCTGGGACGTGCTGGCCACCATGACGCCTCCCGAATACAGCGCTATCCGCCCCTACCTAGACAGCTCTAGCGGTTTTCAGAGCTACCAATACCGCTGCATCGAGTTTTCTTTGGGCAATAAAAACGCTGCCATGCTGCGACCGCATGCGCATCGGCCCGACCTGCTGGCCTTAGTCGAAGCGGCCTACGGCAGCCCGTCTTTGTATGACGAAGCACTGCGCCTGTTGGCGCGCCGGGGCATTGGCGTGCCGGCCACGCACCTGGAGCGGGATTGGTCATTGCCCTACCCGGCCGATGGCGGGGTGGAAGCGGCCTGGCTAGTGGTTTATCGCGACCCGCAGCGCTACTGGGATTTGTACCAACTCGGCGAAGAACTGACCGACCTGGAAGATGCCTTTCGCCTCTGGCGCTTTCGCCATGTGACCACGGTAGAACGCGTGATCGGCTTTAAGCGCGGCACCGGCGGCACCGGCGGCGTCAGCTATTTGCGCAAAATGCTGGACGTGGTGCTGTTCCCCGAAATTTGGAGTTTGCGCACGCAGTTGTGACGACTTGGCTTCAAACGCCCCGGTACAGCCACGGCATATCCAAAAGCCGCGTGCCCAGCAAACGCATCGCCGTATCGCGGCCCCAGGCCGTCAAGCCCGTGGTGTGGAAAATTTCGCCATTACGCTCTGCCCTGGCTTGCACGCGTGCATTGCGTTTCCAGCGCAGCGCCGCATAGTGCAGCAAAGCTTTGGCATCATCCGCCGGGCCTTGGTGCAGGCAGCGCGCCAGCACCGCAGCATCTTCTATCGCCATGCCAGCGCCCTGGGCCAAATAAGGCAACATGGGGTGGGCCGCGTCGCCCAGCAAAGCAATGCGGCCAAACGCCATATCCTGCGGGCCGCGCAGGTGCTGCAAACCATTCAATGGCCACAGCCGCCATTGCGCCAAAGCGCCTACCAATTCCTGCAAGCCGCCGCAGGTCTGCGACAGGCGCGCCAATAGGTCGCTGCGCAGCGCGCTTTGCTCCCATTCCTGCGGGTCAGCAGGCGACGGGCCTTCGACGATGACGACCAAGTTGAGCGATTCGCCGCTGTGTACCGGGTACTGCACCGCGTGCATCGCCGGGCCTAGCCATACGGTAATGCAATCGCTGCGCAAGGCCTCGGGCAAATCCGCTTGTTTGGCCATGGCGCGGTAGGCCAAGTGGCCGCTGAAAACCGGCTTGACGTCCTGGCGCAAAAAATCGCGCATAGGGCTCCATACGCCATCGGCGGCAATCAGCACATTGGCGCGGCGCTTGCGGTCATCGTCGGTGACCAGTTCCACGGCGCTAGCGTCCTGGCTGACGCGCTGCGCCGCACGCCCCAGGTGTATTTCGGTCAGGCCCTGGGCCAGTACGGCGCGGTGCAGCAAGGTATGTAAATCGATGCGCGCAATCGTGGCATAACGCGCGCCATAGCGCTGTAGCGCACGCGCGCCTAAAGCCAGCGCGCCCAGCAAGGCGCCAGTGTGGGCGCTACGCACTTCCAGCCTCTGCGGAAAGCAGGCCACCGCATCCAGCGCCGGGCCCAAGCCCCAGCCTTCAAGCAAGCCTACCGCGTTGGGGCCTAATTGCACGCCAGCACCGGCCTCGGAGAGCACCCGCTTTTTTTCAAACAACTGCGTCGCCATACCCGCTTGGCCGCACGCCAAGGCCGTGGCTAAACCACCTATGCCGCCACCAACAAGCAGTGTTTTTCTTTCCATGACGGGATTGTCGCCCATGGCTTGGGCCCCGATTTTCCACGGCAAAACCCGTGGCGATGCCGCCAACTGCCAAGGCCTAAAAGTGTGCCTGCAAAGCCGGATACAAAGCGCGAAAGCGGGCGTAGCGCGGGGCTAGCAAATCGGTCTGCGCAGGGTCGGGCGTGAAGCTGGCGCTGGCGGGCAGCGCAGTGCAGACCTCGGCCTCACTGCCACCCGCCGCCATCCATGCCAAACGCGCACCACCCAGCGCGGCAGCAGCCTCCGCGCCAGCGGGGCGCTGCAAAGGGCGCTGCAATCCGCTGGCCAGTAGTTGCGCCCAGGCATCGCTGCGGGCGCCACCGCCCACCAAGTGCAGCGCCGGTGCGCCCTGCCCCGGCCCTTGCGGACACATAGCGGCCTGCCCATCCATCAGGCCAAAGGACACGCCTTCCATGACGGCATAGGCCAGGTCGGCCGCGCCGTGTTCGCTGCGCAGGCCGACAAAGCTGCCGCTGGCCTGCGGGTTATTGTGCGGCGTACGCTCGCCGCTCAGGTAGGGCAAAAACAAGGGGGCTTGTGCGCGCTGAGACGCGCCCAGCGCCTGCACCGCTTGGGCCAATTGCGCCTCATTACTGCTGCCAGTTAGCTGCGTAATCCAGCCAAACGCGCTAGCCGCGCTGAGCATGACCGACATTTGGTGCCAGCGTCCGGGCAGCGCATGGGCAAAAGCATGCACCGCTAACTCGGGCGCAGCTTGGTAGGCATCGCCCGCCAAAAACACCACGCCCGAGGTGCCCAAGGACACAAAGCCCTCGCCCGGCCGGGTAGCGCCCACGCCCACGGCGCTGGCCGCGTTGTCACCACCGCCACCCGCGACAATGACGCGGGCGGACAAACCCCAGCGCTGCGCCAAGGCCGGCAACAAAGTGCCGCGCGATTGGCAGCCTTCAATGAGGCGCGGCATATGCGAAAGCATCAGGCCGCAGGCTTGCAGCATGGCGGGGCTCCAGGCCCGCGCCGCCACGTCCAGCCATAGGGTGCCCGCAGCGTCGGACATTTCGCTGACCGCCTCGCCCGTTAGCTGCAAACCCAGCCAGTCTTTGGGCAACAAGACGCTGCGGGTTTGGGCAAACAGCGCGGGCTCGTGCTGGCGCATCCACACAAGCTTGGGCGCGGTAAAGCCGGGCATGGCCAGGTTGCCGGTGATGGCGCGGGACTGCGGCTCCGCCGCTTCCAGCGCCCGGCATTGCGCGCCGGAGCGTCCGTCGTTCCACAAAATGGCGGGCCGCAACACTTGGTTGTGCGCATCCAGCGCCACCGCACCGTGCATCTGGCCGGACAGGCCAATGGCTTGGATGCTGGCCCACAGCGCAGGATGCTGCGCGCGCATCTGCGCTACGGCGTGCTCCACGGCCAGCCACCAAGCCTGCGGGTCTTGCTCGCGCCAGCTGGGGTGGGGGCGTTGCAGGCTGAGCGGCGCATCGGCCACGGCGCGGATCTGGTGCGCATCGTCCAGCAGCAAGAGCTTGACAGCAGAAGTGCCGAGGTCAATGCCAAGAAACATAGCGGCCTATTGCACCAAACCAAAGCGCGTGGCCACCTGGCGCCGGTATTCGCGGGGCGTCATGCCTTTGATATCCAAAAAGCGGCGGTTGAAATTGGCCATATTGTTAAAGCCCACCTCAAAACCAATGCGGGTTATCGGATGCTCGGACTCCATGAGCAACTGGCAGGCGCGGTTGATGCGCACATGGTTGACAAAGTCGGTAAAGGTATTGCCCGTGGCGCGGCGGAAGAAGCGGCTAAAACGGCTCTCGCTCATGCCAAATTCTTGTGCCAGCATGCCGACCGATATGTCTTCGGACAGCTTGTCGGTAATGCGGCTGAGAATGGCGTTGATCTGGTCCAGCTGCGCGTCGTTATCCACGCTTTGCAATTGGGCGTTGGACAAAAGCCGGTAGTCTTTGCAATGCGCCAGCATATTGAGAAATTCGCAAAACGCGCCCAGACGCGCCAACCCTTGTGAAGCTTTGACGCGGCGCCAGTGCTGCACGGCTTGCGGATAGACATCAAAAAACTCGATGCCATTTTTGGCGCGCTCCAGCAAGGGCAAGACAGCGCGCATTTCCGGAATATGGCGGCTGGCTTCTTCTATGGGCTTGTGCGGAAACTGAATCACCAAATCGCGCTCGGCCACACCGCCTTCGGGCAAGTCCATGCTGACCCAGTTGTGCGGCAGGCGCGGGCCAGTCAACACCAAATGGCCAGGCTGGAACTGGCCGATCCAGTCGCCTACAAAGGCTTTGCCCGAGGTGGCAGTGATCAGGTGCAGCTCGTATTCGTCGTGGTAGTGCCAGCGCGCCAGCGGTGTGGGAAAGCCATGCGCCAGGCAGCGGATGATGCCCACCTCGTCCGGCGACTCATAGCCCAGCGCTTTAGAGCGTGTGTGGTCCTGCTCCAGCTCGGGCTTGGTTTGGCGGGGACTGTGCGCAGCGCGGGCCATAGGTATACCGACGGGGTTTAGGACATGACGTTGCCGCCATCGACGTTCAGAGTTTGCGCCGTAATGTACGCGGCCTCGTCACTGGCTAAGAATACGGCCGCGCCGCAAATATCGGTCGGGTCGCCCATGTAACCTAGCGGCACGGCCTCGCCCACGCGCTTTTTCTTTTCGCCAATCGGTAGGTTCTCGTAGCGGGCAAACAAGGCATCGACCTTGGCCCACATGGGGGTGGCAATCACGCCGGGCGCAATGCCGTTGACGCGGATTTTGTACGGTGCCATGGCCAACGCCGCGCTTTGGGTGTAGCTGATGATGGCCGCTTTGCTGGCGCAGTAGTGCGACACCAAGGCCTCGCCGCGCCGCCCGGCTTGGCTGGCCATATTGATGACGGCTGCGCCCGGTGTTTGGGCAGCCACCATATGCGCCAGCACTTTTTGCATCACAAAAAAAGCGCCTTTGACGTTGACCGCAAACAGCTTGTCGTACATGGCCTCGTCGCTTTCCAGCAAGGGGGCCATGTCAAAAATTGCCGCGTTGTTATACAAGGTGGTGACCGGCCCAAAGCGGGCGTTGGCCGCAGCGATCAGCGCGTCAATGGCGGGCATGGAGCGCACGTCGGTGGGCACATAGTGCAAGCGGTCGGGATGGGCGCGCATCACCACTGCCAACTCGGGCGTAGGCTGGGCGTGGACGTCCGCCACGGTGCAGCGTGCGCCCTGCTGCAAATAAGCCGTGGCGACGGCCAGACCGATGCCACCGGCCGCGCCGGTGAGGATGGCGTGTTTGCCCTGAAGTCGTGTGCTCATACGGTCTGTCCTTGTACAAAATGTTCTACGCGCTGGTAGGCCTGGCGCAGCGCAGCAACGAGGCGCACATCGGAAGCCAAATCACCCCAGAGCACCGTATCTGCCGCAAACGCGGCGACTGGGTCGGGCGATTGGCAGATGGCGTGCGCATTGGCCACGTCCATGGCTTGGTCTTGGTAGGTATAGGGAATTTGCCCCGCGTGCCAGCGCTGTAAGTAGGCCAAGAATAAAGCGGGCAACATGGACACGCTGGCAATCGATTCACCACGCGCCAAGCGCTCGCGAAACGTGGGCGCGATAAAGCCGGGGATTTTGGAAAAACCATCCATGGCGACGCGCTGGTTGGTATCGGCAATCGCCGGGTTGCCAAAGCGGTGTAGCACCACGTCGCGGTAAGCGGCCAGGTCGATGGGGCTGGGATGCGCGGGTGTGTCCAGTACCGGAATCACGTCATCGGTCGCGTAGTCGAAAGCCATTGTGCAGATGCGCGCGTCGTGTGTGCCTTCGTGGATATAGGTGTAGCCGACCAGCGTACCGGCCCAGGCGATGCAACTATGGGTGGCATTGAGCAGCCGGATCTTGGCCTCTTCATAGGCCTGCACCGAGTCCACCATTTCCACGCCCACGGTTTCCCAGGCCGGGCGACCGGCGATGAAATTGTCTTCAATCACCCACTGAATAAAACTCTCACCCATCACCGCGGTCGGGTCATCTACGCCGGTCTCTGCCAGAACGCGTTGGCGCACCGCAGGCGTGGGCCGGGGCGTGATGCGGTCCACCATGGCGTTGGGGCTGCTGGTGTGGGCCGACACCCAATCGCGCAATGCGCTGTCGCCTAATAGCTCGATAAATTGCAACAGCCCGCTGCGCGCGCGCTCGCCGTTGTGGCGCAGGTTGTCGCAGTTGAGCAAAGTGACTGGGCCTGCGCCCGCTTGCATGCGGGCGCGCAAGATGCCGCACAGTGCGCCGTAAATCGTGCTGCCAGCGCGCCCGGCGCGCAGGGCATCCAGGTCGGCCTGCAAATCGGCAAAGGCCAAGTCCAGGCGGCCGTTGGCGTCCAGGTAATAGCCCGCTTCGGTAACGGTGAAAGAAATGATGCGCGTAGAAGCCTTGGCACCCACCGCCAGCAGGCCCGATAGCTGCGCATCCCAGGGCAGCACCTGCGCGATCGAGGTGATACGCGTGTAGCTGTAATGGCCTTGGGGCGTCACCGTTTCCAAGGTGTAAGCGCCCTGCTGCTGCGCCAGCGCCGCCAGGGTCTCGGGCAAATCGGGGCGGATATTGCCGCCGGCCAACGTCCAGCGGCGGTCACCACTTTGCTGCAGTTGGTGCAAGTACAGCGCCTGGTGCGCACGATGAAAGGAGCCCAGCCCCAAATGGAGCATGGTCAAGGTGGGGGTATCTGCGGTCATGGTAGTGGCGTAAAACTAAACAGCGGCGGGCCCGGAGCGCAGCGAGCGCCCTTGGGCGTCAAAGTAATGGGCGCAATCCAATTGCAAATCAATGCCGATGCTGTGGCCGCTGTGCAAACCACTGCGCGCGCTTTGCCGCAGCACTAGTTGCAAGCCCTGGCTGTTGCTCAAGTACAGCAGGGTTTCGGCACCCAGGGCTTCGACCAAATCCACCTGCATAGTGAGCATGCCTTGGCCTTCGGGCCGCAGCGCCAAGTGCTCAGGCCGCAGGCCGATAAACCCGTCGGCCGCCACGGGTAAGGCAAAGCGCTGAGCCAGTTCGGCCACCAGGCTGACGGCCAGCATATTCATTTGCGGTGTGCCAATAAACTGGGCGACAAAGCTATTGGCCGGGTGGTCGTAGAGTTCCAGCGGCGTGCCCACTTGTTCAATGCGTCCATCGCGCAGCACCACCACGCGGTCGGCCAGGGTCATGGCTTCTACTTGGTCATGCGTGACGTACACCGTGGTCGCGCCCAGTTCGCGGTGTAGCTTGGCGATTTCGATACGAGTTTGGCCGCGCAGCGCGGCGTCAAGGTTGGACAGCGGCTCGTCAAATAAAAATACTTTGGGTGCGCGCACGATGGCCCGGCCAATGGCAACGCGCTGGCGCTGCCCGCCCGACAACTCTTTGGGCCGGCGGTGCAAATACGCACCCAGGTTGAGGATGGCGGCGGCGCGCTCTACTTTTTCGCGGATTTGCGCTTGCGGCACTTGCGCCAGCTTGAGCGCGAAACTCATGTTTTCAAACACGCTCATGTGGGGGTAGAGGGCGTAGCTTTGGAACACCATAGCCAGGTCGCGGGCGCTAGAGGCGGCCTCAGTGATGTCACGCCCGTCCAGCACGATGTGTCCGTTATCGGTTTGCTCCAGACCGGCGATCAGGCGCAACAGCGTCGATTTGCCGCAGCCCGAGGGGCCGACGAAGACAATGAATTCGCCCTTTTGAATTTGCAGGTCCACGCCTTGGATGACGCGCTGGGCTCCAAAACTCTTTTCGATGCCGTGAAGTTGTAAATAAGCCATGGGAATGAAACAGTCCGGTCAAAAAAGGGGGCGCGCTATTTCACCGCGCCAAAGGTCAGGCCCTGTACCAATTGCTTTTGGCTGAACCAGCCAAACACCACAATGGGCGCAATCGCCATCAAAGACGCTGCCGAAAGCTTGGCCCAGAACAAGCCTTCCGGGCTGGAATAACTGGCTATCAGCGTGGCCAGCGTGCCAGCCTTGGCCGAGCTGAGGTTAAGGCTCCAAAAGGCTTCATTCCAGCTGAGCACCAGACAGAGCAACCCGGTGGACGCCAAGCCGCCCAGCGCCAACGGAAAGGTCACGCGGTAAAACTCTTGCCACAGCGTCGCGCCGTCCATGCGCGCGGCCTCCAAAATTTCGTTAGGAATTTCCTTGAAGTAGGAATACAGCATCCACACCATGATGGGCAGGTTGGACAGCATAAAAATGATGACCAAGCCGGTGCGCGTATCCAGCAATTGGGCTTTTTGCGCCAGCACATAAATGGGCACCAAGGCGCCCACGGCGGGCATCATCTTGGTCGATAGCATCCACATCAACAGGTTTTTGGTATGGCGGCTCTTGAAGAAGGCCATGGAATACGCGGCAGGCGTGGCGATCATCAAACCGATGACGGTGGACAGCACACTGGTGATGAGCGAATTGCGCGCATAGAGCAAGTAGTCACTGCGCTCTTGCACCTCGCGAAAGTTGTCTAGTGTGGGCGTAAACCACCACAACGGCGGCACCGAGATGGCTTGCAACTCGGTCTTAAAAGCCATCAACGCTAACCAGCCCAGCGGAAAGAACAGCAGCAAGGTGATGGCCCAGGCCGCGGCGCTGCGCAGCAGCAAAGGCAAAGGGTATTTGGAACGGCGGGCCATAGGTTTATTTGTCCAGGTCTTTGCCGACTAGACGGATGAGGAAAGCCGCCGCGATATTGGCCAGCAGCACCGCAAACAAGGCACCCGCCGAGGCCACACCGGCATCGAAATTGAGCAAAGCCTGCTTAAAAATCAGGAAGGCCACGTTGGTACTGGCATCGCCCGGCCCGCCGCCAGTGGTGGTGTAAATCTCGGCGAACACACTGAGCAAAAAGATCAACTCAATCATCACCGCCACCGCCACCGGACGCCCCAAATGCGGGATGTAGAGGTAGCGCAGTTGCTGCAAGTAGGTGGCACCGTCCATGCGCGCGGCCTCGAGTTGCTCGCGGTTCATGCTTTGCAAGGCGGTCATGAAAATCAGCGTCGCAAACGGCAGCCATTGCCAGGACACCATGATGATGATGGACACCAAGGGATGGTCGCTCAGCCACTCCACTGGCGTAAAGCCAAAGAAAATCCAAACTTGCGCCAATGCGCCATAGATCGGGTGCATCATCATGTGCTTCCACAAGAGTGCGTTGACGGTGGGCATGACAAAAAAAGGCGAGATCAACAACAAGCGCACAAGGGCGCGCCCGGGAAAGGCCTCGTCTATCAGCAGCGCCAGGCCCATGCCCAGCACCACGGTAATCAGTATCACATTGCCCATCAACAAAATCGTGTTCAGGACGGCAACGGAAAAAGAGGGATCGGTGAGAAAGTATTCGAAATTATCCAGCCCGTTAAAACCGATTTGGTCGGGCTGCATCAGGTTGTAGCGGATGAGCGAAAAATACACCGTCATCGCCAGCGGCACCAGCATCCACAGCAGCAGGGTTGCCACGGCCGGAGTGAGCAGTAAACGCGGGAGCAAGCGGTTCATGGGGGAAGTGACAAATCAAAGAAAACAAGAAAAAGGCGGACGCCCGAAAGCGCCCGCCCTCTTTGCAGCTTACTTGTAGTAGCCGCCTTTCTTCATTTCACGATCAGCAGCCACTTGCGAGGCTTTGAGCGCGGCATCGACCGTGCTCTTACCGGCCAAGGCAGCACTCATTTGCTGACCCACGGCAATGCCGATAGCCTGGAACTCAGGAATCGCGGCAAATTGCACGCCCACATACGGCGACTTGGGCAAAGTGCTGTCGTTCGGGTTGGCCGAATCGATAGCGGCTTTTTCAGCAGCAGCGAACACAGCAGCTTTTTGGAACTCGGGGTTTGCATAGGTGGACTTGCGCGTGCCGGTAGGAACGCGGGCCCAACCATTGGTTTTAGCCACCAGGTTGATGTAGTCCTTGGAAGTCGCCCAGTTGATGAACTTCTGCGCAGCATCAGCATTTTTGGTGCCTGCCGGAATAGCCAGGGCCCAGGCCCACAACCAGTTGGCACCTTTTTGCGTCACGCTGTAGGGGCCTTGTGCAAAAGCGACTTTGTCAGCCACTTTGGACTGCTTGGGGTCGGTGATAAACGATGCTGCAATCGTGGCGTCAATCCACATGCCGCATTTGCCTTCGTTGTACAGCGCCAAAATTTCGTTAAAGCTGTTGGCCGACGAGCCGGGAGGGCCGTATTTGGTCAGCAAGTCCACGTAAAAAGTGACGGCTTCTTTCCAAGGCTTGGACTCGAGCTGGGGTTTCCAGGACATGTCAAACCACTGGGCGCCAAAGCTATTGGCCATGGTGGACAGGAAGGCCATGTTGTCGCCCCAGCCTGGCTTGCCGCGCAGGCAGATGCCATAGACGCCGTTTTTCGGATCATGGATTTTCGCGGCGGCATCGCGCACGTCGTTCCAGGTGGGACGCTCGGCAAACTTGATACCGGCTTTATCGGTCAGGTCTTTGCGGTACATCAGCATGGAGCTTTCGCCGTAGAAAGGCGCGGCGTACATTTTTCCGTCGACGCTCAAGCCGTTGCGCATCGCGGGTAGGATGTCATCGGCGTCGTAATTGGCGTCGCCTTTAAGCTCGGTCAACCAGCCTTTTTTGCCCCAGATAGGGGTTTCGTACATGCCGATGGTCATCACGTCAAACTGGCCGCCTTTGGTGGCGATGTCGGTGGTAACGCGCTGGCGCAGCACGCCTTCTTCGAGCGTTACCCACTTGAGTTTGATGTCCGGGTTGGCAGCTTCAAAGTTTTTGCTGAGTTTTTCCATTTCGATCATGTGGCCGTTGTTCACGGTAGCAATGACCAGTTCGGTGGCGGCCTGTGCGACCCCTCCGACAAATGCCGCCACAGTGGCGGCGGCAACGATGCGGGTTTTAAATTTCATGCGAAAGTCTCCAAAAGGGATAGGTGTGAATAGCCGTGTTCAATGTTGGGAACGTGCCTGACACTGACAGACCGAAGATAGTGAAACCCTCTTGCAGGATTGGTACTAGATATGCAGTTATTAGTATTTCTATGCATAGAGTAGCTAGGATTTACACCTAGTATCGCCATATTCGTACTAATTTTTATCAAATATAACGTTTTCGGATGCCAGGGCAAACCTCCTTTACCGGCGCCTTAGTGGCCAGGCCAACATAATCGGGCCCATCCAAACCGGAAAAACTCTATGAACCTCCCAAAAACTGTACCGGCGCGCCGGCCCAGCAAGACCACTGCCCGGGCACTGCACCACTTGGCACTGCGTTGGTGCGCCCTCTTGGCCACCACGGCCCTTGGCACCCTGACTGTGGCTACGCAGGCGTGGGCCCAGCAGGAGGCGGACCGTCCTTTATGGGAGATTGGCGCGGTGGGCCTGGGCGTGTCGCAGCAAGCCTATCCAGGTGCCTCGGAATCCATAGGGCGCGCCCTGGTGATTCCCTTTGGCATATACCGGGGCGAGTGGCTGCGCGTCGAAGGCGGTGGCGCCAATCTGCGGGCCATGAATACGCCACGTTTTGAGCTGGACCTGGGCGTCTCGGGTTCGCTGGGTGGTCGCGCGGACGACACCGTAGCACGCCGTGGCATGGCGGATTTGGGCACGCTGGTGGAAATCGGCCCGCGATTACGCTGGAATATCACCGACCCCCAGCAAGCAGACCGCTGGCGCCTAGATGTACCGCTGCGCGGCGTTTTCGAATTGAGCAACGGATTGGCCACACGCGGCGCAGTGTTTGAGCCCGAACTGACCTACTCGCATCGTGACCGCGAGGGCTGGACCTACAGCACCGGTGCTAGCATGGTCTGGGCCAACCAAGCCATGAACGAATTGTTCTACGGCGTGAGCGCCCAAGAGGCCACTGCAACGCGTGCCGCCTACGAGGCCAAGGCCGGCCTGTTGACCATGCGCCTGTCTGGCACGGTGTCCAGACTGCTCAATCGCGACACCCGGCTTATCGCCTTTGGCCGGATTGACAGCGTGAACGGCGCGGCCAACCAGGCTAGCCCGCTGGTGCAACAAAATACTGGTTGGAGTGCTGGGGTGGTGCTGGCCTACACCTGGAAACAATCCGAGGCGAGGGCGGCGGATTAATTGAACGCATACGGGAGGCAGTCCATGGTGCGCCCCAGTACTGTGAAGCAACCGGTATTCAAGCTGCTTAGTCAGGGGCAGATCAGCTTGATCTTTGGAAAATAAATGGGGTAACGCCCCGCGTCGCGCGTGAGCAGTTGGTAGCCCTCGGCCTGCGCATGGGCACCAATAAAGAAGTCGGGTAACACGCCGGTTTTGGTGCCGCCGCGTTGACGGTAAGCTCTGAACGCATGGGCGGCTTGTTGCGCTGCTGGCCTAGACACATCCAGAATCTGGACGCCCAATTTTTCAAGAAATGCATCGATATGCGGGCCTGCCGTGTCGTGGGTGTGCAATTCAGCATAGACCACAAAGTTGGTCGCGATAGTTTGTGTTTTGGCTTTGCTCAGTTCCCGCAAGGACCAGTCCAGCCAAATCGGATCCAAGTGGATGACGTCCACAAACACATTGGTGTCCACCAATATCACGACTGATTCCAATCGTCGCCACGCGTCATGCGCATAAGTTCGTCGGTACTCATGCCATCTTTGACAATCCCGATGAACTGACGAATGGGGTCGTCTGGGGCCAGAAACGACAGATCTGGTTCGGGCGCTGCCGTGCCAAGCGACGGCGATTGCGCTGCCACCAGGTAGTCCGCCAGTGCTTCTTGCACAACATGCGATTTGGTCAGCTTGCGAACAGCGCAAAACTGGGTCAAATCACGCTCCATGGTTTCAGATAGACGAACAGACAGCATGATGGCTCCTTGTCATACAGTAAATATTTATTTGTATGACAGTAAGTATGACATAAGAATAAGTTTTGTCATACATCTGAATGCGTAAAGCTGCCATCGCCCGATGACAGATACATGGCCAGTCAGTCAGACGGCCAATCCATATTGCTCACACCGCCCCTCGCAGGAGCCGGGCCCTGCTCTGGATTTTTTGAAACCTGACTAATCCCAGCAGGGTGGCGACGGATGCAAACGCGCCATAGCCAGCACGTCCTGATAACGCCCGTCACGCAAGCCGTAAGCGCGAAAAATTCCTTCTTGCACAAAGCCAAACTTCCGGTAAAGCGCAATAGCGCGCTCGTTGTCGGTGAATACAGTCAGTTCAATGCGCATAACCGCAACCCAGCGGTCTGTATAGTCGATGAGTGCAGCCATGAGCGCGCTGCCCACGCCTTTGCCTTGCGCTGGTACGGTAACGGCCATACCTAAATGCATTGCATGCCGCCGCCGGATATGCGGGTTGGCGTACAAGCCCGCCATTGCTACCACTTGCCCTTTCGCCAATGCCACCAGTTGCACATCGCCGTTGCTGGGTTTAGCCTCCAAACGCTCACGCCAAGCCGCTTCACTAGGGTGAGGCAACTGCAACAAGTTGCCGTACACGGCTTCTTCGCTCATCAGCGCTGTCA
>Ga0214919_10007505_pt1 | contig 14686 bp, 21 predicted proteins | sample LL1503_MetaG_FD_177994 | JGI IMG/M metagenome (GOLD analysis project Ga0214919, IMG submission 177994) | Freshwater microbial communities from Lake Lanier, Atlanta, Georgia, United States - LL-1503 | ecosystem: Environmental > Aquatic > Freshwater > Lake | place: USA: Georgia | collected... | reverse complement strand
AAACCAAAATTTTAAAGCATTAATCATTGCGGCATTTTTGATTCCAATCATTACTGTTGCTATTGTTTCTATTTCACACGTAACAAAATGGTATGGTATATCTAACCCTGTAAGTTGGGCTGTTTATTTATCAATTGGAATTGAGATTGCGGCTTTGTCGGCATTGGCTGCCATTTCAGCAAACATGGGTAAGAAAGTTTATTTCCCATTTGCCGTTGTAACGTTAATACAGTTCATAGGTAATATATTTTTCGCATACACATATATCGATATCAACGGACAATCTTTCAGGGATTGGGTTGATTTAGTAGCACCATTAACAGAATTAATGGGAGTTGACCCAACCGACTTAGTAGGTAATAAAAGATTCTTAGCATTTTTTGCTGGAGGTATGTTACCAATCATTTCTTTATCCTTTCTTCATATGTTAGTTAAATTTACAGAAGAAGATAGATTAAAAGAAAATGAAACACCACCAGTTAAAGAATCAGAATCTAATCCTGAAGATTTAAAACACTTTGTTGATGAGTCAGTAAGATTACATTTAAGTGAAGATGATTTAAAAAAATTGGAGGAGGTTTTATTAAACCCACCTAAACCAAATGAAAAGTTAAAAGAGGCTGCACAAAGATATAGTGATGAAGTAAGAGAGAAACACACACACATTGATGACTTTGAGGAAACGTCAGTTAAATCGGAACTAACACAAGAAGAACGTCATGAACTTTTAACTGAGATGATGAAAAACGATGAAGAGTTAGGTCTTTACGATGAACCACATGATGACTCAATGACTAAAGAAGATTTAAATGATGAAGTATCCGATTGGGATGAAACATTAATGGATGGTTTAGAAGATGAAGAACCTTTCTTTACGGAAGAAGAAGTGGAGAAAATTTTACAAGAAGAACCAACAGAAGAAGAAATACAACGAAATTTTTCCACTATAGAACCTGTAACGGAGAATATTTTCCAAGAAAAAGAAGATTTTGTCATTCCGGTTGATGAAGCAATTGATAATGAACCTGAATTAACATTTGAAGAAGGACAATTACCTGATGATATGTTAAATGTATTAGAAGAGACTCAAATTGAAATTCCCGAAGATGATGAAAGAATGAACATTATAGGTCAGAATGGAAATGAAGGACTACATTACGAAAACGAAGAAATTACATCATCCGAACAAGATGATGAAAAAAAAAATTAGAAGAATTCCCAATACAAATATCGGAGGAATTGAAGGAGGACTTGGTTTCGTTAACAATAGAAAATATACCCCCCCAAGAGGAAATCCAAACGTTAGAATTAACAGATTCTAAAGAAGAGACTTTATATTGGGAATCTGATGACACCAACCCAAATCAAGTCATTTATGATTTGGAGAATAATCAAACAATAATACCAACGTCCGAAGAAGAAATAACAGTACCACCCACACCAGTGATAAAATTAATATCAAGAAATGTTAGTTCAAGACGTAGAAATTTTAGATAATCTAAACATTACTCGTAGAAAGTCTAAAAAGACACAAATATTTTTATACGATACCCAAAGGAGAATGGATGATTTTTTAGGTAAAATCAAATACCGTTTAAATGGAAAATATGATGATGTTCCACATTATATTATATCTAAATTAGGTGTAGTTTATCAACTGTTTGATACTGACCATAGTTCCACAACATTTAATGATCCTGAGATAGATAAAAAACAGATAAAAATTGCCGTTGAGAACTTAGGATGGTTGAACAAAGATACCATCACTGGTGTCCTTTATAATTGGATTGGAGACCCTTATAGGGGAGAACCACATATCCGTAATTGGAGAAACTATTATTTTTGGGATGTATACTCAGAAACCCAATTAAAATCCCTTTCTGAACTCTGTAATGAGTTATGCGATAAACATAAAATAACCAAACAATCGGTACCATCTCACGGATACTTGGAAAATGCCTCAAATTTCAGAGGAATAGTATGTAAATCCAATTTTTCAAGTATTTATACAGATATAAACCCTTCCTTTAACTTTGGGGTTTTTTTTAACAATGCAAATGAAAACTAAAAATGATTACGATGTAATGAAAGGTATGTTAAAGACCATCAGGACTATAACAGAATCAAAGGCATCAAATAGAACATTAAACGAGGCGGTTGGGTTCCAATCACCTGAGGTAGATAAATCCGATGAAAATCTTAAGAATGACGTCATGGTAGTAAATGATGTTGAAATTAAAATGAATTCTTCAGATGAGGCGGATTTAACATTACAAGATAGTGAAAAAACAGCTATATCTCAGTTAATCGATAATTTTAAACAACAAGTTTCACAAATTGCCGATTTTACTCCTGGTATTACAATTACCTCCGATCAAGTTAGATTAGATGGTTCATTGACAGACCAAGACATTAGTTTTGTTTTTATTGCAGGTAAAGAGTCAGGAGCATATATAAATGCTGACATGTTAAAATTGGAACAAGATGTTGCAAATGAATTAGAAAAATTAGCTAAGTTTCAAGAAACATTTGAAACTGCAATGAACCCATTAATACAAGAGAGAAAAACTAACTAATAAATGGCACTAACAGATCAAGATAAGAGAGAGATTGAGAATATTACAAAGAAAGAGATTAAATCTTTTATGGACACAACACAGGCCCATAAGATTGTTGTGAAGATGATTCAAGACGAGTTAGGTACCAAGAAGATAGACGATAAAATAATTGATTTATCAACTAAAGTGGTAGTTGAGTTATTCAAGACCCTATGGCAGAGAAAATCATTTTGGGAAAGTGCATTAAAATCTGTTAAATAATGAAGTATTCTAAACCAAACTTTGAACATGAGTGGAGTGAAGCTCTTCGTTACCGTGAATTTGAAAAGATGGGTAAGGATAAGTGGTTAGAGAAAGCATCTAAAGATTTTAAGATTTCTAATTTTAATTCAATTAAAAACATATTAAATAATGTGGATTTAGATTATGACACATTAGAGGATGAAAAGAAGAAAAGATTTGAAAAACATTTTAAAGAGGGTGAAGTTGAAATACCTATGGTAGTTAAATTTGGTGAGAACGATTACGACCTTTTAGGTGGTAATACAAGACTTGCTGGTTTAATTGGTAAAGGTATCAACCCCAAATTGTGGGTCGTGGATATGACAAAAAAGAAAGAGGAAGTAAAAGAAACTGGCGCCGATTCATCAGGTTCTTTTGAAGGATCATCGTTTGGAGGAGATGGAGATGTGATTAAAAGAAAAATATCTAAAATACCTAATTTTGAACCAAACGAACAAGAATTAGGGGAGGTAACTGACTCAAGTTCTTCAGGTGCGTTTGATGTGCCAGCGTTCGGTAAATCAACCTCTGGTGGTCGTAGAGACCCATTGAAGATTGACGGACCTGACAGTATCTACAAAGGTAGAGCGGTTAAGGATAAGAATTTCCCTAAATGGGGAGGACCTGATAGTGTCTTTGTTAAAGTTAAAGAGAAATGTAAGAAGTTTCCTTACTGTAATCAAGGAAATACAGGGGCTATTGAATACGTAAGTGAAGACAAAGAAATACAACAAATAATAAGTGAAATCTCAAAAACATACGGTTTACCACATAAACAAGTGGAAAATATCGTATTAAATGAGATTAAAGATATATTTATATAGATATGAAAGTAAGTGAAATCAAACAACTAATAGAAAGTATAGTTACTGACGAAGTTAGAAAGACTATAATGGAAGAATCTGAGGGTAATAAGGAAGTGTATCACATCAAATGTGAAGGAGTTCCTTTAGGCACCTACGGTACTCAGGAAGAAGCTGAAAATGATATGGATAAATTTAAAGAAATGCATCCAGGTAAAGAGCTTATTATTGAGAAAGGTGTTTACGAATCACACGATGATATGTTAGATAAATTAGACGAAATGAATGATCAATTAGAAGAAACAAACGATATGGAAAATACAGAAATGCAACCAGAGGAAGGAAATGCGTTTAGTGGAGCATTAGCTGCCGCTAAATTAAAAGGTGATGATGAATTTAAAGTTGGTGATAAAGAATATGACGTAAAAGAGGAAGAAGACTGTGAAGAGTGTGGTGGTTCTTATATGGAAGAAGAGGAAGAAGGTGGTGATGATTTTGAAGAAATGTTAAGAGGTAGAAGAAGAAAACATAGTTATGTGGATAACGGTGAAGAAACACCTGACGAAATGGGTGAAGAAAAGAAATGTTGTGAAAAATGTGGTAAAGAAATGTGTGAGTGTGGTGGTGGAATGTATGAATCTAAAAAGAAAACATTACGTTTAACTGAAACTGAATTAACTAAAATGATTACTAAAATGGTTAGTGAATCAATACCAGGTTTAGATGCTGCAAAGAAAGCACATACTGAAAGTGGTAAAGAAAATAAGGCCAATATATCTGCAGTTGAAAAGAAAATTGCGGCAACAATGAAATTTGACGGTAATGATAATCCAGAATTTCCTAAGGCGATTGGTAAAGGTGAAAAAGTTGCAAGAAAGAATACACCTGATCAGGAAGATGAAATCAAGAAAAACTTTGCAGGTTTAGAAAATTTAGATTATGATATTGAACCAGATCAAAAATTTAAAGATAGATTAAAAAAGGCAATTGAAGGACATACTACAATGGGCAACGCTCCAACAACTGAGAAGACAGATGTTAAACCATCTAACGGAGCAAAACTTGGTGAAGAACCTAAAGATAAAGACGGTAATGTAATTCCAACACCTGAAACGGCCAAAGGAATTGAAAAACAAGTTAAGGACAGACAAAAGGATAAAGATAGTAGAGAGTTATATAACAAACAAGCCGTTCCGGTTAAATCTAAATCAATCAACGAAGAAGTTGAGAAGATGAAGAAAATGTTTAAATACAACGAAAAAACTCAATAATACCTTTTAAATCTTTTCATTAATCTTTATATTTGTATTATAATAAAGTTATGGAAAATAAAGAGAATTATTTAGAGTTTATTGGCTCGGAAAATTACAAACAACAAATTGATGTATGGTATAGGGCATACAATATTAGTAGAGAAAAGACTGAACTTTTCTATGATTTTCTCATTTCACTATATAACTTAATTGAAGAGACTTATTTAGGTCCCGATGCGGTTAAAACAACCGATGACCAAATGAACCATTTTACATGGTGTTGGGATAAAGCGGTGGATAGTTTTAGTAAAGAAAAAATTTATTTTAAAGAAAGGGGTAATGCATATGAATATATGTGGAATTTCTATTCAGAGGCTTATTATTATCCTAAGAATTTAGAAAATACAATAAGAATACCAGAATATTTTTATGTACTTTTTGACTTTGTTCACCGAAAAACCAGATCTGAACTGGATATGTTAACGGAATTATACAAATTGTTAGAACAAAACTTGAAAAAGTGAATTTTTTTCCATATATTGATATTAAAATCGTAATAAAATATGGAAACCTTAAAAAAAATTGACGAACTTTTCATGAAGATGAAAGTTGACACGGAGAAGGTTTATGGAAAGGGTAACAGAAGTGCCTCTATTAGAGCAAGAAAATACGCCCAAGAAATAAAACAGTTAATTGGAGTCTACAGAAAAGAGATTCTTGATGAAATGAAACAACATGATGATGCAACAAATTAAACTTTTCTTCTTTGTATTAGGTATATTATATCTTACAAAATTTTTACTTGAATTTATTGTAAAATTATTTCAAGAAAACCCTGAACCGATGAAATTATCTAATGTGGAACAAATAACCCTATTAGTTGCATTTTCATATATAATAACTTACATTTTAACTTAATACCGTGTTTGAAGAAATAAAATCATTAAGACCACATTTTCATTCTTTAAGAGAGATACAAAATAATGTTAGTTTAGACATTAAAGTACCTTTATCTTGGAAGTATGAAGATATAGTAAAACCATATAGAACTGTTACTTTAAAAGTGCAGGACAAAAACGATAAATTTAATTTAGTATCATTTATATCACAAGCAACCCAAGAAGGTTACGACGTTGTATTTGCATGTGCGGATGAAATATTTAGATATAATAAGGAGGAGGAAGAAAAACAAAAGTTATTCCACCAAAAAGTAAAAGAATTACAAGAATTATTTAAAACAGAATCTTTAGATAAATTAAAAGAGATAAATCTTACGGATAATTATGGACAAGAAATTACAACAGGGATTGAATTGGTTGGACAAGGAGATGAAGAAGGATCAGAAGGAAGTGGAGATACAGAAGACGAGGATGATTGATGAAATAAAAAAAATTAATAAGGAAGAGTTGTTTAAACCAAAAAAGAAAGTATCTATAATAGACAAATTATTAAAGATATTAGGTTATGGAAAAAAAAGGTGAGTTATTAAATCAATTGGCAATCATAAGTGACTTATTAGAAAAGTTAAACACAAATACGGAATCAAAAACTATTGTATTAAACTTAAAAGAGGAAGAATTTTTAAATGCGTTTAATCTAATACAAAAAAAATACGGAAGAAGAATTGAGAAACCAGAAGAAACGTTTACCATTAATATAGGTGAAGTAGATATTATTTTTAATATGAGTAATGTCTAAATAATTCACGTCTATTAAATCCTTTAGACTCTAACAATTTATATAATTGTTTTCTTTGGTAGGTTGTAATGTCTTTGACGAACATAAAGTTCGTCTTTTTCTTTTTAAGGAGGTCTTGTTTTAATAACTCAAATAATCTATCGGCATCGTTAAGGTTTTTATTACCATACATCTTAACGTCATCCTCAATCTGAACAAATAGATTTTTATTTAATGTGAATATTTGAGTAATTTCTGTAATAGGTAGAATTTTATCCACCATCTCATGATACCTAATTCTTTTTTTTGTTTGAAGATCATAAATCAATTCTTCCTGCCAATACGGTAGGATCTCTTTAATACGAAACATATTGTCTTCAATCTTCGCCTCGATATTTCTACCCAAACTATCTTTGACGTATGTTGCAGTTACCCAACGATTGTTTGGGAAAATTAATGCGATCTCATAAACTAACTCTTGTTTGCGTTTACTACCTTGGACTTTTAAAAATGGAGGTACTCGTTGTGTTTTAAATTCCCTCCAGTATTCATATACGGTGGTTCTCTTCATACAACGGTATAATACTTTCACCCTTTTTTTATTACAAAAAAGAACTATAAAATATTTTCCTTTTTTCATATTAATTTAGTTATTAAGGTGTATAAACCATACCCACCCAATAAAAACCAAACAATAGTAAAAACGACAATACCTGTGGAGACGAATTGAGTTGTCTTTTCCACCTCTTCCCTTAATTGTTTTTTCTTACATGTGCTACAAGCCATAATAAAATATATACTTTAAATTTCTCTTTATCAAATATTTTGGTTATATTTTTTTATATAAATAAATGATTAATGATTAGTTACATCGGAGGAAAGGCACGAATAGGTAAATGGATAGTTCCACACATACCCACAGATATTGAAACCTATGTTGAGGGATTTAGTGGTATGTTTTGGGTGTTTTTTAACATGGAATTAAGTGAGTTTCCAAATTTAAAAACGGTAGTTTATAACGACTTTAATCGTCTTAACGCTAACTTGATGAAATGGACTAAACAGTATGATGTTTTACATCAGGCTTTATCAACGTACCCATGTCAAACGGTTGGAGTTGAAGATACACCACCTGAATATGAACAAATGTTTAATCAATATCAAAAAGAAGTGTTTGATCCTAAATTAGTTATAACAGAAGAGAATAGTTTAGAAATTACTTGTAAGTATGTTTACGTATTGACACAAGTGTTCTCAGGATCAAAACCTGAAACGTCTTCATATACTGATTATAAAGGTGCGTATCGTTGTAAGGTTTTAATTTTTATGGATAAGTTAAAAAATCCAAAATATAGAGAACATATTGATCGTATTAGTTTTGTTGAGAATAAAGATTTTTGTGATGTGGTGAAACAATATGATTCACCAACAACATATTTCTATATGGATCCACCATATTGGAAAACCGAGAACTATTATTCTAATCACGATTTTGATGTTAACGATCATATTAGATTGGCGGAATGTATGAAAAGTATTGAAGGTAAATTTAGTTTATCATACTACGACTTCCCAAAATTAGTTGAGTGGTTTCCAAAAGATCAATTTGAATGGAGAACGGAGAATTTTAAGAAAGCGGCTGCCGCTAAAAAAGACGGAACACAAAATGAAGGAACGGAATTATTAATTATGAACTATAAAGCTCCACAAGTTGAGGGTAAAGTGGCAAAGATTAAAAGGTTGGCAAAAGAAAAGGAAGAAAGAGAAGAAAAACAAAAGATAAAAAAATTAGAAATGGAACTAAAGAATAAATTAAAGGATATAAAATAAAAAACATGAGTACAGCATGGTATGTGGTAAAAGTTTTACCTGGAAAAGAAAGATCATTAAATGAACAATTTAATAAAGATATTGGTTTAGGTAGAATAATCAATATTAATAGATTTGTATGTCCAACCGAAAAAGAATTTGTTGTTATTAAAAATAAAAAAACATTAAGGGAGAAAGTTCTTTACAGTGGATATCTTTATTTTGAGGCACCAAAAAAATTAGAGGAGGATGATTTAAAAATTATATCATTAATTCCTAATATAATGGGTATGATGGGAGATAGGATGCCAATGTTATTAAAAGATACAGATGTGAGAAGAATATTAAAAGATGATACGTTAGAAGAACATATTGAAAGTAAAAAATTAAAATTTGATACAGGAGAATCTATTATAGTGTGTGAAGGACCATTTAAAGACTTTAACGGTATTATTAAAGAAGTAAAAGGTGATCGTGTTGATGTTGAAATAAAAATATTTGGAAGGAATACCGCAGTTTCATTAACTTTGGAACAAATACAGAAACCTTAATGGATAAATTATCGCCTGAAGTTTTGATATATCTTCAATCGGTTAAAAACTACTTTGAAACCAACATAGAAGCAAAAGAATTCTTTTTAAGTGATTCAAATGAGGAATTGTTTTATAAACATATGACTGAGATTGCACAAAAGAACTTTGAAAAAAATGGAACTGCAACATTGGACAGAGAACAATTTGAACTATTAAGAAAAACAATTGCAGCAATTACTATTATGAGCAAAACAAAATTTAAAAACGGAGTAGAATTTAAAAAAGAAGACTTTGATTACGATAACGGAGTGTTTATAGGATTCCCTAATTTTGGATCAATATGCCTTAATTAAAATATTATATGAATAAGAATTTACCAACTAATTATTCCATTTACGATACTGTTTATGGAAATGAAATACCAACAGAACAATACTATGTTATAAAGTATGACAAATTACCATCAAAGTTTACAGACATAAGTTTGTTATATGAACCCGATATTGTTGAAGAAATAAAAAATAACGGGTTTGTTGAAGTTATAAAAATTAATATCAAATCTAAAACTTATGAGTCGTCAACACAATCTTTATTTGTGAATGATGTTGCGGGAATTTTTGTAAGAACATATAAGTCAAGTAGAGGACATAAAGAACCAAAAGAAAATCATGTTCATATAGAATTTGCTTATGATGGAACAAAGGGGGGTATTAAAGAACAAATTGATTTTAGTGTCTTTAAGAAATATGAGATAACAAAAAAGAAAGCTAGTATTCAACTTGTTAAAAGTGACATGGGTCATTTAGATACGGAAGAATATGATTTATATGTTCCACCTACAGATTTAGAATTAAATTATGGAAGTGATTTTAATAAGATTCATGAGGTTATTGTTGATAGATTGAATAAAAATAACGATAAGGGGATAATTTTACTTCACGGAGATCCTGGTACTGGTAAGACATCTTACATCAAACATTTAACAACTTTAATTAAAGACAAAGATATTTTATTCATTCCACCATCTATGGCTGAGATGTTATCTGAACCAACCATTATTCCTTTCTTAATGGATCACAAGAATTCTATTTTGATTATTGAGGATGCTGAACGAGTAATATCAGATCGTGAAGGTAATGGTTCACCGGCGGGAGTATCTAACATCCTAAACTTAACTGACGGTATTTTGGGAGATTGTTTAAACATTCAAGTTATTGCAACCTTCAACATGAAGAGAGAGAAGATTGACCAAGCGTTACTTCGTAAAGGTCGTTTAATTGCGGAACACAAATTTGAGAAATTATCGGTGGAGGAAACTAATAAATTATTAAAACATTTAGAAAAAAATCAAGTAGTTGATGAAGGTATGGTTTTAGCTGATATTTATAACATAGACACAGAAGTCTATAAAACATCCACAAAAGGAAATAAAATAGGATTTTAAAATTATAAAATGGAATACGTAACATCCGCACAAGTTGCACAATTACAATCAGAAGGAAAAAAATTATTAGTTCAGTACACTGCCGATTGGTGTTCACCATGTAGAGCACTAACCCCAAGATTATCTAACTTATCTAACAAATATTCAGATATTACATTTGTTAAAGTAAATGTTGATGAAAATCAAGATGCTGTAATGGAGTTAGGTATCAGTACAGTACCTACAATTATGATTTACGAGGGAGATACATTAATAAACAGATCAGTTGGTGCTAATGTTGACAGTGTATACAGTAAAATCTTAGATACACTATAATATGGAGGTTATTGTTTTTTCATTAAATGATTGTATACATTGTAAAGATCTTAAAACAAGATTAACCAACACAAAAATACCATTTAAAAATTTTGATATTGATCAACATGAATCATTTTGGAAAGAAATTGTTAAACAAACGGGAGAAAATGTTGTACCGACACTTTGTTTATATGACAATGATGAAAAAATAAATATTTTTATACCAGGAAAAGACTTTAATAATGGGGATGAGGCTATCAATATCATAAAAAAATACACATTATAAAAAAAAAGGGTTTTAAACCCTTTTTTTTATGCCTATTAGTGGAATAAAAGTATTTATGTAAAAGACTTTACTTTTACATGGCACTACAAAGAATAAATTGGACTCAGATTGAAACGGAAAATGTCACATCAGGTACTACAATTGATCTCGGTTCATCAAGTACCCCATTAAATGCGGTATATACGGATAATTTATATGTTTCAGGTACTAGTTTATCGGATTTAATTTCCGGTGGAGGTAATGGAACATCCGGTTCGTCAGGTACTAGTGGTACGTCTGGCGTGTCAGGAACATCAGGTTCTTCAGGTACATCAGGTGCAAGAGGTTCTTCAGGTACTTCAGGTTCTAACGGATCTTCAGGTACATCTGGTGTTAACGGTTCTTCGGGAACGTCAGGTTCTTCAGGAGCAACGGGTAATGCGGGTTCATCTGGAACATCGGGTGCTGCGGGATCAAGTGGAACGTCAGGTTCTTCAGGACAAGATGGTGCAAATGGTTCAAGTGGAACATCAGGTTCTTCAGGACAAGCAGGTTCTTCAGGTACTTCAGGAAATGGATCAAGTGGAACATCAGGTTCTTCAGGAGCAAGAGGATCAAGTGGAACATCAGGTTCTTCAGGTTCTTCAGGAAATGGTTCAAGTGGAACTTCAGGTTCTTCAGGACAAGATGGTGCTAATGGTCAGAATGGAACCTCAGGTTCTTCAGGTACTTCAGGACAAGCAGGTACTTCAGGTACTTCAGGACAAGCAGGTACTTCAGGTACTTCAGGACAAGCTGGTTCATCAGGTACATCAGGAACAAGTGGTATTGCGGGTAATCATGGTACAAGTGGTACTTCAGGTACATCAGGTGCAAGAGGTTCTTCAGGAACGTCAGGTACTTCAGGAAATATTTATCAAACATCATCAACAACAAACATTACAGATATTGACGAATGGGATGGTTTAGATCTTACTTTCACAGTTGATAGTAATCTATCTTACACAACGGGTCAAATTGTAATTGCGGCAAGTAACATATTAAATTATTTAATAGGACGTGTTGTAAGTTATTCAGGTACACAATTAATAATAAGAATTTTAGAACATGTAGGTGGTAGTGATCACAGTAGTTGGTCTATTAATTTATATAGTTCAATAAGTGGAGGAGAAGGAGGTGGAACCACAACACTTAAAGTTGGTGACGGATCAACATTAGTTAACGGAGTAGATCAAATCACATTTGATGGAGCAACTGTCACAGATAATGGTTTAGGTAATGTTACAGTTACAATTGTTGGAGGTGGAGGTGGATCAGGATCTTCTGGAACTTCAGGTTCTAATGGATCTTCAGGTTCAAGTGGAACATCAGGTATAGCAGGAACAAACGGTTCAAGTGGATCTTCAGGTTCTTCAGGAACCTCAGGTTCTTCAGGTAATACGGGATCAAGTGGTACATCAGGTAATGACGGTTCATCGGGATCGTCAGGATCGTCAGGTATAAATGGAACATCAGGTTCTAATGGATCTTCAGGAACTTCAGGATCTAACGGTTCTTCAGGTTCTTCAGGATCTAATGGATCTTCAGGTACTTCAGGTTCTAACGGATCTTCAGGTTCTTCAGGTAACGGAACATCGGGAACGTCAGGTTCTTCAGGTGCCGCGGGTTCGTCAGGTACATCGGGAGCGACAGGTTCTTCAGGAACAAGTGGTTCTTCAGGTACATCACCTTTAGGTTTTTCTTCAGGTACATCAGGATCAAGTGGATCAAACGGTAGTTCGGGTTCATCAGGTGCTGCGGGTTCATCGGGTACAAGTGGTTCTAATGGTTCTTCAGGTTCTAGTGGTTCTTCGGGTATTGCAGGATCGTCAGGAACATCAGGTTCGTCAGGTGCCGCGGGTTCATCGGGTACATCGGGAGAGACAGGTTCTAATGGTACATCGGGTTCGTCAGGTTCATCAGGTGCCGGCGCGGTAGGTGTTGCACAAATGTATCAATTAACATTAACCTATACATCAAATGTTATGGATGCTCTTACATCGGCAACAGCGTCAGGTCCAAATGGTGAAAGTAAAGCAACATTAGAAAGTGTAGGATGGGTCTTCACTAAAGTAGACGGTACCACATTAAGTATTACAAGACCGGCAGGGTTAAGAGTTCAACCATTAGTTAATATAATGACTCATGGAGTTAATGGAACAAGTACATGGAGTAAATCACCAACAGGGGTTAGTACTGGTTCATTATCTGCATTACAAACAACATCAAGTGGAGCTTTTACTACTTTAACATTATATGGTTTAAATAGTTCAAATACAGGACTTTTAGGTGCTGGCTCAACAACATTAACAATAACTTTTGGTTTAATTTCTTAAAATTTTATATAAAATTAAATGTCAGTACATATTCCAGAAAAAATATTAGTAGGTAGAATAACACAATCTAGTTTAAGTGTAAATTCATTTTATAGTGGTGGAACATATGACGGTGCACCATTATCATACTTAGCAACTTTTGAAATACAAAGTGTATCTGCAGGATATCCTGGATATTACAACAATTCAAATTTATATAATGCAAATGACATTGTAGTTGGATGGCAATTTCTTTTACCTAATGGTTTTTGGTATGATATCATTGGAGTTACGGTAAATAACGATAATGAAGCGATATTAGCAATTCGTGATACAGATTTAAGAATTTTAACGAATGACGCGTCTAATGACCCACCTTCAAATGCACCATTAGAGGGTAACTACGGTATATTATTTCCGGTAGTTAATGGAATTCCACAATTATCTAGTTTATCAAAATTTGCATCGGCTTTTCCAACGGATAGTTATTGGATTGACGACATACAAGCAGCAGCAACAAATTACATGGTTGCTAATGGTGGTTCAGGTTCTGCGGGTACTGCAGGTACAAGTGGTTCATCAGGTACAAGTGGTAGTGATGGTACCTCAGGATCTAGTGGTTCTGATGGTAGTTCAGGAACTTCAGGTTCCGACGGAACATCAGGTACAAGTGGTAGTGACGGTAGTTCAGGTTCTTCAGGTATTTCTGGTGTAGATGGAACAGATGGTTCATCAGGTACATCAGGTTCGGACGGTACTTCAGGTTCTAACGGATCTAGTGGTACAAGTGGTTCTGATGGTACTTCAGGAGATAGTTTATTTGCTCAAACAAGTTCATATTGGGCAACAACAAACGACATACAGATTACAGGTTCATTAAATGTTGATGGTATCATTACAGCAAAACAATTAAACATTGATTATGTAAGCTCCTCAATACTTTATACATCTGGATCAACAAAATTTGGAGATACTTCAGATGATACACATGAGTTTACAGGTTCATTGTTTATCAGTGGTTCTGTAAACATTTCAAGTGGTAGTTTATATATTGATGGTGTTGCGTTTAGTGCAATGACATCGGGTACCAGTGGAACTTCAGGTTCAGATGGTTCTTCAGGAACTAGTGGTTCAGATGGATCTAGTGGAACTAGTGGTTCAGATGGATCTAGTGGAACTAGTGGTTCAGATGGGTATAGTGGTACATCAGGTAGTGATGGATCTAGTGGAACTAGTGGTTCAGATGGGTCTAGTGGTACATCAGGTAGTGATGGATCTAGTGGAACTAGTGGTTCAGACGGTTCTTCAGGAACAAGTGGTGTTGATGGAGCATCGGGTACATCAGGTAGTGATGGTTCTAGTGGAACTAGTGGTTCAGATGGAACATCGGGCACGTCAGGTTCGGATGGTA
>Ga0214919_10007504_pt1 | contig 14690 bp, 13 predicted proteins | sample LL1503_MetaG_FD_177994 | JGI IMG/M metagenome (GOLD analysis project Ga0214919, IMG submission 177994) | Freshwater microbial communities from Lake Lanier, Atlanta, Georgia, United States - LL-1503 | ecosystem: Environmental > Aquatic > Freshwater > Lake | place: USA: Georgia | collected... | reverse complement strand
AAATCCCGTTTAGGTTTTTCTGGTCTGTCCGCGCTGGGCTTTTGCCGCGATGGATTCGCGAGCCGCGCTGAACTTCTGGGGTAAGTATGGCAGAGGAGGTCGAAATCTCCTACTCGGACGCGGATTTAGCCACGTGAACGAGCGTGAACGTTCTGAAGAAGACCGAATCCGATCAATGTTGCGAACATCGAAGAGCCACCATATGAGATGAAAGGCAGGGGCACGCCTGTCATTGGCATCAGGCCTAATGCCATTCCAATATTTTCAAATAGCTGAAAGGCAAACCAAGCAATCACACCAGTGGTCACTAATCGGCCAAAAGGATCACTGGTGCGCCGGGCAATTGAAAATCCTCGCATTAATATGAGTAGATAAAGAAAAAGAATCAGTCCGCTTCCTAAGAATCCAAGCTCCTCCCCTGCGACAGTAAAGATAAAGTCGGTTTGTTGTTCAGGAACAAATCGACCATTTGTTTGTGGGCCATTAAATAATCCAGTTCCAATTAAACCGCCAGATCCAACCGTGATGCGAGCTTGTCTCAATTGATAGCCAGCACCTTGTGTATCAGCGGTTGGATCAACAAAAGTCTGTAAGCGATTGATTTGGTACTGGCTAATTACACCGACTTTAACTGCCACTGTTGCACCTAAAACTGCAAGGATTAAAAGCCCTACCACCCAGCGTGTAGGTGCACCAGAGACTCCAATGATGGTTACAACAGATGCGCTAATAATTAAAACAGTTCCCATATCTGGTTGAAAAATAATCAAGATAACTGGAATAGCCGCAACGACTAATGCTTGAAGAACATCACGAGATGTAGGTTCATCACTGTCATGGGTTCGCTCAGAAAGCAATAATGACATTCCAATTATTATTGCAATCTTTGCGAGTTCTGCTGGTTGTATTTGAAAGCCACCTGGAAGTGAAATCCAAGCGCGTGCGCCATTTACTGTGCTGCCAAGGCCTGGAATTAAAACAATAAGTAGACCCAAGACTCCTAAGCCCCAAAAAATTGGTGTGTAAGCTCGGAGTAATCGATAGTCAATAACTGTTGTTCCGTAAGCTAAAAGTCCGCCGATTATTATGTTGATGACGTGACGTTTGAGGTAATACTGTGGATCTAAGCCATTTCTGGCATACCAATCACGTGTTGCGGCATAAACCAATAAAGTTCCGATGATTAATAGCATGGCCACAGCAACCGTCAGGACTGGATCAAAACCGTGAAATACAGATGAGCGACTCCTACGATACAGACGCTGACGGGCTTGTATTTGGCTCATGGCGCAATCTTAGGCTTAGTTGCTGGTGAAATCTTTGGAATTTTTGTAGGTGGTTTTCCAGTCGGGAAAATCGCAGCACCAGGGATAACTTTGTTTCCCTTTACACCAAAGAGTGCTTCATAAATTTTTCGTACTCCGACTCCTGAGGTAGATGCGCCGAAGCCGCCTTGACTCACCATCATCACAACTGCAAAGCGTGGATTATTGCTAGGTGCATAAGACGCGAACCACGAAGTGTTGTCTTTAAGTGAACCATTTGGATTTCGACCGAACACTTCAGCAGTTCCTGTTTTTCCGCTTACAGGTATCGGGAATCCCGCAAAAGCACCTGCGCCAGTTCCGGAAATAACCACCTCACGAAGTGCGCCATGTAAAAAATCTAAAGTTGCTTTAGATGCAGTTAAAGTGCCAAGCTTTTTTGGAACCATTCTTTTAACAACTGTGCCATCGGTTTTAACGATTGCTTTTCCAACTAACAATTGCCAAATCGTTCCACCATTCCCAATAGCAGAATACATCTGCGCTAACTTTAATGGCGTTACGACAGTATCACCTTGACCGATTGAGAAGTTCACAGCATCGCCAGCTCTAATCTTGTCACCATCGACACAATTTTCTTTAGCGAGTAAGACCAAGAATGCAGTTTGCTGCGCTTTGCTTGCTCGCTCTTTGTAGTTACAGTAAAAATCTTTATTCTGTTGATACCAACTCTTTTTGTAGTCACGATCAGCAAGTCGAGATGATGATTCAGAAGGAAGGTCGATACCAGTCTTTTGAGTAATATTAAAACTCTGTGCTGCTTTAAAGAAATAGTCATTCGGGTGTGCTTTTGGGTGCAGACCACCGTCACGAAGCCATTCATCAAATGCAATTCGATACCAAATCGTGTCACAAGAAACCGCAATAGCTTTCTTTAAACTCATCGTGCCTTGAGACCTGCTCTCAAAGTTTTGAAAAGCTCTATCTCCCACTTGAACTTCGGCTGGGCAGTTATACGATGCACTCAAGTTATATCCCGCAGATGCTGCCGCAATTACTGAGACAGATTTAAATGTAGATGCCGGGGCGTAAAGACCCTGCAATGCGCGTGAAAGTGCAGGGACAGCTTTCTTTTCACTGAAAAGATCTGATGCTTGTTGGACAGTTAAGCCTTTTTCGAATGCATTGGGGTCATATGTTGGGTACGAAGCAATAGCTAGAACCTGGCCAGTCTTTATATCCATAACTACTGCTGCACCAGAATCAGAGGTGTATCCATTAGCTCTTCCACGCTTGACCGCATCAGCTAAAGCAACTTCAGTTGCAGCTTGTAATCGTGCATCTAACGAAGTCACTAAATGATCCCCTGGCACAGGCACAGTATTTTCACCTTGTGCAGTTATCGCTTCTTTGCGATCAACAATTAAAGTGCGAATTCCTGGCTTACCTCGAAGGTAAGAATCGTACATAACTTCTAAACCAGATTTTCCAATTGATTCACTTCTAAAATATTTTTTCCCGCCTTCTTTGGCAAGATCATTGTCGGTTAACGGGCCAACGTAACCTAAAACATGCGCACCATTTACTCCAGCAACTCCTGGATAGTTTCTTATGGAAATTGGTTGAGCATCTACACCAGGAAATTGGTCAGAGCGTTCAACGATTTGCAGTGCAATATCGGGATCGGCCTCTTTTGTAATTGGAATTGGTTGGTACCTGGAACCAGTCCAGCAGCCAGCACGTTGACCTTTAGGTAATTCACCACACAAACGAGTATTGCGATACACATTGCTATATTTTAATTTCAATAGTGTGCTTAATCTTTTCATTACTTCCACGCCTTTATCTGGCTGTTTATCGATTGCAATTCGATCAATTGTGATTGCTAAGCCGACTTTGTTAAGTGCAAGAGGCACACCGGATGAGTCAACGATTAATCCCCGTGTAGCAGGCGAAACTACATCCCGGCTTTGAATACTTAGGGCTGCATCTCGATATTTTGGTCCGGCAGCTATCTGAAGGTAAAACAGGCGTCCAAACAATGCAACCATCAGAGAAACGATTAATATCTGAACGACAAGCAGGCTAAGTCGGGAACGTTGATTCATATTACTGACCGCGAATTAAATGTTATTGAATGTAAGTGAGAAAATAATGGCAGAAAGATTGGAGTAACAACTAAGCTCCAGATTGATATTCCTATTATTGTTATCAGAATCTGACCAAAGCTACCGCTACCGACACCAAGTAAGGCACCAGTAGCAACAAATGCCAACTCAACAAAGAAGACTGCACTTGTTGTTAAGAAAGTAAAACCTAACGGATTACCGGACAAACTATCATTTCCAGAGCCTAGATAAGCAACGCAACAGCATGCTGCAATCATCAATAGCGTCCAGTGACCAATTGGTCCGCTTGAACTTTGAGAAAGGTCCATGAATAAACCAGAAATAAATCCAATCAGTGCCGCAATTTCAGGCAAACTTAAAACTGCCCAAACAAGTGTGAAAATGAGTAGGAGTGAAAAGCCACCGCCAGGTAAACGGAATTGACTCACAATTGCTTCTTGAACAATGAAAACAACAATAATTTGCCCAAGAGCAAGAGAAAACTGTCGCATCATCATCGCTAGCTACTTGGTGGGGGTAGGAGAAGGTGAGACATAAATTGTCACTGTAGGTACAGGAGTCGGTTTTGGCTTCGATGGTACAAGGGCATCACCTGGATTGACTGCGGTTCCACCGACAACAATTGCTACTACGCCTAAGGAGGAAAAATCAGTGTAGAGGTGCACAGTTGCGCTTTGAGCGATTGCTCCTGCCGAATTATCAACTGCAGTTACATATCCCACTGGTACTCCCGGAACGAATGGGCGATTTGCGATACTTCCGCGCGAAAGAAGAACATCACCGACCTTTACACTGGTTAAGTTATCTATTAATTGCAGGCTTGCGGAGCGGTTTCCACGGCCTGAGAGAATGCCAATCTGCTGGCTTCGAGCGATTCGAATACCAATTCGAAATGATGGATCGGTGGCTAATGAGATCAGAGCTGAATTGGGAGAAACTTCTTTAACAACACCAGCGAGACCAAATTCTGATAAAACTGTCATGTTTTTCTTTATGCCAGCATTTGCTCCAGAATCAATTGTGACAGTCTGAGCAAAAGACTGGCTCGAACCTTGGCTAATTACCCGTGCGTTTACAATCTTATAACCTGCGGTTCCGGCCAAATTCAAAATATTTTTAAGTTGTGCCAACTGTGAATCGGCATTTTTCCGCTGTATTAATTTAGACCGCAATTTTGTATTATCTTCACGGAGTTTTTTAATTTGATTCTGTGTGCGGCCTAAATGAGTTACGTCCGAAAAGAAGCTTTTGAAAGGAGTAATCACAACGCTTCCAGCACGTTGGAAAGGAGAGAGCACAGTCTGAGTTCCTTGACGTGCTCCTTCAAGAAGTCCAACTCCACGAAGATCTAAAGTGATCAAAAAAAGCGCAGTAACAATTAGGATAATTAAGAGCAGTCGACTTCGACCTTCACCGCCCCTGCGCATTTCTCTTAACTAATCTATCGACGTGGTTCGGAGATTAAGACCTTCTCTAAGGCCTCGAACTCTTCGATACATTTGCCAGAACCCTCAACCACTGCATCCAATGGACGCTCGGCAATATGAATTGGCATTCCAGTCTCTTTACGAAGACGCTCATCCAGAGCCTTCAATAAAGCTCCTCCGCCAGTTAAAACAATTCCGCGGTCCATCAGATCTGATGCTAACTCTGGTGGAGTTTTATCGAGCGTGCTTTTAACGGCGTTAACAATTGCATTGACTGGCTCTTCAATTGCTTTGCGAATCTCTGCTGCTGACACTACGATTGTCTTTGGTAGACCTGTTGCCAAGTCACGACCGCGAACTTCAGCGTCATTTTCACCAGCTAGTGGGTAAGCCGAACCAATTGCCATTTTAATTTCTTCAGCGGTGCGCTCACCTAAAAGTAGTGAGAATTCACGCTTAACCCAGTTAATAATGGATTGATCGAGTTCGTCACCGCCTACTCGAATTGAAAGGGACGTAACGATTCCGCCAAGGGAGATAACTGCAACTTCTGTAGTGCCGCCACCAATATCTACCACCATATTTCCAGTTGGTTCATGAATAGGAAGACCAGCACCTATTGCCGCTGCCATTGGCTCTTCAATAATGTAAACCTTGCGCGCACCTGCAGCATAAGCAGCATCTTTAACTGCACGTTGTTCAACACCAGTGATTCCTGATGGAACGCACACAACGATGCGTGGCTTAGCTAAATAACGACGACGGTGAACTTTTTGAATAAAGTAACGCAACATGCGCTCTGTCGTTTCGAAGTCGGCAATAACTCCATCTTTGAGTGGACGGATGGCGATGATATTTCCTGGAGTACGCCCAATCATTTTCTTAGCTTCTAGGCCAACAGCCAAAATTCCACCAGTGTCTTGATTAACTGCAACTACTGAGGGCTCATTTAAAACAATGCCACGACCACGAACATAAACAAGTGTGTTTGCAGTCCCTAGATCGACAGCCATATCCCGGCCGATAAATGACATTTTGTTTTGTGCGCTCATGCTTTTTTACTCCTTGATTATTTCTTGATTATTGGGGGAAGAAGATTTGAATCTCGCGCGCAGCAGACTCTGGCGAATCTGATCCATGCACAATATTTTGTACGACCTTGGTTCCTTGATCGCGAGCTAAGTCGCCGCGAATGGTGCCAGGTGCTGCAACTGTTGGATCGGTAGCACCCGCAAGTGAACGGAAGCCCTCGATTACTCGATTACCTGAAGCAACGATTGCAACTATTGGACCTGACATCATGAACTCAACAAGTGGTTCATAAAAAACTTTTCCAACGTGCTCTGCATAATGTTGTTCAAGAAGATTGCGATCTGCGTTCAACATTCGCAATGCATCAATGGCATAGCCCTTTGCCTCTATTCGAGAGATAACTTCACCGACCAAGCCTCGACTAACTCCGTCGGGCTTTACCAGGATAAGTGTTTTTTCAGTTTGCACCTGCGTAGTCTATTAGCCCTTTTGGGGCCGTGAAGCCATCAGTTTTGCGCGAGCAGCCTCGCCCTTTTGGCCCACGATGATGGCGGCCGCCCATAGCCCGGCAAAGATCAGCCCCATAATGAAAAATGACGAGACAAATAAGCCAAAGGCAATGACGAATACCTGCAGAACTGTGCCAATGTAGAAACCTGAGCGACGCTTGAGAATGCCAGCTGTTGCAAATAGAACAAGTGCAAGAATTGAACCATAAATAATGCCCACAGTTGACTGGTCTTTAATTGCCAGCAGAATTGCAAAACCTAGAGTCAAAGATTCCATGACTAAAACGGATGCACCTAAGACTCTCATTGGGCAAACTTTCTACGTAGATAACTGCGGGCTTCACCAACTGTAACCACCGAGCCTGTCACGATGATTCCAATTGTGTCTTCACTTAATGGTCGTGTTGCATCTGCGACTGCACGGTCGAGTGCTTTGTGAAGTTCATTCACTTCAAAAGTGCGGTCTACTCCAAAAATAGATGAGGCGATTCTTTCTAAATTACTAGATGACATGGCACGATCAGACGAACTTTGCGTCACGATTATGTGATCCACAATCGGTTCAAGAGTTTTCAAAATTCCCTCTGCATCTTTGTCTCCAAAGACTCCTACCACCGCAATAATTTCATCAAAGTTAAACTCACTTGCCAAAGTTTCCGCTAATGCCTTTGCCCCATGAGGATTATGAGCGGCATCAAGAATTATTGTTGGATCACGATGCACAACTTCACATCTTCCGGGTGATGTAACAGCTGCAAATCCTGCTCGAACCGCTTCAATATCTAATGGTTGATCTCCAAAGAATGCTTCGAGCGCGACAAGGGCACTTGCCGCATTAGCTGCCTGATGCTTGCCATGTAGTGGCAAAAAGATGTCATCGTAAGTATCGTGAAGGCCCGCGATTGTTATTAGTTGCCCACCCACTGCTACTGCGCGTGAAGCCACTGAATACTCAATTCCCTCACGAACAACGTCGGCTCCGACCTCGGCCGCCTTGCGAATCAGCTCTTTAGCTGCCTCTGGCTCCTGTTGCGCAAGGACAATAAATCCACCTTCTTTGATGATTCCAGCCTTAGTTGCCGATATTTCATGAAGAGTGTGTCCCAAATACTCCATATGATCAAAGCCGATAGGCATGATTACAGAAACATCGGCATCCACGACATTAGTCGCATCCCATTCCCCGCCCATACCCACTTCGATAACTGCAACATCAACTGGATGCTCTGCGAAAGCGACAAATCCAAGTGCAGTAACTGCTTCGAAGAAAGAAATTGGATGCTCAAACTTTGTATCCATTAAATCTAAGTACGCGGCTATATCGTTGAAAGCAAATATCAAATCTTTCGGATCTATTGGCTGGCCGTTGATGGCAATTCGTTCACGATAAGTTTCAAGGTGTGGACTCGTAAAACGACCTGTACGGAGTCCATGTGCAAACAAAAGTGAATCAATCATGCGAGAAGTTGTCGTTTTGCCATTTGTGCCGCCAACATGAATTGTTGGATAAGTTAATTGAGGTGAGCCAAGAATATCAACTAGTGCGGCGATACGTTCAGTTGAAGGTGCGATTCGAGTTTCAGGCCAACGAGCAAGAAGTGCTTGCTCTATTGCATCAACGCGCTCTTGATCATCCGGAGAAATAATCATGCTGTTGGAAGTTTTGATAGCTGCAGAGTCAGACGTTCAATATCTGCAGATGTTTTTACTAAACGTTCACGGATTTCAATTACTACATCCTCTGGCGCTTTTGCCATAAAACCTTGATTATTTAACTTTACCTCAGCAGTTGCTTTATCTTTTTGAGCACTTGCTAAATCTTTTTCGAGTCGGGCACGTTCTGCTACAACATCTATAGAGCTCGTTAAATCAAATTCAACTTTTACATTTCCAATTTCGCACTGCGCACTCGGTGTGATTTCTCCCAGTTGTAGGCGTAAAACGAATGCCATTGCACTGGAATACTCACTGATATGTGCTGGTGCGACAAACCGTGCCGGAATTTTCTGAGATGTCTTAATGCCTTGATCATTTCTAAATCTACGAACATCAGTAATAATCTCTTGGAGCTCAACAATCAGCTTTTCAGCCTGTTTATCTACATGATCCGCTTGGGCTATTGGCCACTGTGCAATAACTAGTGATTCTCCCCCGGTCAGGGACGTCCACATAGTTTCGGTAATGAACGGTATAACAGGGTGCATCAATCGAAATAGTTGATCGAGAACATAACCTAGAACTCGCTTTGATGCCGCTGAATCTCCAGAGGCGAAACTCTCCTTTGACAACTCTAAATACCAATCACACAAGTCATCCCAAGCAAAGTGATACATAAGCTCACATGCACGAGCAAACTCATACTGCTCTAAAAGAACATCGACTTCAGCAATCGTTTCGGAAAGCCGACTCAAAATCCACTTATCAATCGCATTCAACGAATCAATAGTTGGTAAATCACCATCAATAGTTGCACCATTCATCATTGCAAAACGAGTTGCATTCCAGAGCTTTGTCGCAAAATTGCGTGAACCGCCGATCCAATCTTCTGCCAGGGCTTGATCTTTTCCTGGGTTGGCACCTCGGGCCAATGTGAAGCGCAAAGCATCGGCACCGTATTTATCCATAAACTCTATTGGATCTACCGTATTGCCTTTGGACTTTGACATCTTCTTACCAAATTGATCGCGTACTAATCCATGAAGTGCAATTGTATTAAATGGCTGAACACCATCCATTGCAAATAATCCGAACATCATCATGCGTGCAACCCAGAAGAACAAGATGTCGTATCCAGTAACTAAAACAGATGTGGGATAGAACTTCTTTAAATCCTCTGACGAAGCTGGCCAACCTAGCGTTGAAAATGGCCACAAAGCCGATGAAAACCAGGTATCTAGAACATCTGGATCCTGCGTATATCCAGCTGGTGCAATTTCATCGGGACCTAAAACAACTACTTCACCCGCTGGTCCATACCAAACAGGGATGCGATGTCCCCACCATAACTGGCGAGAAATACACCAGTCATGCATATTGTCGATCCAGTCAAAATATCGTGGCGCTAATTCTTCTGGCTCAATCTTTACTCGACCGTCACGAACCGCATCTCCGGCTGCCTTTGCAAGTGGTGCGACTTTTACAAACCATTGCTTTGATAAACGCGGCTCGACTGTTGTATCGCATCTAGAACAGTGTCCAACGGCATGAACATATGGACGTTTTTCATCCATGATTCGACCTTCCGCACGTAACGCTTCAACAACTGCTTTACGTGCCTCAAAACGATCCATGCCATCAAAGCGGGTGCCAGATCCATCCATCACGCCGTGCTCATTCATAATGACCACAAATGGGATGTTATGGCGCACGGCCATCTCAAAGTCATTGGGATCATGTGCGGCAGTGACTTTTACTGCACCCGTACCAAAATCCATTTCAACAAGTTCATCAGCAATGATTGGGATATACCGATTTGCTAGCGGCAAAAGCACTTGCTTACCAATTAAATCCTTATACCGGGCATCATCAGGATGAACTGCAACTGCACCATCCCCCAGCATTGTTTCAGCACGCGTTGTTGCAACAGTTATTTGAATCTCATCGTCGCCATAACGGACCTGTACGAATTCTCCAGCATCATCTTGGTGTTCAACTTCGATATCAGACAAAGCCGTTAAACATCGTGGACACCAATTGATGATTCGCTCAGCACGATAGATAAGACCTTGGTCATAGAGCTTCTTAAATATTGTTAACACTGCCGTTGAAAGCCCGGCATCCATCGTGAATGCTTCTCGCGACCAATCGACACTATCGCCTAATCGTCGCATCTGATCTAAAATCAAACCGCCTGATTCTGTTTTCCACTCCCAAACTTTCTTAATAAAATCTTCTCGACCTAAATCATGTCGAGTTAATCCTTGTGCCGCTAACTGTTTTTCAACAACATTTTGTGTAGCGATTCCAGCGTGATCCATTCCTGGCAACCACAGCGCTTCAAAACCTTTCATCCGCTTCATTCGTGTGAGTGTGTCTTGCAGCGTGTGGTCTAACGCGTGACCAATATGCAATGAGCCAGTGACGTTTGGTGGTGGGATAACTATTGTGAATGGTGGTTTTGATGACGATGAATCTGCTGTGAAATATCCAGCCGCGACCCATTTTTCATACAAAGCTGATTCGATATCAGCTGGTGAAAAATTCGAAGCTAGCTCGCGGGACATAGGGAGCAGTCTAGATTATGCGCTCTTCTCTTCTTGACCCTTTTGGGCCCGTGAACGCTTTGGAATATCGCCAGTATGTAGGATGAATTCAGGTTGAGCACCAGTTTCAATGCAATCCTTTGTAACTAAAACCTTTGCAATATCGCTACGACTTGGAACGTCATACATCACAGAGAGCAGGACGGATTCCATAATTGCACGGAGTCCACGAGCACCCGTTCCGCGCAAAAGCGCCAAATCTGCAATTGCATCTAAGGCGTCCACAGAGAATTCAAGCTCAACTTGGTCTAAATCGAAGAGGCGCTGGTACTGCTTAACGAGTGCATTTTTTGGCTCAGTCAGGATCTGCATCAAGGCTGGCTTATCAAGATTTTCCACGCTCGTGAGGACTGGGAGTCTGCCAATGAATTCAGGAATCATTCCAAATTTTAATAAATCTTCGGGCATGACATCAGCGAAGATATCTTTACGATTTTTTTCAGCTGCATCCTGCAAGGTTGCATTAAAACCAACACCGGCTTTACCGCTGCGTGATTCGATAATCTTTTCTAGTCCAGCGAATGCACCTCCAACAATAAACAAAACATTTGTCGTATCAATCTGGATGAACTCTTGGTGCGGATGCTTACGACCACCTTGAGGTGGCACAGATGCGACAGTTCCTTCAAGAATTTTCAACAACGCTTGCTGAACGCCTTCGCCCGATACATCGCGAGTAATCGATGGGTTCTCAGATTTGCGTGCAACCTTATCAATTTCATCGATATAGATAATTCCAGTTTCCGCCTTCTTCACATCGTAATCTGCGGCTTGCAAAAGTTTGAGCAAAATGTTCTCAACATCTTCTCCAACATAGCCAGCTTCAGTAAGTGCAGTCGCATCAGCAATTGCAAATGGAACATTGAGCATGCGCGCCAAAGTTTGAGCCATAAGGGTTTTACCACAGCCTGTAGGGCCTAGAAGCAAAATATTTGATTTAGCAAGCTCAATAGAATCTTCACGGTGGCCACCTTGAACACGTTTGTAGTGGTTATAAACTGCAACTGATAAAGATTTCTTTGCTCGATTTTGACCGATTACGTACTGATCCAGAAACTCAAAAATCTCTTGTGGTTTTGGAAGCTCAGTTAATCCGAGTGAGTTGGCTTCTGACAGCTCTTCAACAATGATCTCGTTACAGAGCTCAATGCACTCGTCACAGATATACACACCAGGACCGGCAATAAGTTTTTTGACCTGCTTTTGTGTTTTACCGCAGAATGAACACTTGAGCAGATCGCTTGTTTCGCCGATTCTTGTCATGCCACAAGTTTAGATTCTTAACGCTTTTTATGCGTGCAAATATGAGCCTGTGATTGTTCGCCGAGAGAATAATTAGGCTTTTTTGGCAGGCATTTTAAAATCTTTGACTCCTGGCACGAAAAGCACCAAAGCGCAGATAATTATGTGAAAAATCGATGCACCAATCAACAACTCTTTTTCACCAAAGAGAGTTACTGCAGGACCAACAAGTGCCATGCCGAGTGGCATAAGACCAACCGAACCCATGTGATCGATACTGAAAACCCGACCTTGTAATTCTCGAGGAACTTCACGTTGAATTGCAGATGACCAAAACGCTTCCCAAGGGCCGACCGAGAATCCAGCTAGTAAATAGGAAATAACAACAAAGGTTTCAGAAATCGGAAAGGCAAGTGAGAGCGGGGCAATCACCAGCAAAATCCATACGAGTATTGAGAAGCGTCCCTCGTGTTTAACTTTAAGTTTGATGCTAATAATTGCAGAAATAATTCCACCGATTGAAAATGCAGCTGCCGATAGAGCAAAAGCTGTGTTTGTGCCGAACTCGCGCCTGGTAATAACAGGCAGCAAAACATTTTCCGCAGCTAAGACAATCATCAACTGAATTGATGCCATAGCGATTACTGCACCAATCCAAGGTATGTCTCGAACAGTGCGCAAACCTTCGCGCAGTTCAACCATAAATGATTCTTGCGCTTTCTTGCCAGCGTTTATATCTTCTTTTATTTGGGCCAAAAAGTAAGTTCCGAAGACAAATGCGATTGCAGTAAAGAGGAATGTAAGTCTGCCGCCGATAAGAAATACTGATACACCACCGATGCCGGGGCCAATTATCGAAGCTGTTTTTACAACAACACCACGAGCTACATTTCCTGCTGGCAATTTCTCTTCAGGTAATAATGAGGGCATTATTGCCCCGGCTGATGCTGCACCGAATGCATCCCCTACTCCCATTAAGAAAACTGCGAGAGCTAACCAAAAATGTGGAAGTTGCGGAGCGGAAACAAAAACCATTGCGAACACGATTGCCGCACGCGAAAGGTCGGCAATAATCATTACCTGTTTGCGGGGCAATCGATCCGACCAGACACCTGCAAAAGGTGCAAAGATCACTCCGGATAAGACACGCGCACCAAGAATTAGACCGAGGGAAGTTGCCGTACCACCTGCATCCAAAACAGTGACGGCAAGTGCAATTGGAAAAGCTGAAGCACCAAGTACAAAAATTGTTGATGAATACCAAAAGAGACGGTACCCCTTAAATGACCAAAGGGAGCCCGCCTCAAATAGCTTCATACGTTGATATTACTGGACTGGCTTGGCCTTACGTGAGGCCAATACTTGATCGATGATTCCATATTCAACAGCTTCAGCTGCAGTCAAAATCTTGTCGCGCTCAATATCTTTTTCAATTTCAGCTGCTGATTTCACAACGTGACGTGCAAGAAGTTCTTCTTGCAAACGTGCAATACGTGCAATCTCTTTTGCTTGAATTTCAACATCAGATGCTTGACCGCCACCTTCTGATGATGGTTGATGAATCAAGATACGTGAGTGCTCAAGTGCATAGCGCTTACCTTTTGCACCACCTGCGAGAATTACTGCTGCAGCTGATGCGGCTTGTCCAAGACAGATTGTGCTGATATCCGGGCGAACAAACTGCATAGTGTCATAAATTGCAGTAAGCGCAGTGAATGAGCCACCTGGGGAGTTAATGTAAATCATGATGTCGCGATCTGGATCCATTGACTCCAGTGTCAATAACTGCGCCATTACATCGTTTGCAACGGTGTCATCGATTGGTTGACCCATGAAGATAATGCGCTCTTCAAATAACTTTGTGTACGGATCAAGGCGCTTAAAGCCATAAGCTGTCTTTTCTTCAATTGTTGGAAGTACGTAGCGAGCGCTGATTTCCTGAATATGTTTCATTACGCCTTTCCTCCTGATACTTGACCATCAGATGTAGCAATGTGATCTATGAAGCCGTAAGCCTTAGCATCTTCGGCGTTAAACCAGTTATCGCGATCTGAATCGATAAGAATTTTTTCAAGTGTTTGACCAGTGTGCTTGGCATTAATTTCAGCCATAGTGCGCTTGGTAATTGCCATCTGCTCTGCTTGAATTCGAATATCAGTTGCCGTTCCACCAATGCCACCAAGTGGTTGGTGCATCAAGATGCGCGCGTTAGGTGTTGCATAGCGTTTTCCAGGTGCACCTGCAGTCAACAGGAACTGTCCCATTGATGCCGCGATTCCCATTCCAACAGTTGCAATATCGTTTTTGACGTACTGCATGGTGTCGTAGATGGCCATACCGGCAGTAACTGATCCCCCTGGTGAATTTACGTAAAGATAAATATCTTTATTTGAATCTTCGGCCGCTAAAAGCAAAATCTGCGCACAGATTGCATTGGCCATATCGTCTCGAACTTCACCGGCAAGAAAAATAATCCGCTCGCGCAGCAAACGGTTATAGACCTGATCATCGAGGCCAATCATTCCAACGCTCGAAGAACGAGCTTGGAGTTGGCCAGCTTGTGGGTTAAGAAAATCCACGGGTATTCCTTCCGGTTGCATGTTTATTACCTGTAGTGAGGCTAACAATGTTGAACGCTAAATGCTTCCCAAATAGCTAAAATACGAGCGCGAACTGGCTGGTGTTCGCTTAGGGCTAAAGACCCCATGAATAATGAAAGCGATTAAGCCTCTTCAACTAAATCAGAGGGTTGAACGTCAGGTTGTCCAGGCTGTGGGCGCAATGCTTCAAGATCTATCTCATTGCCCGAAGTATCCTTAACGGT
>Ga0214919_10007503_pt1 | contig 14692 bp, 13 predicted proteins | sample LL1503_MetaG_FD_177994 | JGI IMG/M metagenome (GOLD analysis project Ga0214919, IMG submission 177994) | Freshwater microbial communities from Lake Lanier, Atlanta, Georgia, United States - LL-1503 | ecosystem: Environmental > Aquatic > Freshwater > Lake | place: USA: Georgia | collected... | reverse complement strand
ATACAGGGCTACGCATGCGCCTAATGGCCTTAAACTCTTGTTTTGATTATGGAAAGTATACAAGTCATCGTATTCTTCTTAAAATCGTGTGTTTTCAATTGAACTTGGACTATTAATGGGGCAAAATCCTGACAACCTCCTAGAGCTACTTCACAGACTCTGGAATCACTTTAGCGTCCGAAGAAAAGGGCAATTTGGGCTCTTACTAGGGCTAATGATCTTGGCATCCTTTGCTGAAATCCTAAGCATTGGGTCGATATTGCCTTTTTTAGCGGTACTAACAGACCCTAATAGTATCTTCACGATGCCCTTAATTCAACCAGCCATTCAATTCATGGGCATCACAACTAGCCAAGGGCTTTTATTACCACTCACCCTAGTCTTTTGCATCTGCGCAATTTTAGCGGCAACCATTCGCTTAATTCTTCTACGCACTAGCCTATTTTTATCTGCCGCGGCAGGGTCCGATATTGGCTATGATATGTATCAACGTACCCTCTATCAACCCTATGCAGTTCATGTCTCACGCAATACCAGCGAGATCATCGATGGTATTTCAATTAAATCAACTGCAATAGCCAATGGCGTGGTGATGCCAATTCTGTATATTATTAGCTCTTCTATCATGGTTGTGCTAATTACAACCGCATTACTATTCTTTGCTCCTGGCACCACCCTCATTGCCTTCAGCATTTTTGGTCTAATCTATTTTGCAGTGATTAAATTTACTCGTAAGCAATTATTAATCGATAGTAAGCATATAGCCACCGAATCAATTCATGTCATTAAATCGTTACAAGAAGGGCTCGGCGGTATTCGAGATGTTTTGCTCGATGGAACACAAAATACCTTCTGCCAAATATATCGTCGCTCTGATTTTGTATTGCGCAAAGCATATGCAAGTAGCTCATTTATTAGCGTTAGCCCCCGCTTTGCAGTTGAAGCCTTGGGCATGCTCTTAATCGCTATCTTGGCCTATGCATTAGCCCAACAGAGTGATGGTGTAGCCAAAGCAATTCCAGTATTAGGGGCTTTAGTATTAGCAGCCCAAAGACTCTTACCGCTCATGCAACAAGCTTACTCGGCCTGGTCCAATCTGCGACAAAATCAATTTACCCTAAAAGATACCTTAGTTTTTTTAGACCAACCTATACCAAAATATAACTTACTCGAGAATATAAAACCCATATCATTCACAAAAGAAATTAAGCTCAATGCTATCTCATTTCGCTACTCAACAGATACGCCATGGATTCTACAAAATCTGAATTTAGTCATTCCCAAAGGCAGTCGAATTGGCTTTATTGGGGAAACTGGGAGTGGAAAAAGCACCCTCTTAGATATCGTCATGGGCCTACTCCAAGCAACGAGCGGTAATCTTACAGTAGATGGGGTAGTGATAGAGCAAAGCTTATTACGCTCTTGGCAAAAACATATTGCCCATGTGCCACAAAATATTTTTCTCGCGGATGGCACGATTGAAGAAAATATTGCCTTTGGCATTGAGATTCCGCATATTGATAGCACCCGGGTCAAATTAGCAGCAGAACAAGCGCAAATTCACCAATTTATAGAGGACTTGCCCAACAAATATCAAACTGTAGTCGGTGAACGTGGAGTGAGACTGTCCGGCGGCCAAAAACAACGCATTGGAATTGCCCGTGCGATCTATAAAAATGCAGATGTAATCATTTTCGATGAGGCAACTAGCGCGCTAGATAGTGAGACAGAAAAAGCGGTAATAGAGGCCATTGACAATCTCAGCGAAGAGCTAACGATATTAATAATTGCTCACAGGCTCACCACATTAAAAAATACTTCAATTATTATAGAGGTTAAAATGGGATTAATCAAAAAAATTAGCGAATATAAAACACTAATCACAAAGCACTAATTAATATGCGTACAAAAAAAATAGTTGTCTTTATCCTTGCTTATAACGTTGGCCCAATGCTTGAAAGAGCATACAATAAAATTCCAACTAATATGGTTGACGAAATTATCATTTGTGATGACGGATCAAAAGACAAGACTGAAGATATTGCTAAAAATCTACCGGCTACATATTTTAAAAATATAACCAACCTTGGATATGGTGGCAACCTGAAAGAATCGCTTGCGAGATGCTTTAAGCTTGGTGCTGATTATGCTGTTGAAATTCATGGTGATGGAGCTCAATTTGACCCTCTAGCAATCAATGATGCATTACCTTTAATGGAGCAGGGTTATGATTTAATTTTGGGCTCGCGCTTTATTGTTCCTGGCTTAGCAAGAAAAAATGGTATGCCATTTATTAGATTTATAGCAAACAGGGGGTTAAGCTTTTTTGATAAGCTGGTTCTGCAATTACCTTTAACTGAATTTCATACTGGCTTTAGGATTTATAGCAAAAATTTATATCAGACCATACCCTTACAATCTAATTCTAATAATTATCTTTTTAGCTTTGAAATTATTGCCCAAGCTGCTTATTTTAAATTAAGGGTGGGTGAAGTGCCTGTTGAAGCTGACTATCTTAGCGAACACACTTCTCATAAGGTTTCGGGGGCAGCAATTTATGCATTTCAAACATTTTATATTTTATTAAAATATTTGCTAGCTAAAGCTGGGGTTTTATATAGTTTCCAATTCCCAAAAATATCAAAGTGAAACCAATAAAATGTCTTGGGTGTGAATCTCATGAGTGTTATTTCATATTTTCACTAGGGTCAATGCCTCCAGTAAACGCCTTTAGGGCCGCTGATGAGGTTGAAGAATTTTTTCCTCTTGATTTATATTTTTGTAAGTCGTGTGGACTTATTCAGCTGGGAAAAATTGTTCCGCCAGAAAAATTATTTACAAATTATTTACACTTATCTTCAGCATCAGCTGGAAATATTCGGCACCTTAAAGAAGTTAGTTTATTGCTAGAAAACATGGGTTTAGTTAGCGGTAAAAGAATACTTGAAATTGGGTCTAATGATGGGACACTTTTAGGATTACTACAAAGTGCTGGCGCAAAGGTGTTGGGTGTTGATCCAGCCGCTAACTTGGCTCAAAATACTAAATCACTACAGGTTAGTTCGCTAGTAGGGTTTTTTAATGACTCGTTTGCAATGGTCATGGAAGAAAATGAGCTTAGTTTTGATACAATTGTTGCCCTAAATGTGATTGCACATACACCAACATTTATTTCAGCCCTTAAAGGTATAAAAAGGCTGCTAAAGCCAAATGGCACTTTTTTTATGGAAAATGCTTATGTGCTCGATACTATATTAGAAGGTCAGTTTGATACTATTTATCACGAGCATATTTTTTGCTTTTCATTACATGCATTAATTAAGGCATACAATTTAGTGGGTTTAAAAGCTGTCGATGCAGAACTAATTCCAACGCAAGGAAAGTCTATCAGGGTCTATGTTAAACATGGAGATATGGCTGAACAACCATCCGCTAGACTCAATGCAATTCTTGAGCACGAAGGTCAAATTGGATTTAACTCATTTGACTCATTTGAAAATGCCTCATTAAAAATCGCACAATTTAAACAAAAATTTATTAATTATTTAAAAAAATCTGATGGCAATAAATTTATTGGCTTAGGCGCACCAGCTCGAGGTATAGTCATTTTAAATTACTGTGGCGCTAATCAAAATGACTTTGAATTTATTATTGATGATACCGAACTGAAACAAGGAAAGCTGGCGCCTGGCTGTTCAATTCCCGTGAAAAACTGGGATGCCATTGATCCGTTAATTCATCATCAATTTATTATTTTAAGCTGGAATTATGCTGAAGATATGATTGAAAAGCTACGAAGCCTTGGGATTTGTGGTACGGTATTAATTCCATTTCCTAACTTTAAAGAAATTACTATATGAAATTGCTTTTGATTGGAGGGCTTGGATATATCGGATCATATTTATATCCATACCTAAAATTACAATTGCATGAAATAGATATTTGTGATGATTTGCGCAGAGGTAACCCTTCCAATTTGCCCTGCATCTACCCTTATGACTACCATGGACTTTCATCTAAAGAGCTATCTAAATATGATGCCATTTTATGGTTTGCTGGACACTCAAGTGTTATTGCAGCCGTGGATGACCCAAAGGGGGCAATCAATAATAATATGATTCATCTAATTGACCTTTTAAAAAAACTACCAAGTGAAAATATAAAATTTATTTATGCTAGTACTGCTAGTCTCTACTCAGGAGAGGTTGGTTATGCTACCGAAACAGCTAGAGTAGTCCCCTATGAAAATACTTATGATATTTCTAAATTTTCATTCGATTATTTAAGCAAAAGCTACCATACTAATTTATTTGGCTTAAGAATGGGAACTTTAGCAGGCTTTTCAAGCAACATAAGGACTGAATTAATATTCAATCAAATGTGCCTCAGCGCCTACTTTACCAAGCGAGTAAAGGTTTCTAATAAAACTAAATTACGTAGCCTATTATTTTTATCAGACCTTGCTGAAATTGTTACCATTTTATTAAAAAATACCAAAGCTGAGCCAGGTTTCTATAATGCAGCAAGTTTTTCATATTCAATTGGCGAACTATCTAATATGATTTCTAATTTTTTTCATGCGGAAATAATTACCCTCCCAGACACTGATACATATTCCTTTAATATTAATACCGAAAAAATTGCTTCACTAGGATTTAAAAATACCTCTAATTTTTACAACCAAATTGAGCAATTTAAAAATGAAATTAAAAAAAATGAAGGTATTTTAAAGACTTCAGTTTTAAAAAATCTAAAAAATAATTAGCTCCCAAACTTCTTTATTACAACCCTATTTGTATTTCGTTCTACTTGAAAAACACCATATAGCAAGCCTCTTGAATTTTTATCAAATAAATAGTCGTTATTTTTCCAAAATTGCTCATCTGCCATATAAATGGCAATAAAATTATATTCAGTAATTACCTCTTCTAGCTTTTGATTGCAGGTATACGTATCTTCTATTCCATACGGCAAACCAAGAGAACTACAAGTTGTTGAAACTACCCTTGGGAGGACTGAGTATTGGAAAATTCTAGAATCAAGTCCCGAAGCATTCTGGGAGATATAGTAAATTTTTTCATTTTTTGGTATACGTTTAATGGGGATTAATAATTCATTGATGCGCAAGCGGGCATCATATTCATTTATACCCGGTAAAAAATGTGACACAGAGCTATAAAAATAAGGAGGGGGGGAAATAAAAATAAAGGAAACAAAAGCAACGTACATTAGCCGTAATATCACCCTTTTTTCAATATTTATTGTTATATATGCCAATAAAACAAGAACCCAAGCAATTAAATAGGTTGCAGTATAACGTTCAAATCCTGCTAAGCGAATGCCTTCATATTCAGAAAATCGAACTAAATACAAATAAAGAAGAAATAATAAATAGCCAATAAATCCTATACCAAAAATTAAAAATATTATGGCATCTCTAATTTTCTTTTGTTTTCCGAAAATTATTGGAATACAAATTCCTGCAAAAAGTAAAGTTAAAATTAAAAAATGAAATCGCATGTGAAATGTAAAACTACTTTCTTGCAAGCGTATTAAAAACGCATGCGTAATTGTGATAAATTTATTAGCCAAAGGCGGCTGAAAGAATTGAATTAATGCTGGATTGGCGGGGTATATTTCCACCCCCAAAGAAGAGTTAAAAATACTCCAGCTAATAAATGAAGAAATGACTGCAAGGAATGCAAATAACAAATAGCCGTATGGAATATTTTTGTTGCCACTTATATTCTTAAATAAAGGGTGGCCTGGTCTTTTAAATATCACTGCTACCATGTCTATCTTTATATTTGAAACTACAACAACAATAAAGTAAATGGCCAGCGATACTAATGATAAAAATAGGCCAACTGACTTAATTTGCACCATAGTAAAAAGCATTAAAAATACACATAAATGATCGATTAATTTTTCTTTTATTTGAATAATAAAAAAAACCGTTGCGGCAAAATAAAATGCCAATAATGTATCTACATAAATAGTATTAAAGTTAAGGTGAAAAAAGTAAATTATTGTTGTGCTTAAGATAAACCCAAGCCCCCCATATAAATAACTTTGTCTATGGGGGTAAAAAATAGATACCAATGTTAATAAAACTATAATTATTTCGAGAGAAATTAATTTACGCTCTGAAAATTCATTGCCATACATATAGAAATATTGGTAAAGCTCTTGTGCGGGGGGATAATTTTTATAATTAATATAACTGAGATTAGCGTAGCTATAAAGTTGATTGTATAAATTCATATACTTAATATTTGGACCCCAGATAGAAAATTCATCCCAATTGGTCAACATGTAATCTGAATCAATGGCTAGCATGGCCACAATAAATGGTATTGTGTAGAGCCCAAAAAATAATGCCTGCGGATTATATTTTTGCTTGCATATTTTTTGAGTAATAAATTTGAAATTTTTTATAAACGAATATATTCCTAGCACGTAGATTGAAAAAATTCCAAATTGAAGTATATTAAACAATCCAAAAAAATATAAAATAAAAATAATAAAACTAAAAGTTAAAATTGGTGCCTGAAATGCACTTATCTCCTTAGAGATAAAAAATATTCCGATTCCAATGCTCGAAAATATCGCTAACATAATTAATGCAATACTCATAACCATTTATTTCCATACTTTATTAATTCTTTTAATTTTTTTGGTAGCTTTGCTAATAAAAATATGAAGTTAGTTTTTATATTATTATCTTTGCATGCTTTTATTATTTCTTGATTTAAAATCCAACTATTTTTTAGTCCAGCAGTGCTAATTCCTCCCGAGCGCATTTTTATTAGTGGGCCGTTTTGATATGTATAACTTATTCTATTAGTCCAGAGAATTCTAATGAGTAACTCATAATCGGCAGCAATTTTATAGCTCAGGGAATATGGGCCCACCAAATCGTATACATATTTTTTTACGAAAAAAGTTGGGTGGGCTGGCATTAGCCCATATTTAAACTTTTTTGGCGTGAATTGACTAGAATCGTAATAACGAATTATTTTTTTGATATTTTTTTGATCCACTACTACTAAATCTGAAAATACTGAATCTACTCCGGCACCTTGTAATTTATTGATTAATGTCGTCACTGAAGAATTATTAAAATACATATCATCTGAATTCAACATTCCCACTATCTCACCAGTGGCCAACTGAATACCCTTATTCATAGCATCATAAATACCGCGATCTTTTTCGCTAATGATCTGGGCTATCCTATCCTTATATTCTTTAATAATCACCAGAGTTTTATCAGTAGAGCCGCCATCAATAATAATGTATTCAATATTAGGATAATCCTGTGATAAGACAGATTCGAGAGTATCCCTAATGGTAGTTTCGCTATTAAAACAAACTGTAATAATGCTGACCTTAGGAAAGGTGTTGGGTTCGATACTCATGGCTTGAGGTCTAATTTTTGCCTAATCGCCTCTTTAGCTGACAATTTTGCTGTTTTCATGTAGCGCTCCACTTCCGCAAGCTTAGCGTCCACTAAGTAGCGATACCAGAATGCTTGTAAATAATGAAATTGCCTGCCAACCTTACTATCCATCATTCCCAGCAAAAAAAGGTATCGATATATAAAATAAGCAGCAGCCCTTGTTCCACCTGGAAGTTTTGCATAAATGACCTCCTTAATCCAGCGTTTACCGCCATTAGGGGAATTCTTTAGGATGGGCTCTATTACATCTTCGAACTGGTATTTAAGATTAAGCAGGTCTGCAGCCTCTCTATTAGCATAATTATTGTGCTTATTTATCCACCATGCTAAAGAATTTAAATTATCGTCAATGATGCTTCCTACTAAATTTACGCACTTTCCATTTACCCAAATATGCTCATCCATCCAACGAGATTCCGATTGCCCATAGCCAAACCGAAATAAACGTAATACTTTATTGCGACCTACCCCACCGTATTTAATTAGATGCCCAAGGAATTTCATTTTCCGATAAAAATACACCCCCTTAACATCTTTACCTAAATTTGGCAGTCGCTCTTTTAACTCAACAACCAATCCTGGACTTATTACCTCATCCGCGTCAATCCGCATTAGCCAGTCATCGTTTCTAACGGGTCCAATTTCGAGCTGATTTAATGCCCAATTAAATTGGGTAGAGTGATTATTCTCCCAAGCACGCTCAAGTACTCTAGCGCCATATTGCCGTGCAATCTCAATAGTACGGTCGGTTGACAATGAGTCGACAACCACAATATCTGCTGTTAATGGCAGAAGAGATTCAATACACCGAGCCAGGTGAATCTCTTCATTAAAGGTCAGGATGATTGCAGTTATCTTCATAAGCTCAGGGCAACCTTCAAATAACGGGACTTTAACCAAAATACAAATTGGGCCCAAAGACGTGGATAGCCATTTTCGATTAGGGCACGCCGGTATTCGTCCAGAACAACAGTCAAATTCTGATCGCTTCCATAGGGCTCATTAATAATCAATGGCAGCATCCTCTTTGCAATAATTAATTTTGACTTATTAATACGTAAATAATGCTCAAAGTCAGCAGCATAACGATAAGATTCATTAAATGGTGATTTTTGTAACAGCTTGGATGAATAGATAATGGCCTGATGAGATGTTGGCATAGACCATACCCTCCAAGCATTACTCCTAGGCATACGAGTTGTATTGCGGATCTGAAAGCCAAATAGTAGGAGATCTATCACTGCATTCAAGCCCAGCTCTTCGATTGATTGAATGTGAGGATGAAGCTCATCACCGCTATTTAAAAATAGGATCTGATCTCCTGTCGCATTCTTGATACCTTTATTCATGGCATTATAAATACCAGCGTCTGACTCGGAGGTAAGAATATCCCCGGGCAATGAAAAACTCTTTGCCAATTCAAGGGATGCATCATTAGAAAATCCATCAACAAAAACCCACTCAAAGCCAGATGCTCGCAACGGGGCAAGGGACCCTATAGTTTTTTGTAAACCGTAGGCATTATTAAAATTAATTGTGACTATGCTCAGCATAATTAAGCGTGGATCGGGGCTTGCTTTGCGCTACTGACCTGTACATAGGCATAAACACATAAAAGCATCCCTAAAAATGCCAGGCCATTTGAAAATCCGCCAACCGATAGAGCCACACAAGCAACTGGAGCAACAATAAGGGCAGCCAATTTCCAGCCAGTTTCTTTCTTAATTAACAAGAAAAAAATGATTGGTATCAATAAAGTAATATAAATTCCAAACTGAAATAGACTTCTGGTGTAGAAAGCCTGAAGCATTAATGGGTCACAATTAGCGGCATTGCCAACAAACCATTCAGCAAATTCTGGGAGTTTTTCACAGAGATAAGTTGGCACTTTTACGTAAATACCATGACCAAATGGAAATGACAAGAGTTCTGCAAAGCTACTTTCGTATGATTGCCACATTAAATTAAAGGTTTGTAGTCGATCTACATTACCTGCAATTTGAGTAATATTTCTACTCACTCCTACATATCCAGCTGCGAGCACAGCGAATCCAAAGGCAATCCAACGCTTCTTTCCATCCAAAGCCCAAAAATAGAAAGGTGAAATGGCGGCAAAGGACAACAAGCCAGAACGGCTATTTGCCAATAAGATCACTAGAGAGAGATAAAAGTAATTCTTCAGACTTGTATCCTTATAAATAAATACTAGAGCAATAAAGCAGCTGATATAGAATGTGATCTCAAAATTATTCTCAAACATGAAAAAAGGTCGGGACTCTTGAACTACCCTTGAGAGCGGCGGACGATGCTTGATGTAATACAGAACAATATTCCAAACCAATAAAAAGGGGTAGAAAACAACCACACCCTTAATAAATCCATGTAATGATTTAACGGGCTGGTTATTGGAGTACAGAGCTAATATGCATATATATAAATAAGGCTTTAGAGACACCAGAAATTTATTTTGGTATTCCAAATCTGAGGGTTCTGGAGAAAATAGATAATATCCAAATAAAAGAACTGCTCCTAAAAAAAATAAGGGAGAAACCTCTTGATCTAAATCTTTAAATTTATATATCAAATAAGCTAATAAGATAGCATCCGGAATAAAAAAGACGCTAAAAGGCTTAAAAAAAATAGCTGCATTTAGAGCCATGCATATTACAAAGTAGCCTAAATACTGATTAGTCGTAAAGATCTTACTCACTAAAGTAACGCCTTTTTAAAATGGCATAAGCACTCACCGAAATAAGACCCATTAAAAATGCCCCTAACATTGTCTGTGCTATCTGAGGGCGTACATAACTGTCACTCATTCGAGGCTGAGAGGTAATCATCGGTTTTTCGTAATTGTTGATTTTGCCTTTTTGTAAATTACCGGCAGTAAAGCCATCTTCAAGGAGTCGATTTGTTAGTGCAGCTTCAGATGTATCAACGATATTTTTTGCTAACAAATTAGCGCACTCCTTTGCATGATCTGCGCCAACTAGTCTTACTGATATAGCTAGTACGCCACCAGAATCGTCGAGAATATCTATCTGCATTGCATTAACTAATGAGCGACGAGCAGCATTACTATCGCTTCCTACACATACCCTTGCAAGTTCTGGTGTAAATCCCTGAGGTGACATCAAATTTCGGCGAGTATATCTTGCCCATTTCAAAGCATCCCATTTGTCATTGACTAATATTTTAGCTGTTCGCACATGAAAGTAAGCTTCATAGGTTTTAGGTATCATTACTAGATACACGGCAGCCGAAAGTAAAAAAACCAGTTGCCAAATAATGAGTAATTTTTTATTTTGCGACCAAAAGTCGCAAATGATTTGATAGCTAATTCTCATAAGATTCCACAATAATCTAAAACTTTTTTACCACTAAGGTCAGTTCGCTTTACCAAATCAATAAACTGTCGATGCTTCACCAAAAAAACAAGTAGGTCGGCAGAATCATATGCCTTGACGGGATCGCAAAGAGTAAATGAATCATGAGCCTGAATATTGGGCTCAACAACCATTAATTCGCATTCCATCTTGGCAATTTTTTCAGCAACCAATCGCGCAGGTGATTCACGCAAATCATCTATATCGGGTTTGAATGCCAAACCAAAACACGCTACAGTAGGCTTGCGATTTAAGGAGGCTTGCAAAGCCTTAATTTGATCCGCTACCTGCGCGATCACCCATTCTGTTTTGTAATCATTGACATTGCGAGCAGTATGAATTAGACGTGAGTGCTTGGGATCATTTGCCACAACAAACCAAGGGTCGACAGCAATGCAATGTCCACCAACACCAACGCCCGGGGTCAAAATATTCACTCGTGGATGACGATTGGCAAGCTCGATCAACTTGGTGACATTAATACCAGCGTTAGCGCAAATGAGAGATAACTCATTGGCATAGGCAATATTGACATCTCGATAGCTATTTTCTGCAAGCTTACACATTTCAGCAGTAGGCGCATCTGTTTGAATTACCTCGCCACGCACAAAGGTTTTATAAAACTCGGATACAGCCTCTGATGCGCTAGGCGTAATACCACCTACCACCCGATCATTCTCTACTAATTCAGTCATGATTTTGCCAGGTAGCACTCGCTCTGGACAATAGGCAATATGAATTTTCGAGATATCCACTCCTAGCCCAATTAACACTTGTGTCATTGCTGCCGTTGTGCCCACAGGGGAAGTAGATTCCAAAATAACTGAATTTCCAGACTTCAAATAAGGGGCTACACTTTTAACGGCAGCCTCCACATAGCTAATATCGGGCTGCGGTATTCCATCTCGTTTTCCTGAAAGCGGTGTTGGAACGCACACCATGAAAATATCCGCATTTGCTGGCTCAGTTTGCGCCTTTAATTTTCCAGAACTTACAGCAGATCTCACAAATGCATCTAAATCAGGTTCAACAATATGTATCTGCCCTTTATTAATGATCTCAACAGTTTTTGGATTAATATCAACACCAATAACTTGATATCCCTTGCCAGCCAATAAAGCAGCTGTTGGAAGTCCGATATAACCCAAGCCAATCACACACACTGTTTTAGTTGGCATGCTTACTCCTTAAGACCTCAATGATTCGTTGACATGCATTTCCGTCGCCATAGGGATTCGTTTGTTGAGCCATCTTTTGGTATGCCGATTCACTATCTAATAACTCTTTGACTCCTTGAATAATCGCTGCGCTTTTGGTACCCACCAACTTTACCGTTCCGAAGGTAATGGCTTCTGGGCGCTCGCTGACATCGCGCATCACTAAAACGGGCTTACCAAGACTAGGCGCCTCTTCTTGTATGCCCCCACTATCCGTTAATACGATATAGCTATGCTTCATCAGATAAACAAATTCTGGATAAGCTAAAGGTTCTATTAAATGGATATTGGAATACCCTTTTAATAGATCATGTACCGGCTGTTGAATTTCGGGGTTGAGATGCACTGGATAGACAAAATATACTTGGGGATATTCTTTCGCAAGCACTGTAATCGCTTCACATATCTGCTTGATGCCATCACCAAAATTTTCACGTCGATGTCCTGTGATTAAAATAAAACGCTCGCTTTTCCAGTCAAAGGAAAGTTGAGCTGTTAAATGTTGCGAAATTTCTCTAACTTTTGCGGGGTCATGATCAATTTGCTCCAATGCTAAAAATAAAGCATCTATCACTGTATTACCAGTAACAGTGATAGAAGAATCTTCAAAAGACTCCCTCAAAAGATTTTGTCGATTCCCATCAGTAGGCGCAAAATTCCAGCGCGCGACCTTACTAACTACTTGACGATTAAATTCTTCGGGAAACGGTTCCATCATTCGGTAGGTGCGAAGGCCAGCCTCGACATGCCCTACAGGCACCCCCGCAAAAAATCCTGCCATGGAGGCAGCTAAAGTAGTGCTGGTATCACCCTGGACCAATAGAACATCCGGACTACAAGAGGCAATCACCTTCGAAGTCGCTGAGAGCGCTGAAGCTAATAATGCACTCACTGTCTGCCCCGACTTCATTAAATTCAGATCAATATCAGGCTTAATCCCAAAAAAGCTCAGGGCCTGATCGAGCATTTCACGATGTTGCGCGGTTACACATACAATTAACTCAAACTCCTCAGGAAAGTTTTTCAAGGCATGAATTAAAGGCGCCATTTTAATAGCTTCAGGCCTAGTTCCAAAGACAATCAGGATTTTTTGGTGTTTATTTGGCAATTTTGGACAGCGTAAGCGCTTAAATAGGATATTCGGTAGATTTTAATCTTTAATTTCAAAGGCCTACCAATTTATTACCCCATCCAACCCCGCCAACACTTAGCTTTAAAAAACCTAATAGGCAGCGCTCAGAAGGGATAATAAGCAAACTATCCCTGCGCCGATCAATAACAACACCTTAGAAATCGATGAATCTCGCTATTTTCAAAAAATTCTTACTCATAGTGCTTATATTAGCGGCCATAGTATCCGTTTATCAGGGCTACTCCAATGCGCAAAAAATAGATGGGAGTGATGATTTTCAGTGGAGTCCAGCAGTCCTATTCTTAGAGGGCATAAACCCCTACACACATCAGCTGGATGGAAATGTCGATGGGAGAATCATTCTTTCCCAAAGGCCTAACTATGCCCACGGCTTATATATATTACTAACGCCTTTGGCCTTACTTGAATACGCTAAAGCAACCGCAGCCTGGGCTGCACTTGGCATTATTGCCTCACTCTTAACCCTACTTCTCATTGGACGAGAATTTAAACTAACACCCATGGGCCTACTTATTTGCGGGCTCATATTTTTATGCAGCACTCCATTTAGAAATAGTATCGGTAATGGCCAACAATCCGTACTAAGTCTATTTGCTTTTAGCCTCTTATTTCTTCAACATAAGAATGTTGGATCACTTCTATCTGGCATATCCTACTTTAAATATAGCTTTGCACCTCCGATTGCTTTTTACATTGCTATTAGCAGAGGCTGGAAAGCGCTTTGCTTATCATTATTACCATGTTTACTTGGTTATCTCTTATTTATATGGCACATTGGCGGCGACCCTTGGGCCGTCCTCATTCAGCCACTCAAAGTAGGGATGGGCCCACGTGCAGGCTGGGAAGGTGTAGGCGATATCATGACTATTTTCAAAATGGTACTTCCAGAAAACAATCCTCTATTCAGAGGTTTACTAGCTTACCTGCTACCGATTCTGTTGACTGGCTGGGTAATCACTAAAGCGGTTCGAAATCAAACTAGTGTTGCCTTTAGTTTTTGCGTAGTTTGTCTAAGCTCGCTGATGTTCTTCTCTCATCGATGGTACGATCACATTTTTCTTCTACCAGTCTTAGCTTACGCGATTGTTCATTTCAAATTGACAGGAGCAAAAATAATTACAGCAATTGTGATGTGGAACTGGTTTGCCATGAAAATATTAAGGGATTTTTTAGAAGCTAATGGCTTTCGATTTGATGCAAATTTATATCTTATCTTTCTTAATTTCTGCTTGAATGTCGTGATTTTATTCTGCTTATTTAGAATAAATACTTACTTAAGCATTCGTACCAAACAGGTTGCTAGTAACTGACTGGGCTAAGTTTTTACAGTTTCGGTAATTGATGCCAACATAGACTTAGCTAAATGCTCTCGATCAAATTGATTGACAGCCTGTAAAGCAGCCTTTTTCATTAGCTGCAACTCTAGGGTATTCATAGAAAGATTGAGTAATTCTTGCGCAAGCACTTGTGGGCA